>Ga0194127_10000396_pt1 | contig 70513 bp, 65 predicted proteins | sample TA2KigC100mmetaG_FD_148624 | JGI IMG/M metagenome (GOLD analysis project Ga0194127, IMG submission 148624) | Freshwater microbial communities from Lake Tanganyika, Tanzania - TA2015036 Kigoma Deep Cast 100m | ecosystem: Environmental > Aquatic > Freshwater > Lake | place: Tanzania: Lake... | reverse complement strand
CAATCGTACTACCTTATACAAAAAAATGAAACGCTACGGCCTCGAAGAAGAAGCCGCCCAAATGGGACTGTGACCGATAAGGAGAAATGGAGTGAAAAAAGTTGCTGTAATTATTTGTGCCGCCGGCGCAGGATTGCGCTTCGGCGGAGACAGGAAAAAACCGTTTGTGGAGCTTGGCAAACGCGCGGCGTTTCTGCGCAGCGTCGAAATCTTCTCCACGCGAAAAGAAGTGTCGCAAATCATTCTATGTATCGCTCCCGAAGACGATGAAGGTGTCCGCCTCAAATGGGGACCGACGCTGGGCTTCTATAACGTCAAGCTCTCTCCCGGCGGCAAAGAACGCTTCGAGACCGTCGCCAACGCATTGGAAAAAGTCGCTCCCGATGCCGAGCTGGTCGCCGTGCACGACGCCGTGCGATGCTGTCTGACCGACGAATGGCTCGACAAAGTTTTCGAGAAAGCCGCCGCCACCGGCGCTGCAATTCTCGCCTGCCCGGTCAATGGAACCCTCAAACGCGCCAAAGACGGCATCATTGAGCAGACTATCGACCGCGCCAATCTGTGGGAAGCTCAGACACCGCAGGTCTTTGAGACCGCCCTGCTCAAAAAAGCCTACGCGAATCTCAAAAATCTCGATGCTGCGAAAATCACCGATGATGCGATGCTGGTCGAGGCCCTCGGACATCCGGTTTCGATTGTGGAGACCGATTTTACTAACCTCAAGATTACGCGAAAAAGCGATGTCCCCATCGCCGAGGCGATTTTGAACTCCCGGCCGAAACCCAAACCGCAGGGCTCGGTCAATCCTTACGAAGAGGCCCAATGGTAAATCGCCGCATTTTTCATATTGAATAGATCACCATGACAGCAATAGAACTCATCACGGTTTGCGGTATCGGCGTCGGTCTTGCGATGGACGCATTTGCAGTATCCGCCGTCAGCGGCAGTGTTTATCGTCAATTGCACATCAAACACGCCCTGCGGATGGCATTCTTTTTCGGCGGTTTTCAGGCCCTGATGCCGCTGCTGGGGTGGCTCGCCGGTGAAAAACTGTCCATTTTCATCGCTTCATACGACCACTGGGTCGCATTCGGCCTGCTGGCTCTCATCGGCGGCAAAATGATTTATGAAGCGTTCAAAATAAAAAACGTGGAAGACGAGCCTCAGGATCCGTCCAATATGGGCGTTCTGCTGACTCTCAGCGTCGCCACCAGCATCGACGCCCTCGTCGTCGGTATCACCCTGACACTGGTTACAAAATTCATTCTTGAAGCCGTGCTGTTAATCGGCATCATCACTTTTGCCATCAGTTTTCTCGGCTGGCAACTTGGCAAACGCGCCGGTCATGTCTTCGAAAACAAAATCGAAATCCTCGGCGGCCTTATTCTTATCGCCATCGGCCTCAAAATCCTGCTGACCCACTTGCTCAAATAACAATCGCCCGGCCGGGACTCATTTTGGCCACAGATAAAATAAATAAAGACCGTAAAACAATAAATAGACCGCACCCTCCAGCCGGGTCAGCACAAAGCCCGTCCACATAAACGGCAAAGATATCACCGCCATTCCAAGCATCATTGCCAAATCCACCCCAGTCAGCCCCGGTGAGGAATATGGCGCCAAAAGAGAAGAAAATCCGAGAATTGCCAAAATATTAAAGATGTTCGAGCCGACAATATTACCGATAGCAATGTCCGGCTGACGTCGAATCGCCGCAACCACCGACGTGGCTAATTCCGGCAGACTGGTCCCGGCGCTGATAATCGTCAATCCAATAACAGCCTCTGAAATACCATAACTTCGAGCCAGACGAAGAGAGCCAGCGATCAGAGATTTTGACCCCAGCACCAGTAATACCAGCCCGGCCAGAATCAATATCCAGGCCCGCAGCATCCCCACTCGCTGTTGTGCTGTTTCAGATGAACCCTCAGATAAACATTGGTTAGGTTCGCGTTTGGCCTGATAAAAAGCCCATCCGGTATAAAGCACAATCCCGACAAACAAAATTATCCCTTCAAGACGAGAGAGATGACGGTCCCACAGAAACAATACACAAAGAATGGACACTGCAATCATCACGGGCACGTCCCAGCGAATCAATTGTCGGGTCACCCGGATAGGACAAATCAGCGACGCAATACCCAGAATAAAAGCGATATGGGTTATATCGCAGACCCTCAGATTATTCTTCCGCTCAAATCCTACTTCGAAATCCCGGGGACCGCTTCAAGCACATCCACCGGCAGAATATTGCCATCTTTATAAAACTCGCATATCTCTATCTATTGGCCGAAAGATTTAACAAGTGCCGGCAACCACATTGACAGCCACGGGATATAAGTAATGGCCATCAGTGACACAAACATCGCAATAAAGAAAGGTATGAGCGACGGCAGAACTTTGGCGATGGTGGTTTTCCCGACGCCGCAGCCGATAAACAGGCACGTCCCCACCGGCGGCGTACACAGACCAATGCATAAATTGGCAATCAGGATAATCCCGAAATGAACCGGATCGATTCCCATCGCCGTCACCGCCGGCAGAAAAATCGGCGTGAAAATCAGCACTGCCGGCGTCATATCCATAAATGTTCCGACAATCAGGAGGATAACATTAATCATCAGCAATATTACAATTTTATTATCCGATAACGCCAGCAGTGCCGCGCTGACATTCTGCGGAATATTTTCACGCGCCATCACCCAGCTCATCGCCGTCGAACAACCCACCAGCAGCATCACCATCGCTGTTGTTTTAACCGATGACAAAAACAGTTTAGGCAGGTCTTTGATTTTGACTTCCCGATAAAGAAAGACGGTCAGAATCAACGCATATAATACGGAAACCGCCGACGCTTCGGTCGCCGAGCAAATGCCGCCAAGAATTCCATAGAGTACAATTACAATTAATAGCAGGCTTGGAACGGCATGGACAAAAGTTGTCGCTATGCGTTTTGGCGAAGTTGCCTGTGCCCCGCCATACCCCCGCTTCCAGCAGATTAAGCCGCCGGCAATCATCAGGCAGACACCTACGATGATTCCCGGCAAAACCCCGGCCATAAACAAATCCGCTACCGAAACGCTGCCGGCCACGACCGCATAGACAATCATCACATTGCTGGGTGGAATCAAAAGTCCCGTTGTTGCCGCTGTGCATGTAATCGCCACATTAAACGACTTATCATATCCCTTCCGATTCATTTCAGGAATCATAAATCCGCCGATGGACGAAACCGCCGCCGCCGCAGACCCTGAAATCGAGCCGAACATCATACACGTCAATACATTGACATACCCCAGGCCGCCCTTGCACCACCCCACGGCCGCGGAAGCAAAGTCGATTAGCCGACGGGCCATCCCGCCTTCGCCCATCAGGTAGCCGGAGATGATAAAAAAGGGTATCGCCAGCAGCGGAAAACTCTCCACTCCGCCGGCCATCCGCTGGGCGATGATGTAGGCCGTATCGACATTGCCGATGGCCAATACCGTCAAAAACGACGCTACGCCAATACAAATTGCAATCGGCACATTGATCAGCATCAATACGCAAAAAGTGATAACCAGAATCAGGATTTCCTCTATCACCGTACGGCCTCCCTGCAATTCCTTTTGGCTAATAATTCCATAATATGCTCTATCGCAAACAGCAGCATAAAGCACCCGCTGATCGGGACAACAATATATTTATACCCGGCCTCAATGCCCAGGGCGGGCAGCGTTTGCCCGGATGCCATCGTCTTGCTGAACAACAGCCATCCACCGTATATCATCGCCGCCGCCGCAAATAGCCCAACAATTAAATGACACAGAATCTCGTTGAGCCGCTGTGCATCCGGGTCTAATTTACCCACAAAGTAATCCACGCCAAGGTGTCCTTTTTCGGCATACGTAAGGCTGCCGCCGAAAAACGATATCCATATCAGCAAAATGGTCGCCACTTCCTCGGTCCATCTGGTTTGATGCCCAATGGCATATCGACTGAATACACCCCACAAGACATCAACCACCAGGACAATCATTATCACAATAGCAGAAACCTGGAGCAGTTTCACAAGGCCATTGCGAATCCCCGTCATTATTTTCAGCATGCTCATTGCACCGCCTCGATTTTCCTAATCCACTCGCCGACTTCGATTCCCTCATATTGTTTATACAACGGCTGAATCTTTTCTTTAAATGGTCTTAAGTCTGGATAGTAAAACTTGACGCCGAGTTTCTCGCATTCTTTTATGTCGTGTTCGGTCTGTTCCGTCCACAACTGCCGCTGATAAACAACCGATTCTTCCGCCGCCTGCTTGAGCCAGTCCTGAACCTGCGACGGGAGTTTTTGCCATGACACTTCGCTTATCAGCAATAAATCCGGTATCCGCGTATGCTCCGTCATCGAAAAATGCATGCAGACTTCAAAATGACGGTTGGTGAAAAAACTGGGAGGATTGTTTTCCGCCCCATCCACCACCTTCTGCTGCAGTGACGTGTAAAGCTCTCCCCATGGTATCGGCGTCGGTGACGCGCCAAAAAGCTCTACCATTGCCATTGCCGTTTCACTCTTTTGGACACGGATTTTTTGCCCCTTCAGGTCATCCGGCGACAGGATGGGTTTGGACACCGTATAAAAATTTCGGCTGCCTGAATCATAATAGCAGATTCCATGTAATCCCTTGGAAACAGCCTTTAAGAGCATTTCCTGTCCCAGCGGCCCTTCCAGCACTTTCCAATAATGTTCCGCATCGCGAAATACATACGGCACGCTGAATACAGTAAAGACCTTGCTGAAACTTTCCAGCGGCGCCGCCGAGACCTTGGCCATATCCAAAGCCCCATGCTGAAGCTGTTCGATATTTTCCGTTTCAGAACCAAGCTGGCCGCTCGGGTAAATCTGAATCTCAACTTTACCGCCAGATAATTCCCGCAGCCGTTCCGACATCCGTACCATTCCCTTATGCACCGGGTGCGTCGGTTCCAGACCGTGCGATAGTTTCAGAACTATCGTGTCGTCGCCGTCGCGATTTTTCATCTGACGAATAAAAACGCTGAACAGGGCCGTCGAAAGGATAATCCCGACAGCCGTTCCAACAACAAAATACGATATAGCCTTTTTATCCACGCTGATTCTCCTTAATTATGCCGCAAACAACAAAAGAAACACCATTTCGCTGCACATTGTTTCACAAAAACATGCCGTTTTATGTTCCCAATCCCCCCGTCGCCGCTTGAATATCATAAGTACCGGCTGATACACGATACGTCAAGTCTTTTCTTTACTGCCAGCCGCCATCTCCTATGGTACGCGCGGGCCTGTAATGCCGCGCTTGTCCGTAACCGGCTCAACCCGCAGTATCAATCTCCCCGCCTCCAGCGTCAATCCCCGCAGCCGCACCGTATATTTGGTTATCTTTATCACAGGCTCAAATGGCTGATTATTCAAAATCCCGTTGACCACCGAAACAATTTCATCATCCGTCTCCGCCGACAGGTACTGCTCGGCATACCGCCGCGCGATTCCCTTTGCCATCTCCGTCACCGGTATTGCTCCCAGCGTCACCGAACGAATGTTCGGATTCAGACGACCTATCTCATCCACCGCCGGCTGCGCCGTTACCGACAGCACACTCGAAACCCCCTTCAATTCCACCGTCATCATAAAAACAAACGACCCCGGATGAAATGCGACCATCGGCGACGAAAGCGTCATCTCTTCCAGTTCCAGCCTCCCGGCCGCAAATGCAAAAATTTCATTGACGTACTGTTGTTCAATCGCCAAATCAAACGGCTGTCCAACCTGAACCGCGTTAAAAAATTCCGGCCCCAGATTGTGCGTCAGGTACGGGCTGACCTGTCCCGACGGCGGAATCGCCATCGGCAGATAATCCCCCGGCGTATGCCCAAGCAGAATCATCGCCACCGCAATCAGCGCCAGTAAAAATAACGCCGAACCAAATCCAATTTTCAAACCAACGCTTTTTCTCTTCTCATTTGGAGTCATAGTAAAATAATATTCCTATTGAAGTCGTATCCCCTCAAAGAAGCCTTTCTTTTTCAAAAACTGGTACAGATACGATACCCCGACCAGCGTCAGGCCCGTCGCCAGAAACGCGGATATGCGATAAATACTCCTCACCGTCGCCATATCCACGATGAAAACCTTGACCAGCAGCAGGCCGAACAAACCCAGCGCCAGATACCGCAGCACGGCAATCTGTTTCCAGAAGCCCACGACCAGCAGTACCGCTCCGTACCCCGCCCACAGCAGCGAAAGCGAAAGGTTGGCCTTGAATCGCCAATCCATAACACCGCCCCCGAATTGATTCCGGCAATCCCAGTACAAATACGTCTGCTGGCTCAACACTCCCCAAAGCAAAAACACTCCCGCCAGCGCAAAGCCCTGATACCACTTCGGACTCAAGCCGTTGGTTTCTTTTTCTTTCCGCAAAAGTATCGCCGCGATAAACAGCGCCGCCGCTGGTGACAGTTGAATCGCAAATGTGCTGTTGAGCAGAAAGGAAAAGGCTTGACGGTACAATTCTCCGGCCTCGCTGACGGCGGTCAATCCCGCAATTCCGCCAGCAATGGCAGCAACCGTCCGGCAAAATGGTCCGCCGGGACTTACCGGCCGGAGCACCAGCACAACAAGACACACAGACCACGCGCACAATACACCCTGCAAGACCACCAGATTAAAAATCTCTCTCTCTAATAACTGACTCTCCCAATACCCCCTCCATTCAATAATGCACGTTGCAGTGGTAAACACAACCGCAACGACAAAAAATATCTCACTCAGCAACCGATTCCATTCGACTTCCTTTTTACATCGATAGAATAAATGACTGACAAATACGCCCGCCGCCGCGAACATCCATGTCCCGAAAATACCGTTAAAGACAGGCGTAAATACGCCGGTATGCCGGTCGATCCAATACAGCCCCGCAAAACTCAGGCCCGTCACAATAAACCCAAGAAGCTGTGCACAATAGCTGCCGTAGATCACCCCTGCCGCAATCAGTACTACCGCCTCGATCGTCCACCCGATGACCAAACCGTATGCTTTGAAATACAGCGGCAGCGCCGCGGTAATAAATGCTGCTCCGGCCACCGTTAATATCCTCCGCAGATTCCGGTCTTCTTTGCAGCGGACGAATGCAGTGCCGGCCGTCACAAGGTACACAATACCCATCCCCGCCGTCAAAATCGCCAGTTCCGTACGGAAAAATCCCGCCAGCATCGTCCATAAATAATAAAAACAGACGACACCCGCCGCTCCCGGCAATACAATATCTTCCTCGTAAGCCTGCACTTTTTTGATAAATCCATACAGCAGCGGCAAAGTCAGGTAAATGACAAAAAATACTCCCAGCCACCCTTTCGCAACCAGGATTTTATCCTGATGAGCCTGAACGTACGGCAAGATCGGCCGCAGGAACTTCTCAAACCACAGCGTGTAAAGCAGAAATGTGCCTATAAACGCCATTATGTTGACCGCACGCCATCGCCGAAACATCGCACAGGCCATCGCGCCGCAGCTCAAGACCAGTACATATCCAAATAGATGATGAGGCATATTCCTGCCCGTCGAGACGATCACCGGCGTCAGGAATCCGCCCAGCAGCGCCAAAAATGCGGCCAAAACCTCGTCCAGCACCACTGCGTAAGCCATCGCTGCCGCCGTGATTACAATCGCCGCCGCAAACGCTGGAAACGCATCAATCAAATGATACACACGATACGCCGAAAATGCCGCCACGTACAAGATCGCAAACCCCAGTGCCGTTACCCCCTTGGCAACAATATCATAACCGCGTCTGCGGGTAATTTCACCAATCAGCAGCGCCGCCAACCCGCCCCCGGCAGCCACACACACCCGTGCCCACGGCCCAAGCCACATTTTATCATACGCAAATTTAAGGAAAAACGCGACTGCCGCGATGACGCATACCACGCCGGCAATCAGAATCGCACGCGTACCAATAAGCTGTTCCAGCGATTCCGATGCCTTCGTCTCCGGCACGGGGGCGGGCTTCTTTTCGTAACACTTCTCCATAATCGCAGCCATATCCGACACCTCCGCGAACGGCGGCTTGGCCGGCGACGCCGACACCGGCGGCACGCCTGTTTCAACAGGTGCCGCCGTTTCCACCGTCTTCATCGTCGGCGCTGCCGCGCAAACCGGCATCGGATTTTCAACCCCGGCCGGGGGAACGAAAGGCTTCTCCCTCAAACCCGCAATCAATCGGCGTTCCAGTTGATTGATTTTGTTCAGGCAAACCAGCGCCAGAATAAACGACGCCGGCACCATAAAGACCAAAATAATTCCAAACAGAACTATTAACCCCACGAACGCTGCCATAACGACTCCTTTCTGATTATTCCCCGGACAGCTCAACTAATGGTATCGCAGTATTGCAAATAATATATATATTATTCTTTTATCTTTCTACATTTACAAGAATCTTTCTTGCACGTTCCGGCCTCGCCGATTATAGTATTCCGTTCATGAAACGACAAATTTATTGTAAACGACAGTATTAAAAAAAGAAAGGGTGTACTTGTGGCAAGTCATTTTGGCGACAGAATCGCGGATAGCGTAAAGAAAAAGAATACTCCTCTCATCGTGGGGCTTGACCCGGTCTATACACGTCTCCCCCGCTCACTGCAGGATGAACGCGGCGACGGCGTAATCGATATGGCCGCGGCGATAGACTCCTTATTCGATTTTTCCACCCGGATACTCAAAATCGTCGCGCCAATTGTACCGGCCGTCAAAATCAATATCGCCTATTTTGAAAAATATCTCTGGGAAGGACTGGAGATATACTATTCACTCCTCTCCGAAGCCGAGGCTCTCGGCATCGAAGTCATCGGCGACGTCAAACGCGGCGACATCGGCCATACCGCCGAATGCTACGCCGACGCCCACCTCGTCAACCCCGAATTTGACGGCATGGATTCCGTCCTCGCCCCCGACGCCATTACAGTCAATGGTTTCGCCGGCGCTGACGGCATCCTCCCCTTCGCCGATGCCGCCCTCGAAAACGGCAAAGGCGTCTTCGTTTGGGTACGGGCCAGTAACCCTTCCGCCGCCGTGATTCAGGATTTCGCGGATGCCTCCGGCATGAAAATGTATGAAAAACTGGCCGCCGTCGTCGGCGACATCGCCGCTCAGCCCGACCGCATCGGAAAATCCGGCTACAGCAACGTCGGCATGGTCATCGGCGGAACCAGCCCGCAGGAAACCGCCGCCCTGCGAAAAAAATATCCGAAATGCTGGATGCTCGTCCCCGGCTACGGCTCACAGGGAGCAACCGCCGCCGATTGCGTGCGGTTCTGCAATCCTGACGGCCTCGGCGCCCTCATCAATGCCTCACGCTCCATTATTTACGCCTACGAAAATCCGCAGTACGCCCAGCAGTTCGGCGATAACTGGGAAAAATGTATCGAGCAGGCCGCCATCGACGCCAAAATTGAACTCTCAAAGGCAATGCAATAAAAATATCCGGTACAATATCTAAAATTCAAACCGTTTTGAATATTTGGAATTTCGATTATAGAAATCTTCATTTTTCAGACCCCGAAGGGGTCAAATAAAATAGCCGGGGGTGGCAACCCCCGGAACGAATGGTTCTTTTCTTACTCTAAGCCCCGAAGGGGCGACATAATTTGATCTTTTCTACAGAGCAATTATGACAACCAATTCTCTTGTCGGTAAGCGTGTTGTTGTAATGGGGCTTGGACGTTTCGGCGGCGGCCTCGACAGCGCTGTCTTCGCTGTCAATGCCGGCGCTAAAGTCCTGGCCACCGACCTGGCCAAACCCGAAGAATTGTCCAAAACCCTCAAGCAGCTCGAAGGCCTTGCCATCGAATATCGTCTCGGCGAACACCGGATGGAGGATTTCACAACCGCCGACGCCATCATCGCCAATCCCGCCATACCGCCGGACAATAAATTTCTGGCCGCCGCCCATCAGGCCGGCGTCACCATCACCTCGCAGGTGGAATTGTTCTTTCTGCTCTGCCCTGCACCTATCGTCGGCATCACCGGCTCTAACGGCAAAAGCACCACCACCTCGCTGATTTATCACCTCCTGTCCGTCGGCGCCGGGCAAAAACAAAATATCTCGTATAACAATGTCTGGCTTTCCGGCAACATCGGCGACCGCCCCCTGCTCGGAATGCTTGACCAAATCCAGCCCAACGACCTCGTCGTACTCGAACTCAGCAGCTTTCAAATCGAACAGCTCGGCCGCATCGCCGCCGCACCGCAGGTGGCCGTCATCACCAACCTGACGCCCAACCACCTCGACCGCCACGGCACCTTTGAAGCCTATTGCGCCGCCAAAGAACTCATCTTCAGCAGCCAGAAATGCAGCCCCAATAACCCCTGCGTCTCCATTTTTAACGCCGAAGACCCGATTACCCGCGGCTGGTACGAAAAATACAAATCCCAGCCGGGACGAATTTCCGCCCTCTTCCATCCCGACGATGTCCCTGCGGATACAGCAAAGGTCTTTACCCTCGTCGGACGCGCCAATCGCGCCAATCTGGCCGCCGCACTGAAAGTCGCCTGGCATTTCGGCCTCGCCAAAGACCGAATCCTCGCCGCCGTCGGCAGCTTCCAATCGCTGCCCGACCGCCTGCAGTTCGTCGCCGAAATCAACGGCATCCGCTGGTACAACGACTCCAAAGCCACCACTCCCATCAGCGCCATCGCCGCCCTCGAAGGCGTCGACGAACCCAAAATCCTCATCGCCGGCGGCTATGACAAACACCTGCCTTTCGACGAACTTGGCAAAGTCATCGCCCGCCGGGTCAAAGCCGTCGTTCTCCTCGGCCAGACCGCCGAAAAAATCCAAACCGCCATACAAAACGCCGGCGGCAAAAACGTCATCCTGCGCCGAGCCGACTCGATGCCCCAGGCCGTCAAAATCTGCCGCGAATTGGCCCGCCCCGGAGACGTCGTCCTCATGAGCCCCGCCTGCGCTAGCTGGGATATGTTCGAAAATTATCAGCAGCGGGCCAGAATTTTCACCGAAAGTGTCTTAAACCGCTGAAATTTGTCCGATTCCCCGTGTACCTTTCCACCGGTTTTTCTGCCCGATGCCCAATGCGGTTATCGGACGGGCGATAAAAAATCTCACGGATGGAATTTCCCGCCGGCACCGTAGCCTCGGATACGTCCGAGAAAATATCGACTCTGTTTTTCTCGCTTTTATTTTTTCGCCGCCGTTAAAATCTTCATTTTCTTTCATTTTTTTCCCCGCTGTGCGTTATCTGTCTCCCCGTAAAGTCCGAACCACTTAACGTCATTAAAACGAAAAAAAAGGCCAAATAAAAACGACTTTTATAAACAGGTACCCAGCAGGAGAGTAAAATGCTCACAAATCAGGAACGCAGGACTGAGGCAAGACTTCGCTACAATTGGCCTATGTGGTTCGCGGAGGACTTCGCCGACGAACTGACCCAGGGACAAATGATCGACATATCCAGCGGCGGAGCGGCATTTAGCTGTTTTGCCGACAATTGCCCCTACGCCGGCGACAAAATCACCGCCCGCTTCAGCGTACCCAAATATACCGGCCCCCACAGCTTCGATATGACCAATTTCGTCCGCCACGGCAAAATCTGCCGCGTTGAGGAAATCAGCCCTTATGTCCGCAGAGTGGCCGTCCAGTTCGCAGACCCCCTGCCGTTCAAACCGGCCGATTCCGAAAAATTCGACAACGAAATGGCCGTCGAAATCGAGCCTGCCGCCGTTTAGACCCACTTTTCCTTTATTAATCCAAAGGCCGTCAAAGTCTCTCCGACGGCCTTTTTTTATCCGCAAAACAAATTTTTCACCTTTCCACGCACCACAATCTTGACTTTTTCATCCGTCTGTGCAATACTGTGGCCCCTTAACCCAATGTGTGCTGTGTCCGTCGGCGTGTAGCCGGTAAAAACGGATACATACAAAAAGTCCCGAAATAAAGCGGAGAAGCGAATGAAAGCGTCGGAAATGAAAAAAGGACAGACCATCAAGGTCGACAACATCCTTTACGCCATTGTTGATTATCAGCATGTCAAACTCGGCAAAGGCGGCGCCGTCTATCAGACCAAGCTCAAAAGCCTCGCCGACGGCTTAATTCGCGATATCCGTATCCGGGCCGAAGAAACCCTCGAAGATGCTTATCTCGACAAACGCAATTTTGAATATCTTTATTCCACAGGCAGCGAGCATATCCTGATGGACCTCGAAACCTACGACCAGATTTCGCTCGACGACGCCGCATTCGGCGACGGCCCCAAATACCTCAAGCCAAATACCCAGCTTCAGGTCAGCATATACCAGAATAAACCCGTACAGATTCAGTTGCCCAACACCGTGGACCTGAAAGTCGTTGACACCGCCCCGGAAATCAAAGGCGCAACGGCAACCAACCAGTATAAGCCCGCTACGCTCGAAACGGGGGCGATTGTTTCGGTTCCGTCCTTTGTGAAAATCGGGGAAATGATTCGCGTCGATACCCGCACCGGCGAATATGTCACCCGCGTCAAGGAATAACGCAGGTTGCGGCAAAACAGGATGTTGTAGTCTTGGGGCGCAGGGATGCGCCCCTTGTAATTTTAAGGCCAATGGAATGACTTTGTATAAGGCCATAACGATTTTCCTGCTGCTGGGTGCCCTGCCCACGCTTGCATGGGCAGGTGTGTCGCCAGCCGACCCCAACCATGCTAAACATTACGACTCCATTGGGGATTGCATCCGGCAGTTAATCGACACGGCCGCCAAAGGCGAAAACGCCCTGCCCAACGGTATCGCAGGTACCAAAGTGGCCTTCCCAGCCGACCAGCAGCCCCGCATCAAAGAACTCAACCAGTGGATGCAGACCAATATCCAGAGTATTCAGGACACGACCGCCGGGCGATTCCGCGACCTTCCCTTCGGCCGCAGCACCACCAAAGACAACTGCATCTACCTGCACATTTTCGACTGGCCCAAAGACGGCCGGCTTACCCTGCCTGGCCTGATGACCACACCGGCCGAGGCAACGTTTCTCTGTGAGCCAAACTGCCCTGTCGGCATCACCGGCGATGCCACTGATGTGATTCTGGCCGTGCCGGACACCGCACCGGATAGCCTTGTGACGGTGATTAAGCTCGAATTTGACAAGACGCCCGAAATCACCTACGGCCCGGAAATTTTCCCCGTCGAAACCACCTTCTCCCGGCCGATTGATATCACATTCAGTGATTTTGTGGTCGATGATTCGTACCGGATTTATTATACGCTCGACGGCACCGACCCGAACTCCAGCAGCCTGTATTATGAGGAACCGTTCACACTGCGTCAAAGCGCCTCAATCGCCTGCCGCAAAATCGCCCCCAACGGAAAGCTCTTAAGCCCCATCTCCCGCAAAACATATATCAAGAAGTAGCGGGCAACGGACAGCGCGTAGCGGATATTTGCTAAGCACTAAGAACTTCTTTATTCTTTTTGCTATTTACCTTTTAACTTTTGACTTTGTTATGTCCACTCCGTCCATGCAGCCTGCCCTCGCGCAGGCGGGGGTCCATTACGTCCGTGCCCGTCCATGTCAGTCCCATTTCTCAATTCTAAATTCTTAATTCTCAATTAAAACGCCCGCCCCCGGCTGTGTCATTCCCGCGACCTGTCCCGCCGACTTGTCTTGCCGTAGTTTTAACGAAGGCGGGTCCTTAATTTTGCCTTTCTTGTCCGTCATAGCTTTAGCGACGACGGATGATTTTTAACTTTTGCCCTTTGTCTTTGTTCCATCTCTGCATACCTGTATATCTACATACCTTTTGTCTATTGCCTTCTCCCTTTTTTCTCTCTGTGACAATCTGCGTCAATCTGTGGTTTATGTTATTTCAACACAATTACGATTGTACTATCCTGCTGTATTACAAAATTCCATAAATTTTTAACTCTTTTTTCCGTAAAGACTTACAGCTTTCCCGCCCTCCAAAAATCACGAATTTTCGACACCGGCACGCAAGTCCAGCCCATATAGGAGACGCTTATTTTGCGCCCCCGTGGTTCTGTCTAAGAACTACGCCTACCCGCCGTAGTCCTGACGATGGCGGGAACAAAGAACCAAGAACTTTTTTGAAGGAGCAAAAACAAATGACCACCCCAAACAAAATCCAAGCCAACCGCCTTAACGCCCAAAAATCCACCGGCCCGCGTACACCCGAAGGCAAAGCCAAATCATCCCAAAATGCCATCACGCACGGCCTCTGTTCCGCCAGGCCTGTTCTGGCCGTCGAAAACAAGGACGAATTCGACCGTTTTGCAAACGACTTTATCGCCAATCTTGACCCCCTGAATCCCGTCGAGGAATTTCTCTCCCGCCGTATCGCCTGCTTAGCCTGGCGTCTCCAGCGCGCCGCCCGTTATGAAACATTAGTCCTCGATAATCTCTGCAAGACCTCCGACAGCGACCCCGGCCAGTCCGCCGACGAGGCCCTCGGCCAAATACTTACCGACGATTTCCGAAACCAGCGCACTCTCGAGAAAATCCAGCGATATGAAACTCAGCTTGAGCGTTCCATGCTCCGCTGCACGAAGCAATTGCGAGTCCTCCGCAACTCTAACTTGATTAACTACACCGACATCCGCGAATATGTCCGCGGCTACCAACCCCGCGACCCCTTATTCAAAGACGAACCTAACGTGGACGAACCATCCGTGCTTCGTAATAACAATCCGCAAAACGAACCCAAAATCGAAAATTGTAATAACGAACCCACCCCCGGCAGTGGCTCTGTCATCATCGAGCGTGGTGAAGAATCCCTTCCTTCTCTTGACTCTGGTCTATCGTCTATGAACTCTTTACAAAACGAACCCAAAGAGCCTTTGCCTAAAGACTGGGCGAAGAAAGTCTTAGACAAAGTCCACTATCCCCTCCATAAGCGTAGAATGTCTCAGCCAAAACTGAATAAATTGGCCGACTCTGTTTTGATGAACCTTGAAGACCCTGAAAAATTCCTGCACGACATCGCCGCTGTCGCCTGCTGAAAAAACAAAACGAACCCAATTTAAGAAAGGCTTTCTATGCGGGTATGTAGCTTGACTTTACACCTAAACAAAACTACAATCCCTCGTCTTAATCAAGATGAGGAAGAATGCTGAAAATCGGCACGATAGAACTGAATAACCCGTTTTTGCAGGCGGCGCTGAGCGGCTATACCGACTACCCGATGCGAATCCTTGCCAAGCGTTTCGGCTGCGCGCTGGTGCTGACGGGCGTGATGCTCGACCGCATCTCCCTGCACCCCAAGGCCATCAGGCAGAGCAAGTTTCACTGTCGGGCGGATGAGCACCCCATCGCGGCGCAGATTTTCGGCGACAACCCGGAAGTCATCGCACAATCGGCGGTCGCATTCCGCAAGCTCAGCTACGATATGATCGACCTGAATTTCGCCTGTCCCGTGCCCAAGGTACTGCGGCGGGAACGCGGCGGATGGCTGATGCGAAAGCCGGGTATTGTCCGCGAGGCATTTCGGCGGACGCGCGACGCGGTCGATTGCCCGGTGACGATAAAGCTGCGCATCGGTTATGACGGCAGCGAAGCAGCCAAAGGCGATTTCTGGGAAATCATCGAAAATGCCGCGGCTGACGGCGTTGACGCCATCGGGATTCACGGCCGGACCGTGGAGCAGAAATATAAAGGCAAGGCGGATTGGTCGGTGATAACCGAGGTGAAGAAAAGATTTCCGCGGATGACGGTTTTCGGCAGCGGCGATTTGATGGATGCGGCGACGGTGATGCAGCGGCTGCACGAGAGCGGCGTTGACGGCGTACTTATCGCGCGGGGCGCCATCGGCAACCCGTGGATATTCCGCGAATGTGTCGCGCTGCGGGAAGGCCGACAGGCTGAGCCGCCGAGCTTAGCCGAGCAGGCCGAGATTATGCTGGAGCATTTTGAGATGATTCAAAAGACGCGTCCGGGCCGGCGCGGCGTATCGTTTTTCCGCAAATTCAGCATCGGCTATATTCGGCGGTTGCCGAAACGGAAGAAAGCCCTGCTGCCGTTTATGACGGTTAAGGATCCCGCCCTGCTTCGGGAGTTGATTGCGGAATGGTTTCAAAAAAGCTCTTAGTCGTCGGATTTTTTGTGGGGGTTGTGGAGGATGGCCCAGACCAGGACGGCCAGAAGGACGATGGCGCTGAGATTGCCAAACCATGCGGGCATCATCCAGCCGTGGACATGAACGGCGTTTTTGAGGACGCCGCGATAAATCAAATCGAGTGCAAACCCGGCGGCGAAGGCACAGACGACGACCGACAGCAAATACAGCAAGGCTGTCTTTTTGCCGAGGATGGACCATAAGGTTGTGAAGGCGGCGGCGTTGGTTGCGGGGCCGGTCATTAAAAAGACCATTGCGGCGCCGGGGTCAAGGCCTTTTTCGATTAAGGCCGCGGCAATGGGGACGGAAGCCGTGGCGCAGACATACATGGGGATACCGACGGCCATCATTATGACCATCGCCAGCAATCCGCCGCCGGCAGTCAGATAAACGGCGAAGAAATCATCGGGAATGGTGGCCGAAATGACGGCGGCGATTACCAAGCCCAATAGCATGGCCTTGCCGATGTCGGCGGGCAGAACGAGAAAGCCGTAACGCAAAGATCTGAGGAGGCGATTTTCTTTTTTCGTTTTATTGCAGCAATCGTCGGTGCAGGGCTGATTTAGTTCGGCAGGATTTTGGTCGAAGGCGTTGACGAGCGTTCCGCCGAAAAGGCCGGTGAGAAGAGCGGCGATGGGACGGAATATCGCGAACACGGGGCCGAGGAGGCTGTAGGTGACGAGGATGCTGTCCACACCGGTCTGAGGCGTTGAAAGCAGAAATGAAATGACCGCACCGCGGCTGGCGCCGTGCTTGTATAAGGACATTGAGACAGGAATGACGCCGCAGGAACAGAGGGGCAAAGGGACGCCGAACAGGGACGCTTTTAAGACGGACCAGAAACCTCTGCGGCCGAGATGCCGTTCGACGGTTTTGGCGGAGATGAACATGCTGAGCAGTCCCGCCACTAAAAAGCCGAACAGCAGGTAAGGCGACATTTCGGTCATTGTCGCCCAGAATTTCATAATCAGCATTTGTATATAATTCTGCATTTGCAGCCTTTATCTATATCGCTTCGGTAAAATACTATACGTCCGAATTCATGGTTTCGTTCTATCTATTCGCGGCGCTGCAACGATCACAATCCTTCGCCAAGAAGATATTTCGAAGAAAGCGGTTTTAAGCCGCCCAGACGCATTGCCGAGGCGCGGATTTGCAGATACTGCGCGAAGACCTTTTGATACATCGACAGGTTTTCTTCCTTCTCTGAAATGAAAAGGCCGTGCCGGGGGATGAAAAATGCCTTTGGCCAAAGACCTGTTCTGTGAAAATGGGCGTGCATGGCTTTGCGTATTCCATTTCTATCCGGCTTTTCCAGCCAGACGATGCCGGCACCGAGATAGGTCAGCTCTTCGGGAGTAATGACGCCGTGAAACCACTGCTTTGCCGGCGGAATACCGCCGGGAGTATAGAGCGGCGCAATCAGTACCGTTTTTCGATTTTCAAAAGAACTGCACATTTGTTCGCAGCAGGATTGAATCATCGCGGCGATTTGCAATGTTTTCTTTTTCACTGCGTGCAATTTGATTTGTTTCGAAGGCGGCATATTTTTCCGGCAGGCAGTCAGGATTTTTTGAATGATTTTGGCGGCGCCGGCGGCGGAAGGGCCACTGACGATAATGCCGTGATTGGACAGAAAAAAAATATTTGTTTGGGCAAGGTCCAGTCTTTTTCGGCTGATGCAGTTGCGGATTTGTCCTGCGGTGACGACGCCGAGGCCTCGAAAGGCAATCCAGTGAAAGTCCATATTGGCAGGCAGGATTTGCCGCAAGCGTTTTTGGCCGGTTTTCGAACACAGATACGGCAGCAGAATCATCGGATGCAGATGGATGACACAGCGGCCCAGTAGGGAATGGAAAAATGTTTCGATAGAGGGCATCCCGGCATCGGGCAGGCCGTCGCAACAGGCATTCAGCAATCCTGTTTTGATATTGTCGGCGCCGGCCTTGCGTTCCAGCAGATTATCGAGAAGCCGGCGGACGTTTTCGATATTGACTTTGCGCCAGCCGCGGCGGCGGGTCATTTGGCCCAGTTCGGTCCCGCTGGCTTTGATGAACATCGCGCCATCGCCGGTCTTAACGGAGATATTACCGCCGCCGGCCCAGACCAAACGAATATCCGAGCCGAACGCGCGGGAGATTGCAATCAATTCCGAAAGCGATTGTTCCACAGGAACCAAAACCCGTTTAAGACTCTTCTTCTTTCTGCTGCTCTTCCTCGATGAGCGGCTGGTTATGGTCGAGGAAGCCTTCGAGTTTGCGGGCACGGACTGGGTGCTGGAGTTTGCGGATGGCCTTGGCCTCGACCTGGCGGACGCGTTCGCGGGTGACCTTGAAGATGCGCCCAACTTCCTCGAGCGTATAGGTATAGCCGTCACCGATGCCGTAGCGAAGTTTGATGATTTCGCGTTCGCGGTAGGTGAGGGTTTTGAGCACCTGGTCGATGCGGTCGCGGAGCATTTCCTGAGCCGCGGACTGGACGGGAGACTCGGCGCGTTCGTCTTCGATGAAATCGCCGAAATAGCTGTCTTCGCTTTCTCCGATGGGCCGGTCGAGGCTGAAGGGATGCTTGCTGATTTTCAGTACCCGGCGGGTTTCGGACAGGCTCATTTCGGCGGCTTCGGCGATTTCTTCCATCGTCGCTTCGCGGCCCAGTTCCTGCATCAGATTCTTGCTGACGACGCGCAGTTTGCTCATCGTCTCAATCATGTGCACGGGAATACGAATCGTGCGCGCGTGGTCGGCGATGGCGCGGGTGATGGCCTGCCGAATCCACCATGTGGCGTAGGTGCTGAATTTGTAGCCGCGGCGATATTCGTATTTATCGACGGCGCGCATCAGGCCGGTGTTGCCTTCCTGAATAATATCGAGAAAACTGAGGCCGCGATTGCGGTATTTTTTGGCGATGGAGACGACGAGGCGGAGGTTTCCGCCGGACAATTCCCGCTTGGCCTGCTCATACTGACTGAAGACCGCCTCGATAGCGCGCAGCCGTTTATCGAGGAGACGCGGCGTTTCCAGAATGAGTTCCTGCAAGCCGAGGAGTTCCTGTTTCATCGCTTCGATATCTTCGACGGTGTATTCCCGGCCGGGACCGGCGCCGATAGCATGTTCCAATTGGTGCATTTTCTGCTGGATGCCCTGGAGTTTTTTCATCATCGGCTGAATGCGGCTGGTGCGCAGGCCAAGTTCTTCCAGCAGCGTGGCAACTTTGCGGCGATTACGGTGTATAAATTTCAACGGCAGGCGGGCCTCTTCTATCGTCTGGGCCGCCAGCGACTGGGTGAAATTTTCGGCGTTCTTATTCAACAGAAGCGTCACCGTGTTAAGATTAAGCGGCATACGATTTTTCAGCGTCGAGCGCACCGGCAGCTCACTGCTGCCCATCTTCATCGTGCGGTCAAAGGGCAGAGAGCCATCGTCCACCTGCTGCAAAATGTCCACGGCGGTGCGGGCGCAATAATCACATTCGAGAACTTTGCGGCGGAAGGCCATTCGCGTCAGTTCGATTTTCTTGGCCAGGCTGATTTCCTGTTCGCGGGTCAGCAGCGGGATTTCGCCCATCTGTGTCAGATACATCCGGACGGGATCGTCGATTCTGCGGCCTTCCGTCTCGGTGAGTTCCTCTTCGAGCGTGAGGTCTTCGGCGGAAATCTCCTCCTCGGCTCCGATCGGAACGGCTTGTTCAAATTCTTCGTCTTCCGGGGCTTTTTTGACGTGGGCCTCGTCGAGGAGCTGAATACCGATCTCATCGAGAGTCATCAAGAGGCTGTCCAACTGGGTGGGACTGATGACTTCATCGGGCAGGTCATCGTTCAGTTCTTCGTAAGTCAGGTAGCCTTTCTTTTTACCCTTCTCGATAATCGTCTGAATGGCCTTGTCCACTTTTTCTTTTGCAGCGGCATCGCTCTCGAACAAATCGGCCTCGCCCGGAACCGCCGGCTCAAGAACCTTTCCGACCGGGACATTGGGAAAATCCTGTTCCTCATCAGAGTCGAAATTCACACCATCGGGAAGGCCCGGAGGGGTTAGAGGCTGCTGATCTTCATTCTTTTTCTTCTTTTCCGACATATTCTGTTTTATCCTGATTTTTATTTGCGTCGCAAATTTATTATTCGTGACATTATTTTGTTATCGCCTGATTCCGGGGCTTCTGAGATTATCTTTTCTTCGCAGAATCAAATCATTTATTTTTTGCAGCGATTCGGTGTCGTTATCGGTCAGCGTGCCTCCGAGGGCATGCGTCTGCCGCCGGGACAGACAATGCTGAATCGTGTCCATCGCATCGTCAAGGCGACGGATGAAATCGCCTTTTTGGCCGGCCTGTTCGTCCAGTTCCAGAAGTATCTTAGCCGCTTCGGGCTGTTCAATCCGACCCAGCAGCAAAGTCATGGTCGGCTCCTGCCCGCTGCGCAGGGTCTCAAATAACGGCTCGGCAATGGCCCGCAAATTCTCTTCGAACATCGCCGGGGCAATCCGCCCCTCGATCTTGCCGAACATATCAGGCTGCCGCAAAAGGACTTCAATGATCTCACGCTGCGCCGTATAAAACACATCGCCGGGCGTTTTGGCTTTCGGCTGCGGCATCGCGGATTCCTGCGGCTTTTGTTTGTGTCGTACCAGCCGGGTCAATTCCGAATCAATCCGGCTTTGCGAGATTCCAATCAGCTCGCCAAGTCGTGCGGACAAGACCGCCCGGCTGAGGTCATCGACATTGCCGGCCACCAGTGCGGAAGCAACGGTGGTCAGAAACTGTTCCACGATGCGGGTTTTTTCCGCCAGAGCCTTATCGCCGGTCAAATCCCCCGCCATCGCTTTCCACGCGTATTCCATCACATCAATGGCATTATCCAGCACGGAGCGAAAAGCATCGGCGCCGGCGGCAATCAGAAAATCGCACGGGTCTTTGCCTTCCGGCACAAACGCCAGACGTAAATCCAGTTTTTCCGACAAACATACTTCGAGCGCCCGACCGGCGGCGGCTTTACCGGCGATATCACTATCAAAAACCAGCACCACACGCTTTCCATACCGCCGTATGATGCGTGCGTGGCCTGTCGTGAGACTCGTACCCAGCGCCGCGACCACATTGCACACGCCATGCTGATGGGCCATCATCACATCGGTATAACCTTCAACCACGACGGCAGTCTGTGTTTCCGAAATCGTCTGCCGGGCCTTGTCTAAGGCATAGAGCGAATGGCTCTTGTCAAACAGGGCCGTCGCCGGCGAATTCATATATTTCGCAGGGTCATCGCCGAGCGTTCGCCCGCCAAAGCCAATCACCCGGCCGGTGACATCATGAATCGGAAACATCAACCGATTGCGAAACTTGTCATAACAGCCGTTTTCCCGGCGGACGGAAAGGCCTGCGTCAATGAGTATCTGGTCATTGAGTCTGCCGGTGGCCAGGGCCTTTTGCGTCAGGTCATCCCAACTGTCCATCGCCAGTCCGAGGCGCCATTGCTTAGCCATCTCGGAGCTGATTTTCCTCCGGTCTAAATAACTTCGAGCGGCGGCGCCTTTTTGTTCGTCCCAGAGATTTCCGGCCCAGAGCTTTTCGGCCCATTCGTTCAGCTTAGCCAGACGATTGGGGTCGATTGAGCCGGCGGATTCACCGGCGGCCTGCTTTTTTCGTTCGAGACGGATTCCCGCCCGCTGTGCCAGCCGTTCCACGGCGGCGGTGAAGGACAGATTTTCCTTCATCTGAACAAACTTCAAGACGTCTCCGCCCGCACCGCAGGCGAAGCATTTGAAAATCTGTTTAGCGGGATTGACGTACATACTCGGCTTGTGGTCGGTATGAAACGGACACAGCCCGACCATCTCTTTGCCTTTTTTGGCAAGGCTGAGATGTTCCGCGACGACATCAACGATATCGTTAGCCTGCTGAATCCGGCTGATTAAACTGGCGTCAAATTGTATCGGCAAACCCGCTCCATTCGATTCCAAACGCTATCCGTAGTATCTTCCGGGGCCGATTTTTCAAAACAAGCCCATTTGTAAACAGAATTATCTTCTCATCCGTACAAACCGAGACGGCTACCCCGGATTGACAAAGGGACAAAAAGACGGACATTAAAGTATAGACTGAAAAGTCAAAAAGTCAAATCATAATATGTAAATCTTTATTTTAGTACTGAAAACGCACTTTTTAATAAAAATAGACACTTGGCCAATTTAACTAATCGAGTTTTTTTGAAGCTGAAAATGGCTTTCTATTCTATTTGGTGTCACGATTTATCGGATGAATCGCAAATCCTTTGCAGGTCTTGAATTGTGATTTTGTCGAGGCGGTCGGTCACGCAGTCGGCCCAGGGACTGAGATGGTCTTTGGAGTAGGTATTGGTGACGGCCAGAAGGCGCATCCCGGCCGCAGCGGCAGCCTGAAGACCCCAGTGCGAATCCTCAATGACCACACATTCATTGGCGCCGATTTTGCGGCTTGTTTTTTCGTTGAGTTTCTTTAGGGCCAAAAGATACCCCTGCGGGTCGGGCTTGCCTTTGGTGACGTCTTCGGCGGAGACGATGACATCGAAGGCATCGGCAAAGCCGCTGTGTTTGAGCATAAGCTGGATGTCCGTCTTAATAGCACCTGAGCAAATGGCCAGCGGCAACCCCGCTTTTTTGAGCATCCGCACGAAGGGTTCCACACCGTCAAGGATGGGAGCCTCGGCATGAGCGAGGGCGTGAAAATTGGCGGCCTTGAGTTCGGAAATCTGCCGGACGTCGGCCTGAGACCAGTTCATTTTGTAGTCTTCGCTGACGGCCATGATATTTTCGAGGTCGGTATAGCCGAGATATTTCTGCCAGTGGACTTCTTTGGGGATTTCGAGGCCGCGCGCGGCGAAGGCCTGATTGAGCGCCTTGTAATGCAGCAACTCGGAATCGGCCACTACGCCGTCAAAATCAAATATTACTGCTTTGAGCATAAAGTTTAATTACCTGTCTATTTATAAAAAAGCCCCGGCGATTTCGCCGGGGCTTTCATTATATAATTAACACCCTGTTTGACAAATGTTTTATCCGAGTTCGGGGACGGGGCCGGCAAGGATTTCGTACTGGCGGAAGGAGGACTTGTCGCCGGCTTTGATTTCTTCGGCCCAGGCTTTGATCTGGGCGGCGTTGCGGGTGACCCAGCGGCGGGCCAGCATTTGTTTGCGTTCGGTCATCGGAATGTTCTTGACGGCGTCGGCCTGGCCGCTGTCGGCCACAGAGGCATTCATCTGCACTTCCCTCGATGCCTGGCCGCAGAACAGATAGCCGATAATGAGGGCCATCGCCATATCGACCAACTGCCGGCCGTACAAATCCATATAATCCACGCCCTGCTCTTTGGCGAACGCGGCACAGTCGAGAAGTGTCTTGCGGCCTTCGTCGAGAATCGCAATCAAATCTTTGACACTATCGGCATAATTCATCGCGGCCAGCTCTTCGAGATATTTTTCAGCCGCTCCGCCGCAGACACCGCGAACCGCCGCGACAACCTGCAACTGGCTGGTGCCTTCATAAATGGTGGTGATGCGGGCATCGCGGGCGAGACGCTCGCAAGCGTAATCCCGCATATAGCCGCTGCCTCCGAGCACCTGAATCGAATCGTAGGTGACGCGATTGGACATTTCGGAGCAGTAGTATTTGCTCATGGGCGTCAGCAATGCCGCCAGACGCTTGATTTTCTTAAGCTGCTGTTTAGCTTCTTTGGCCGCTTCCTTATTCGTCGCGGCGTCTGGGCCTTCGGCGATTTTGGTGAGGTACAGTTCCAAATCCACGATGCGGCTGGTTTCGTACAGGAGCGCCCGGCCGGCTTCGACATCCATTTTCATTTTGATGACCAGATCGCGAACGGCAGGCAGTTTTTCAATCGGGCCGCCAAATTGTTCACGGCTACGGGCGTAATCGCGGGCAATGCGGTATGCCGCCTCGGCGATACCCATCGACTGGCCGGCGATGCCGATGCGGGCGCCGTTCATCAGGCTCATCACGTAGGTGACGAGGCCGCGCTGGCGTTCGCCGATAATCTGACACGGCGTATTGTCGAAGAACAATTCGCACGTGGGCGAGCCGTGAATGCCGAGTTTTTCTTCGAGGCGACGAACGCGAACGGTTGAGCCGCGGTCGCAGACGAAGAGGCTCAGGCCCAGGCCGCCGCTGCGGTCGGGTTCACTGCGGGCCAGGACGAGAAGGACTTCGCCGCAGCCATTGGTGATGAAACGTTTGACACCGTGGAGATACCACTGGCCGCTATCATTCTGAAAGGCACGTAACTTGACGGCCTGCAAATCCGACCCGGCGTCCGGCTCGGTCAGGACCATCGCGCCGGTGACTTTGCCGGAAGCAAAATGGGGCAGGTAATGTTTTTTAATGTCTTCATCGGCGAAGAAATTAATTGTCTCGGCGATGCCCTGCAGGCCGAAGATGTTCATCAGCGAGGCGTCGGCACGGGAGACGATTTCGATGGCGATGGAGTAAATGGTGCTGGGAAAATTCAGGCCGCCGAAACGATGCGGGAGGGTGAAGCCCATCACTTCCATTTTGGCCAGTGCGTTCAGCGATTCGGCAATGCCTTTGGCGTAGCTGACGGAGCCGTCGGGATTAAGGGTGTTGCCTTCGCGGTCGATGGATTCGCCGCGCGGGGCGATGAAGTCGGCACTGAGCTGACCGAGGGCATCCAGAACCAATTCATAATTTTTACGGGCTTCGGCGCCATCGGCCGGGGCGGTATCGAACTGCCCGGCATACTTGAAACCTTCCTCGGCATAGCCGGCGACGGTTTCGAGGTCCAAATGTCGAAATAAAAACTGAATATCATCGTTATCGCGGAAGAAATTTCCCATTGTATTTTTCCTTATTCGCTATGGAGCGTTAATTTTTTTCTTTTATCGTCTTTTCCCTGAGCGATTTAATCATCATCGGCACCACCTGATTGAGGTCGCCGATGATTTTGTAATGGGCGAGATTGAAAATCGGCGCCTCGGGGTCGTTATTGATGGCGATGATTTTCTGGCTGCCGCTCATCCCGGCCTGATGCTGGATGGCGCCGCTGATGCCGACGGCGACATAGAGGCTGGGGCGAACGGTTGTGCCGGTTTGTCCAACCTGATGGTCGCGGTCGATGAAGCCGAGGTCCACCGCGGCGCGTGTCGCGCCGGGGGCGCCGCCGAGACAATGGGCCAAATCCCAGATGAGCTTGAAATTGTCTTTACTGCCGACGCCTGCGCCGCCTGCGACAATCACGCGGGAGGCCTTGAGGTTGACTTTTTTCTGCTGCACATGCTCGGAGAGAATTTCAATCGCCAAATCCGTTTGCGTCAACTGGACTTTTTCGACGACGATTTCGGCCTTGCGGCGTCCGTCGGCGATGGGCATCGGCATGACGCCTTCGCGAACAGTCGCCATCTGCGGCCAGCGGTCATAATTGATAATGGTGGCGATGATGTTGCCGCCGAAGGCCGGGCGAATCTGAAAGAGGAGGTTTTCATAGACTTCGCCGGTCTTTTTGATTTCGTGTGTGCCAATCTGCAGGTCGGTGCAGTCAGCAGTCAGACCCGCCTTGATGATGCTGGCGATTCGCGGGGCCAGGTCGCGTCCGGCCGGCGTCGCGCCGTAAAGAACGATTTGCGGTTTGTACTTATGAACCAGGCCGTCGATGATTTTGGCATAGCTGCCGGCCTGATAATGCACCAGCAACGGATGCTCGGCCAGATAAACTTTGTCGGCGCCGAAATGGCCCAGCTTGACAGCCAGTTCTTTGACATTATCACCGAGTAATACGGCGGCCATTTTGACTTTCAGCGTGTCCGCCAGTTCGCGGGCCTTGCTCATCAATTCCAGCGGCGTATCTTCGACTTTGCCGTGATGCTGCTCGGCAAAGACCCAAACTTCTCCCTGTTTATTGACATCGATCATTATCTATCCCTTATTTTTTGCCCGAAGGGCTTCTTCTCTTTTGCCTTTTCCCTTTTGCCTTTTTACTTATCCCAGCGTGTGGTCGATAATCAGTTCGTGAATCATCGCGTCAACCGCAGATTGTGTCGGCTCAACGGATTTGCTTTCTTTGGCCGTGAGTACGACGCTTTGAATGCGATGCACCTTGGTCGGCGAACCGTCGCGTCCGCACCATTGCAGGTCGGCGTTGAGCATATCCAAATCCCACTGTTCAATCAGAAGGTCTTTTTGTTTGAGCTGGGCGCACTTTGCCTTGGCCGCCGCTTTAACCTGTTCGTCTGAGGCTGTGGGGTCGGCGGCGCGAATCTGCTGTTCGATTTCGGAGGTGCCGGCGGCGGCTTTGCATTTCATCAGGCGTTTGGCACAGGCCACCCGCGGCTCATTGGCCGAATCAATCACCGTCAGCAGCACCGGCAGTTTGGCTTTGACTTCCTGCCAGCCGTTGCCGAGGTTGCGTTTGACAACGATAATTTTACTGTTCAGTTTCAGAAGCTGTTCGACATAAGTAATTTGGGGTACGCCGAGTTTTTCAGCGCATTGAGGGCCGACCTGTGCGGTATCGCCGTCAATCGCCTGCCGGCCGCAAAGCACGATATCGGGATTGAGTTTTTTGACGCCGCAACTGAGAATATAGCTGGTGGCCAGCGTGTCACTGGCGGCGCATCGACGGTCGGTAATGAGAATCGCCCTGTCGGCGCCGCGGAATAATCCCTGCCGCAGGACATCCGCCGCGACGGGCAAGCCCATCGTCATAATCGTGACGGAACCGCCGAATTTATCTTTGATTTGCAGGGCCATTTCCAGCGCGTTGAGGTCTTCCGGGTTGAAAATGGCCGGAAGGGCCGCGCGGTTGACCGTGCCGTCTTCATTCATCGCCTGACCGGTAATTCGTTTCGTATCAGGCACTTGTTTAACTAATACAACGCAGTGATAAACCACGTATCACCTCCATAGTTGGCTGCTATTGTTCGTTTTTTCACAAAATTAAGACCGCATAGTTTATCCCCATACGAGTGCTTGTCAATAGAAAAGATTCACAGATGCCCTTCTATCTCTATCCTACTTGTTCTATCTATCCATCCAAATCGTCCGACACATTTTCCTCCTTGCTTTTCCGACATTTTATAGGTATTATAGCTGAGAAGTAAGGAGTCGGTACATCGATGACAAAATCAGCTTTGGTTGACTACCCGCTAAAAACAGAACTTGAATATCACGTTATAGCAATAAATAAATCCGGCGAAGGCAAGCCATCTAATGCAGAAATGCTTGTGCTGTAAGTCCGTTATCTATTATTGACAATAGATTATTATTAATTTATGATTTCCGTCTGGTGAGTAACTGTTCAAATCGCAGAAAATGGGAGCATTGTGCCAGTGTTTTTATGGAGAGTTTTATTTATGATACCCAAACACTTCTTTTTTTGCTTTTGGTCAATTCTTGGCGTTCTCGTGTTAAATGGTGTAACTGAGGCGAAAGAGTCTCGCGACATTGCCAAACAGGCCTTCCCTTCCGTTGTTATGCTTGTCATGGAAGACAATAGCGGCCAACCATTATCATTAGGTAGTGGTTTCTTTGTGCGAGAGGACATAGTCGCCACAAATCTGCATGTTGTGGAAGGAGCCGCAGGAGGATATGCCAAAATTGTTGGTGAAAAACAAAAATATGACATAGCTGGTTATGTAGCTATTGACAATAAGATGGATTTAGTGCTTCTCAAAATTAACGACGTAAAAGCACCTGCTATTACACTGGGGGACAGCTCTAAAATTGCAATAGGAGATGAAATTTTTGCAGTTGGCAATCCAAAGGGATTGGAGGGTACTTTTTCAAAAGGCATTGTCAGTGCAATCCGTAAAATCGAAGAAGATACTCTATTGCAAATAACAGCACCAATATCCCCCGGAAGCAGCGGTGGTCCGATTTTGAACAGTGAAGGCAATGTTATAGGTATCTCGGTTGCTACATTTAAAGGCGGTCAGAATCTAAATTTTGCCATACCTGTTTCGTATTTGTCAAATCTTTTAGTCAACATAAAATCTGCGAAACTACTATCAGTTGAAGAAAAGTCTGAAAAGAAAGTAAAATCTATTCTTGTAGATTTAGGTGGACGTAGTACCGAAGGTGTTCGTTGCACACAATTTCTATGGGACACGAATTATGATAACGAATATATGAGAAATCAAGGCTTCACATTTTCTATCAGTAATAGCTTGAATGAGCCGATTAAGGATGTAATTATCCTTCTGGTCTTTTACGATAAACAGGAACAACCTATAGAATCTGTTTTTGCCAGCTACGAAGGAATTGTATCTCCCCGCTCAGCAAAACGTGTCAGCAGCTTTGTAGAATACAGCATTAAGAGGCTCACAACAAAACATGTTGATTCAAGCAATTTCGATGATATTCCATATACAAAAGTAGAATTCAGAATATTAAACTTTCAAATTGTAGAAGAAGAAATGTAAGCCCTACAAATGGCCTTAACAACTGATTACAAAAAATGTCGTGTATATAAAAAAAGGCGATTGAATTGGAATCGATAGATCCGAATATTGAATGGTATTCTTCAGTGTCTTCACAAAAGAGTATTCCCCCTCGATGCCCATACGCAAATGTGGACAGATGTCCACGTTATTACGAATGCCTTTCATTGCTCGGTATCGCTGGCGTTACAACAACTCTTCAATCATCCGAAGAAAACAGACTCTTTAAAAAGTGGAAAAATTCAGAACATTGGCCAAAAGTGAGAGAGCACGAATCTTCTATATGGAACAATAAGGACTTGCACAATTTCTGCCCGGAGGTAGCTTACGATGTCTTTGGATTATTTGCTTCAGAACTTCATCGTTATGCTGATGAAATAGATACCCATGCCGCACATGTTCAATTGGCTAAAAATGGAGCTTCGGCAAATGATTGGCGTTGGCAATGGGCGTACATAACGCCCCTCCATTATTCGGCATGCCACTTGTATTCTCAACTGCTTTCAACAAATGCAGGATGTACAGACAAAATCAACGCAAAGGAAATCATCGAGGTCAAGCCCGGTGTGTTTGGCATAACCGTTAATATCAAGGAAATCGCCAAACGCTTTTGGAAGTATGTTTGTTCTCGTAGATAGGCATAACAAACTTGTAACGATTCGTTGAACGGTTATGAAAAGATATTGGAAGACGAAGAAATGACGGGGAAAGGCCGAAAAGCGTGTTTTTGGGTTAAAAATGGGCAAAAAGATATGTGGGTCGTTAATTTTAAGGCAATTCGAGGAAGATTATAAAATTGAAACGCTTGGCTATGTAGCCAAGCGTTTAATCCGCCAGAGGCGGATTATTATGGGAAATCCAAACTAATTATTGTTAGGTCTCAAGAAAGGATTCAGAATGCGTTTGCGATACCTACTTCTCTTATGTCTGTTAATCGTCGTGGCGATTGTGCCAGTGTTCGCAGCTTGGGAACTATACGAGGAAACCAACGTGGAGGGCACTATCAGTGGCACTATAAAAAAGGGCAGTGTCATCAAGATGCAGTCTGGAAGCGTCTATGAGGTAACGGACTTAACTCTTCAACTTGTATTAGAACTAGCTCCTGAAGCTTTAGTCCTGAAGGACGGTGCTCAGTTCAAGCTTTCCATTAAGGGATTCGATTCGCCTTTGATCTGCAAGCAACTCGTACCGCCAACGGCGATAAAAATAGACACACAGTCCGATCAAAAAAGTACATCACCACCCGATGCGGCCTCGTTCAAAGATATACCACTTGACAGATTGATGCCTCTGGACCAGCAGCGGCTAATAGGAATACAAAAACTCACAGCAGTGGAGCAAGAAAGGCTGCGTGTATACTTGATCAACCTCTATCTTCAAGGCATTAAGCAAGGAAAACAGAGTCAGTCAGCATCCTCTTCCTCAACAGCGACCCCGCGAGCAACAGCCTCAACAATCGAAAGCCAGATTGATGGCGAGTTTGAGGGATGGGAGGGAGAAACAATTGTGAAACTCACAAACGGACAGATATGGCAACAGACGGAATATCATTACCACTACCATTATGCGTACATGCCGAAGGTTCTCATTTACTATTCTGGCGCAGGATACAAGATGAAGGTCGATGGGATCGACCGCGCTGTTGGAGTAACTCAAATTAAATAGGATTTAGCTGGGTTATTGTCAATTGACGATTTGGGGTCAGCAAACTAAAGGAATTACGCTTTTTCTGTAACCCTTTATAAAACCATTACTTATCTTTTCGACCCCTTCCTCTTGACTCCACTTTCTTGTATCCCTGCATATTTTTTTCGCACAAAGTGCGATGGTACTATTCTGCTATTTCCAAAAAATCTTAAAAATTTTAACTATTTCAGGCTTGGAAGCCGGAGTCCGGTTTTGACTGGATTGGGGCTTTCGCCGGAATGACACAGCCGGGGGCGGCTATGCTACATTTCAAAAGCCGGTGTTGCTGTAATCGGGTCTGCCGTCATCGCTGTCGTATTCGGTGGTGTCGGCCTCGTCAAGACGGATTTGAATGCGTTCAATCCGCTCGGCGGTTTTGGTGTGGCTGTCAATGGTCACGACGATGGCGCTGAGACGCACGTCGCCGGTGGCAAGCTCAAACGGATACGGCATCTGGGTGCGAAAGGCGCGAATGACGCATTCGGCTTTCCGGCCCAGCACTGAATCGTGCGAGCCAGTCATACCAATGTCGGTGATATAGGCCGTGCCTCTGGGCAGGATGCGTTCGTCGGCAGTGACGATGTGTGTATGCGTGCCATAGACACAGCCGACTTTGCCGTCGAGATAATAGCCCATAGCGACTTTTTCGCTGGTCGCTTCGGCGTGCATTTCCACAAGCACGATTTCGGCCTGCTGCTGCACTTTTGCCAGGATGGCGTCGATTTTGGCATAAGGGCAATCGGCCGGCTTCATAAAGATGCGTCCGATCAATGGAATCACCGCCACGGTCGGCCCTTTGGACGTGCGGTAGAGGGCGAAATCCTTCCCGGCCGAGCCGGGCGAAAGATTTGCAGGGCGGGCGATATCGATATTGCTTTCCAATACTGGAATGATTTCCTTTTTGCGGTAGGCGTGATCGCCGAGTGTAATCAGATGGACGCCGTATTTAAGGAGTTTGTCATAAATTTGCGGCGTCAGGCCGGAGCCGCCGGCGGAATTTTCGGCGTTTGCGATGACGCAGTCAATCTGCATATCGCGCACGAGGCCGGCCAGTTTTTGCGCCATCACCCGCCGGCCCGGACGACCCACGATGTCACCAATACAAAGGATATTCAGCTTCACTTAAACCACCCTAAAAAACATTTTCGATTTTCGATGGACGATTTTCGATTTGGAAAGGCGCGACCGGCCAATTGTCAATCGAAAATCGTCAATCGTCAATTTTACCGAGCGTATTCGATGCAGCGGACTTCACGCAGGAGCGTGACTTTGATTTCGCCCGGATAAGTCATTTCTTCTTCGATTTTCTTGGCGATGTCGCGGGCGGTTTTGATGGCGGAATCGTCGTTGACCTGGTTGGCATCGACAATCACGCGAACCTCGCGGCCGGCCTGGATGGCGAAGCACCCTTCCACGCCTTTAAAGCTGCATGCAATTTCCTCGAGTTTTTCGAGCCGCTTGATATAGCGTTCAAGCGTTTCACGCCGGGCGCCGGGCCGGGATGCACTGATGGCGTCGGCGGCGGAAATCAGAGGCGTATAGGGATTGTCCGGCGGACAATCGCCGTGATGGGCTTCGACGGCATTGATGACAATCTGCGGCTCCTTGAAGCGGCGCAGATAATTGGCGCCGATAGCCGGGTGGCCGCCTTCGATTTCACGGTCCATCGCCTTGCCGATATCGTGCAGCAGGCCGGCCCGTTTGGCCATCGCACCGTCCAGTCCCAGTTCGTCGGCCATCACTTGCGCCAAAAACGCCACTTCCACACTGTGCCGCAACACGTTCTGGCCGTAGCTGGTTCGGTAGTGCAATGCGCCGAGCATCCCGATAATTTTATTGTTCAGGCCGCGGACATCGACTTCCTCGGCGGCCTCTTTGCCTATCTGAATCACGCGGGCGTGAACGTCTTTTTTGGTCTGGGCAACCAGTTCCTCAATGCGGCTGGGGTGAATTCTGCCGTCCTGAATAAGCCGTTCCATACTCAGCCGGGCCACTTCGCGCCGAATCGGGTTAAAGCCGCTGACGACAATCACGCCGGGCGTATCATCGACAATGACATCGACACCCGTAGCCTTTTCAAAGGCCCGGATATTGCGACCTTCCCGGCCGATAATCCGACCTTTCATTTCATCATTGGGAATGTCCACCATCGACACGCTCACTTCGCACGTTTGTTCCGCGGCATACCGCTGAATGGCCAGATTGATGATTTCTTTGGATTTTTCCTCCGCCTGTTCCTCCATCTGTGCCGTCTTTCGGGTGATGAGCTGGCTCATTTCTTTTTCGCATTCTTGCTCGAGATTAGTCAGAAGAAGCTGCCTGGCCTGCTCGGTATCCATACCGGTGATTTTCAGAAGCTGGTTTTTCTGCTGGGTCAGAGTCGCAGATAATTCCTTGTGCTTGGCATTGTAGCTCTGAATTTGCCGCTGGACTTCCTGTTCGACCTGTTTGACTTGCTTTTCGCGCTGAACGAGCTGCTCTGCCTGCCGCTCAACTGCATCTTCGCGTTTGGTAAGCCGCGACTCCATATTTCGCAGTTCGTTTTCCTTTCCGGCAATTTCTTTGGCGAAGCTTTCCCGCTTTTTCATCTGTTCGGCAGCGATATCAAGGCGTGCCTCTTTGATGATGGTTTCAGCTTCCCGACGTGCGGTCTCAACCCGATTATTAATTTCCATTTCCACTTTGGAAGCGCGGGCTTTCGTCAACATCTGAATTAACGCGAAAACGACAAGACCGCCCGTTAAAACCCCCAAAACAACCCCCAAAACGATACTACCTCCCTGCAATTGTGCTATGGTTTCCATGTTGCGCCTTTCCCCAACTATGGGATTACAATGTCATCCACAGCACCGCGGGGATTGAAGCGGCAGACACGGCGATGGAACCCGGACAATCGCAGAAATAAACTCTCAGCAGTGTGGAAGGCAAATACCCTTTTTCTTTTGCGCCGGCTCAAACCCGCATCCTGCGATTTGACCGGCTGTCGGAATTTCCCTGCCGCTGCTGATGTTCATACTTCAACAACTCCCGGAGCCGAAGAAACTTGAAAATACGGCGATTTCCATCTTTTTCGATCACATCCACCGGCACAGAAAAGGTCACGGACTTGACAGGACGATTTTTCGCCGCTGCCTTTCGCCCATCTGTCTGAAACCGATGGTTTATGAAGCTCTGCCACCAATCCGCCCCATGCGGATTGCTGTGCGGGTTTCCCGGCCATTGACCCTAAATAACGCCTTCGCCGGCCGTGAAACACTGTTTTATATTCTAACCCTCTACGCAGAGGGTCTATTTTTATCATACCTATATTCCAAGTCTGAGGTCAAGCAAAAAGCATTCCGAAAAATGGAAAGTTTTTACAAACAAGTCTTTTGTCTATCCCGGTAATCCCGAAAATTACCGCACTTTGGTGGACAGAAATACTTTATCGGACCTGTCCTACCCAGAAACCCGGATATTCCCCAAATAACAGGGTTTTGATTAATTCGCTGCCCCTGCGGGCCGACCTCATGAACGGCGGAACCTGTGTCCGCAAATGGTAGAAGTTAACCCCCTTCGCTACAGGGTAAAATTATGCTGAAACGAAAAGATGTTCTTACGACCGGACAGGTTGCTCAAATATGCAATGTGGCACCTCGAACCGTCACCAAATGGTTCGATTCAGGTCAACTGCGGGGCTATCGTATCCCCGGGTCGCGGGACCGAAGAATTCCGGTCAGCGAACTGATTCGTTTTATGAAGGCGAACAATATTCCGACCGACACCCTTGAAAAAGGCCATATCCGAATACTCCTGATCGACAGCAGCGAAGAGATGTGTACTTCCTTCGAAACGATGCTCACGTCGAAAGGCGCCTTTGATATCCGCTGTGTTCACACCAGTTTTGACGCGGGTCTTCTGGCGCAGAAATTTCTGCCCAACATTATTCTGATCAATCTGATGGCATCGGCCATCGACGCACATCAGCTTTGTCTCCAGATTCGGCAAAATAACGACCTGAAAGACAGCAAAATCATCGCCATCGCCGCGGGGCTGGGTGAAACGGAAGTCAAATCGCTCCAGAAAAACGGCTTCGACGCAACGGTGACGGACCCGCAGAATCCGGAGCAGATTCTTGGAGCCATTCAGCAGGTCTGCTCGATTCTGTAAAAACCGCATCCGATGATTTTGCCGCCGCCTGAACATTCCTCGTAAAGAATCTTTCCAATCGGTCTGCCGTCTGTTATCATTAATATAGAGAGCAATTTATGATAACTGATAGGAACCCTTCGTATGGAAAAAAGTCCGATTGATTATTCCTGTTTTGTGTTTTGTCCCAAATGCGGAGCAAGAATGCTGCGGCCGCAGCCGCCGTATGCCTATCATTGCGACGCGTGCGGCTTTACATTTTATATGAACATCGCGGCGGCAGCGGCGGCGATTATCATAGACGAACAAAATCGCCTGCTGGTCGCCACGCGGGCCAAAGACCCGGCCAAGGGTACCCTGGATTTGCCCGGCGGATTCGTGAACCCCGACGAGACCGCCGAAGAAGCCATCGGACGCGAAGTCCGCGAAGAATTAAATCTCGAAGTCGTCGAGACAATGTATCTTTTTTCCATCCCCAACGAGTATCCTTACGGCGGCGTTTTGTATCACACGCTGGATATGGTGTATCGCTGCCGGGTGGACGGTTTTACAGAACTGAAAGCCGCAGACGATGTGACAGCGGTGCAATGGATTGCCGTCCGCCAGCTTGAGCCGGACAAATTCGGCCTGAAATCCGTGCGTGAGATTATTAAACGAGTGATTGCATCCGCCTGAAAATCTCTCGGAATAAATACCGTTAAATTACAGGAAGGCCGGCGGTATGTCTGTTATAATGATTTTTATGTGAATGCTCATCAAAGACATACTTGTGTTCATTTAAATATACCCTCTCAGGAAAAATGAAATTCGCACTCCGCTATCATGACATTGTGGCTTTTTTAAAATCCATCTGGCATATCGGCATTCTCGACAAGGGCCGGCTGCATTATTGGAAACTTATCCTCTGGTCGCTGTGTAAGCCGCGACGTTTTCCGATGGCTGTGCGGTTTTCAATTTACGGTTTTCATTTTCGACGGACATTTAAAGAGCTCCGGCGTAAAATTCAGGCGTTGGCCGAGCCTGCCCCATTGAAGAATTAAAATATTTGCCGTTCACAACTTGCCTCCCCCGCCGTCATTATTTTTCCAGCAGTTTTTTGCTGCGCAGGAGGTGGTGATAATGCTGAGCGAAACGGTGAGCTTCATCGCGGACGTATTGCAATAACTTCCGCACCGGCGAGGTGGCGGGCAGTTTCAGCGGTTTTGGACGGCCATCGATAAAAATTTCTTCCTCACGTTTGGCCAGCGACAATAAATTGGGCATCAGCACCTTCATTTTTTCAAAGACTTCTTTGGCAGCGTTGAGCTGGCCCAGACCGCCGTCAATCAATACGAGGTCGGGCCAGAGTTCTTCACCGCCTGCCGCCCTTTTGTACCGCCGGATCAGCACCTCCTGCAGACAGGCGTAATCGTCAATACCTGAAACGGTTTTGATTTTGAATCGTCGATAGCCGTCTTTGAAGGGTTTTCCGTCGATAAACTGCACCAATGAGCCGACGGTGCTTTCACCAGCGAGATGGGCAATATCGAAGCCTTCGATGATGCGTATGGGCTGAAGACTTTCGAAAATGGTTTGCAGTTTTTCGAGGGCCTCGGCCGGGTCGGTCTGGAATGACTCGGGCTGGATATGAACGTCGGTGGTGCCGCGTTTGTCGAGATTTTCAATCAGGCGGATGCGGTCGCGGTATATCGCCGCGACCTCGAAATCCAGATTTGCCGAAGCTCGTTCCATCTGTCTCTTGAAATCATTCAAGACCGCTGTGCGTTTGGATTGGAGGAATTTGATCAGTTCCGTGATGGTTTTTTTGTAATCGGCTTTGGAGATTTTATCGCCGCAGGGGGCGGTACACTGTTTGATATTGTACAAGATGCACGGGCGGAAGAATCGACGTTTTTCGTCTTTGGCGCGGATGTCGAGTTTGCAGGTGCGAAAGCGGAAAATTTTTTGCAGCACGACAAAGGCCTCTCGCAATTCGTTGACGCTGGTGAACGGCCCGAACAATCGGCTGCGGGAATCCTGCGGGTTGCGTGTGATATACACGCCGGGAAATTCCTGCCGGGTTGTGATTTCAAGATACGGAAATGTCTTGGCGTCTTTAAGGTCGGTGTTGTACGGCGGATGGATGTCCTTAATCAGCCGGGCCTCCTGCAAAATCGCTTCGACCTCGCTGGCGGTTTGAATATAGTCCACCATCTCGACTTTTTCGATCATTTCGACAATCCACGGCCCGCGGCTTTTGGCCAGGTCAGCCGACGGCTGAAAATAGCTACCCGCCCTGCTACGCAAATTGGCGGCCTTGCCGATGTACAGCACGCGGTCGCGAGCGTCTTTCATCAGATACAGGCCCGGCCCGGCCGGGAAAGACCGTATCTGTTGGTGAATTCGTTCTATCCTGTCTTTGTTTGTCGTCATCGTCCTTATTGTACCGGACAAGCGGGAGAAAATTATATATGAACGTCAGGCTATTGATTTATTCGTCTTCCTCCATATCCGGATACTGCGGAGGACTTTGGCCTCGTCGCTTAATTACCCTGGGATAGGCGCCTTTCGGAATAGTATTTTCAATCGTCATAACATTAATCTGATGCCACCAGTCGTCACCGAAATCAAACCAGTACCCGAACGAGTCATCTTTTTTCAAACCGAGAGAGCCTATCGTGGTTTTCTTCACATCGCCGGCCATGGAACTTCCAAAGATCGAATCCTCTTCGACCTCAGCCAATCCATACCGTCTGGCTTTTTTATCCATCGGCCCCTTGCCTCCGACCTGAAACTCATATAAATGTTCTTCCCAGCGGTCAAAGGCCTTGAAAATAGCCTTATGCAATTGCGCGAGTGTCTGGTCGCCGCGAATTTGAATGGCGCGCGAAATGATCGGATTTTCCCGGGCAAATTCATCCATCATCGGCCCACTGCAAATGGACACACCGAGTGTAAATAAGCCGCCCTTTCCCGCACTACCTGCCTTGTTGTCTTTTTTCATCATCAAATCCTTAAGATTGAATCATTTGAACAACATCTTCAACTATTTGTGCCACATTTGTTTTTCAGTAAGCAGTCTTATATTTTCTCCCTATATCCGAGGATTTTGGCCGGGAGGAAGAGGATGGATTTGACTAAGGCCAGAAGCACATCGGCGGCGATGGCAACGATGTGAAACGGGATAGACAGCAGCCAGACGACCGGCCAGAGAATCAAAATCAGCAGCGCAATCGGCCAGCACAACACCAGCAGTATCGCCCATAACAATAAAACAACCAATGCCTTCATTTGTTTTCCTCTCTATATTTTGGAAGATAATTGTATCTTCCCGGCCCTCATAAGAAAAGGAGCATTTACAGCAACCCCCAAGCCGCCAGACCCGAAAAATCCAGATATGTTGCCGATTTACCTGATGAAAGCCATAAAAATCCCTTTTTTTCTCAAAAATTTACGCCAACTCTAACAAATCCATACAAAAATACAATATCTCTTTATCTGTCAACAACTTACAACGTATCCAAAAAACATCAAAAACTATTTTTACAGCGGTTTTGGTTATTTTGAAAAATGGATAGAAAAATCTTTTTCGCTATAGGTTCAATAATCACAAGGACTAACAAAAACCAAATAATTTTTTTGATTTTTTGGACTTGAGTCTCAAGTTTCTGCTATTATGATGACGTAGTAGTAAATGGCAATATATTGATTTTATAAAAGGGGAATTAACTATATATAGTAGCAACATGGAGGTGTATTCATGTCGGATGAACGGATTTCAAGACACGAAAAGAACAATTCAGGCTCGGGGTTTCAGCCGTGGGTTAATTCGCACGGCAAAAAGGGTCCCGGTCTGAAAATTGAGCAGCGATTTTCAACGCCCGGCGTGCACCCGTTCGAGCAGATCGAATGGGAAAACCGGACGGCTAAAATAGCCGACGAAAACGGCAAGGCCATTTTCGAGCAAAAAGATATCGAGGTTCCCGCTTCGTGGAGTCCGCTGGCAACCAAGGTTGTCGTCAGCAAGTATTTTTACGGCGACGTCGCGGGCCAGCGGGAAAACTCCGTCAAGCAACTGATTCATCGCGTCTGCCGAACCATTGCCGACCGCGGCAAAAAGGACGGCTACTTCGATACCGACGCCGATGCGGAGAATTTCTACAATGAATTGACCTGGCTGTGCGTCAACCAATACGGCTCATTCAATTCGCCGGTGTGGTTCAACGTCGGTCTGCACGACATCTATGGCATCAAGGGCAGCGAACACAACTTCCACTGGGATGAAACCGAGGGTAAGGCTGCGCCCTGCGCCGGCAGTTACGAGTTTCCGCAGGCGTCGGCCTGTTTTATTCAGTCGGTGGTCGATACGATGGAAGATATCATGCGTCTGGCCCGCAGCGAAGCGATGCTCTTTAAGCACGGCTCCGGCACGGGAACCGACCTTTCGACGCTTCGCAGCAGCAAAGAAAAGCTGTCCGGCGGCGGAAAACCTTCCGGCCCACTGAGCTTTATGCGGGTCTATGACCAGATCGCCGCGGTTATCAAATCCGGCGGGAAAACCCGGCGGGCGGCCAAAATGCAGTCGCTCAAAATCCATCACCCGGACATTAAGGAGTTCATCACCTGCAAAACCGAGGAAGAAAAGAAGGCATGGGCCTTAATCGAAGAAGGCTATACCCCCGACGACGCCTACAGCAGTGTGATGTTCCAGAACAGCAACCTGTCGGTGCGGCTTACCGACGAGTTTATGGAGGCTGTCGAAAAAGACGGGACATGGACGACGTTTTCAGTTACTACCGAAAAGCCCGTTGAGGAATTCCCGGCCCGTGAACTGATGGATTTGATTGCCGAAGGCACCCGCGTCTGCGGCGACCCGGGCGTCCAGTATCACAGCACGATTAATAAATGGCACACGTGCCCCAATTCCGGCCCGATTAACGCATCCAACCCGTGTAGCGAATATATGTTTGTTGACAACTCAGCCTGCAACCTGGCGTCGCTAAACCTGATGAAATTCCGCCGGGAAGATGGGACATTTGACCTTGAAAGCTTCAAACGTGCCATTCGTATCTTCATTATCTCGCAAGAAATTCTGGTTGACAACGGCAGTTATCCCGAGGCGACCATCACTGAAAACAGCCATAAGTTTCGTCCGCTGGGCTTAGGCTACGCCAATCTCGGCTGCCTGATGATGAGCCTGTCGCTGCCGTATGACTCAGACGAAGCCCGCACCTGGGCTTCGGCGATTACAGCGATTATGACAGGCACGGCTTACGCCGTCAGCGCGGAACTGGCCGGCATCAAGGGGCCCTTCAGTGAATTTGAGAAAAATCATCAGGCGATGCTCAACGTCATCTCGATGCACCGCGAGCACGCCAACAATATCCCCGAAGTGTATTGCCCGGCCTATATGCTCAACGCCGCCAAGAACGCCTGGGACCAAGCTTATACGCTCGGCAGCCAGCGCGGCTTCCGCAACGCTCAGACGACGGTTCTTGCCCCGACGGGCACCATCGGCTTTATGATGGACTGCGACACCACGGGCGTCGAGCCGGACATCGCGCTGGTCAAATACAAACTGCTGGTCGGCGGCGGGATGCTCAAATTAGTCAACCGCACCGTCCCGATGGCACTGGAACGGCTCGGCTACGGTCCCGACGACATCAAGAGCATTTGCGACACGATTGACAAAGACGATACCATTGAAACGGCGACGAAGCTGCGTCCGGAACATCTGGCGGTCTTTGACTGCGCCTTTAAACCCAAAAACGGCAGTCGGCACATTCACTACATGGCCCACATCAAAATGATGGCCGCGGTGCAGCCGTTCCTGTCGGGCGCCATCAGCAAGACCATTAATATGCCCAAGGAAAGTACCGCCGAAGAAATTCTGAACGCTTATATGGAAGGCTGGAAGATGGGGCTTAAGGCCGTGGCCATTTACCGTGATGGCTCCAAACGCCTGCAGCCGGTCAATACCGACAGCAAAGCCAAAAAAGAGGGGAAAAAAACTACACGAACCGACGATCCTGCTTCCCCCAGACCTTTCCGACGACGCCTGCCGGAGACACGAAATAGTATCACCCACAAATTTTCCGTTGCCGGACATGAGGGATACCTGACCGTCGGCCTGTACGAGGACGGCCAGCCGGGCGAATTGTTTATCACGATGGCCAAGGAAGGCAGTACCGTCGGCGGCCTGATGGATGTGGTCGGAACCTGCGTCTCGATGGCGCTGCAATACGGCGTGCCGCTGATTACACTGGTCGAGAAATTCCGCCATGCCCGTTTTGAGCCGTCAGGAATGACCTCCAACAAAAATATTCCCTTTGCCAAGAGTTTGATCGATTACATTTTCTGCTGGATGGGTTGCCAGTTCATTCCGGGGTACACTGAGAAGAACACACCCAACCGCAGCGAGTCGGCCCCGGCCCAGACAACTGCTGTCACCGCGGCAAAGCAGATTGTCGAAAAGACGCAGGATTTGGCCAGGAAAATCGACGAGGCCCGTGCAATCCGTAAAAAGAGCACGGAACAGCCGGAAAAACCCGGCGGCAACGGCGATGACCCCGCTGCCAGTCGCCCCGCCGCAAAATCTATAGCCGGCCGATTCACCGGAGAACTGACCGCCGAGCGCGTGGCTGAATTGGTCAATACCGTCCTTGGCAATGACAGCGCAGGCACGGAAGCCGTGGTTATGCAGCAGTTTAACGCTCAGTTTGACCATTTTCAGGATGACGCCCCGGCCTGTGACATTTGCGGCTCCATCACCGTCCGCAACGGCGCCTGCTACAAGTGCTTTAACTGCGGTAATTCAATGGGCTGCTCGTAAGAAAATTAAAAGTTGAAGGTAAAAAGGCAAAATTGAGGAAATACGCCTTGATTTATAATAGACACAGATTGAGATCCGGGCCTGTTTTTTTCTGATTTCCGCATAATTTTACCCAAAATTGGTTGACAGCAAACCGCCTGCGGCTATAATAGGCCGCTTTCGCTAACTCAGTGGAGCAATATATCTATGAAATGCTATATGCCGACAAAAGAAACCGCCCAGCACAATTGGCTCCTTGTGGATGCTGATGGGAAGGTTTTGGGCCGGATGGCCTCAAAAATTGCGACGATATTGATGGGCAAGACCAAAGCCGTCTATGCCCCGAACGTTGATACCGGTGATTTTGTTGTCGTCATTAACGCCGAAAAAGTGCGTTTGACCGGCAACAAGATGGAAACCAAAACGTATGAGACCTATTCGCGTTATCCCGGCGGGCAAAAAACCATCCCCATTAAAAAATGGCTTGCGGAGCATCCGGAACGGGTGATTACGCTGGCCGTCAAGCGGATGATGCCCCGGAATAATGCCCTGACGCATCAGATGCTCAAGAAACTGAAGGTTTATAAAGGCAGCGAGCATCCGCACGCCGCCCAGCAGCCTGTGAAACTGGAACTGTAATTTAATTGGATAAGGACATACAAAGGTTATGGCGGAAAATCAAAATATCAGCCCGTTGATCGACCCGAACCTTCTGGTCGGTAAAGCCGCAAACGCAGCTCCTGCCGCACCTAAAAGCGGTTTTTGGTGGGGCATCGGCCGGCGCAAGACCAGTATCGCCCGTGTGCGTATCAAGCCCGGCAAAGGCGAATTATTGGTCAACCAGCGAAAAGTTAACGAGTACTTCAAGCTTGAAAAAGACCGCAACACTGTTTGTGCCCCACTCAAGACCGTCAAAGGCACCGATGGATTTGATGTATTTGTCAATGTTGAAGGCGGCGGCATCACCGGACAGGCCGGTGCTGTCATGCTTGGCATTGCCAGGGCGTTGAAGAATTACAACCCGGCGTTCCTCAATGAGCTGCGAGATACCGGCTTCCTGACCCGCGACAGCCGTGCGGTTGAACGAAAGAAATACGGCAGATCCGGCGCTCGCAGACGCTTCCAGTTCTCCAAGCGGTAATCCACTTACAGAGATATTTCAAAGGCCGTCAGGACCCTGGCGGCCTTTTTTTATTATATTAAAATTCAGGTCGGGCCTCCGGGCCGGGCTGTTTTACAAAAAAATTCCTTGTTGCATTTTTGTCGCTGAAGATTTTTAATCTCAGTATCTGTTTAATGCTCAGAAAGGACTTTTATGATACGCGTGGCGATTATCGGGGCCGGCGGTTATACCGGCGTGGAATCCATCGAAATACTGCTGCGGCATCCGCAGGCCAGGCTCACCTACCTGACGGCGCTGCCGGAGGAGTGCGGGCACGTTGCTGACATTTACGGCCAGCTTCGGGGACGATGTGATATGCAGATTGAGCCGTTGGATTTGGACAAGTTGGCTAAGCTGGCCGATGTGGCTCTGTGCTGCCTGCCGCATAAGGTTTCGATGAGCTTTGTGCCCAAGCTGTTGGCGACCGGCGTTAAGGTTATTGACTTCAGCGCCGACTACCGTATTAAAGATTTGGCACTGTATGAAAAATACTATGAGCCGCATACGGACAAGGAAAATCTGGCGCATGCGGTCTATGGGCTGCCGGAACTGTTCCGAGCCAAAATTAAAGGAGCTACATTAGTCGCCAATCCCGGATGTTATCCAACGGGGGCGAGCCTGGCTCTTGCGCCGCTGTTGAGAAATAATCTGATTAAGACCGCCGGCATTGTCGTCAGCTCTATTACCGGCGTTTCCGGCGGCGGCAAAAAACCAAGCGCGGGGTTTCACTTCCCTTATATGAACGAAAACATTTATCCCTACGGCGTCGGTGTTCATCGGCACATGCCTGAAATTGAACAAGTTGCTTCCGAAGTGGCGGGCAAGCCCGTGGAATTATTGTTTCAGCCGCACGTGGGACCGTTTGACCGGGGAATTTTGTCGAGTGTCTATTGCGACCCCCTTACGACGGTTTCGCCGGATGCGCTTAAAAAACTCTATCAAGACTTTTACAAAGGCGAGCCGTTTGTGCAGATTTTGTCCGCCCCGCCGGCGGTCAAAAATGTCGCCAAGAGCAATTACGTGCATATCTTCCCGACGTTTGCCAAAGGCAAGGTGATTGTCTTCTCGGCCATCGACAACCTGATTAAGGGCGCATCGGGACAGGCAATCCAAAATATGAATATTATTTTCGGGATAGAAGAAACACTTGGACTAAAATAACAGAGGAAAGGAGACCTCAAACATGACAGCCGGGGTATTAACCATTGCGAGTTGTCAGTTCGTCGTTGGCCCGGATATTGAAGCCAACGCCGATACGATTTGCCGGCTGATGGAACAGGCCGCAAAAGACAAAGCGGATATTATTCATTTCTCCGAATGCGCGCTGAGCGGCTATGCGGGATTTGATTTTTCTTCTTTTGAAGATTTTGACTGGGGATGGCTGCGGGAAAAGACACTGGAGATTATGGCGCTGGCTGGGAAATTGAAATTGTGGGTCGCTCTGGGCAGTGCACACCCCCTGACCGAACCCAAGAAGCCGCATAATTGCCTGTACCTGATTAATCCGCAGGGACAAATTGCCGACCGTTATGACAAACGTTTCTGTACCGAAACTGATTTGAAAAATTATACGCCGGGCAATCACTTCACGCTATTTGACCTTCAGGGCGTCAAATGCGCCCTGCTGATTTGTTTTGACCTGCGATTTCCTGAGATTTACCGCGTATTGTACAAAGAGGGGGTACAGTGTATTTTTCAGTCGTTTTATAATGCGCGGCAGATTGGGCCGAGCGTCCATACGCATATTATGCGTCAGACGATGCAGGCCAACGCCGCGACGAATCACTTCTGGGTCAGTATGACCAATTCCTGCGGGTGGTTCTGTCCCTACCCATCCTGCTTCATTCAGCCCGACGGTGAAATCATCAGCCAGATGGAAGACCACAAGGAAGGCCTGATTATCAACCGCGTGGATACATCGCAGACATTTTACGACCCGTCGGCCCCCTTCCGCGATTTAGCCATCGGCGGCTCGCTTACCAACGGCCCCGGCGAAATCGACGACCCCCGCTCACAAAACAGAATCAGCCTCTGACGCAAAAATCCGTCCGATATTTATTTGGGCGGCAGACTGATAACACCGGGGGATTTGCCGAGTTTGAATTTGTACTTCTCAGTGAGAAAATTGTAATCGATAACCGGCACGGAGGCGCCATTGGCGCGACAGGGGCGATTTTCACTGCCCTCAATATGCACCCATCCGTCGGCGCCGGTATAACGCAGGGTCTGGCCCGTTAATACATATTTGTCCTCCTGCTCCAGATAGACTCCGCCGCCGGCGTTCATCTCGCTCAACATCTCTTTGCCGGTCTCGTCTTTGGCGAAAAGCAATTCTGCGGTTGACACCGCCGCACGGGTCAGTTTGTCCGGCTGGCCATCTTTCATCGTCAAATAAGACAAGTTCAGTGTGTCTTTCTTCGCATCGGCAACCAGTTTTTGCAGGCCGACATACCAGGTCAGGGTATCGAATCCATCCAAAAGCGCATAACAAGGCTGCCGTAAATCAAACGATTTTTTCTGTGCCGCCGTTTTGGCGTCCGTCGGAACCTGTTGATTATTCAATTCGATTTTGCCCGGGCCGACGGCAATGATCGTTTGCTGCGCACCCTGATAATCAAAGCGTTTGGAATGCAGTTCCACATGATTTATTTTTGCGCCGTCGCGATACCGAATCGCCTGGAGTTTCGGGCTGCCGTCAGCAACGGCGACATGGCTGATTTGTGTTCTGCCATTGGGATCGGCGGCCAAATCCACCGTCAACGTATCGCCGTAGAAACGACGCACTGTTTTTTCATTCGTTTTTTCTTCCGTCGCGTCGCCGATAACATTTTTGTGGAAAACCACCTGTTGAATAGTTTTTTTATCCGTCCCGGCCAGAAACTCCGTATTTTTCTGTGCCGTGATAATCACCGGCAGCAACAAATTCGGGTCATTGGGGTCGGATGGATAAAAGGTAAATCGAATTGGCCCATCCGCCGCGGCTGAACCCGTATTCAAATCATAATCCAGTTTTCGCGCCTCAAACTGAGCCGGTTTTCGCGTCGCACCGGAAGGTTCTTCAACCTGCACAGGCTCTATCGCAGGAGTTGAAACCTGCGATGCAGCGGCGACAGTGTTACCGGCGGTTTCTTCCTGCGGAGGATTATTCACGGCAGATTCCTTTGCCGGATCAAAGGCGCTGTCAATCGGTTTGACAATCAGGCCGCCGCTGCAGGTGACAAACACATCTGTTTCATCGTCATCGGCAGGCGTCTGCGGCAGTTGTGTTCTTCGGTTCCAATCGTCGGCGATTTGCGGTTCGGCATTTTGAACGGCTGGACTGGTCGGAGTTGCTGTTTCGCCGTTTTGTTTAGCTGCCGGTTGGCCGGTCGCAGTTTCAGTCTGAGTCTGCGGGGACGACGCGGGCGATGAGTCCACCGGTTGTGAACCCCACAACAGATTGCGAATGTTGATTTCCTCGGCCCCCCGTACTATCACCTGTTTGCCGTATCGGATTTTGACATCCCTCCGCAGGGAACATTCATAATATAATTTTTCATCGGAAACAGATTGCTGTTTTTCGGCGGGTTGGGGCAGGGAGATTGCCACGGAGTTTGTGTCTTCGACCTGTACCGATTGACCTTGCGTTTTTTCCGAAGACACGTTGTCGGGCACAATGACAGGCACGGTCTTATCTTCCGTCTGCGGTTGTCCCAACAGATTGCCGGTGACGGCTTTTTTGATTCGAATGGATTCAATCTTTTTAATCCGGAAATATTCAATCCGCCCGTTTTGCGGATTGTAAATCATCTGCATACCCTTGCCGAGGAGCCGAGACTGAGCGGATACAAGCTGCACCGGGCCGTCGGTAAAAAACTCCGATCTCTCGCTGCTGTAATTTAAGTCATCCATCAAAATTACCGTTTCGCTGAGTCGTTTTGTGTCCGTAGGTAAAAGACGAATCACGACTTTGCCCATCATCCGGGCGTCTTTGGGGACAACGTTGCCTCCGGAATAGTCCACCTGCACCGCACCTTCTTCGGCATCCAGGCGGCAGCGAAAGCGGCTTTCAAACACGTTCATATAAGGCTTTCGCACCTGCCAGTTGTTGGACTGCTCATCGGGGTTAAGAAGACTTTCAAACCCAAACTCCCGCCGGACTCGCTTGGTCAGCGGATCCAGAATCGTATAGCGAGCCTGCTGAGCGGAGCGGACCATGGTTTTATCAATCCGGCGGTCCTGGCCAATCAGTCCTGTATCCGGAATATCCGGAATGCCCGATGTATCGGAAGTACGAATTCCCTTCGTTCCCGTCAAACGGATATATCCGATAAACAGTAATATCGCGACCCCCATGGCCGCGGCGCCAATAATCACTTTTCGAAGCATCGTTTCTATCCTTGCGTCAGACCCTATATCGCGCGATCAGTTTATCCCACCGGCCGGTTTGCTTGAGAATATATTCAATCACCTCCGCCACAGCGCCATCGCCGCCGGGGCGGCGAGTAACATAATGCGCATAAGGTCTGATTTCTTCGACCCCATTTGTCACTACCGCCGCGAATCCCACTCTCCGCAGCAGCGGCAAATCCAGCCAGTCGTCCCCGATATAGGCTGTCTGCTGTGCGCTGTAACCGGTATCTTTTAAGAGTTTTTCGAAAGCGGGTAATTTCTGTTTGCAGCCTTGTAATACATATTTGATGCCAATTTGTTCGGCGCGAATATTAGTCGCCGGCGTATCCCGTCCGCTGAGGATGGCGCTGTCGAAGCCCGCCCGATGCCATACCGTAATCCGCTGCCCATCAAGGACATGAAATCGTTTGCTTTCCGACCCGTCGGAGTGAATTATAATACCCCCGTCGGTCAGCACGCCGTCAACGTCCATAATGAGCAGTTTAATTTGACTTAAATCCGGTTTTGTTTGGGCCATAATGATTACTCGACAATTTTAATCGCAACAATATCCTGTACGTCAATCAGACCAATTGGCCGATCCTTCGCATCTACTACCGGCAGTTCGTCAATGCGATATTTGTGCAACGTCGCCATCGCTTCAGCCGCCAGTGTATCCTCCCTGACCCGCTTACAGCCGGCAGTCATAATTTCCCCTGCCCGCTTGTTAAACACCTCTTTGCCGAAGTTGGTCACGGCCCTGCGTAAATCGCCATCGGTAATGATGCCGGCCAGTTTGCCCTGTTTATCCACGACCATCACCGCGCCGTGGCGTTTTTGATGCGCGGTGTGAGTGAGCATATCGCCAACGGTTTGTTCCATCTGCGTCAGCGGCAATTCCTCGCCGGACTTAAACCACATCGTCTGTCCGACGGTAATCAGACGGGCGCCCAAAGCCCCGGCCGGATGAAACCGAGCGTAGTCTTCCACGCTGAACTGTCTGGCCTTCATAATCGTCAGCGCCAGCGTATCGCCCAGGGCCAGCATACACGTCGTCGAAACGCTCGGCGCCAGACCGTGGGGACATGCTTCGGTTAGTTTACCCATACACAACGCGATGTCGCTGTGCCGGGCCAGGCGGCTTTGGCCGTCGCCGACAATTGACAACAGCTTGATTTCTCTTTGCTTGAGGGGTTCAACCAGACGCAGTAATTCGTCGGTCTGACCGCTATGGCTCAAAAACAGAACGATATCGTTATTCTGTATCCTGCCGAGGTCGCCGTGCACCGCTTCTGTTGGATGCAGGAAGTGGCTCGGCGTTCCCGTTGAAGCCAGCGTGCCGCTGATTTTTTGGCCGACCACGCCGGCTTTACCTACGCCGGTCACAATGACCGAACCGGAACATTCATAGATCATCCGGCAGGCGTGTTCAAACGCAGGCTGTTCGACCAGATGCGTCATTGCCGACACTGACGCCGCTTCGGCCCGCAATACTGTTTTGGCATATTCCAAATCAAACATAATTTTTCCTCCAGCTTTAGCCGGATTCCATCATTTTTACTTTTAACTTTTAAATTTTGACGACGCTGCCGCGTTCGTCATAACAAATCAATTGGCAACTGTATGAAGGCACCGAGAAGTCCGCGTGAATCAGAATCTGTTTTCCAGATTCCTGCTCCAGCGTCGCCAGCATGGCGCGCCGGCGATTCAGCAAGAACTCCGCCGCGGTCGTCGAAATCACCGCTTCCACGCGGCTGATTTCGTCACGGCTCAGCGCCATCCGGATATTACGCAGAATCTCAGCCGCCTGGGCTTCCGAGCTTTTAATCGTCCCTGTGCCCCGGCAGTGCGGACAGCGATAGGTGGTACTGGACTGCAGGGAAGGACGCAGTCGTTGTCTTGTCAGTTCTATCAATCCGAAGGCGCTCATTTTCAGCGCCCGGGTTCTGGCCCGGTCTGTTTTCAATTCGTCCCGAAACGTCTTTTCGACGGCATGCCTGTTTTTCGCGTCCCGCATATCAATAAAATCGCAAACAATCAGGCCACCGAGGTCGCGCAGTTTTAACTGGCGGATGATTTCTTTGGCCGCTTCGAGATTGATTTTCAGCGCTGTCTGCTCGGCGTTGTCAGGTTTTCGATATTTTCCGCTGTTGACGTCAATGGTCACCATCGCTTCGGTCTGCTCGATAATCAGTGACCCGCCGCATTTCAATTCCACCCGACTGGTCTGAATTCTTTCGATTTCTTTTTCGATGTTATACTTATGAAACAGGGGCGCTTTGCCATCATAATAAACCACCCGATTTTTCAGCCGCGGCTGGACAATGGAGATGAAATCGCAAATCTGTCGGGTCACGGATTCACTGTCGCAGACGATTTTTGAAATCTGGCCGTCGAAAATATCCCGGACCGTCCGCAGCACCAGGTCGGATTCGCGGTATAATTCCGCCGGGGCTTTTTCTCTTTCCATCCGTTTACTAATTGCCTCCCACAGGCGGGTCAGATACGACAAATCATTTTGCAGATCTCGTTTGGTGGCGCTGGAAGCGGCGGTGCGGATAATCAGGCCCGCGTTTTTAGGCAATTTCAAGTCACCGGCTAATTCGCGCAGCCGCTTTCGTTCCTCTTCGTCCTCAATTTTCTGTGATACGCCGATATTATTCATCCACGGCATCAGTACCATATATTTTCCCGGCAGCGACAAATAGCTCGTCAGCGTCGGTCCTTTGGTATTGATGCCTTCTTTGATGACCTGTACGATAATATCCTGGCCTCGCTTGAGACATTTCTGGATGAGGGGTCGTGAAGTGACGCTTTTCCGCCGGCCGATGTTTTCTTCCGTCGTCTTTTGATTCTGACCGCCGCAATACCGCGGATGCAGGTCGCTGATGTGCAGAAAGCCGTTCTTGGTCACCCCAAAATCGATAAAAACCGCCTGAATCGCAGGTTCCACGTTCACGACCCGGGCCTTGTACATATTGCCGACCAGGCTGGCTGTCCCGGCCCGCTCAATGTATAATTCCTCCAGCACGTTGTCGTAGACTATCGCCACGCGGGATTCTTCGCCTTCGCTAATGTTAATCAGCATTTCTTTAGACATAGAGTATTCCGTTCTTGTTATTTTATTGAAATTGCCATTCGATTTTCGTTCGCAGCACAGGCCGCTTCAAATCGCTTCGTGTCAGGCCGAGGCGGTCGAGCAATTCTTCCGCCCGTACCGTTCCCTGAGGCGTAAACCGGCATCGCACGTTAATATTTTCGCTGTCCCAATCCAGACTCTGCCAGTATACGCCAATATCAATTCTGCGTTCCGTCTTATGTTTTGGCCCGCCGCGGGACACGATACATGATTCCGACGATGCAATTGCCTCTTTGCATCGTATCAGCTTCTCAGGCAAGTCCCGATCCCACAATGACAGATGGGGCGACATAACATACAGAACGCTGAGAGGCTGACATCCGATTTTTTTGTCGAATACTTCTGTTTTCCAGACCCGGCATCCGTTCGGAAGCTGCTGATTCAACCGATGCTGTACATCCGGGACGGAATCCGCATCGCCGCCAAAACCGATGCGCAGCAATTCCTCGTCCCCTTCCACGCCCACCGAGCGAGGCAGCGGCAATGAAATTTTCGGATGTGGATTGAACCCTTCGGAAAACAACACCTTTACCCCTGTTCGTGCAATACATCGCCCCCACATCGTCAGCGTCTGGCGCTGCGACAGATAGCACAGGCCTCCCTCTATCGAGAATCGAATCATCAGTGTTTTATTCGACTGCATCATCTATCCCGGTTTTGTCCCGCAAGGCGTTTTACCGCCGATTTGTCGGACGTAACCGTCATACCGTTTTTTGTTTCGCATTAGACCGTTTCCGGCAGAATCTGCGATATCGCATCTCGCAGGAGATTTTTAATCTGCCGTTGTGAATCCAGCGTTGCCACCCGCCGGGCCAGCGCATTGCACTGTTCAATCGTAACAGACCGAATGATTTTTTTGATTTCCGGAATCATCGGCGACGCCAGCGAGAGCGTCCGAACCCCCATCCCCAGCAACAGCATAATGTATTCGGGGTCTGACGCCACTTCGCCACAGACGCTCAAGCCAATCCCGGCCTTGTTGGCGTCGTGAATAACGCTGCGCAAGATTCGGACAATCGCCGGTTCGGCCGCGGAAAACAACAACGATACGTGTTCATTGCCGCGATCCACCGCCAGCGTATATTGAATCAGGTCGTTGGTGCCGATGCTGAAAAAATCGCACTCCGCCGCCAGATGGTTGGCCGTCAGGGCCGAGCTGGGCGTTTCAATCATAATTCCCACGGGCATTTTTGCATTGTACGGGACGGCGTATTCATCCAAGTCTTCCATCACATCCCGCAGAATCATTTTGGCCTGACGCAGTTCCTGCAGATTGGTCACCAGAGGGAACATCACCCGCACATCGCCCAGCACCGAGGCCCGCAGAATCGCCCGTAGCTGTGTCTTAAACAATCCCATATTCTGCAGACAATATCGAATCGAACGCAGTCCGAGAACGGGGTTTGTCTCGGGAGCCTGTCGAATCGTCTGCGGCAATTTGTCGGCGCCGAGGTCCATCGTCCGAATCACCACCGGCTGGCGAGAAAAAACTTTTACCGCCTGGGCATACGCCTGATAATGGTCTTCTTCCGTCGGCTCCGCGCCGCCGTATAAATACAGAAATTCCGTCCTGTACAGCCCAATGCCTTCACCGCCTTTGTCCGCTACGGCCTGCGATTCCTCAGGAAATTCAATGTTGCCCAGCAATTGCACCCTGACGTCGTCTTTGGTTTGCGCGGGTTTGTCTTTCAGTTCGTCGAGCTGATGAACAAACAAACTGATTTGCTGAGCGTAATTGCGATACTGCCGCAGAGTTTCCTCGTCCGGGTCGATAATGACAACGCCGCGGTTGCCGTCGATAATCACCAGACTTTCCGCCGTTACCGCCGAAGTCATGTCGCCCAGCGCCACTACGGCGGGGATTCCCATCGTTTTGGAAATAATGGCGGTATGGCTGGTACGGCCACCGGCCTCGGTCGCAAACCCTTTGACAAATGTTTTGTTGAAGCTGGCTGTCTGGGTTGGGGTCAGGTCATGTGCAACAACAACGACTTCCTCCCGCAGATGCTCCATTTCCTCCCGCATTTTGCCCAGCAGGTGCGTCAGCAAACGTTTTTCAATATCATAAATATCCGCCGCACGTTCGCTGATGTAGGGGTCGTCAATGCCTTCAAAATGAGAGGCGATTTCCCGCAAAATGGCGGAAACCGCGTACTCCGCTGTAACACGTTCTTTGTCGATAAAATCAGTAATTCGCTTGCGGAAAGTTTTGTCCTGAAGGAATCGCATGTGGACGGCAAAGATATCTTTGATTTTGCCTTCCTCGATGGTTTTACGAGAGCTGATTTCGGTCAGACTTCGGATGGCCGCGGCAAAGGCGTTTCGAGCCCGCTGGATTTCCTTATCGCGCTGCGAATCCAAAATCGACCTGCGGGGAATGCGGTAGTCTTTGGAGTCAATGACCACGCCCTTCGCAATCGCGATGCCCGGCGATACCCCGATTCCTTTCCTGATTTCCATACCTGTCCATTACCCCTTGCTTGACTATGCGGTCAGTCCCGGCAACGGTTCATCAAAATGTTTTTCTTCCACCAGTTCCTGGATCGCCTTCAGCGCTTCCTTGGCGTCGTTGCCACAGGCTCGAACCTTCAGTTTTGTCCCACATGTCGCCCTGAGCAACATCATTTGCATAATGCTTTTGGCGTCGGCGGTGTCTTTATCGCTGCTAACGGTAATCTGCGATTTGAACCCGCCGGCTAAATCAATAATCTGCATCGCAGGCCGCAAATGCAGTCCCTGAATGTTCCGAATTTCCACCTCAATTTCATGAACCACATCCGTCACCGCCAATTGATCCTTCCGTTTAGGTCGGCCTGGTGTTAATCCGTACCGCCTCCATCGGCATCGAGAATAACTTCCCGAATTTCCTCAACGCTCTGAGCCTGACGTAAAAATCGTCGAAAATCATCTTTTTGCAGGTTGCGAAACACCGTTTCCATCGCCTGCAAATGTTTATCCGGGTTATCCATTGGGCTGACCAGCAGAATCACGCTGTAAACCGGCTGCTTATCCAGCGAGGAAAAATCCAACCCTTCCGCTGAACAGCCGACCACCGCCACCGGCTCTTTGACCATCGGGTGTTTAACATGAGGTACCGCAACGCCTTTACCGATACCGGTACTGGCCTCATTTTCCCGCTTGATGACGGACTTGGTGATTGCATCCGCTGAATTAGCCGGGATTTTTTTGGCCTTAGCCAAAGCCCCAACCAACTCACCAATCGCACCATCCCGTTGTTTTGATTTCAGTTGAGCTACGATTCCATCAAAACACACGATATCTGTAAGTTTCATACCAACTCCTGTATTTGAAAGCTGCATTCCGCCGCCGTAACCCGGACGTGTTCTTTCCTGAGCAGACCACGCCGGCAACAAGACATTACTGACCGGTGGAAGTCTGTTTATTGTCGCGATGCTTTTCTTTGACTTTTTTCAACTGCCTTTCCATTTTGTGCATTGCCAAATCGATACACGTATAGGCGTCCGGCCCAATTTCATGAGCTATGATGTCGCCGAAATGTTCCGCTCGGGCAACGATTTCCACACTCGGCATTCCGCCCTGCCCCGCATCGACAATTACATCGACATGCGAAATCTGATCAAAAAATCGAGGCAACTTCTCCGCTTTCTCCTTGGCGTGAGAACGAATCGCTTCGGTAATTTCAATGTGTCTTCCCGTGATGGTAAAAAGCATAAGTCATCTCCAGACTTTTTTTATCTGTTCCACAGCTACGGCTTCCGCATTGTTTCCATCGCTTCGGCACTTGCGGTTTCGGACTCAAAAATCTTCATCCAGAAAACCATTACATCCCATTTGTTTTCCGGCTTTCATCGGCCGGGAAACCCTTTCTTTTTTGTCCTGAGGATACGAAATCATCCGCCCTCGCCGTCAACATGCCTCAGAACAAAATACAATATCATCCTCCACCCCCCAAAACGATGCCTTTTGAAGTTTCTTGATGCTTGCATTCTGCAGTCATCTCACTGCAGACCCGGTTTTGGTTATCACAATCCTGTTTCAGGCGATTTCAGCAAAACCTGAATGATTCTTCTTAAGTACGGCCAGCAAAAGGCAGTTATATTCTGATTTTACTCTATTGCATTGTCTGCTTTTCGTCAACAGAAAACTCTTGGTCGAAATTGGCCGGCAAATATTTTCCCGACAGATAAATCACCAGCCCCGGCAGGGATGCAATCAGCCATACCGCCCGCTGCGACAGAACCAGGGCATCCACCAACGGCTTTAAGTCTGGCGACAACGCCCCAAACTGCACCGCTCCAAACTGCATAAACAACATAATGAGTCCCCCTTCCACAATGCCAACGCCGGCAATACTAATAGGAATTGAGCCAACTACCCACATCACCGGGAAAAACACGAAATACATCTTTAATTCTGTTGGAATTCCCATTTGCCGCCCAAGTATCCAAAGCGAAATGACTACCATTGCCTGTAAAAAAAACGTCAGCAACAGCGATTCCGGAAGCAGCCAGGGCTTCCGCATCAACATTAACCCCGCCTGTAAGACCTGTCTGGCAGCGTTTTTTCCATGATATAACATTTTCGCAAACAGGGTTTTAAGAAAATTTCTTCCTTTTTGGGAAGAAATCACCCCTGCAGCCATTGCCGCAACAACCCCAACAACAATCAGAATAACTGTCCTGTTTTCGGAAAATACGCTTAGAATTCCGGACTTTTCTTGTCTTGTGAAAATTTCTCTTTGACCTGTCATCATCAAGGCTATGACAGCTATCAAGATAGTGCCAAATAATGCAAGAACTCTATCCATAAATACGCTAATCACGGAGGCCATTTTTTTCTGTGTGTACTGTGAGACATACCAAGCCCGAACCAAGTCCCCCCCAACTGAACCAGGTAAAAAATTATTGAAATACAGACCCAGAAATGTCAATTTTATAGCTGACCAGCAGTCGATGTGAATATCCCAAGCCCTCATAAACAGCCACCATCGTATGGCCAGGATAATCTGGCTGAGAACAAATACGAAGACAACTCCCGTCAAAACCAGCCATGATTTTGAGAAAGTTTCACCAATTCTGCCAAAATCCATCCCTTTGGCAACCCACCAGCAGGCTATAATTGCCACCAAAGCCCGCATGGTAAGGCTTAGATATTTTTTCGCTGCGCGTTTGTGTTCGTCTGCCAAGTATGCTTCTCAAAAAAAACTTGTTTTTGTTAAGCATAGCGTGTAAAAAGGCTCTCTGCAAGAGACTACTGGACAAAGACTGAAGAAAACTTTTGGAGGCCCATTTTGGCCGCTGATAAACGTATTGAAGAAGGGCTGGATTTTGCCCCGAAATTCGATTCCAACGGATTGATTACCGCCGTGGCACAGGACGCTCAAACCGGCCATGTGCTGATGGTGGCGTATATGAACAGGGAATCGCTTGATTTGACGCTGGCCACGGGCAACGCGGTCTATTACAGCCGGTCGCGCCGAAAACTCTGGAAAAAAGGCGAGCAAAGCGGCCATGTCCAGAAAGTAGAACAGGTGCTTGTCGATTGTGACCAGGACTGCTTAGTCCTGAAAGTGCGTGTCGATGAGGGGCAATGCCATGTCGGCTATAAATCCTGCTTTTACCGCGCGGTCAAAAAAGATTCCCCAGACAAACTCAAGCTCATCGCTGAAAAAGTCTATGACCCCCAGCAGGCTTACGAGAAAAAATGAATCTTGAAATTGAAGCCAAGGTGAAAGTGGGCCGCCTGGAATCCGTGGCGGAAAAACTGCGACGCTGCGGCGCGAAATTTCTGCAAACCGTATGCGAAGAAGACCTCTATTTTAACAGCGACAACGGCACGTTAATTAAAAGTGACCGTGGGCTGCGGTTAAGGAAAAGGCAACCGGTAAACGGCAAAAGACAGAAAGCGAAAGAAAAAATCATCCTGACCTACAAAGGCCCGCGGGGCAAATCTGTTTTCAAATCCCGGCAGGAAGCTCAGGTCGAAGTCGGCGATTTTAACGCGACAAAAAATATCCTGCTGGGGTTGGGATATAAAAAGCACCTGGCAGTCAATAAAATCCGCCACATCTGGCAATTGGGCAAATGCGAAATTTGCCTCGACAGGGTTCGGCGATTAGGCACATTTGTCGAAATCGAAGGCCCGAATGAGAAAACTATTGCCGTGGTGATGGATAAACTGGGTCTCGACAAAAACACGCATATCTCCCAAGGCTACGCCCGCATGGCTGCGGAAAAATTAAGCCACAGAAGGTAAAAATTCCCCCTTTAAAATAAAAAAGGGCGGCATAAACCGCCCTTTTTGTGTTTTTGTAAGAGTCGGGTTATTCCTGTACGCCGACTCCGGCAAGAGAAGACTCTTCCTCTTCCTGATGCACATACTTGGGCAGAGAAAACTGGAAATTCGCCCCGCCTTTGGGATTGTTTTCCACCCAGATGCGTCCGCCGTGCAGACTAATTAATTCCTTGCAGATAGCCAGCCCCAATCCCGTGCCGCGTTTCGCGGAGGTGAGGTTCTTTTCCACCTGCTCAAAACGATCGAAGATACGATCTCGGTCCTGTTCCGGAACTCCCGGACCGTTGTCTCTGACATTCACACGAATGGAATCCATCCGGTCTGTGACGTCCACCACAATCTGACCGCCCTGCTCAGGGACAAACTTGGTTGCGTTATCAATCAGGTTGGTCAGCACCTGCGCCATTTTCTCATAATCGAGATAGACCAAGGCTTCTTTCTGCGGCAGATGAACCTGCAGGTCAATGCCCTTGCTGTTGGTCATCAGCCGCAGCATCTCCGTCACTTTACCGACCATATCCTGAATGCTCATTGCTTCCTGGCGTAATTTCATTTTACCCAGGTCAAGCTTGGAAATATCCAAAAAGTCGCTGATAATCGAAGTCAGTCGGCTTACCGCTTCGTCAGCCATTTCGAGATTGCCGCGCAGTTTGGGCGGTATTTTACCCGCCACCCCGGCCATCGCGTTGGACAGGATATTTTTGAAAATGGTCAGCGGCGTACGCAGTTCGTGCGAAACGGTCAAAACAAATTCGCTCTTGAGTCGGTCATGTTCCTTCAGTTGTTCATTGGCTTCCAGAAGCGCCCGGGTCTGGTTTTGAATCTGCTGATTCATCAGCCATTTGCTCGACAGTGCCAGCGCGAATTGCCTGACTTCCTGGGCGTGAATGGGCTTTTGCAGATATAACAACTTATCCTCGGGCTTGATTCGCCGGCTGATTTCGGACACATCATAATCGGCGTAGCCGGTCATGATCACCAGTTCCACGTCAGAGTCGAATTTACGGATTTCCTCAGCGGTGCTTACACCATCTATCCCCGGAGGCATCCGTATATCCAAAAATGCGGCCATAAACGGCTCGCCTTTTTCCCGGGCATGCCGTACCTGCTCGACCGCATCTTCGCCCTGCTGACAGCATACGACCTGGTATTGCACTTTTTCCGCCGACCGGGAACTGCCGGGGCCAAACAGGTGTTTTTCCAGTTCCTGCAATTCCCGCCCACCGATGTCGGGACAGAGAATTTCCCGCAGTTCATCAAGTATTTTGGATTCGTCATCCACCAGTAATATCTTACGCTTCATGTCCGGATTCATAATCTGCCCCTTTTTCTTCATTGATAGTCAGAGTTTCTTTGTCCTGCCAAACAGGTATTACGATATGGAAATAAGCGCCTCGATTCTTTCCTTCGCTCTCGGCCCAGATTCGGCCTTTCATTGCCGCGATGGTATTGGCGCACCAGTGAAGACCGATACCGGTCATCCCTTCCGGCTTGGAAGAAATGCCTCGTTCGAATAATTTCTTCATTATCTCCGGTTCAATCCCGGTCCCATTATCCTCAATTCGCAAATGCAGCATTTCGATATTGTCTATCGGTTCGACCTTCGCCGAGATTCGAATTTTCGGATACAGCGGTTTAGCCTTTACCAGTGACTCGGCGGCATTGACCAGCAGATTTTCAAGCACTTGCAGAAAGACCACGCGATGCACACGAACCGGCCGAAACTGTTCAATCTCCCGGTCGATAATAACATGAACTTCGGACCGCAGACGGGCTGGGATCAGCGCCGCTGACTCCTCGATTAATTGTTTGAGACCGATACTTTCGAGAGGCCTTGCCGCGCTGTTGAAAAACTTCTGCCCATTAAGCATTTCTTCCACCTGATACACCTGCTTGGCCAGAACGTCGAGATTTTCTTTGGTCTGCTGCATAAATTGCTGCTGGTCCTGCAGGGATAAAACCAAAAACCGCTGTAAATCCGCTTTTCGCTTCGGATCCATGTTATCCTGCTGAATTTCCTGTACCGCGCACCGAAGTTCCGAGGAGTCCATCGCCGTGATTTTTTCGCCCATCCGCTCCATCCCGGACACCAGCGGGCTTAACGCGTTGCGTGCATTGTGCAGAATACCGCTGGCCATCTCCGCCATGCCAGAAATATAGGATTTTTCCACCAGCTTTCTCTGCACCGCATCGAGTCGCTCCATCATCTGGTCAAATTCGTAAGCCAGAATCCCGATTTCGTCGCGTCGCTTCAGCACACGCTGGCTGCGGACGAACTGTCCCTTGGCAATCGCGGTGATATTTTGTATCAATCGCACAACGGGAGAAACCACCACGACCTGAAAAACTGTCGTTAAAATCGCAATAGCCGGGAACACCGTAGCAAGCCGAATATAACCGGCAAGATACAAAATCCGCTGACTTTCATTCAGAATATCCCGGGCCACATCCGTCTGAAGAACCAGAACGGGTTTTCCTTCTATATCTGACAGCAGCTTATAACATTGCAGCAATTCATCACCGAGTTTTCGGCTATAAATATCATCCTGTCCTCCGTTGGCCTCATATCCCAATTGCCGGGTCAGCATCGCCGCCGATCGCGGGGTATAAGGTGTACAACTGAAATCGGTAAAAATCTGACTTCGCAGACTGTAGAGCAACTCCGCATTGATAAGCCGTCCGACGATTACCGTCGCCGGTCTGGAACTCCCGGCTTGAGAAATTACGCAGGGAGTTGCGCCAATGAACAGCAATGTACCGTTAGAAGAAATGATTCCTTTTCGCGAAAATTTGGAAGGCTCTGCGGCGATGACAGGAGTTTTCCCCTTTTTCAATTCAACCAGCACGGCGTTGGCGTCCGGAACCGTGGACGCGTCTTTGCGTACTATAAAGGCACTCCATTGTCCCGTCTCACCAACCACTCCAACGAAATCCACTGTTTCGGAAAGGTCTTTCGGCAAATCGGACCACCGTGAAATATCCTGCGGTTTTTCCGAATAGCCAAGCTGCTCGGCAACCTGCTGCAGCTTGCGAGCCTCTCCGTTCAATCCTTTCTCACATCGCTGTATCTGCTGTCGGGCGGCAAATTGCTGCATTTGTTCCAGTTTAGGCTTAACGACATTACAATGAATGACATATTCCATTCCCAGATAGCCGCAGAAGGCCAGAAACAGGAGTATCAGAATTCGTTCACGTAATCTCATAATCGTACACCTATTTTCTCTATCCAGACCGTATCTTGTTCAACTATATCTTCCCTGTTCTCGTCGGCACATAAGAAGACTGACTTAGGCAGGTAAATAAGGACGTCCTGTAAAAAGAGATGAAACCGACTGCAAACGAAAGAAAATTCTACCCGATAAAAACGCTTCGCCCGATAATTTCACACGCTTTCGGCGTTTATTACTGCGATGGGATATATGGGATGCTGGGGTTTAAACACCTTCAAATCAGGCGTTTTAACCGGCGATAAAATGATAAACCTTGAGATTTGCCGGATAAATACAAAAAGCGTTTCATGCTTTTTCAACCCAGGTCTTTTGTCTCAAGTACTTTGCTTTGTGGTCTTAATTTTTACTTTTTCTTCAGCCAGTCCTGCAGATTCTTAGCCAGCACCTGGACGTCTTTGGTTTTGAGAATATGCTCGGCAATCGCCGGCTGGACGTTGAGATTTTTCATCGCCCTTTGAACCTGCTCCCACAGCCGGTCCCGTTTTTTATCCGTATCCGCGAGATACAATTCCGTCACCAGTTCCTGCAATCGCTGCAAGGCTATTTGGTCGAGATTTTGATAATAATTCGAAATTGCTTTTTTTTGATAACTGGTATATTCACGCTTGGCCATTATAATACCTCAAAAAACAGAAACAGAAATGGTATGCCGTTCCTAAAGACCTTATCTGCCTGACTTTACCCCTCGGCATGGGGCCTTTGATTTATTTACCAAATTTTTCCCGTATTTCTATTGAAATGTATAATTTTTTTATTATAGTGACATTCCCGTTGCGATAGGAAAGCGGGTTATTGTTCTGCGAAGAATAATAAGCCGCTTTTGAATGTGAAACCGAAACAATAATAACTCTCGCAAGTCTATGGAAATTAAACCTTTCAGAGCATGGCGCTTTGACGGCACGGTGACAAGCAATGCGGGCCAATGTATCGCCCCGCCTTACGATGTCATTGACGAAAATCTTCAGCAGGAACTTTATCACCTGAACCCTTATAATATCGTAAGGGCCATTCGGGGACAGATTTTTCCATCGGACAGCAAACAGGAAAATCAGTACACCCGTGCCCGGGCCTATCTGGACAAGGCCGTCGCTGATGGCGCCTTAAAACAAGACCTCAAAGAAGCAATTTACGCTTATATTCAGGATTTCAGTATCCGCGGAATATCTCATCGCCGCAGCGGCATTATCGCGCTGGGCAAAATTGAACCGTTCGGCAAGGGTGTACGGCCCCACGAAAAAACACTGGAAGGTCCCAAGGCCGACCGGCTGCGTTTAACGCGGGTCACCGCCGCTCAGTTCGGCCAGATTTTTATGCTCTATGACGACACCCAAAAAACCGCTGAAGCAATTATTGACAAAGCCGCAACAGGGCCTGCCGTCCTGGATTATACCGACGGCGAAAACGTTCGTCATCGGTTGCATATCATTGACCAGCCGCAGCAAATCGACGTTTTCGGTCGGATGATGAAAATGCAAAAAACCGTTATCGCCGACGGACACCATCGCTACGAAACGGCGCTGAATTACTGGAAACAAACCGGCCGGCCCGAAGCTCAGTATCTGATGATGACGTTTGTCAATATGCGGAATGAAGGTCTGGTTATTCAGCCCACACATCGCCTGGTCGCCGGGCTGGCGAATTTTTGCATACAGAAGCTGCTGAGCGAAATGACGGAATTTGAAATTCAGAAATTTGGTTTTGCCGACCTGGCGTCGAAGAACAAGGCGAAAACGGAAATGTTCAAATCGCTCAAACGATTGGGCGGCCAAGGCAAAAATGTTTTTGGGATTTACGCCGCCAATGGAACATTTTACACGGCTGCGCTGCGTGATACCGCGGCGATGAAAAAAGCTCTCCCGACGTTCAGTGACGCCGCTCGCGGGCTGGACGTGAATGTTCTGCATCTTCTGATTCTCGAAAAACATCTGGGCATCGGCGAAAAGCAGCTTGCCGCCGAAAGCAATATCGAATATATCAAAGACATTGGCGACGCCATAGACAAGTCCATTAACAAAGTGGACAGCGGCATCAGTCAGGCGGTCTTTTTTGTCAACCCGACACGGATTGAACAGGTTGGGGCCGTAGCCGCAGCCGGAGAGAAAATGCCGCAGAAATCCACATTCTTCTACCCAAAAGTTTTCTCCGGCGTCACCATCAATATATTACCCATCGACCCGATGGAACCGTATGAAAATCGTTCACAAACACTTTGTATTGGAAAGGAGTAAAACTTATGGTTGACTGGAAAAACCCACCGAAACTGTTCATCCCCGGGCCGGTGCATGTACTGCCGGAGGTGCTGCAACAGTTAGCCCGTCCCACGATGGGACACCGCAACAAAGAATATGCTCAACTTCACAATGAAACCATCGCGATGCTGAAACAGGTCTTGTTCACCGAGCAAAACGTTTTTCTGGTCACGTCGTCGGCTTCGGGCATCTGGGAAGCCAGTATTCGAAATTGTGTCTCCAAAGATGAAACCGTGCTGGCTTGTATGTGCGGTGCGTTCAGTGATAAGTGGGGCAGTGTCATCAAGTCGTGCGGGCGCAATATGGAACCTCTCAAAGTGGAATGGGGCAAGCCCACAACCGCCGAATTGATCGACCAGAAACTGGCTACCGGCAAATACGCTGCTGTCACTATCGTCTATAGCGAAACCAGTACCGGCATGGCCAACCCGGTCTATGAAATCAGTGAGATGCTCAAAAAGAAATACCCCGACGTGCTGGTATTTGTAGATGCGGTCAGTGCCATGGTGGGTATGCCGATTCATTTCGACAAGCTCGGATGGGATGTCACTTTCGCCTCAGTCCAGAAAGCGTTCGCCATTCCGCCGGGTTTCACGGTTGCCGCAGTCAGCAAACGCGCCATTGAAAAAGCCAAAACCGTGCCAGAACGCGGCTATTATTTTGATTTCGTGGATTTTGTCAAAAATAATGAAAAAGACAATACGCCGACAACGCCGTCCATTCCGCACATTGTGGCCGTCAATTATCAGGCTTCGCGTCTGTTGAAGGAAGGCATGGAAAATGTCTGGAAACGGCATAAAGAGATGGCCGATTACTGCCGGGCATGGGCGAAAGACCGTTTTGCCCTGTTCTGTGAAGAAAAATACTGCACCAACACCCTGACAACCGTCAAGAATACCCGCAACATCGACATTGGCGCCTTGAATAAATCGCTTCAGGCCAATCACAATGTGATTATCAGCAACGGCTACGGCGACCTTAAGGGCGTCACGTTCCGTATCGCTCACATGGGCGACCACACGATGCAGGACCTCAAAGAACTGCTGAGCTGGATTGACGCGGAAGTCAAATAGTTTCACTCCTTGTGTATGTTTGAGGCTCGCGAAGATTTTCTTCGCGGGCCTTTTTTTGCCGCCAACATCATTTGTGTTTCCGGAAAATGTGGAGGGTCGCCCCATCCGTTGCCGCTTGACAAAATAAAGATCGATAAGTATACTATATGTAACTTGTTTCTACGATGAGTACAACATTGAACGCGGAACCCTTATTTCATTATATCAGCCACGCGACGGCACTAAGCGACCTGACAGGGAAGCTTTCGTCCGCATCTAATGTCGCAGTGGACATCGAAGCCGACAGTTTTCATCACTATTACCCCAAGGTTTGTCTCATTCAGCTTAGTTTTGACGGAAATAATTATATTGTTGACCCGCTGGCCGGGCTGGACCTGTCCGATTTTCTAAAAGAACTGAAAACCAAAAACCTGATTTTTCATGACTCCGGCTATGACCTGCGAATGCTGAAGCTGAGCTTCGGATTTGAACCCGAGGGTGAAATTTTCGACACAATGCTGGCCGGGAAATTGCTGAAAATTGAGTCGTTAAACCTGGCGGGAATACTGCAGACAGTTTTGAATGTTTCCATTTCCAAAAGCAGTCAAAAGGCCGACTGGTCGAGAAGGCCCCTGCCGGAATCTTTGCTGCGCTATGCGGCGATGGATACACACCACCTGCTGGAACTGGCTGAAAAACTGGAACAACAACTGCGGGGACAAAACCAGACGGGCTGGCATCAACAGATGTGCCGGCGTTCCGTCCAGGCTGCGATGAATCACACGCAAAAATTCAATCCGGAAAAAGACTGGCGGGTTAAAGGAAGTTCCCGACTGACACCGCGGCAACTGGCATTTTTGAAGCAGCTTTGGCTGTGGCGGGAAAAACAGGCGCAGCACGCCGACCTGCCGCCATTCCGAATCTTTCTTAATGAACGATTGGTTGCTCTTGCTATCCGGGCGGAATCCCAAACCAAACTGGATTTCGATGCTCTATGCCGCGATATTAAGCATTGTAAAGGCCAGCGTCTGGCCGCCCTGTGCAAAGCGATAAAAAAAGCCTTTGAACAAAAGCCCGCTCAATGGCCTAAAACCAAGGCTTTTTCCCGCGCACCTCGCCCCGATAAACAATTTCTGGAACGTGTGGAAAAAATCAGGGATGTGTGCAAAAAAATAGCCGAACAAAATAATCTTTCCGTGGAATTGATTTTGTCTCGCGCCATAATTGGAAAACTCGCCCGGGCAGGATCGGAGGGACTGGACGAAATGGTCCGCGAAGATTCTATCCTCCCCTGGCAAGCGGACCTGCTGCGAAAACCGTTAAAAGAGATTTTTAACAACCCGTAACAACGTTTTATCACCGCCTGAACCGCTTGAACCACTCTGGCCACTGTTCAAACGGCGTGTTGCCGCCGAAATCATAAACCCCAAATGCCGCCCCGCCAAGAGCATAATATCCGAATGCAAATCCGCCGAGGGCAGCTGTTCCGACCGCAAATCCTCCTATGGATATTCCCGTTCCTATGGCCGCTCCACCCAATGCCGCCAATAGTCCTACTGCCAGCCCCCCCAAAGCAACAAGCCCAAAGGCCGCCCCGCCTAATGCCACCACGCCCACAGCAATACCTCCAATCGCTATAATTCCTTTAGCAACACGAAGTTTTCCTGTCGCAGGGTCAATCGCAGGCCCATAAACGATATGCACCAGCGGCAAATCAAATATCCGACGTTTGGATTTATATTCTCCCCACAGAATAACTCCTCCGACAGGCAAAACAGGTGACGCCTGCGGTTTGTCTTTCATCGCCGCAAGAAGCTCTTTGTATTCCTCCTGCGTAATTTTGCCATCATCCAGAAGGGTCTGTAATTCCTGTTCGCTCGTGATTGGTTCCATGTGACATGCCCTTGCTTTTTAATTTGATTGTTCTTCCTGTGGAATGGACCGATGATACAAATCATTTACCTGTGTTTTGACTGGAAAATAATATCGTAAGGCAGTAAAACATAAAATCATCAACACCGCATTTATCAAAGATACAACCCCTTCTCCTGCACTGGCAAAATACAAAACATGAACTCCGGCAATGATCTGAAACGCAACAAACACCCACTTCCACGCCTTAAACAAACCACAAATGAAAATAACTTTGGCTAAAAACCATCCGAGGGCTGCAAAATTACCAGGAATTGCACACAGATTTTCAATCCCTTCCAATCCCAATAACACAACAACAACCCATATCTGCCACGGAACCTTTTTAGATGAAATGTCAGTCGCTTTGAGAATAGGATTGAAGTCTTCCCCTGAACGGGATTTTTGTTTACACATCGCTATTAAAAGCTGCTGATATTCGTCGTGAGTAATCTTGCCCTCTTCCAGAAGTGATTTCAATTCCTGTTCGCTTGTAATGGGTTCCATACTATGCTCCTGTCAATTCTTCCAGCCTGCTTCGGGCCTGGGCTACAGTAATCTCCCCTTTTCGTAATAGTTCGAGTACCGCCCTCTTATGGGCGTCGTGCTTGCGGATTGCTTTATAATTCTCAATCAGTCTGTCCAAACGCGAACGAATGGCCACATAACCCATCTCGCTGGCTCCCTCAAGGGCTTTGATGCTGAAGCCGGCCAGCAGATACTCCTCCAGAAATTGCTGGTCTTCCGGCCCGAGCTGAGAAATCATCGACTGGACAAACACTCCCTCTACTTTGACCCCGCAGGTTGGACAACTCATCATCTCCACCTGCATCGTTAAATCGCAATAAGGACACTTGCTTGTAATTGTTTTCTTGCTCATATAATATATTTTATACCAAAGACATTGAAAGTCAAATATAATCTTGATAATATTTTATAAATCGAAATATTATTCATATTTTGTCAAATTTAAGGACATAGATTGTCGGAATAAAAAAGGGCTTGCATTATCAAAAATCGGCTTTATAATGCCGTATTCTGTCGATTTGAGTCAATTAAGTCAGCCTTTAGGGCTGTCCTTAATTTTAGCTTTTGAATTTTTACTTTTAACTTTTTTTGGCCCAGGTGGCGGAATTGGCAGACGCGTCAGGTTGAGGGCCTGATGGGGTTAATACCTCGTGCTGGTTCAACTCCAGTCCTGGGCAGTGCGATTGTAAGTTTTCAATTGCTAATTATAAGAGCGAGAGACGCCTTGTTCTCTCGCTCTTGTATTTTCGTTGGCAATTAACCGGCAGCATCTTCAGAGAGGTCTCCATTTCCGACCGTCCTTTTTTATCCACTCTTCCGCCGGCTTGATGTCTGATGTTCCCGCAGGATAAACAAACAAATTTTTATCCTGTTGTGACCAATAATCGAGAATCGGCTGAAGCAATTGCCACGACAAAAGGATACTGTCCTGCCGTGCAAAGAGCATTTGGTCGCCAGTCATACAGTCCAGAAGCAGTCTCTGATACGCCTCCGGCATCTTGGTCTCAAACACCCTCTGATAATCGACCGCCAACTCCAGACCGCTCATACAGAGTTTGGAGCCGGGACGTTTGGCCTGCAAACTCAGGTACATCCCTTCCTCCGGCTGAATCTGGAACCGCAACTGATTGGCTTCCAGAAAATCCAGACCCGCCGCGGCAAACATCGAATGAGGGACCTGTTTGAAAGCAATCACGATCTCCGTCAGCTTGCGAGCCAGACGTTTGCCGGTACGCAAATAAAACGGAACCCCCTTCCATCGCCAGTTTTCGACAGCCAGTTTGGCCGCGACAAAGGTTTCTGTCTGGGAATCCTCCCGGACCCCTTCTTCCTGTAAATATCCCGGCACAGCCGCCCCATCGATTTTACCGAAGCCGTATTGACCCACGATAATCGCTGTATTCATATCTTCAGATGAGAAAGGACGGATACATCGCAGCAATTTGGCCTTTTCATCACGGACACTTTCGGCTTCAAACGCCGCCGGCGGCTCCATCGCCATCAGCGAAACCATTTGAAGCATGTGGTTCTGGAACATATCCCGCAGTGCGCCGGTGGTGTCGTAATACCCCGCCCGATGTTCGACGCCTACGCTCTCCGCGATTGTAATCTGAACATGGTCAATAAAATCGCGATTCCAAAGTGGCTCAAAAATACTGTTGGCAAAACGGAATACCAGCAGATTCTGCACCGTCTCTTTGCCCAGATAATGGTCGATACGATAAATTTGAGATTCGTCGAAACAGCCTCCAAGCTGGTCATTCAATTGTTTTGCGCTGTCCAAGTCGTGTCCAAACGGTTTTTCCACAATCAGCCGAACATCCTGAGTCGGTCCACCCCGGCCGGGACAGGCCATGCGGCTCTGACTGAGTTTATCGGCAACCACGGGATACAGAAACGGCGGCAGAGAAAGATAAAAAATCCGGCATCCCCCCAGACGATATTTCTCATCCAGCGCCATCAGTTTCTGACTAATACGACTGTAAAATGCAAATTCCTCATAGCTTCCGCTGACATAATAAAAATGGGCCAGAAACGCGTCGTACTCCCCAGGCTCCGCGGCGTTCGCGGATTTCAGGGATTGCCTGATGGTGTCCCGGAATTGCGTATCGGAAAATTCAGCCCTTCCGCAGCCGAGAAGATAAAAACCGCCGGCCAGAAGATTCCGCCGATACAATGCATAAAGGCTTGGATAGAGCTTGCGATGCGCCAAATCGCCGCTGGCGCCAAAAACAACCAGCGACACCGGCCCCGCGGGAGTTTCTGCACAAACCATTTCCAGCTTATCCGCTGTCGCCTCAATCGTCCGCATCGCAGACACCTCGGTAAAAAAATAAAACCCATCGAAAAAAGTGCGAGGGGCTTTTTAGTCCGTTCAGTTCACCGGCTCAAACTCGTCTTTGCCGGCGCCGCAATCCGGACAAACCCACCCGTCGGGCAGGTCTTCAAATGCCGTCCCCGGCCCGACGCCGTTATCCGGGTCGCCCTTGGCCGGGTCATAAATATAGCCGCACATTAAACATCGATATTTTTTCATTGCATTCTCCTTGTCACGGATAGTCTCTATTTTATCCCATCCCGTCCGGATTTTTCAACGCCGGTTCCGGCATTTACGGATGCTGCCATTTTGTCAAGACCGGCCAAACACAGCGACGACCACGTTTCAAGCGTTTCTTTGACCGCCTGCAGTTCCACCGGCGTCATAAACGCCATTTGTGTTATCATCTGCTCTTTGCGGCTGACTTTCGGTTCATCCAGATTCCAATAATGAACTATACCGAGGTGTACTTGCCCCACTTCATTGGAATCATCATTAAGCAGCGCCACAACGCGGTCGGCATAACTCGTTTCCACGGACACCTCTTCGGCAACTTCCCGCTCCACCGCGGCACGATAGGCGTCATAAAAATTGCTGAACAGCGGCATATCGTCGGCGGGATTGATATGACCTCCGATACCGATAGAGCGGTTGCCGACAAGTCGGGTTTCGCCCGCCCGTTTTCCGCGAACATAACTGAAGACTTTCCCGTCACAGGCCATAATCACATAAGGAATAAGCTGTTTATAGTCGAGGTTCTTCTCCGCCTGTGAGCGCGGTATAAATCGCGGCACCCCCGCTGCAAAAAGCCGGCCCAGATATTTTCCCACGTCAAACATAAGTCCGTGGAACATGCCAACCTGCTCCACAACTTTACGCTCCACTACCAGTACTTGTTCTTCTTGTGCCATAGTGTCCTGTTTCTGATTCTTTTGAGTCTTTGACAAATCCGATTTTTAATTTTGAAACGCGCCCGAAGAGATTCGAACTCCTGACCTACGGATTAGAAATCGAACCGGGGCGGTTTTTAACACCTTGCAAATTATCAGCTTACAAATTGTAACTTTTTATACTGTAACCACTTATTACGCTTAATCTGAATCTTATTATATCCCGCTGTCACACAAAATAAAGCATAAAGTTACAAGGAAAGTTACAAAAGTGCCTCTATAATGAAAAACGGGGGCCTACTATTCACAGGAGATCAATTATGGAAAAAGAACAAATTCAAGCACGGCTACTAACAGTCAAAGAAACAGCCAAATATTTGGCCATCTGCGAACGAACTGTATGTTTTATGATAAAAGAACAGAAAATCCCAGCCATACGATTCGGTAGAATTATCCGGTTTGACAAAAGAGATCTAGACGAATTTATCGACCGATGTAAAAATGGCAGATTCAGCGGCCAAGAATGATACCAGAGCAATTGACTTACAGCAGGGAAGAAGTATAATGAGGGCATAATAAAAGCTCCTTCTTCTGCCGCCTGTGGTTGTCCGACCCCGAAAGGAAGTCACCTGACTTCTTACTCTCACCTGCAGGCGGCTTTTTTATACGCAGAAGAGCGGCTATTAGCTGTTAGGTTTTAGCGGGTAACTCCGGCCCATGAATCAGTCCATAATAAATTCAATTATTGGTTTCAATGCTATCCAGGCATCTACCATAACATCAATTGCTTTTTCAGACTTCATACATGGTGCAGAAAATGGAATTTCAACCTCGACACCGAACTGCATATTTGTTTTTTTATTTGTCAAAAGATTATAAATAGCTTCTGTCCACATTGGCTGATGCTTAAGGCCATTATCAGCTTTATTTACTAATGTGCGCAAATCAACCTTTATAATTCCGTCTGTACGTGCTTGCGAACGCTGTGATTTAAAATACTTCTGATCAAGATATATAAGAGGTTTCGCATCAGGCACATTTCCAATCGACGTATGAAGGTTACGTTCAATTTTTTCTAATAAGGCATAAAAACTATCTATACGCTTATTCTTGAGTTTCGTTTTAACACCACCTTTTATTGCATTTGGAATAGTAATTGCCACACACACATTTGTTGGGCGGATTCCGATTGTAGCATGCGGATACGAAGTAAAGTTTTTTGATGCAGCCTTCTTGAGATAAATGAAATCCCAGACGCCTCCATTTTCCTCCTGAGTTATTGCCGGTCGGCCTTCACGTTCCGGATCGATTCCGAGACCATCCACTAATCGTTTGTTGGTTCGAAATTCCTGGCCTAATACTTTAATTAAACGCTTTCCTTCCCGATAGGTATAAGGAGCATCCTTTGTAAAATGAAATCCTGAGAACATAGTCAGCGTTCCTTTTATATTATAATTTTGTGCCAACATTTTTGATTCGTAAATTTCCATATAATCAACAAAATACCCAGCCCAAGGTGATTCTGAGGTTTTTGCGACAAACCATTTATATACCGATTTCCAAGTAACATAAATCACTTCTGATAACTGTATCGCAGGAGGATTAACTGCAATCACGACCACGACACTATTAATGTAGCCATAGTTTATGGCTTTCTGTTTATGTCGTATTAATTGTTTATTGGAAATACCCGCCTGTACTTTAGACTCAATAATGACCGCCCATGATTCTTTGTCGCAGAAATAGGCATCCGGCACACTGCCCTGATTCTCCTGATTTAGTAACTGTTCCTGTCCTGGAAGACCCTGGATTCCGATTTCAATGAATTTAAGGGGTGGAATGCTGCTAATCTTGAGAAACCGCAAAAATGGTCTTATGAGGTTAGGTTCATGGTCAAGGGTGGACATAAGGGCATGAGTTAGTTTATTTTCTTGTTGGTCATATTGGTCAAATATATTACGCAACTTCAACCCTCCATTAAAATAAATGACGCTGGGTGATCTGTGGAAAGAAACCATTTTTACGGAGCAGTTCGAGATAGTCGTCTTTGGTGATCCGGTCGAAATCGGCCAGTTTGGCGGACAGTTCGGCATTCCAATAATCATCGTAGTCCAATGCCCTGGGGTCGAGATTGTCGCACAACAGTGGGCCGCAGGATGAAACGATACAGCCCCGGTCGTCGGTTTCGATGGCGAACAGGTCGCCGGATGTTTTATGGCGGTAAAGG
>Ga0194127_10000395_pt1 | contig 70530 bp, 71 predicted proteins | sample TA2KigC100mmetaG_FD_148624 | JGI IMG/M metagenome (GOLD analysis project Ga0194127, IMG submission 148624) | Freshwater microbial communities from Lake Tanganyika, Tanzania - TA2015036 Kigoma Deep Cast 100m | ecosystem: Environmental > Aquatic > Freshwater > Lake | place: Tanzania: Lake... | reverse complement strand
CGCATTGATAAAAGTCTCTTTCGCCTGGGGCTGGACTGGATCAAGTACGCTTTGAAACATCGCCTCGATTTTCAGCCACTTTTCCGATTTCATCCTTTGGAAACCCTTATCCTTGTACGGTAGAGAATCAAAGATGAATATTTCTTCATTGTTCTTGTCCTGTTGTATTCGACGACTGATCACTGCTCGCAGATAACCGATCACTGTCTACTGACCCTTCGACATTGCTCAGGGCGGGTAACTGTTCACTGCTCACTGACATCGTCCCCATAGGGGGTAACTGTCCTGCCGCCTTCCTCTTTTCTTTTCTTTCCTTGATCCAAACGCCCAAGAGAAGCACGATCACACCGATCGTAATGGACGAATCAGCCACATTGAAAACAGGGAATGTTCCAATGGAAATAAAGTCGGTCACCTTGCCCATCATCAGGCGGTCAACCAAATTCCCAGCCGCGCCTGCAAGTTGCAAACCCATCGCCAGTTTCAGGGTCCAGTCTTCGTTCTCAACGAACGGATAGTAATAAAGGATGGCGCCGATCACGATGAATGCCAGAATTGTAAAGATCAAATTCCCATTCTGGAACAACCCAAATGCCGCGCCGCTGTTATACCAATGCACGATGCGCGCATAAGGGCTAAGCCAGCTCAACCACGCGGGAAGCCACTGTGCGCCAAATTCAATATTCTCGCGCACCAGCCATTTCGTCCACTGATCAAGCACAACCACAATACTTGCCACACCCAATAAGATCAAATAATCTTTTATTTTGGAATTCAACCTTCACCTCTTTTTCAAATTAGTGCGCCTATTGTAACTCATGCAATCTGTACGAACACCCGCGGCACACGCGCACCAATACTTGTCAGCACTTCATATTCATTCGTGCCTGTCCAATCGGCCAGTTCTTCGGCGGTAATTCCATTGCCGAACAAAATCACCTCATCTCCTACGCTCACCCCATCCTCGCCCACATTCACCATGAACTGATCCATGCAGATGCGTCCCACCTGCGGATATGACTTCCCATTAATAAGAACGCGCGCTTGATTCGTCATGCGACGGAAATATCCATCAGCATAGCCGCACGGGATGGTGACGATTCGAGTCCGCGCCTCAGCCTGCCACAATGACCCGTAGCTGACCGCCCGCCCGGGCAGGGTGACCTTGCTATATGCCACTTTCGATTTCCATGTGAGCGCAGGTTTTACGTCTATATTTTTTTCAATCTCGCGTGCGGGGTAAACACCATAAAATAGAATACCAGGCCTCACCATGTCATAATGACTTTCAGGCAATAACAAAGCAGCGCCTGAGTTTGCGGTATGCCTGATGGGCGGATGCGGCTCGCTGCGCTTTTCATAAATGGATAACACTTCTTCAAATCGTTCAAGCTGGAGGGATGACTCAACAAAGCCCTCGTCATTGCGAGGCGATGCTCTTTCGCCGAAGCAATCTCCCACAAAGTTGGAGATTGCTTCGGGCGAAGAACAAAAGCGCCCTCGCAATGACGAAGTTTCCGCATTCGCAAAATGCGTAAATATACCTTCCATTTCCAAGTGGCTACACGCCATAGATTTTTCAATGAGAGGCTCGGCTTCATATTCACGGACGCCGAGCCTTTCCATACCTGTATCTACTTTGAGATGCACTTTGAGTCGCTTACGGGTAGACTCGGCTAATTGTTCAGCAGCAGTTAACAGGTCCAGAGAAGAGGCGGCGAGGGTTAAGTCATATTCGAAAAAGTCAGGCAACTGCTCAGGGAGAGTCCCGCCCATGACGAGGATCGGAGTCGCAATCCCCAACTTGCGAAGGTGAATGCCCTCCTCCACAATTGCCACGCCAATGTAATCTGCGAAAGGTGCGATGAAAGGCGCAACACCATCCACACCGTGGCCATAGGCGTTGGCTTTTAAAACAACCAATACTTTCGCGGGTGAAACGTGTTTGCGAATGTTTTCGAGATTTTGTTTTAATTGGGAAAGATTGACTTCAAGATATGTGGGACGCATGGTTTATTTGTGAAGGGGTTTTGCCCGCCAGTGATATTCGACGTCGGGTTCAGATTCAGGCGCAGGGCTGATGCCAAATTTTTCCGCAACAAATCCATTCTTTTCACAGAATGCGCGCGCCATCTTGTTTGCGACATGCGTGTATAACCACATGTGTTTCGGTAAAAGCTGGCGCGCCTTCATAAGCAAAGCCTGCCCAATGCCCTGACGATGATAGGCAGGGTCAACATACAGGCGGTCTATGAATTCGCCTTGAATGGCGAGAAAGCCGAGCGGAACGCCATCCCGTTCGTAGACCCAAATTTGATCTTCCGCCACAACGGCTCTCGTAAAATATTCACGCGCATCTTCGAGCGTATGCCCCATGCGTTCCATGAGTTTGGGCATGGCGACAGTTTCCGCCTCAAACCACAGGCGCGTAATATCATCAAAATCTTCGGGCTGATATAAACGAATCACCGGTTGCATGGGTCGAGTATACCCGACTCACAAAAACATAATTTCCCCGAATTTAATTGGGACGCAGATTCACGCACACCTGTCCTGGTGGACGATGCCATAGGAAAACGCTGATCTTTTTTTCTTTTGAATCAGCGTTGTCAGCGTCCTTTTGCTCTTAAAAACAAACTCACCCAGAAAAGATTAATTTCAGGGCGAGCTTGTTTTTATTTGAATATGCGGACTAACGCCACGCGCCGAGTATCGCACCAAAAAGCAGGAAGTTGACAAGATGATTGCCCACTTCAATCACCCAGATTTTTAAGCCATGACCCGCGAATAGTTTGTTGACCAAATACGTGGGCGCGACAAAGCCTAGCCAGAGCATGAAGCCTGTCATCGCGCCAGCACCTGCTGTTGCGGTTCCCAGCGCACTGATCACGAACGATATGGCAATAGCTTGAACTGCTGAGGAAACCACAGTAAGCGCCCAGGTCATCCCCATGTTCTCCATGCCAGGTTGTTCACGACCTGCCCCAACCACTGCCCACCAGACGGGGAAGAAGGTCTTGGGGTTATACCAGATTGTCCCGCTAATCATGCTAACCACTACACAAACAACAACAGCCAACCAGTTAATAGAACCTAAATCCATATCAACCTCCATATTTGATAAATTTGATCAGCACACGCCAATCTATGTGGAAATTATAATCCGAATATTTGTTCTAAGATACGGTTCCAGAGGAGGGATTTTAATCGAATACGCCCCAGCGTTCCGGTCAAGGCAGATGATTTGAAATAAATTTAAATCTTCCCAGCCACATAATCCAACACATCAATCTTCGTAAGGATTCCAATGGGTTTGCTGTTTTCCACAACTATCAACGCATAACCTGCAGTTAGGGAAGGCATGGTATCTTCAAGCGGAGTCTCGGGCGGGAAGACCGCACCCGCATTTTGCACAAGCGGATCAATGGGTTCATCGTGGCTGTGCTCATGCTTCTTGAGCATGTGATTAAGCAAATCCACTTCCTCAATAAGACCGACCAGCGCGCCATCCGCGCCGACAACAGGCATTTGCGAAACTGCATTTTGGTGCATTACCGACACCACCTTGCGGATCGAGTCACCCAACGTCGCGGTGAGCAATGCCTTGTTTGGCTTGGCAATCAACAGGTCGCCCAGAGCCGTTTCGCCGAATTCCATCGAGAGAAAGCCGAACTCGCGCATCCATTTGTCATCATAGAATTTCGAAAGATAGCGTGAGCCCGAATCAGGAAGAATGACCACAGGAATACGCCCAGCGGGAAGTTTGCGGCAATACTTGATCGCGCCCGCAATTGCGGAACCTGACGAACCGCCCGCGAAGATTCCCTCCTGACGAACCAATTGACGCGCCCATAAAAACGACTCGCGGTCACCCGCGCGTTCAATCGCATCCACAACGGTAATGTCCATTGCGGACGGCAAAAAGTCCTCGCCAATACCTTCCACTTTATAAGTCTTCGGGTATGCGCCTGGAGGAATGATGCCTTTGTTCTGCCAGATTTCAGTCAGGATTGAGCCTTCAATATCCACGCCCACAATTTGGATATTTGGATTCTTCGACTTAAGATAACGTCCCACACCTGAGATCGTTCCGCCTGTGCCAATGCCGATGATGACATCGGTCAGACGTCCATCGGTCTGTTCCCACAGCTCCGGGCCGGTGCTGATCTCGTGCGTTTTTGGGTTATCAGGATTGTGATATTGATTTGCAAGGAGAGCGTTTGGAGTTTCACGCGCAAACTTCCTGGCTACTTCATAATAAGAACGCGGATCGCCAGGGCCGGCCTCAGTTGGCGTAATGACAACTTTCGCGCCATAGGCGCGCAACAATAAAATCTTTTCATTACTCATCTTGTCGGGCATGACGAAAATGGTTTTATAACCTTTCAACGCGGCGGCTATAGCAAGACCTACGCCCGTGTTGCCCGAGGTTGCTTCGACGATCGTGCCGCCCGGCTTGATCTCTCCCCTCTTCTCAGCCTGCTCAATAATATACGCCCCCACACGATCCTTGACCGAGCCGCCGGGATTCATGAACTCCAATTTTGCATAAAGTGGGACAGGCAGGTCTTTGCCAATGCGTTCCAGTTTAACAAGCGGCGTATTCCCCATTGCGCCGAGCACGTTATTGAAAACACGTTTTTCTTTTGATTCAGGTAATCCTGTCATTTTCTCTCCTTTGATCCTCGATTACTTTGATCATACCCTTGCCAAAATCTTAGTTAGAATGAGGGCTTGACGAAACTTAATAAGTATTTCATAATGGTTCCAAAATGGAAGCGTGAGGCAAATATGGTCACAATAACAATAAAAAACATCCCCGAAGAAATTTACGAGAGAGTAAAAAATCAAGCCAGAATCAATCACCGCAGCATCAACGGAGAAATCCTATCCATTCTGGAGCAGGCAATTTCCATTCCGCCAATAAATGTCGAAGAAACCTTGAAGCGGGCAAAAAAGATCCGCGAGTTAACTGCGCATTATGTCATCACAAATGAAGAACTGACGAAATGGAAAAATGAGGGACGGGAATGATTGTCATTGACACAAACATCATTGCCTACCTGCATATTGATGGTGAACTTACCCAACAGGCAATAAACCTGCTTATAAAAGACTCTCACTGGATCGCCCCTCCCCTTTGGCGGAGCGAGTTTCGCAATATCCTGATAAATTACGTCAGGCATAATGTGCTTACACTGGAAGCGGCGCAACGCCTCATGCAATCGGCTCTCGTCACCATGAACGAAAAGGATATTTCTCCTTCCAACGATTTGATCCTATTACTCTCTGCCAACAGCACATCATCAGCCTACGATTGCGAGTTTGTCGCGCTTGCGCAGGAAATTGGCTGTAAGTTGGTTACCGCAGATAAGCAAATCGTCAAAAATTTTCCAGGAACAGCAATTTCTCTTGAAGAATTTACCAAATAAGAATGCCCTCGCAATGACATAAACTAATACAACGGCAAACTCTTATCCACTTCCTCAGCCCACGCATTGATTCCGCCTTTGAGGTTCTTTACCTTCTTGAAGCCTGCGCTGGCAAGGATTTCGATCGCGCGGGCGGAGCGGGATCCGCGTTTGCAGAAGACAACCATCTCTTCGGCAGAGTCCAGTTCGGACATTCGTTGCGCAACTTCACCGAGCGGGATGTTCTTTGCGCCCTGGATGGTGGAGATCTCCAATTCGTGAGGTTCGCGCACATCGAGCAGGATCAGGTTCGGGGTAAGCGAGAGGCGTGCTTTTAAGTCCACAGCGCTAATATCCCAATCCACTCCCGCAGAGGTATCATCCGCATGATGACCGGGGACGCCGCAAAATTCCTCGTAGTCAACCAACTCTTTGATGTCAGCATTGGGACCGCACACGCGGCAGTTTGGATTCTTTTTTAATTTTACAAAATCAAACGACATGTCGAGCGCGTTGTACAAAAGCAGTTTGCCGATCAGCGGCTCGCCAATGCCGAGCAAGATTTTGAGAGCCTCAGTGGCTTGAAGCGTGCCGATGGTGCCAGGCAGAACACCCAACACGCCGCCTTCCGCGCACGAAGGGACAAGTCCGGGCGGCGGCGGTTCAGGGAAGAGACAGCGATAGCACGGTCCCTCCTTCGCGTAGAAAACGCTCACCTGCCCATCAAAACGGAAGATGGATCCGTAGATATTCGGCTTGCCAAGAAAAACGCAAACGTCATTGGTGAGATAACGAGTCGGGAAATTATCCGTGCCGTCAATAATGACATCGTAATCTTTGGCAATACGAAGCGCATTCTCGGATGTGTACGGCTCATCGTAAATTTCAATTTCAATATCTGAATTCAAATCCAACAATTTTTCGCGCGCACTTTCCACTTTCAACTTTCCAATCGTGCTTGTGCCATGGATGACCTGACGTTGCAAGTTGGATGAATCAACAACATCGTAATCTACCAACCCAATGCGGCCAACGCCTGCCGCGGCGAGATAAAGCGCAACAGGCGAGCCTAGTCCGCCTGTGCCGATGATCAACGCGGATGAGTTCTTTAATTTGATCTGTCCGCGCAAACCGACTTCGGGCATGAGCAGGTGACGCGAGTAACGCAGAATTTGTTCGTGGGTGAGTTCTTCGATCATGGATTCCTCCCAATTTCATATGTCTTTGCGAGGAGGGCTTTAGCTCGACGAAGCAATCTCCTCGTGACATGGAGATTGCTTCGTCGCAAAGAACAAGAGCGCTCCTCGCAACGACATGGCTTTCCACCCGCAATAGATGGGATCAACATAATCCTATCGCCAGCCTTGATGGGCGTCTCCACGCCTTGCAGGTCTTTGATGTTATGCTCGCCGACAAATAGATTCACAAACGGACGCAAGCCGCCGTTATCGTTGAATAGGTGCGGTTTGAGCGCGGGATACTGGGCAACCAGGTCGGTTAAAGCTTCTGAAATTTTTACGCCTGCCACATTCACTTCGCTTTGTCCGCTGGTGTAGGCGCGCAGGGGTGTGGGGATCTTCAAAGTTGTCATAATTTATTCTACTCTTTTCCTTTTATGTTTTCTATCATATGTTATTCAAAGTAATTATGATACCCTGTGATCTCGATACGCGACCACCAGAGTGATTATAAAATTTTTATTTCTTCCTCTTCAAATTTCGAACGATCTTCCAGCAATCTCCATGAGCGGCTTTCGATTGCCTTGCCTGCATTCACACTCGTGATGATATAGGAGAAAAATGGCTGCGCCCAATCGCGGTCAAATTCGGACGGGCGATTCGGATGGTTTGGATGCGAATGAAAGACGCCGATCAGACTCAGCCCGAGCTTGTCCGCTGTTACTTCGGCTTTGAGATAATCTTCGGGCGTGATCAGATAACGGTTATGCCGCGCTGAATCTTCACGCGCATTTGGCAGGGGGAATATTTCTTCAACTTTGCCTTCGCCGCCAATGAGAAAACCAGCGCTTTCTTCGGGATAGGCATGTTCGCCATTGGCATGAATTTGTTCAAGAAGAACTTCGGAAATTTTTAGCGCCATGATTAACCTTTCGCATTGACAATGGACAACAGATAATGGACGATAAGCATGGTCAATCGTCTATCGTCCATTGTCTGTCTCCCAAAGAGATTTGTCACTCAGATATTTATAGCCCGCGTCAGGAAAGATCGTAACGATGACTCCCTCCTCCAATTGACTTGCGACCTGTAAAGCCGCGACAGCCGCCGCGCCGGAGGAGATGCCAACGAAGAGACCTTCCTCCCGCGCCAGGCGACTTACCATCGCGTACGCCGCTTCGGTCTTTACTGCAAGAGGCTCGCCCGCCAATGACTCATCATAAATCCCAGGCTTGATCGCACTAGGCATGTGCTTGAGGCCCTCGAGTCCATGGAAGGGTGCGTCAGGTTGGAAAGCCAAAATTTTTACATTTGGCAAATGCTCACGTAGATATTTCCCTGTGCCCATCAAAGTGCCTGAGGTGCCAAGCCCCGCGATGAAATGAGTCACCTGTCCATTCGTCTGAGCAAGGATCTCGGGCCCGGTGGATAAATAATGCGCCTGCCAGTTTGCAGGATTGTTGTATTGATTGGCGTACCAATACCGATCCGGGGTTTTCTCCACCATTTCACGGGCTTTCAATATCGCGCCATCAGAACCTTCAGATGGATTAGTGAGAACAACTTCCGCACCCAATGCACGCAAGAGAGTCAAACGCTCCGGGCTGGCGCTGGCAGGAATCGCAAATGTGACAGGAATCCCTAATGCCGCGCCAAAGGTGGCGTATGAAATTCCCATGTTGCCAGAAGTGGAATCCAGCAAACGTTTATAGCGCGCTCTTGGCAGCGTCCCCGCCGCTGTCCCAGAGGGATGCTTCGCGAAGGACGGCGATGGGAGCAAATCACCATTGATGAGCGCATTCTGAATAATGTTCAACGCGGGGCGGTCTTTCACCGAGCCGCCCGGGTTAAACCATTCAGCCTTGATAAAAACCTTTACACGCGGAGACAGCTTCAAGGCGCCGCCCTGAGCGTGTCGAAGGGTCACGCTGCGAAGCGGAAGAAGAGGTGTATCCCCTACATGAGATATGAGTCCATCCAGAGGAATAGCATTTGTATCAGTTAGTCTAAAATCCAGTAAAGTCATAATCGTCCTTAATTAAAAAGTAATCAACAGGTAAACAAAAAGACGGCGAAACAACGCCACACTTAGCAAAAGTTTGCAAGCGGGGGTCGTTCCAACCGTCTGATGTGTTGAATGCAGGAGTGTCTCAGGCGGTGGTTACGAGCCCCGCGATAGACACAAGCAATAGTTGAATGGTTTCATAAGCTTCATAATAGATGTCCGCTATTTTACGCATCTTACCGAATTTGTCAATAGAAAAATTATCCCCCGGCCGCAGATGCCATTAGGATGATCTTATCATCCTCCTTCAATTGTGTTTCCATTCCAGCAAGCTCGCGCAGGTGAATGCCATTTACAAAAATATTAAAATGACGACGCAAATCGCCATCGGCATCGAACAAATGGGGCTTGAGAGTTGGATACTTCACAAGCACATTCTCGATCAATTCATTGACCGTTGAACCAGCGACAAAAAATTCGCTCTGGTGATCAACATAAAATTTCATGGGAGCAGGAAAACGGACAGTAGGCACGGGGATATTTTAACGTATACGAGTAGACAAGTAAACAGGTCGGGACTTTTTGCTAATTACTGATCACTGACTACATTCCCTGCTCTTCCTTCTTCGCTTCCATTTCCTTCTTATGCGCTTCGATGATCGGACCTGTGATGTGAGCTGGAACTGTAGCGTAATGATCGAACTCCATCGTGAAGTAGCCGCGCCCACCGGTGATGGAGCGGAGTTGTGTTGTATAGCGTAACAATTCAGCCAGGGGCACATGCGCCACAATGACGGTATTGCCATGTTCTGAATCTGTGCCCTGCACACGGCCGCGGCGTGTGTTGAGATCGCTCATCACGTCGCCCATGTTCGCATCCGGAACAGTGACACGAATGTTCATGATCGGCTCAAACAAGACCGGGCCAGCATCATTCACCGCAAGCTTGAAGGCTTCACGTCCTGCAATTTCAAACGCCACAGGCTTGGAATCCACTTCATGCTCCTTGCCATCGTACACGATCACTTTGACATTGCTCATGGGATAGCCCGCGAAGGCGCCGCGTTCCATCATCGCCTTAATGCCCTTTTCAATCGGAGGCAAATAAGACTTCGACAAATTCATCCCGACGAGTTCGTCTGCAAACTCAAAGTCGGCTGTGGGCAAAGGCTCGATGCGAAGATGCACTTCGCCGAATTGACCTGAGCCGCCGCTTTGCTTCTTGTGACGATATTGACCACTGGCTTTGCGTGTAATTCCTTCGCGATAAGGAACGCGCGGCTCATGCGTGGCAAGACCCACCTGGAACTTGGCCTGAGCGCGATGCAGCGCCACGTCAATGTGCTGGTCACCCATGCCCTTCAAAACAGTCTCATGGGTAATGGGATCGTTTTCCCACAAGAGGGTCATATCCTCTTCACACAGGCGAGTCAACGTAGGCGAGATTTTTGCCGCATCAGCCTGACTCTTTGGGGTGATTGCCACTCGATACAACGCAGCAGGGAATTTCGGTTTTTCGATCGTGAGTGGATGATCCTTCTCACAAAATGTATCCCCTGTGGCAGTTGCGGTTAATTTGGAAACAGCGGCAATATCGCCAGCATGAACCACCTTTGCCGCAATCGCTTCCTTGCCGCGTTGAAAATGCAAACCAGAAATACGTTCATCTACGCCCTTGTTTTGATTCCACAAATGTCCATCCGCCTGAATGGAACCAGAGTAGACACGGAAGTAACTCATCCTGCCAACGAACGGGTCGGCGGTGGTCTTCCAAACATACGCGGCCAAGGGTTCGGTATCTGCCGGCTTCAATGTCTCTTCGCCACGCGCAGCGTTGCCTTGCGCAACACGTTTTGGTGCATTCAACGGCGAGGGCATCAGGTCAATGATGTCGTTGAGCAATGCGATTGCCCCAACTTCATGTCCGCCAGCGGCACAGAACACAGGGACAAATGCTCCAGCGTAGACCACATCCTCCAGCCCGCGCACCATCTCCGCGTCAGTGAGGGAACCGTTCTCGAGATATTTTTCCATCAGCTCGTCTTCGCCCTCTGCCGCCGCTTCCACCGCTGCAAAGTGCGCTTTCTCCGCTGCTTCTTGTAAATCCGCTGGGATCTCGGCAATGGTATTGCCGTCACCCATGTAGGCTTTCATACCAATGATATCCACTACACCTTTGAAACCCGATTTCTCACCGATCGGCAAATGTACCTTGATGGCGCGCTTTCCATGCGCCTTTACAAAGGCTTCAATGGTGTTATAGACTTCTTCAAAGTTGGCGTTGTCGCGGTCCATTTTGTTAATAACAAAACAGCGCGGAAGGTTGAATTCGTCCGCGTAACGCCACGCGACCTCCGTTCCAACCTCCACACCCGAAACTGCATCCACTAAAATAACCGCGCCATCAGCAACACTCAGGGCAGAGATGATCTCTCCCACAAAATCAGTGAAGCCCGGCGCGTCTATGACGTTTATTTTATGGTCGCGATGTTCAATGGGAATTACACTTGCATAGATGGATATCTTTCGACGGTGTTCCTCATCATCATAATCTGAAACCGTCGTTCCATCCTCAACTTTTCCGAGACGAGTGGTTGCCCCGGTCGCATGCAGAAATGACTCCGCCAACATCGTCTTCCCCGCGCCTCCATGCGAAACCAGTGCGATATTGCGAAGATGCTCGGTGGTATACTCTTTCATGGAAATAGCCTTCCTATTACGTAGGATATGAAGCAAGTTGCCCGATTGTAAAAGAACTCAATTGAATTGTCAAAGTATTGAGCGTCACAGATTAATCATGACATTTAATATCACCCTGATCCAGAAACCCGCGTGAATTTGTTGGCCAATCAGTATTCCTTTATCATATTTGCAGTCGGTCTGGTCTTTATCGCCGGATTAATTTTGCTCACGAACAAACCCAAGTGGAATGACTACCTGGCCTTTGGAGTCATCATCATAGGACTCTTCACTGCCTGGAGTATTTTACACCCGCGGCAGACCCCGCTGATGGAAGATGCAAAAATGGTACGGGATTTGATCGGTGCCGGCACGCCCGTTCTGCTTGAGTTCCAATCTCCCTATTGAATTGGCTGTACCGTAATTAAGCCCGCCGTTGACGAGCTTGAAAATGAACTCAATAACCAAATCAGCATTGGCAAAAAAATTCATATCATCCGTCTTAACATTCAAGATTCAGTCGGAATGGAACTGGCTCCCGTGTATGGCTTTGAATTCACGCCCACCTTTATTTTCTTCGATGCCGAGGGTCATGAATTATGGCGCATGGTCGGAGAATTCGATCCACAAAAAGTACGCGACTCACTCAAATGAACTTTCTCCGCCGCCTAAAATTCAATCTCGCCTACTTTGGCAAAGCGCCCTGGGATAGCGGCATCACCCCTCCCGAACTTTACGAATTCATCTCGCACTACAAAGCCAGCTGCGCCATTGATATTGGCTGCGGTACTGGCACTAACATCATCACGCTTGCAAACGCAGGCTGGCAGGTAACAGGTTTTGATTTCGCATCCCGCGCCGTGCAGATCGCAAAACGAAAATTAAAAAAAGCAGGCATCCAGGCCGAAGTCTTTGTGGATGACGCCACACGAATGAAAAACGTCTTAGGTCAATTTGACTTCGCACTGGACCTGGGATGTTTTCACGGCATTGAAAACAAACAGGATTATCTGACTCAACTGACGCGCATCCTCGCTCCCAACGGATTTTGGCTCATGTACGGATTCTTCAAACCAGAGGCGCACCTTCCCGGACCCGGGCTTGCCGAGGCGGATATTGACCTGATCTCAGCCCGCGGCTTGACTCTCCTCTCCCGCAAAGACGGCTTCGATAAAAAAGAACGACCATCCGCATGGTTCTTGTATCAAAACCTCAAATAGATACGGAAATACGCAAACAACGCAGCAAGTACACGCATTACATATCCCTCATCCTTTTCTATGAAACTCCTCTTCATTTTCATCGACGGTATTGGCTTGGGCGAAGACAACCCTGAAGTCAATCCCTTCGTCCGCGCAGAAATGCCTTATTTACAATCTTTGTTGGGCGGACAAAAAATGATAAAAAGCGCCGCGCCCTACGAAAGCGACCAGGTCACCTTGCTCCCCATCGACGCGGGACTCGGTGTAAAAGGTTTGCCTCAATCCGCAACCGGGCAGGCGGTCTTGCTGACGGGCATCAACATCCCTGCCGAAATTGGCTATCACTACGGCCCCAAGCCGAATTCAGAAGTCGCGCAATATCTGGACGGCGCGACAATATTTTCAAAAACCATTAAAGCAGGCAAGAAAACAGCCTTGCTGAACGCTTATCCCCCACGCTACTTTCACGGAATAGACTCAGGCAAACGCTTATATTCATCCGTCCCGCTCGCGCTGACAAATGCCGGCCTGACCCTCTTCACGGATGAGGATTATTACGCAGGCAACGCTCTTTCAGCCGATTTCACAGGCGCAGGCTGGCATAGTTTTCTCGGCTTCGCGGATGCTCCATTATTCGAGCCAGAAACGGCCGGCGTAAAACTCGCTGAACTGGCACAACAATATGATTTCTCCTTCTTTGAATACTGGGCCAGCGATTACGCCGGTCACAAACAGGATATGTCCTCGGCCGTTCAACAACTTGAAACATTTGACGGCGTGCTAAAAGGCTTGCTTGCAAACTGGCGGGACAAAAACAACCTGATCCTGCTCACCTCGGATCATGGCAATATGGAAGATCTATCCACGCGCAGGCATACTGCCGCGCATGTTCCACTCTTATTATTTGGGGATAAAAATAAAAGAAGTGAAATCCAAAAAGACATTCACGACCTGACAGGCATTGCCCCTGCGATCGACTCTTTTCTAGAAATATAAAGTGATAGTCACTGGAAGGGGATTTTCACTTTTTCAACTCGAGCATTTGCTTCGCCAGCGCGGACATCTCCCGATCAGCGCGGTTGGATGCTATTTCCTGCAAGGCAGAAACAGCCCGTGTATCCCCCAGACTGCCAAGCAAGCGCATGGCCTGTTTTTGCACGATCCTTTCAGGATCATTCAACATGTCGATCATTAACGGCGCGACGCGCGCATCCTGAATCTTTCCCAGCCCGATGATCGCCTGCTCGCGGACAGCAGCTTCCGGATGACGCAACGCATCCCTCAACACATCGACAGCTGGTGCGCCAAATTTGGCAAGCGCCTCCGCTGCAGCTTGACTTACTTCATGGTGCAGGTCATACACGGCCATGCCCAACTCTTCCATGGCACGCATGTCCCGCAGGTTACCTAAAACCGTCGCGGCAAATTTGCGGACCGTCCCTTCGCGATCATCCAATGCTTCGATCAATGGCTCGACAACCGCGGGACCCATCATCTCAATCGCATTCAATAACACAAGCGCGGCTTGCTCTTTTTCATACCACCAATATGAATCGCGCAGGGCTTCCATCAAAAATGGGATCGCAGCGGGATGTTTCGTCTCACCCAATGCTTTTGCGGCAGATTGACGCACTTCTATTTCTGGGTCATCCAGTAATACATTTGTGATTTCATCAAATGTGGATGAGTCGCGGAATTTACCAATGGCAGTACATGCTGCGACGCGGACTTCATCATCTTTATCTTTGAGCAAGGGAAATAAAGCAGGGATTACACGAGCGTCACCGATATCTCCCAATGCCAAAGCGGCACGCGAACGAACGGTGTAATACTCCCCATTCAATGCTGCAAGCAAGGCGGAAATGGCGGTTTTATCTTTACTGATGGAAAACACTTCAGCCGCGCGCCCACGCAGGATGGGATGCGCGCCCCCAAGAGTCTTTATCAGATGGGGCGAAGCAGAGGGGATTCGGGCGAGAATATGCTGATAGATCAGGAGCAGGCTCAAATCTTGGGTCTGAAGCGCATCGATCAATAGCGGCACGGAGTCTGCACCCAATTTGACCAATTCCTGTGCGGCGATGTCGCGCTTGGTGGAATCTGCAAGTTGGGAAATTAGCTTTTTCGCTTCACCTTGTTTTGAGCCAGTGAGCCAGTCCATGATTACTCCCATCCCAATTTTACAACAAATTGGCGCGAGGCTATCAAAAGTTCTCAGGATTTGGAATTTGCACCAAAATGGTATGAATTTCGGCTATAATGCCGTCCTTGAACGATGGGAAAGCACAACGCCGGGACATCCCCGGTGTTATTTTGCCTGAAACCAAACCTGACATGTCTCACTCGCGCTGTTCCTATCCTCAATCATCGCGTGGAAGAAGGTCATCTCTGGTTAATGCCTTGCGGAGACATGTCAGGTTTTAATAGCGGAGTTTTGATGAAGAAAGAACAACAACTCGATTTGTATTACCAGATGGTGTTGATCCGCCGCCTGGAAGAACGCGGCGCGGAACTGTACCAGCAAGGCAAGATCGGCGGTTTCATGCACCTGTACATCGGACAGGAAGCGGTTTCGACAGGTTTAATCGCGGCGCGTGAAGCGCGTGACCGTGTGATCACAGCCTATCGTGACCACGGTGTAGCGTTGAACTGCGGGGTTTCTGCAAATGAAGTGATAGCGGAATTGCTCGGCAAAACCACGGGCATGTCTAAAGGCAAGGGTGGTTCGATGCACATGGCGGATACCTCCAAGAACCTGTGGGGCGGACATGCCATCGTAGGCGGTCACCTCCCCATCGCTGCGGGATTAGCAATCGGCGACCAATATGCAGGTAATGACAATGTCACCATTTGTATGTTCGGCGAGGGCGCAACGAATATTGGCTATTTCCACGAGGCATTAAATATTGCCAAAACCTGGAACTTGCGCGTGCTGTGGGTTTGTGAAAACAATCAATACGGCATGGGCACAACAGTGGAACGCGCTTCGGCTGTGACTGACATTCGCCAAAAGGCTGAAGGTTATGGCATGAAGAATGGTCAGGTGGACGGCATGGACGTAATGAAGGTTTACGATGCCGCGCAAGATGCGCTTGAATTCGTTCGCAAAAATTCCCAGCCTTTTTTACTTGAAATTGACACTTATCGTTTCCGCGGGCATTCCATGGGTGACCCTGAGCGCTATCGCAAGCAGGAAGAAGTGAAAAAGTGGCAGGAGAATGACCCGATCGGGATATTCAACAAGCAGTTGCTTGAAAAGAAAGTTGCCACCAAAAAAGTGTTGGATGAAATCGAAGCGCGCGTGGAAGAGGAAATTGCAAAGGCTGTTGAATTCGCTGAGGCGAGTCCTGAGCCTGCAATGGAAGAGTTGTATACAGATATTTATGCGGATTAGGTAGACAGGTAGACAGGTATACAAGTATACAGGTTTACAAGTCATCACCTGTTTACATGGCTACGTGTTTACTTGTCTACTTGTGTATATTTTTACTGACACACAAGGAATCACACATGCCCAAAATAACAATGCGCGAGGCAATCTCGCAGGCTCTTATGGAAGAAATGGATCGCGACCCGACTGTTTTTATTATGGGTGAAGAAGTCGGCGTTTGGGGCGGCACATATGCGGTGACCAAAGGCTTTTACGATAAATACGGTGCGATGCGCGTCAAAGATACGCCCATCGCGGAGAATGCCATCATCGGCGGCGCGATTGGCGCGGCGATGGTGGGTCAACGCCCAGTCGCAGAATTGATGACCATCAACTTTGGCTTCTCCGCGATGGACTACATCGTCAACCAGGCGCCCAAACTACATTACATGTTTGGTGGACAATTTACATTACCTTTGGTGATTCGCGCAGTCGGCGGCGGCGGGCGTCAACTCGGCGCAACGCACTCGCAAACTCCCGATGCGGTCTTCGCGCATTTCCCCGGTCTGAAAGTTGTCAGCCCTGGGACGCCGGAAGATGCCAAAGGATTGCTCAAATCCGCCATCAGGTCGAATGATCCGATTTTGTTCATCGAACACGCAACCATGTATCAAGTCCGCGGCGAAGTGCCTGAGGGCGAGTACACAATTCCAATTGGCAAATCCAAAGTGCAACGCGCGGGTAAAGACGTCACCATCGTCACCTATTGCAAAGGTCTTGAGCTTTCGATGAAGGCGACGGAAGAATTGTCCAAAGAAGGCATCGAAGTTGAGGTCGTTGATCTTCGCACACTTCGTCCACTCGACATGGAACCTGTTTTGGAATCGTTCAAGAAAACAAATCGCGCAGTCGTCGTTGAAGAAGGATGGAAATCCTATGGCGTCGGCAGCGAGATCGTCAGCCGTATTTACGAAGAAGCTTTTGATTACGTTGACGCGCCCATCATCCGCGTGGCGCAAAAAGAAGTTCCGCTCCCCTACAACCGCACGCTCGAACAAGCCGCGCTCCCGCAGGTGGCTGACATCACCGCGGCGGTCAAGGAGGTTTTGAAATAATGGCTGAAACAATTTCCATGCCCAAACTCGGCTTTGACATGGCTGAGGGTTTGCTCGTCCGCTGGGTGAAACAGGTCGGCGAGAATATCAATAAAGGCGACGTGCTGGCCGAGATCGAAACCGACAAAGCCACCGTTGAAGTTGAATCTTCGGCGAGCGGCGTTGTGCTGCAACTCATCGTCGATCAAGGCACGATGGTTCCGGTCAATGCGCCGATTGCGATTGTGGGAAATGCAGGAGAGCAAGTGTCAAGTGTCGAAGTGTCAGGTGTCAAGCCGAAAGTGGATGAAAAGCCTGCGCCTCAGACTCAGCCGATGGCGCCTCGCGCCACTCCTGTTCAACAAACATCATCTCCGCTGGAAACTGGTTCCGTCAAAGCGAGTCCGCTTGCGAAGAAGGTTGCGCGTGACAACAAAGTGAATCTCGCCAACGTGCAAGGCACTGGACCCGGTGGGCGCATTATCCGCAAAGATATTGAAGCGGCGCTGGCCAGTAATCAGTTATCAGTAATCAGTGAGCAATCTGACCCTGTCGCACCCATTTACGAATCACGAATTACGAATTACGAAGATCGCGTAATTCAAACCACCAAACTCCGCCAAGCCATCGGCCGCAGACTTGTTGAATCCAAGACAACCATCCCCCACTTCTATGTGACCCACGAATTCAAAATGGATGCATTGATGGATGCGCGCAGGCAGATCAATTCCTTTGTGGCCGATGACAATAAAGTTTCCGTCAATGACTTTATTCTCAAAGGCGTGGCATTGTCGTTACGTCAATTCCCCAATTTGAACGCAACCCTCAACGGCGACAAGATCGTGCAATTTGGTCATATTAATGTCGGCGTAGCAGTCACCGTCCCCGGCGGACTGATGACCGTAGTCGTCAAAGACACCGATCAAAAAACCCTGCGCCAGATCTCCGGTGAAGTTAAAGCCATGGCAAGCCGCGCCCGCGAAGGCAAAGTCAAACCCGAGGATATAGATGGCTCGACCTTCTCTACATCCAATCTAGGAATGTACGATGTTGAAGATTTCATCGCCATCATCAATCCACCCGAAGCTGGGATATTAGCGATCAGTTCCGCAAGAGAAGTGCCTGTGGTCGAGAACGGTCAGATCAAAGCAGGCTGGAGAATGAAAGCCACCATCTCCGTTGACCACCGCGTCAGCGACGGAGCAGAAGCAGCCCAGTTCATGCAAGCGCTGGCGGGCTTCCTTGAAAATCCCGTCAGGATGTTGATGTAAATAAAAGAGCGGCACACCCTTAAGGGTGTGCCGCTCTTTTATTGGTTGCTATTTTTAAAGGTGCGTAATGCATCAAGCGCTTCCAGCATAACCAACATATTTGGGCTTTACAAACGGTTTTCGTTTTGGAATGTTGATGATGTGTTTACCGAGTATGAACATTGCATGGCTTGTGCCATCCTGCCTTTTCTTGAATCCAAGCCGAAGAAGAATGGATTCTAATTCCTCAAAGCGGACGTGTTTTGGGTTTTGCCTTATCCTTGCAAGCGCTTTTTCTTTTTGGTCATACTACCTCCCATAGTCCATATTCAGTATCATTCCAAAAGAGGCGGATTTGACTTTTTAGTCAATCCGTCCACTACTCACTGATTACTGATCACTTTCTCACTTCATTCTCTCCGCCACGATCTCCGCCACATCCTTTACTTGAATATCCCCGCCATTTGCTTTCGATGTGTCACTCATCATCGTCAAACAGAATGGACCGCCCACTGCAACCGTATCCGCGCCAGTGGATTTTGCCTCAGCAAAGCGAATTGCGTTACTTTACCATCCCCATTCTCTTCCCGGCTTCGTAGATCACATCCATTGCGCGTTCGATCTCGCCTGGTTCATGCACCGCAGTCACGGTGGCTCGCAGGCGTGACATGCCCTCCTGCACAGCCGGGGAGACTACCGGCAAAACGAACACGTCCCTTTCCTGGCATTGCTTTGTGAGTTCAAAAGCACGTTCATCTGTTACGCACAACACGGGCACAATAGCTGTTTCTGTGAGCAGGGTGTCAAATCCCATACCTTTCAAACCGTCAATGAATTGTTTGGTATTTTCATTGAGTCTTTCAATGCGCCAGGGTTCATCCAATATGACTTTGAAGGCTTCGTTGGCCGCGGCGGCTTGCGCGGGAGGCAACGCCGCTGAAAAGATGTAAGCACGACTTCCGTGACGCAAATAATTAATCATATCTTTCTTCGCGGCCACGTATCCGCCGACGGAGGGGATGGTCTTGCTCAGCGTACCCATCTTGATATCGATCACATCCCCTATGCCAAAATGCTCTTCGATGCCTGTGCCTTTTTTGCCGAGCACACCGACCGAGTGAGCCTCGTCAATCATCAGCCAGGCGTTGTACTTCTTGCTTATTTCCACGATCTTCGGCAGGTCAATGATATCGCCGTCCATGCTGAAGACCGAATCCGCGATGACCAGTTTGGCAACATCGGCTGGCGCATTTTTGAGCAAGCCTTCGAGATGCTCCATATCATTATGACGGAAACGGCGGAACTCCGCGCCAGACATCAGACATCCATCTACAATCGAGGCGTGGTTGATCTTGTCTGAAAAGACGTAATCGCCGCGTCCCATCAAAGTGGAGATGACGGTCAGGTTGGTCACATAGCCGGATGTGTACGTAATCGCGGCTTCCGTATGCTTGAAGTTCGCAATCGTTTCTTCTAATTCATTGTGCAGGGTCAATGTCCCTGCCAGTGTGCGGACGCCGTTTGTGCCCGTTCCCCATTGGTCAACCGCTTTCTTCGCCGCCTCGTTAATTCTCGGATGCCCGACCAGGCCGAGGTAGGAATAGGAAGCATACATCCCCATGATCCGCCCGTTGACGCGCACCCTGGCCCCATCTAAAATCTCTTCAATCGGTTGGTTGTAAAAATAATAATTGTGTTCTTTCATGGTATCCACGCGCGCCTGTAATGCGGCGATGCGCCTGGTAGTGGCATTATCAATGTTATTCATATCCATTTAAGAGCCTCCAAAGCAGAATGGCGTAAGTTTAGTCGAGGCGAAAGTTTCTGTCTAGCTGACGCGCGAAGACTAGAATTATTCTTCCGCGAGTTTCATAAAATCACTTTCAGTCAAAATACGGATATTGTTTCCTTTTTCGATAAGCATCTCTGCCTTTCGGTGTTTTGAACTTTTTTCATGGCCAGCAAGTCTCCTAACATCTTGGTTGCCGACAACAAGTATGGTTGTGATTTCAGTAACTGATGGATTAACTTGACAGCCTGAACTAGCAGCTAAATCGGCTGCATGCTGACGGGGAATAGTTAATGCGCCAGTAAAAACTACTACTTCACCATATAAGTGCCCATCTGGACTACCTTCTCTTTTTATTTTTTCTCGATAGGGTTGAATAAATATTGGTCTCTTTACTCTATCGAACCAATCATTAATATTAATCGATGTTTCTTGTGTGGCTTTCAAAAGAATTTCACCCGCTACACGAGCATCTTCTGCAGCATTGTGATGTTTGAACTCTATTCCTAACATTTCAGATAAATTCTTAAGCCCATATCCTGAATAGGCAAATTCAGTCCACGTCCTACGGGCGACTTTAGCTGAATCCAGCCAATCGCACGTGAAAGTCGATAATTTATATTTTTCAATGACCTGACCTATTGCTATCCTGTCAAAAGGCATATGGCTTACAACGACTTGGCCTTCAAGGCGTAAACGAACATCTTGAAAAATATTTGGGAAAGTGGGCGCTTTCATCACCGTATGCTCATCTATACCGTGGATTGATATATTCATAAAATCAAACTCGTCTTCTGGGTTAATGTAAGTTTCCCAAATCTCGACAATTTTCTCATCTTGAAATGTAACAATGCCTATTTGACAAATACTTGCCAAATCAGCATTTGCCGTCTCCACATCAATTGATATAAATTTCATGAATTACCCTTTGGTTACTAATTCCTGTAGTTGCGCCTGGTTTATTATCTTTACATTTAAGCTTTTTGCCTTCTCAAATTTTGAGCCCGGGGTTTCACCTAGAACTAGATAACTGGTCTTCTTGCTAATGCTGTCGGTGATTTTACCGCCGTGTGACTCGATGAAAGCTTTAACATCATCACGTGAGAAGGTAGGAAGAGTCCCTGTGATGACGAAGGTGAGGTTAGCCAATTTGTCTGATTGATTACTGCTAATTGATGACTGTCCGCCTATAGGCCATATGCCAGCGGATTTCAATTTTTTCAAAACTTGCTTGTTGAGGGGAAGTGAGAACCAATCAACAATAGATTCAGCAATGTTTGGGCCAACCCCATCGATTTTCATTAAATCATCAACTTTTGCTTTATCCAGTTTGTCTAAATTCTCGAAATTTCGAGATAAGTCATTTGCCATTACCTCGCCAACACCCCTAATTCCTAATCCAATTATCAACCTAGATAAAGGCTGGTTTTTAGAATCAGAGATAGCTTTTAATAATTTATCAGGGCGTTTTTCAGGTTCTTTCTTTGGGTTAAGTTTTGCAGGCTGCTTTGGCGGTTTCTTTAGTCTTCGTCTTCTGGTCAATTCTTCATTGATTACTAATAAATTTTGTCTGGTTAATGTGTATAGGTCAGCAACATCCTTAACCAACTCGTAATCAATAAGTATCTTGACAAGTTCAATGCCTAATCCTTCAATATCCATTGCGCCGCGTGAGACGAAGTGCTCGATATTCCGCACCAATTGGGCAGGACATGCAGCGTTGACGCAATACCAGGCTACTTCACCTTCGAAATGCTCCACCGGCTGTCCGCAGGTGGGACATTTTGTGGGCGGCTGGTATGTCTTCTCTTTGCCAGAGCGCGCATCCAACACTGGACCGATCACATACGGAATTACTTCGCCCGCGCGTTTGACCAGCACACGGTCACCTATACGGATGTCTTTCTCTGCGATGAAATCAAAATTATGCAGTGTGGCGCGTTCCACGACCACGCCGCCTATTTCGACCGGCTCCAGCATGGCATACGGAGTCAATACGCCTGTGCGCCCAACGGCGACACCAATATCATTTAATGTTGTCGTCACCTCGCGTGCAGGGAATTTGAATGCAATCGCGCCGCGCGGGTCTTTGCCGACAAAGCCTAAATCTGCGGCGAGGTTCAAGTCATCTATTTTGATGACCATACCATCCGCTTCGTATGGCAACTGGTCACGTCCCTCGTTCCATGTTTCGGTGTATGTAATTGCGGATTCAAGGTCATCGAAGCATTTGGCAACACCGGCGACAGGGAAACCCAATGCCTTGAGATATTCCAATATCTCCCATTGTGAAGCGGGCGCTTTGCCGCCTTCTGAATATACGATTTGATAGACAAGCAAGGTCAATGGGCGCGAGGCAGTCAGTTGCGGGTCAAGCTGACGTAACGAACCCGCCGCTGTATTGCGCGGATTAAGATAGGTCTTCTCGCCTGCTTCTTCGAGCTTGCGATTCAATTCTTCAAATTCCTTGATGGGAATAAAGGCCTCGCCGCGAATGACAAGGTCATTAGGAATTGGTAAATTAGGCGATGGTGAAACTGGGACTCGCAAAGGTATTGCTCGTATCGTTCGTAAATTTGAGGTGATGTCTTCGCCCACTTCGCCGTCACCGCGGGTAGCGCCTTGCACAAATAGTCCTTCGCGATAATGTAAAACAACAGATAAGCCGTCTATTTTTGGCTCGACCACGAACTTTGCCTTCTCAACCCGGTCATCCAGTTTTTTGACGCGATCAAACCACGCGCGGGCGTCATCTGCGCCAAAGGCGTTCGCCAGGCTTAAAATGGGAGCAGGATGGCGAACTTTATCGAAACGGTCAGCAGGCCTGGCGCCGGTGCGCTGCGTGGGTGAATCTGGTGTGATCCAGTCTGGGTGGTCAGTTTCGATCTGTTTCAGTTCGTTGAGCAGGCGGTCATATTCCAGGTCACTGATGAGGGGCGCATCCAGCACGTGATAACGATGATTATGAAAGTTTACCTGCGCCTTAATTTCTTCGTATCGGGAGAGAAGTTTATCTGCCATGTTTGCATTATACTGCCCTAACTCGAACAAGCCAAAACCAAAAAGACTCACCGCGAAGAGCGCAAAGAACGCGAGGATTTTTTAAAGTAGTACGACTTCAGTCGTTCGGCTAAAAAGCGGCTACAGTTACAGTCGCAACTACGAAAACCTTTCGTGATCTACTGACTATGTAAAACCCGTCGATTTGCGGCGGGCGGGTGAAGTGCTGATTCTTTTTCTGAATGTCAAACTGTCAGAAAGTCGTGAACTGTTAAAATGATTTGATGACTACAACCTGCGGGAAGTTCATCAACAACTAATTTGAAATGTATTCTCTCAAACTATGTTCCACTGCGTAGGCAGCCGCTTCAGCGCGGTTGTTCACACTCAATTTCGAGAGGATGCTCGAAACATAATTTCTAACCGTACCTTCACCGAGGAACAAACTCTTTGCGATCTCGCGGTTGGTCTTGCCTTCAGAGACCAACAAAAGCACATGTTTTTCCTGTTGACTCAAATGAGCGAAAGCCGAAGCCTCCTCCTCTTTGACGGCGCGGCGCACTTCCTGAAATACACGCTGGGTCACAGCAGGGTCGAGCAAGGCTTCACCGCGCCCAACAGATTCAATTGCCTTGATCAGATCTTCGCTTCCAATTTGCTTGAGGATGTATCCCGAAGCCCCTGCACGGATCGCGGAGAACAGCATTTCATCCTCGGCATATGAAGTGAGCATGATTACTTTTGTGTTCGGGTATTGAGCAGTAATTTGTTCACAGGCTTCGATCCCCGATGTGCCGGGCAGGCGAATATCCATCACGACAACATCAGGTTTCAGAGAGGCTGTTTGTTCGAGCGCCTCACGCGCTGAGCCAGCTTCTCCAACTACATCAAACTGAGGGTGACGGTCCAGCAGGGATTTCAAGCCCAGCCGTACCACCTCGTGATCATCTACCAGGATAATTCGTTGTTTTTTCATTTGCTTATTTTACCTCAGGAATATGCAGTAAACGAGAAAAATTCACTAAATTTTGGCTTTTTTCAATGCCAGCAAATGCTCCTCTATGTGGGCCAGACTGCGTTCAACCCACAATTGCAAAGTCAATCCGCCTCCCATCGTCTCGTGTCGGCTTTCGCGGGACCATGCCTTGCGCGGCATGGGTTGCAGGATGGTACACAAATCATCCATATTTGCAGAAAAATCGCTCAAAATATTTTCAAGCGGTTCATCCTTGTTGTAATGCTCAGCCATCCAAGCGTCCGCGTCGAAACTTTTGAATTCGGGATTCTCCTCATTCAACGTCTGACGAATGCGTGCGCCGTAAATCATCTTATCCACATCTCGCGTGTGTGACGCGATCTGATGCGCCGTCCATTCGCCCTCCACTTTTGTAAATGGGTCATCAAATGCCCTGCACGCAGAACAAAATTCCTGCGCCGCATCAGCCAGTCTTGTTATCATTTTCTCGCGATATTCAAGTAATTCCTTCATTTTGCCTCCAGCAAAGAAAGTATATGGTGGACCACATCCGCAGAATTTTCAACGGCATACACCTGCACGCCCTGCGGACTTAATTCCTGATTTGCCTGACGGGATAACTCAGCCAGCCCCGCCTTGCTTGATAGATAAGCCCCCGCCTCTCGCTCCGCTTCCGCGCCTTCACCTGCTCCGGCGACGATATTTATGATCACCCCTTTGCCTGTACCCGCCTGCGGAGACGATGCCTGCATCACGCGGCCCACAGACTGGATCATTAAAAATGCGCCTGTCAGATTTACATCCAAAGTACGATGCCAATCCCATTCATCCATAGTGAGCAAGGGTGCGTGAGGTTCCACTGCCGCATGATTGATCAGAATAGCAATCTGGCCGAGATCGGCTTCCACCTGCCTAACCAAAGTTTGAGCGCCTGCCTTTTTGGCAATATCTTCAACATAGGCTTTGGCTTTTCCGCCATGAGCAATAATTCCAGCAGCGACCTGTTCCACATTGTTGGGAGATATGTCATTTACGGCAACGAGTGCGCCGCGCTCTGCGAAGGCCACCGCCAGCGCGCGTCCCGCACCCTTCCCCGCGCCAGTGATTAAAACAACTTTATCTTTTAAATTATTCATCTTTTTTCCTGATACCTGACACCTGATACCTCGCAACTGACGCATCACTCACACACCGGTATCGTATCCGGGTTGAGGTTTGCATTCAAAGGCAATCCAAAATATGGCGAGGGATCATAAGTGTTTTGTATTTCTAGTTCGCTCTTGAAATTCCCAAAGCCATCATCCTTCACAATGGAAATGTGCAAATGCAAGCCAGTCGGGTTATTTGTGTCGCCGGAGTAATTTCCTTGATAGCCTAGAAGTGTACCTGCCTTTATATAGTGCTCTTCTGTACCTGCTAGGAATTGTGACGAGATAAAGGAATTTCCCTGCTTATCTGCCATATGAGTATAGTAGACCCAGATTTGGCGCGCAGGCTCGAGCGGGTCTTGTGGCACGCGGATGATAACCGTGGAAATCCAATCTGCCTGGCGGGTGAGGTAGCCCGGGTAAGCTGCAATGACAGGCGTCACGCCAACCTCTGTCCCTGAGAAAATATCCACTCCAGCGTGGCGGTGACCGGGGCGGAATGAATCGTCCCAGATAAATCCGATCAAACCATTGGTGGGGAAAATAAATGGCGCCTCGCCGCATTTTGTTCCAGCAGTCATCATAAACTCAGGCCTTGACGATGGATCGCGGAACCAGTTAAAAACTTGTGTTTTGCGGGCGGAGTCTCTCCCAAAGTTAAAGTACAGGTAAATTCCTGCAACGGCGATGGCCACAGGGACAGCGAGAAAGATGAGTTTTTTAGACATGCAAAGCATTATAAATGCTTTACCAATTCAGGTGCTTCCGGCTTGCATTGCCTCCCAAACTGACGGGAATCTCCGAAGTCTGCGGCTGAGAAAAAAGCATCTCAAACCAGAATCAGCCGTCGGCGGGGGCGGAACGAGGCATTTCGTCTAATGAAACATTAACTTCAATCAAATCCATTTGAAGATATAATCCGCTTCGTCGTCATGTAGACTAGCTCTTCACTGGGCTTTCCAGCCTAAAATATTTTTAACAGACTTTCGAAGTCTGAAGTAAGGAAAAAATGGTATCTGGTTTCGTAACGTTAATCATCTTCCTCTTCGCATTGGGCGGGATGATCTTTGTGCATGAATTGGGGCACTTTATTGCCGCTCGTTGGGCCGGGATCGAAGTGGAAGAATTTGGCTTCGGGTTGCCTTCGTATAAACTTGCGACTCTCTTCACTTGGCAGGGGACAGCGTTCACGCTTCATGCTTTGCCGCTGGGCGGATTTATTCGACCAAAAGGCGAGAACGACCCTAACGTGCCCGGCGGACTGGCATCTGCGAACCCGTGGAAGCGATTAGTGGTTTTGTTCGCTGGTCCGTTGATGAATCTCATCACGGCTGTTGTGGTGTTTTCTTTTCTGATTGCCTTTGAAGGCGTTCCGGTTCCTGGCTCGATCAAGATCGATACCGTTTCTGAGAATTCGCCGGCACAACTGGCAAATATTCAATCTGGCGATATTCTGCTAGCCATCAACGGCGAAAGCGTCAGTGAAGTACAGCCAGCCATTGCGATCATTCAGCAAAACCTCGACCAGCCCGTTGAGTTATTGATCGAGCGCAACGGCAAACAACTCACCATCATGGCCACGCCGCTATCCACCAGAAAGAAAAACGAAGGCGCGCTTGGCGTGGGACTTGGCTACCCAACCCGCCCCGCAACATTCGGTGAAAGCCTGACTGGCGGATTTGCGATAACGGGTATCCAAGCCGCCACGATTGCGTATCTTCCTATCGCGCTTATTCGCGGCGCAGTCGCTCCTGAAGATGCCCGTTTTATCGGTTTCAAAGGTATTTTCGATATATTCGATGTGGCAGTCGAGGAGGATATATCAAGCCGCCAGGAAGTTGCATCTGCGCCATCTGGTTCAGGCGCGTCCAAGCCCACAAATTGGACTCTCAATCTAATCGGCGTATTGAGCATTTCACTCGGTGTGCTTAATCTCTTCCCCATCCCCGCGCTGGACGGTGGACGCATCCTTTTTACGATTCCTGAAATTCTCTTCCGCAAGCGCATACCTGCCGAATGGGAAAACATGGTCAATGGCATTGCCATGCTCCTGCTGATCAGCCTGATGCTCTTTGTGAATGTGATGGATTTCGTCAACCCCGCTTCCTTCCCGACACCATAAACATGTCTGAAACCATTACCTTCCAATCCGTTCTCGATCATTTGCTGGATTCCAAAAAGGAAATCCCGCACAGCCACCTCCAACATTATTCCGACCTGGATCCTAAGTCCCTGCGGCTTTTTCTGGATGTGTGGCCCAGCGTCAAACCTAACCGAAAACTACTCCTGCTCGAAGAGCTTCTATCCCACCTCAACTCGGAGGTGCTCGTCTCCTACGAAGAGATCGGCAGGGCGCTATTGAACGATGCGGATGGAGAAGTCCGCGCGCGTGCGATTGGATTACTAGCCGAATCAAACGACCCTGAACTTGTAGACACATTAATAGACATTTTCCTCAACGACGTAGACCTCGCTCCGCGCATGGAATCCGCGAACCTGCTGGGGGAATTTGTCCTGCTTGGCGAATTGGAGGATCTGGACGAGAAATTTCAACGAAAAGTGGAAGACGCCTTGATGTCCGTAATCCGCAGCGAAGACAATCCCTCTTTGCGCAAACGCGCGCTCGAATCCCTCGGCTATTCTTCGCGTGATGAAATGGCCAACATGATCGAATCTGCATTTCAACGCGCCGACCCAACCTGGGTTGCCAGCAGCTTGCGCGCCATGGGACGCTCCCACGATAACCGCTGGAATGATGATGTAGTCAGCAAACTACTGGAAGAAGACCCACGCATCCGTCTGGCTGCTGCCGAAGCCGCGGGCGAACTCAGCATTGAAGAGGCGGGTCCGATCATGCTTCAAATGCTTGAAGATGAAGAGGAGGACGATGATGTCATCTCCGCGGTCATCTGGTCTTTGTCGCAGATTGGCGGTGATGATGCGCGCATTTACCTCGTCCACTTGATCGAACAAACCGAGGACGAAGACCTCGTCGCTTTTCTTGAGGATGCCCTTGAAAACCTGGACTTCAACGAAGAGTTGGACAAATTCGATCTTTTGTCACTGGACGCAGAAGACATCGATGAAAATGAATAAATTAAAAAGCATCCCAATGGGATGCTTTTTTGTGAGCGCGGAGGGGGTCGAACCCTCAACAAATAGCTTAAAAGGCTACTGCTCTGCCATTGAGCTACGCGCCCATTCCTAAAGCGGACTGCATTTTATCACGGCAAAATTCAGGCGTCAACGTAATAATGTCAAACAACATGCCGTCTATGTGCCTGGAGGCAAAAAATGACAGATGTAAAATATGTAACCGAATCAGACTTTCAAGATGAAGTCATCAGCGCGGAACTGCCCGTCCTGGTGGATTTCACAGCCGCGTGGTGCCAGCCATGTAAAATGATCGAACCGATCGTCAAACAACTTGCCGGCGAATGGGATGGCAAGGTTAAGGTTGTAAAACTCGACGCCGATTTGAACCCAAATCTCATGATGAAATACGGCGTGATGGGTATCCCGACCCTTATGCTTTTCAAAGGCGGCGAGATCAAGGAACGTATGACGGGGTTTCACCCAAAGGAAAAACTGGAAGCCAAAGTCAGTCCGCATTTGTGATGAATAGAGCCGAGTACACTCGGCTCTATTTTATTGACGACTCACCAGCCTTCATGGTATTATTTGCCCGCTAAAAAATCCAGCCGAGAGCTGGGTTTGTTTTCTGTATACAAGAGGAGAAACTCATAAGCGCTAACGAATTTCGAGTAAATGAGGGCATCCGCGTCGCGGAGGTTCGTCTGATTGGCCCAGATGGCGGAAACGTGGGTGTTGTGCCGATTCGCCAGGCACTGCAAATCGCCCGTGATGCTGAAATGGACCTGGTTGAAGTCTCACCCGGCGCCACGCCGCCAGTTTGCCGTGTAATGGATTTTGGGAAATTCATTTACGAAAAAGCAAAGAAGGAACGTGAGGCCAAGAAAACTCAGACCAAGATCGAGCTCAAGGAAATCCGCCTGCGGCCCAAGACGAACGTAGCCCATCGCGATTTCAAAGTGGATGATGCCCGCCGCTGGCTGAGTCAAGGACATAAAGTGCGCGTGACCGTCAAATTTCGCGGCCGTGAAATGGATTACCCTGAGATCGCACTGGAAGATTTGAAAGAGATCGCTCAAGACTTGTCTGACATCGCTACGATCGAAGTCGCGCCTCAAATGGAAGGCCGCACCATGCTCGTCGTGTTGGTGCCTGCTAAAGGCACAGTAAAAAAGAAGGAAAAAAGCGAGCAGGCTGAGGTTAAGTCTGAAGCGGAGGTCTGAGCGTTGTAAGTCCCCAAAGATGTTGATCGTCCGCGGGCGTGAATAATGTCCCGCGGTTAATTTTGCCTGAAAGGAGAAAACCAGCAATGCCTCGCAAAGCAAAGAAGTCTGGTAAATTAAAGCTGAAGACCCACAAAGCGACATCCAAAAGATTTCGTTTAACCGGCTCCGGCATACTTGTGCGAACGAAAGGCGGCAAAAGCCATTTGCGCCGCCGCACTTCTGACCGCACAAAGGCATTATTGAGCGAAATGGTCCCCGTAGTGGGACGCAAGTACATAAAACGCATCAAGCGCCTTGCTCCAAACATGGAATAATCGATATTCCGGGTATCGTCAATTTTTATTTGCGGCTTTCGGGTGTACGCAACTGGCATACGCATATAGCGTGCCGACGCCCGCGGGTTTGCAGGAGGTATAAGAAATGCGCGTAAAAGGAGGCCCGCAAGGGCATCTACGTCACAAAAAAGTTTTGAAGATCACGAAGGGACAGCGCGGCTCGAAGCACTTGTTATTCAAACGTGCAAACGAAGCTATGCTGAAGAGCCTGTGGTACGCCACTCGTGATCGCCGCGTACGCAAACGCGATCTGCGCAAGTTGTGGATCGCCCGTATCAATGCCGCGGCGCGTATGAATGGCACCACCTACAGCAAATTGGTGGCTGCGCTTAAGAAGGCAAAGATCGAGCTCAACCGCAAGATGCTGGCCGATATCGCAATCCGCAATCCGCAGGCATTCGCCGCGGTTGTGGCGAAAACAAAGTAACTTATGTAGGTCACGCTTGAAGCGTGACCTACAACTTTAAAGGGGTAAAATAGAAAAATGAATTCCGTTTTGGTTGAAAAAAACTTATCAACAGGCCAAGCCCTGCAAATCGTTCAAGGCGACATCACTACTGACAAAGTGGATGCTATCGTCAATGCGGCCAATGAACATTTGCAGCATGGCGGCGGTGTGGCCTGGGCTATCGTGCGCCGCGGCGGGGATGTGATCCAGGAAGAAAGCGACAAATGGATTCAGCAACATGGACTCGTCCCTCATGCGCATCCAGCCTGGACCTCGGGCGGGGCGCTGCCTGCGAAATATGTAATCCACGCTGTGGGTCCCGTTTGGGGTGACGGTGATGAAGATAAAAAACTTGCAGACGCAGTCACCGGCTCATTGCGGGTGGCTGATGAATTGAAATGTTCATCCATTGCCATGCCCGCTATTTCAACAGGTATTTTTGGTTTTCCAAAAGACCGTGCGGCGGGTATCATTTTCAAATCAATTGATGAATATCTTGAAAAAGAGCATTCGAAATTAAAAACAATTCGACTTGTCTTGTTTGACCAGGCAACGATTGATATATTTTTGAAAACCTGGAGAATGGAGAACGGTTAATTATTTTCACCCATTTATCCATGCTCCCCTGACCATCGCTCATGATCACATCCAACCAAAACTCAAAGATAAAACTGATCCGTGCATTGCAAGGTCGCGCAAAAGAGCGCCGAGAAGCAAATGCTTTTGTGATTGAAGGCGTGCGATTAGTGGAAGAGGCAGAGATTAGAGATTGGAGAATTAGGTTTGCGCTATACGATAACACGCTTAGCAAACGTGGAAGGTCGCTTATCGAACGACTAACGTCTCGTGTAGTTGAAGTAGATGAAATATCAGAAAGTTTGATGCAATCATTGAGTGAAACCGAAACACCACAAGGTATTCTTGCTGTTCTCGAAATCTCCAATCTCCCAATCTCTAATTCTCTTGATTTTATTCTCATTCCAGACCAGATCCGCGACCCGGGCAATCTCGGCACATTGTTGCGGACTGCAGCTGCGGCTGGCGTGCAGGCTGTGCTTCTCCCTCCCGAATCAACGGATGCGTTTGCGCCGAAAGTCATCCGCTCTGGTATGGGTGCGCATTTTAAGTTGCCGATCCATGCGATGACATGGGATGAAATAAATCGATTCTGCGAGTCAGCGAATCAACGAGTATACCTTGCCGATATGAACGGACAATCTTGCTGGGAAGTTGATTTACGCCAGCCATTGGCTTTGATTATCGGAGGCGAGGCAGATGGCGCGAGTGAGTCTGCAAAGAAGTTAGCAAATCAAAAGATCAGTATTCCTATGAGCGGAAATATCGAATCGTTGAATGCCGGAGTGGCTGGGTCAGTGTTGATGTTTGAAGTTGTGAGACAGAGGAAATCATGAATAAAACAATTGAACTTCCATCTGTTGAACTAATTCAAAAGTACATAAACAAATTTGACAGCAATAACAGCCTTGTTATCGTTGAGAATACACTATCAGAGTTGTTTGGAAAATATCCAGACAACTCTGATTTGCGTGATGTCCTTATAAAAGCCGCAGTTCTTAATTCCCTGTATTACACAAATATTTATGCAATTGTAAAAATGGCAGAACATATCGTGAAAGAAAAAATAGATGTCGAACTTCGAGAGGGCTCACCAGAACTTATTGACAAAATTGCACGCATAGAGGTTAATGGTAAAACACGAAACAATTATTCTTTTGCAAGCAAATACTGTCATTGGCATCAGCCAGAAATGTATCCAATATATGACAGCTATGTTGACCAATTGCTTTGGGCATATCGTAATCAGGATAGATTCGAAGAATTCAAACAGACTGACCTTCGATACTATCCACGCTACAAAGAGATTGTCGAATCTTTTAGGAGACACTATAACTTAACTCAGTTTAGCTTCAAGGAACTTGATAAATTCCTTTGGGGCTACGGCAGAGAATACGTTGGTAGAGAATTATGAAAATCCGTTCAATTACCTATTTCCTAAACCCAAAATATCCGCTTGATGAAAACGCCTTGCGAAAAGCGGGGGAATTTCTTGCGCAGGCAAAGTCTGCGTATGAAGCGGCGGGATACGAAGTGCAGACGGTGCGGCTGGCCACAATCCCATTCCCAATGTTGCTTGGCGAAAATAAAATTGATGAATTGCCTAAATTTGCAAGTCAATTTGCGGAGGCAATTCAAGAGGCGGGAATTTCGTATGCGTCATTGGGACCTGCGTTGCCTGAGTTTCCGCGCAGTTATCAGGTCATTCCTGAGGCTATTGCCGCAAGCGAAAATATTTTCTTTAGCGGCGCAATGACAGGGGGCGATAAAATCCACCTTGCGCAAGTCAAAGCCTGCGCAGAGGTGATCGTCAAGTGCGCGCCGCCTGACCCGAATGGATTCGCAAATCTCAGGTTTGCCGCGCTGGCAAATGTCAAAGCGGGCGCGCCATTCTTCCCCGCCGCGTATTGGGATCAGGATCAACCCGCGTTTGCGATTGCTACTGAGGCAGCAGATTTGGCGGTAGATGCGTTTGCGGGACGACAGACCATAGACGAAAGACGACGGGAATTGACCGCTTCCATTACCAAACATGGTCAAACCATTTCTCGTATTGCCCAATCCCTAATCCCTACTTACCAATCCCTAATTTTCTGTGGCATTGATTTTTCCCTCGCTCCGTACCCCGATGATGCTCATTCACTTGGCCGCGCCGTGGAAAATATGGGTGTTTCAAAAATTGGCTTGCACGGCTCACTTGCCGCTGCCGCTATTTTGACCGAAGCCGTTGACCGCGCCGACTTCCCTCATACCGGCTTTAGTGGATTTATGCAGCCGATACTTGAAGATTCTGTCCTTGCAAAACGCGCTGCTGAAGGTGCGCTGACGATCAAAGATGCCCTGCTTTATTCTGTCGTTTGTGGAACTGGGCTGGATACAGTCCCATTGCCAGGGGATACCACTGCCGAACAGATCACGCCGCTATTGCTGGATCTATCCGCGCTGGCGATGAGATTGGACAAACCGCTCACTGCGCGGCTGATGCCCGTCCCCGGTAAAAAAGCAGGCGATGCCACGAATTTTGATTTCACCTTCTTTGCAAACAGCCGGGTTATGTCTTTGGACTCTGCGCCGCTGAATTATCCACTGAGTGGCAATGAAGGTTTTTCACTGCAAACAAAACGTCCCAACGTTTAATTGTTTGAATTTTCTTTCATTCCCGCCAGTAATCCCCACCTCCGCCTTCGCGTTTCATTAATCCATAACCAACCAGTTCCCGCCGCAAGGTGGCAGTATCTTCGTGATAGCCACTTAAGATTTCATTAACCTGCTTCTCGCTGTAACGTTTGCCGACCTTAAAAGCCTTGACCACATGGCGCAATACGGCTTCCAGTTTTTTGCGCTGGGCTGGGATGATTTTCAGGCTGCCATCCTTGCGGATGTAATCCTTGATCACTTTGTTGTCATAGGCATCTGCGTCCACATCGGCAACCGAGGCGGCTAGATTCTCCTGCGAGAAAAGATCGCGCGATTTGCTTTGCAATGCTTTTTCGTCAAGTTGATAGACATTGTAGTAGCTCTCTGTTCTCGCGCTGACCAATCCAATTTGCGCCAGCCTCGCCAGATGATGCGAAACTGTGGATGGTTTCAAGTTGAGCAGTGCGGCGAGTTCTTCCACGCTGTAGGGTTGTTGGGCAAGCAAGCCGATAATTTTTAGGCGGTTCGCGTCGGATATGGCTTTTACAAAATCAAGCATTTCGTTCATACTTCACTTCCATAGATTTATTTTGATAAATATCGAATTAGATTTTAAGCACGAAACCACTTTTTGTCAAGAGCCTGTTTGGGGACAGATGCAGGCATGGGTGCAGGAGGAAGCGAGGTGTCCAAATAACGAATGCGTTGTATGAGTTATAATTTCAATCCAATCAATTCAAAATAACTTTGGAGGAGTCAGTGGATCTCACGAAGCACGCTTTCTTTGAGGGAAAAATAATTCCCTTAAGCGAGGCAAAGATTAACATTGCCACGCACGGCTTTTTATATGGGACCGCCGTTTTCGGCGGCATGCGGGCCTATTGGAACGAAGAGAAGAAACGTCTCTTCGTTTTTCGTCCCTTTGACCATTTCCGCCGCTTATTAAATTCAGGGAAAATGATGGCGATGGATATTCCATACGATGAGGAGAGTTTGACACAACTCACGCTGGATATATTGCGGGCGGATGATTGGAAAGAGGATATTTACCTGCGTCCCACGATTTACAAAGCCGATCTGGGCATCGGTGTGAAACTGCATGAGCTAAAAGATGAATATTGCATGTTCGTCATGAAATATGAAAAATACGTTAAGAATGATACAAACGCGCACGCGACTTTTTCCTCTTGGCGGCGGATAGACGATAATGCCATTCCTGCGCGCGGAAAAGTGGCCGGCGCATATGCAAATTCAGCGTTGATTAAGACCGATGCGAATCGCGCAGGCTTTGATGAAGCATTGGTACTCGATCAAAATGGTCATGTCTCCGAAGGTTCGGCGATGAATATTTTCATGGTGCGTGATGGTGTGCTGGTCACCCCGCCTGTGACGGATAATATCCTCGAGGGCATTACACGCCGCTCCATCATTGAATTGGCTCGTAACGAACTTGGGATCCAGGTCGTCGAACGTTCGATTGACCGTACCGAAGTTTTTATTGCAGAAGAAATGTTTATGACGGGTACTGCCGCGCAGGTTGTGGCAGTGACCAGGATTGATCACCGCCCTGTCGGCGCAGGACTGATGGGGCCAGTCACAACCAAATTACGGTCGCTTTTCGATGATGTAGTGCGCGCAAAACATCCAAAATATCAAAATTGGAATTTGGAAGTGAGGTAGGGGAAATCGTATACAGGCAAACAAGTAGACAGGTAAACAGGTAAACAAAGTCCGTTGCTGATTAAACAACGGACTTTGTCTTATCACTTCTTACTTTTATCTTCACCCTTCTCTTCTTTAATTCCTCAAATTCCAGATCAAGGATTCTTCTTGAATCTCACCAGCACCAGGTTCTTGGAACAATCCTTAAAGGTATCAATGTAAACATTGTCAGAGAGAGGCAGGCCAGCCTGGTCCAGGATCTGAATGTATAATTCACCCCTGGATGATAATGGCACTGTGCCCAGGAAAAATTCGTAGCCGGATTTTCCATAGGCGGGAGCAATACTGCTGACAGTCAACTCGTTCTTTGTTTTACCGTTATAAAAACCGACGAGGCGGATGGTGATGCGCAGCATATCTGCATTGTTGGCATCCACGATCGTTCCGCCTACGCCCTGCCAGTTGCAACCCGGTTCGGGATGAATGATCGTACTGTCAATGTAGGTGATGGTCGCAGAGAAGGGCGCTTTGGGTGTCTTGGTGGGTAATGGGGGAGTCACCAGCGATACAATCGTTGGCGATGGCTGCAAGGTGAAAGTTGGCAAGAGGGTGGGCGTTTCAGTCACATTTGCAGGAGTGAGTGTCCACGTTGGCTGTAATTGAATCGCTGTGATGGTAGGAGTGGGAGGTAAATTAAGATTGGGTGGGGCAGGCGGAAAAGGATTAAAAGCGGAGTTGGGCATCAGGAAGATCGCCACAAAGTACAGGCCAACACATAGCGCAACGATCAAAGTGAGCATACTTAACAAATCCCACAACTGAATGCGGGAGCTTTTCTTTTTAGGTGCGCGAGGTTCTTTATAGTTGTAATTGCTCATTCTGCTGCTCCGAAAATAATTCTTATTTCAAAAGATAAGGATTTCCACGCCAATCTCATGGGGCTAATACAATATCACTATTTGCGCGTTTTTCAACAAGCCAGTTTCTTAAAGCCAGTTCCTGCATGGTCAGTAAGGCATCCGGGGATAACGGATGATCACCGCGTTCAAGCGCCTTAAAGATATGATAGCCGGCATTGGTTGCAATAATCTCAGAATACATGCCAGCCTGTAAAGCAAAGACAGCCTCATCGGCGCTTGCATCCAACAGATAACCGCGCGGCACCCATCCCAACTCGCCAAGTGTGATCGGATCATACAATGCAGCAATTTCATCAAAATCCGCACCAGCTTTTAACTCTTCAAGCGCTGCGCGCGCATCTTCCTCATTATAGGTCAAAATCTGGCGCACGTGAATTTGTTCAACAACAGCTGGCACATCCGCAATGATTTTATCCCGCATCCAGGCAGATTCAACCGAACGCTTCAATGCGACTTGAAATGTCGCATCGTCGTAGCCGTAGGCAGACTGCCATGCCGACAAGTCTTGTGCCCCACCGATTTCAGAAGCCAGCGCATCCATTCTGGACTGGAGGTCTGATTCTGTCAAATTGAAATTCGATTCCCTCGCGGTTTGGGCCAATAAAAATTGCGTGATCATATCTTCCAGAACAATCTTATTTGCTGCCTCATCTGAAACAGTGACACCCAGCGCAGTCTGAGCGGATTGATAGCGCGCCAGCTCGGCTTGAAACTCCGCAAGGGTAATGTACTCTCCATTTACAATCGCCACCGAGGGCGGAGGAGTGGCAGTCGGAGGCTCGGGCGTGGCAGTTGGCAGTTGGGGAGTGGGCGTGTGAGTTGTCCAGAACGAGGCGCAGGCGCTTAATCCAAAAGCGATGATTAATAGCAGACTTCGGAAGTCTGTTGAGATTCGTCCTATTTGAGGAGTCTTACGTGAGGCTTCCGAGGTCTTGTTTATGAAACGGGATTTTAAAAGCATTCCAGCATTATAAATTAAAAACGCAGGGACACAGCGTCGCTGTGTCCCTACAGATTTGTTGGTGGGCAGGTTTAGTAGTCCATACCGCCCATGCCGCCAGGAGGCATGGCAGGGGCCTTTTCTTTCTCAGGCATGTCAGTGATGAGCACGTCTGTAGTCAGGATCATCGCGGCGATGGATGCAGCGTTTTCGAGAGCGCCGCGCACAACTTTGACGGGGTCAATCACGCCGACTTTGATCATGTCCACGTATTCGCCGGTCAGCACATTGAAGCCGATGTTCGAATTCTTTTTCTCGGCGGCGGTGCGGCGCACAGTGTCAATGATGACGGAACCATCTTCGCCAGCATTTGAAGCGAGTTTGCGGATCGGGGCTTCGAGCGCCTTCTTGACAATGTTGATGCCGACTTTGATTTCTTCATTCGCATCTTCAGCATGTAACTTGGCGAGTTTATCCAGTTTGACAGCGGCGTTGATGAGGGAGATTTCACCACCGGGGACAATTCCTTCTTCAACTGCGGCTCGCGCCGCTGAGAGGGCATCTTCCACGCGGTGCTTCTTTTCCTTCATTTCAGTTTCCGTTGCGGCGCCAACGCGGATGATGGCAACACCACCGCTGAGCTTGGCGAGACGTTCCTGAAGCTTTTCCTTGTCGTAATCGCTGGTGCTCTTGTCGGTCTCGATGCGGATTTCCTTGATGCGGCCTTCGATTTCACTCTTCTTGCCCTTGCCGCCAATGATGGTGGTATTCTCTTTGTCAGAGATAACCTTCTCGGCGCGGCCAAGGTCTTGCACGGTAGCGGATTCGAGTTTACGACCGGTCTCTTCGGAGATGACCTGTCCGCCAGTCAGCACAGCTATGTCTTGCAACATGGCTTTGCGGCGGTCACCGAAGCCGGGAGCCTTGATGGCGAGCACATTGAGCATACCGCGGATCTTGTTCAAAATGAGGGTGGCGAGGGCTTCACCGTCCACATCTTCAGCGATGATGACGAGTTCACGCTTGCCAAGCTGGACGAGCTTCTCAAGCAAAGGAACGATGTCCTGCGCGGCGGAGATCTTCTTGTCGTAGATCAGGACATAGGCGTCGCTGATCTGGGCTTCCATATGTTCGGCGCTGGTGATGAAGTAGGGGGAGAGGTAACCACGGTCAAACTGCATACCTTCGACATAATCTTCTTCGAATTGCATGGTCTTGGACTCTTCGACGGTGATAACGCCGTCTTTGCCGACCTTGTCCATGACGCGGGCAATCAAGTCACCGATTTCTGCATCCGCCGCCGAGTTGGTTGCAACAGATGCGATCTCTTCCTTGGTATCGATCTTGACAGAGTTCTTTTTGAGTTCGGTAACAACGGTTTCGGTGGCAAGTTCAATGCCGCGCTTGAGCAGCATGGGGTTATAACCCGCTTCGAGAGCCTTCAAGCCCTCGGTAACGATGGCATAAGCCAAAATGGTGGAGGTGGTTGTACCGTCACCGGCAATATCATTGGTTTTCTGAGCGGCTTCCTTCAAAAGTTGCGCACCCATATTCTCGAACGGGTCTTCGAGCTCGATTTCCTTTGCAACGGAAACGCCGTCATGTGTAATGGTGGGGGAACCGAATTTGCGGTCAATTGCCACATTGCGGCCTTTGGGGCCGAGGGTTGCGGAAACAGCGTTCGCAACTACTGTCATGCCGTTCTTAAGCTTACGGCGGGCTTCTTCTGAAAATACAATTTGTTTAGCAGCCATAGTTCACATCCTTTGAGTTTTTTGCTTTAGGGTTTTCCTCGGCGCCTAAGTTGGCGCCGCAGGAGCGACAGAATTATCCGACGATACCGAGAAGATCACTTTCGCGCATGATCAGCAATTTCTTGCCATCCATTTTGACTTCAGTACCAGAGTACTTGGCGAAGAGCACCACATCACCGACTTTCACATCCATGGCGACGCGTTCGCCCTTGTCATTTCGGTCACCGGGGCCAACAGCCAGCACCTTCGCCTGCTGTGGTTTTTCCTTCGCGGTTTCGGGAAGAACGATACCGCCAGCGGTAACTTCTTCCTGTTCGATGGGATCCACCAGCACGCGGCCGCCCAAAGGTTTAAATGAGATTTTTGCCATTTCTTGCCTCCATAAGGGATTTGAAATTTTGAATAAACACACAATTAGCACTCGATTACCGAGAGTGCTAATTGCAATATTACCCAGTTAAATTGGTCAAGTCAAGGGGATTGTAAAAATTCTTACAAAACTCTGACGTATTACGCTTTTCGACAAGGCTTCACCGCTCACAGGACACCGCCTCGGATTTAACTGTGGGCTGGTTCAGTTCCAATAAGCATTCCCCCTCTTTAGCAGAATACGAACTAAAGGCCGCATTCCTTAAAACATCACGGCTTTGCGGTTGGCGTTGTATCTATCAGGGCAGGCTCAAGAGTTACAGTTGGCGTTTCGGGTGCGAAGGTACAGAAAATACGAACCACTACAATATCTGCGGCAATGTTGGGGTCGTTATCGAATTCTGAGGCTTCGATCTCTGATGCTACTGCCAGCGCTTCGTCACAATAACTCTTTTTGGGTGTACTCAAGGCCGCTAATTCGGAAGCATAGACATCGTAATAATAGACCGTGCTGATCGTGAGCGGAAGTCCCACTACATCCGCGGGAGTGTCATTGGGTCCACATCCCCCGCGTCCATCACAGGATTCTTCTGCAGTGCAACCCCGCACCACGCATTTGAGCGCCAGGATACCGGTCTCATAATTGCGGTTTTTGTGATACAGCACGCCCAACTCGCCGTAAAAAACCGGGTTATCAGGTTGGAATTCGATGGTCTTCTGCACGTTGCGGATGGCAATGAAGAACTCACCCATCTGGGAATATGTCCTCGCAATGGAGAGATACGGCGCCGGGTCCTGCACACCCAACTGCTGGTTGATGCGAGCGGTCTGTGCGAAATATTCAAGTGATTTTTCGTAAAGCTGGCGTTGAACTTGCTCGTTGGGGCTTTCAAACGCAAGGCGGCGATACCCCGCTCCCGCCCGCAGATATAAAAACGTCAGGTTTGGCGCGATTGCAATGGCGCGGTCATAGGCTTCGATTGCGAGCGCGTATTCACCCAGCGATTCAAGTACATATGCGTGGACCCGATGCACATCCATCAAAGATGGATCCCGTTCCAAAGCCTGCTCGATGTTTTGCTGGGCTTGCGTCCATTTTTGCTGGTCCACCAACACTTCGGCGTAGAAAGCCAATGCGAGCGTGTTGGTATTATCCAATTGCAAAGCGCGCACGGCCTCCTGCTCAGATTTTGTCAGCAGGGCCTGTCTTTCACGATCATCTGCAACGAATGACGCCCTCCAATTCAATGCAAAGGCATAGACTGCATGAGCATAACTGTCATCAGGGTTTACTTCCACAGCTTTTTCAGCGGACGCGATGGCCTCTTCCAGACGAACTAGAATGGCATCTCTTTTTACAAGCTGAGCCGTGGAATACGTTTGAATTCGCGACAACCTCGCCCACGCATTCACATCGTTCGGATTCACCTTTACAGCTTCGCGGTAGGCAGTAATCGCGCCGGGACTTACCTTGCCATCTGCGGCAATGGAATCTTCCAACTTGCCGGCTGTAAATAAGGCATCCCCTTCAATTGCATAAGATTGGGCAAACCGTGTGGGGGTGGGGGTGGGCAAAAACAAAGGCTTGATCTCGCCCTGATCCACAGAGCGGATCAGCCAAATCCCTCCGAGTATCAAAATGACCCAGAAGAACATGCGATAGACATTGGATTCAGCGCGGCGGCGAAAGATGTTGCGTCTTTGGTTAATATTCATGGTGTGGGCGTAGGCGCAGCCGTCGAAACAGAATCAAACGTCCCCGTAGGAGGAAGCGGAACTGGAGTCCGCAAAAGATTTTGTTCACAACGGCTGTTGATCGCATTGGCATTCTCCACCGCCAGTTCATCTGATGGAACGCGGGCAATGATCATCTGCGCGATCTGCAAAGCCTCGCCGCATTGATTCAGACGCGCAAGCGCGAGTCCGTATGTGAAATAATATTCTGCAATTCGGGCGCTCGGGGTAAGAGCAATTGCATCAAGTTGAACGCCATCCTCCGTGAACCCGCCATTGGCTACATATCTAAATTGCTCAACGGCTTCGGGCCAGTATGAATTGCGATAGTACATGACGCCCAGGTTGCCGCGCAGATTTGTATCCGCAGGGTCATCTACCACAGCAGATTCAGCATACTGCATGGCTTTGCCATACTCGCCAATGGTGGCATAGGTGCGGGACATATACAGATCAGGTAATGGGTTCTCAGGGTTAAGGGCGTTCGCACGCGTGTAAGATTCGACCGCTTTGTCATAAATTCCGAGGGCGCGATAGTTGTTCCCAATATTAAGATGCAAATCCGCGATATTGCTATTGATCGCGATCGCGGCTTCGTATTCGCGGATGGCTTCCTCATAATTGGCTGTGGCTTCAAGAATAATACCGCGCGCGCGATGGGTTTCCAATGTATTCGGCGCCAGTGCAATGGCAACTTTTGATTCCTCAATTGCCTTTTCAACACCTTCGAAAGAACCTGTTCCGTTATAGTAGGAATCAACCAGGATCTCGACATAATACGCATGAGCCATGGCATTATTGGGATCAAGTTCCAATGCGCGTTTGATGCTGGATTCAGCTTCGAGATACTCGCTTTGAAAACTGAGCGCCCAGGCAAGCACAGCATGCGCCATGGAATTGCCCGGATTAAGCAGTAATGCATCTTCAGCATTGGTCTGCGCTTCTTTATACTGGCCTGCAAAAACAAGAGTGCGCGCCAGCATGACGTAAATAGCGGGGTCGTCACGACGCGATGAAATTGCCTGACGGTAGGCATCAATGGCAGGGATCAGCTTGCCTTGTTTGAACAACTCTTCAGCCTGCGCAATGAACGTATCGGGCGCGGTTGTTGGCGTTGGCGAAGATACGCCGAGGGGAGTTTGATTCGGGAGAATGAACCGATTGACATACGAGCCGCCCAACACGAGCAGGCAGAGCAAAATAATGCGGAACCAGTTGGGTCTGGTTCTGCGACGGTTCATACTCCATTTACTTCCTTTTAGATACATGAATTCATATTACCATCCGCAGGAAAGCATCGTCAAGCAGCGGGTTTCGAATTCTAATTTGCTTCTAACGTCTTCGAGTGAGCAAACCTGCTGCTTTTAAGGAAACGCCCATGTCCAAGCGGATATCTATTCAGGATTGCAGCTTCAATCGCGATCCTGATCTGGTTCAACCGTATGATTTTATTATTTCCTGGAATCGTCTTCCAATCTTCAAGGTTAGTTCTAAATAGAAAATCCTTCGATCAAAATGGTAGCAAATCTCAACGGCGCAAACAACACACCAAAAAACTTCTATGTTAAAATCGCTTTATGCAATTTGAGGTCTTCACCCTCCTGCCCGAAGTGTTCCCCTCTTATCTTGAAACCAGCATCATCAAACGCGCCCGTGAACGGGATTTGATCAACGTGCGCGTGCATAACATTCGCGATTACACACATGACAAGCACCACATGACCGACGACACGCCCTATGGCGGCGGCGGTGGGATGGTGATGAAACCAGAACCTGTGTTTGAAGCGATAGAATCTGTACTGGGAATACATACGCCCTTCGACCCTTCGACAGGCTCAGGACACCGCTACAGCCTCGAAGAACGCTCGGCTTCCGCTCAGGGCGAACCGCCTCCTTCCTCGCCCGGGCCCGATTCAAACATCCCAATTATTTTACTCACTCCACAGGGACGCGTCTTCAACCAGAGCATCGCACAGGAACTCTCCCAATACCCGCGCATTGTTTTGCTGTGCGGACGTTACGAAGGGATTGACGAACGCATCCGTGAGCATCTTGTGACAGATGAAATCTCCATTGGCGATTACGTGCTGACAGGCGGCGAACTGCCCGCGTTGATCCTCATAGACGCGATTGCACGATTATTACCCGATGTGTTGGGCGACCCCACCGGCGCACAAGATGACTCACATGCCATGGGTCTGCTCGAATATCCGCATTACACACGTCCGCCTGAATTTCGCGGCTGGAAAGTGCCCGATATTTTGCTTTCAGGCGACCATGCGAAAATAGAAAAATGGCGCCGCCAGCAGGCGTTGTTGAGAACTTTTAAAAAACGCCCCGATATGTTGGAAAAAACGGAATTGAGTAAGGAAGATTTGAAGTTTCTGGATAAATTGTAAATCGTGTTGCGTGTTCCGTAATTCGTATTGCGTATCAAGACCATCAACTCAATACTCAACACGTAACACACAACATCTAACACACAACATTTTCTCTGGAGGAAAACATGGCAACAAGACTGAACTACGGCAAGACCTTCCTGCTCGGCTTTGGCTTTTTTGGTTTAAGTGTGGTTTGGGGAGTATATAACGCCTTTGTCCCCATCTTTCTTTCAGAAAAATTCCATCTCTCACCCATCATCGTCGGTTTCTTTATGACACTGGATAATATCGCGGCGTTGTTCATTCAACCGCCCGTCGGCGCATGGTCAGATAGATTGCGCACGCCCATGGGACGTCGCATTCCATTCCTGCTGATTGGCGCGCCGATCACTGCCGTTGCGTTTGGTTTGATCCCGCTCCCCGCTGCGCTGCCCTTGTTCGTAGCCTGCACAAGCACATTGTTATTAAGCGCGGCATTATGGCGCACCCCAGTGATCGCGCTCATGCCCGATATTACGCCGTCTGCTTTTCGCTCGCAGGCGAATGGCATCATCAATTTTATGGGCGGTATTGGCGCGATCATTGCCCTGCAAACGGGCGGCATACTATATAAAATGAGTCCCAACTTTCCTTTCTGGCTAGGATCGGGATTGGTTCTTCTCTCCGCGCTCGCTGTATATCTCTTCATTGAAGAACCAAAAGAATATTCAACAGAAGAACAACCCGGCATACTCGCCAGCCTGCGCGAAGTGTTCACCAACGAAGATAAAAGTGGAATCCGTATCCTCTTCGCCATCTTCTTCTGGTTCATTGGCTTCTCAGCCGTGGATACATTCTTTACGCTTTATGCAAAGAATCACCTCGGCCTGCATGAGGGCGACGGAGCCACATTGCTTTCTGTACTCCCTTTGTTCTTTGTGTTGTTTGCGATCCCATCCGGATACATCGCAGGAAAAATCGGGCGTCGCAACACGATCTCCATGGGCTTGATGATTATTACCATCATTTTAGTACTTCTTTATATTACGCCAGCCAGCGCCTTGCTGACAGGCATTGCTCCGCTGCCTTTGGTGGGCATTCCGCTCGTGGAAGGCGGCGCGCGCATGCTCACTCTTGCAGGCGTTCTGCTGATCTTTGGCGGCGCAGGTTGGGCTTTCATCAACATCAACTCCCTGCCCATGATCGTGGATTTAACCAGCGCGGCGCGCATCGGCACGTTCACTGGTTTGTATTATCTATTCTCCACGTTTTCAGCGATCGTCGGTCCAAACGTGAACGGCCTGGCAATTCAACTGACAGGGGACAATTACAACGTCATCATGTTGATCGCGCCAATGTTCATGCTGATCGCGTTATGGCTGATGCTCGGAGTGAAACGCGGCGAAGCGACACGCTGAGAAATGCTTTTGCTAAAGGACTTTAAACACAAAGTACACGAAGGTCACAAAGGTTTTTTCTTTGTGTACTTTGTGTCCTTCGTGTTTATTCTTTCGGCCTGCCTGCAATCGTCAGATTGTTTTCGGGAAGATGTCTTCTGTGCGGGGCTGGTGACAGATACCCTTGGCATTAACGATCATGGCATGAATCAAGATACATGGGCTGGGTTGGAAGAAGCCAAAGCAAATGGACTCGTTGACCAAATCGAGTATATCGAATCAGTGGATACACGCGATTACGAAAAGAACATCGCCTATTTTGCTGAAAATGGGTATGACGTGATCATTACCACAGGAATAGGCATGCGCGACGAAACGCTTCGAGCCTCGGACTTTTATCTTGGCTCTGTTTTCATCGGCATGAACCAGCCTTATGAAGAAACACGCCCGAATATTATCCCCGTCACATTTGCGGAAGACCAAATGGGATTCGTCGCAGGGGCACTGGCGGCGCGCATTTCAGAAATACAGATCATCGGCGCGGTATGCGAGACCTCCGGCATTGATTCGATGTGGAGATATTGCGAGGGATTCCGCGCGGGCGCAAAATTTACAGATGAAAAGATAAAAGTCCAGGTGATCTATCGCGAGGATGGCAGCAGCGAGAAATTATTTATTGATGAAACCTGGGGATATGACACGGCACAGAAATTAATTCAACGCGGAGTGGATGTGATCTTCGCGGCAGGTGGAGGTACTGGGCAGGGGGCGTTGCGCGCGGCATCGCAGGCAAATGTCCCTGCAATTGGGGCAGAACGGGATCAGGCAACGGTGCCGGCAGAATCAGGTTCCAGTGTAGTGACCTCTATTTTTGGCAGAGCCAGTTTCGAGGTCCAGAACGTGATCCGTCGGCTGAAGGATGGAAATATCAGTGAGCCGCGATTAAGTCAAATTAAGTACGTGCCGCTTAATCAGAAATTCCCGGAAAGTTTGACACAGGAAATGGATATTTTGCTGATTGGGCTGTGGAAAGGAGAGATCAAGACGGGTGTATCGTTTGAGAAACCCTAGTATTGTTCAGGCTTGCACAATAAAAAATAAAGATATATACTTGTAATGTCGTAAGGCTTTGCTTAAAAAGCAGGCCGAAAACCCTTACTCTTCTAGGAGAAGAAAAATGAAAAAACTGTATTTTGTTATAGCCCTGTTGCTCGTGGCTTCGATGGTGCTCGCGGCTTGCGGTGGTGCGCCCAGTGAAGCAGATTGCACCAAGGCAGATGTGTTCTGCGTTGGCATGGTGACGGATGTCGGCAAGATTGACGATAAGTCCTTCAACCAGTCCACCTGGGAAGGCGTGAAGCAGGCCGAGTCAGACTTGGGCGCAATAGTCCAGTACATCGAGACTACCGACTCGAAGGACTATGCCAAGAACATCTCTACCTTCGCGGATGCCGGCTATGATGTCATCGTCACCGTTGGCTTTGCCCTGGGTGAGGCCACTGCGGCGGCGGCCGTGCAGTACCCGGATGTGGACTTCATCGGCGTTGATCAGTTCCAGGCCTGGCAGTACGATGAAGATACCACCAACGATATCGCCAACCTCGCCGGACTCGTCTTCCCCGAGGATCAGGCTGGCTTCCTGGTGGGCGCCCTCGCCGCGCAAATGACCAAGAGCAAAAAGATCGGCGGCGTGTTCGGCACCGATGTGGTACCGCCCGTCTGGCGCTTCGGCGAAGGCTATCGCGCCGGCGCGATGTACATCAACCCCGATATCGAGATCTTCATCGTTTACCACAGCGATGTCGGCTTCGACAAGACCTTCACCGACCCCGAGTGGGGCGCAGCGACGGCCAACTCGATGATTGACAAGGATGCCGACGTGATCTTCGGCGGCGGCGGCAAGACCGGCAACGGCGCGGTCACCGCTGCGGCGCAGCGCGGCGTCTATGCCATCGGCGTGGACACCGACCAGTACTACACCCTGCCCGAGGCGGCCCCGCGCCTGCTCTCCAGCGCCCTGAAGTTGCTCACCCCTGGCACCTTCGATCTGATCAAACTGGCCAAGGAAGGCAGCTTCCCCAGCGGCAACTTCCTGGGCAAGGGCGGTTACGCGCCGTACCATGACCTGGATGCCGAAGTGCCCGCCGAAGTCAAAGCCAAGATGGAAGAGATCAACGCGGCTTTGCTGGATGGCTCGCTCCAGACCAACGTTCCTCCGGTCAAGCCGTAATATCTGCATGACCCTGCAGTAAACGGAAAGGGGAAAGAGAGAATTCTCTCTTTCCCCTTTCTTGCAAGAAATCGAGGCTTGAGAGAAACGATGGCGAAATCAGCTGAACAAACGACCTCACAATCCCATGACCTAAGGCAAATTCTGCGCGCCAGCATGGATGCGTTGTTAGTGCCTTTACTGGCTGTGCTGACCGCCATGATCTTGGGCGGCCTGGTGATCGCCTTTGCGGGCGGCAATCCAATCTATGCCTACCTGGGTCTCTTTCAAGGCGCTTTTGGTTCGACAAAGGCTCTCAGTGAAACGGCTGTATGGGCTACCCCATACATCTTTGCCGGGCTGGCTGTGGCGCTAGCATTCAAGGGCGGCCTGTTCAACATCGGCGCGGAGGGGCAACTGGCCTTCGGCGCGGTGGTCTCGGCGCTGATTGGTTATGCCTTGCCTGATCTGCTTGGCATTTCCCTGCCTGCAATCATCCATATTCCACTGGCGGTGGGCGGAGGTATGCTGGCCGGGGCGTTGTGGGCGGCCATCCCCGGAGCGCTCAAGGCTTATACCGGCGGACATGAAGTCATTAACACGATCATGATGAACTACATCGCGCTCAACATGACCTCGTTTCTGCTCAATGCGCCGATGAAGGATCCCAATCCCCTTAACGTGGTAGCGCGCACGCCCTCAATCGCGGAGAGCGCCCGCATCCCGCCGCTGTTCGAGGGTTTCCGCGTCCATTGGGGATTTGCGCTGGCACTGCTGGTTGCCTTCCTGGTCTGGTGGCTGTTGTGGAAGACTACCCTCGGCTTTGAGATTCGCACGGTTGGCGCCAATCCGGATGCGGCCAAGTACGCGGGCATCAATGTCAAACGGACGATTGTGCTAACCATGGCGCTCTCTGGATTATTGGCCGGATTGGCCGGGACGATCGAAGTCACCGCCCTGAATTACCGCCACGAACTCGGATTTTCAGTTGGTTACGGTTTCGACGCAATTGCCATCGCCCTGCTGGGCAAGACCCATCCTCTGGGAGTGGTAATTGCCGCCATTCTGTTCGGAGCCATGCGCAATGGCGCCACACGTATGCAGTTTCTGACCCAGATTCCGGTGGACATCATCTCTGTCATCCAAGCGCTCATCCTGCTGTTAGTGGCTGCCGAGGCAATCATTCGCTATCTCTACCGCCTGCGCGCTCGCGAAGAACGCGTGGTGCTTACGCGCGGCTGGGGAGGCTAGGAGAATCAATATGGACTGGCGGCGTTTTGGTGTCATAGCGCTTGTTATAGCGATCCTGTTCGGTGTCGTTGTGCTGATCGGAAAGAATCAAACACCGCCGATGGTGATCATCACCAGTATGCTGGCGACCACCATCGCGGTGGCTACGCCGCTCACGCTGGGCGCACTTTCGGGTATCTACTGTGAACGCGCAGGCGTAGTAAATATTGGCATCGAAGGGATGATGCTGGCCGCCGCTTTCTTTGGATGGCTGGCTTCCATTTATATGAACTCCATCTTCGGATTCGCGCCGATGCCTAGCTTGATCGTCGGCGTCATCGCGGCCGTTCTTAGCGGGGCGCTGTTCGCGCTTCTGCACGCCGCGCTCTCGATCACATTCAAAGTAGATCAAATCATCGGAGGCACGGTCATCAACATTCTGGCGATCGGGATTACGGGGTTTCTGAACCGCCAACTGTTCTTCGAAGAAGGCAGTATCTTTGGGGGCAACGTGCCGCACGCCCCAGGCATCCTGCCAAGCATCCGTGTCCCGCTATTGGCGGATGTCCCCACCTTCGGCCGCATGTTCGACCAACAGCCGATCACGATCGCGGCCATCGCGCTTGTTTTTATCACTCACTATGTGCTGTTCTACACCCGCTGGGGACTACGGACACGGGCCGTTGGTGAGCATCCGCGGGCGGCCGATACAGTCGGCATCAATGTGGCGCGTATGCGCTATGCGAACGTCATCATCGGTGGCTGTATGGCCGGGTTGGGAGGGGCGTACTTCACCCTTCAATCCGTCCCTTCTTTCGAGCCGCTTATGACCAACGGCCGCGGCTTTATCTCTCTGGCCGCTATGATTTTCGGCAACTGGACACCCATCGGAGCCTGGGCGGCCTCGCTGGTCTTTGGAACGGCGCAAGCCATGCAAATAAACCTGCAATTCTTCCGCGAATTGATCCTACCCGAATGGGCCTTCCTCAAGAATTCCTACATCGTTGGCCTGGCGCCCTACATCCTGACCATGCTGATCCTGACGGGCATCATCGGCAAAACCACACCACCCGCCGCAGATGGCGTTCCCTACGAGAAATAAGAGGCGGATATGACTGAAAACTACATGTTGAGCGAAGCCCGCCCTGAGCCGCGTCGAAGGATCGAAACAAATATCGTTCTGGAAGCCAAAGGCATCACCAAACAATTTCCCGGCGTACTTGCCAATGACAAAGTCAACTTCGACCTTCGCAAGGGCGAGATCCACGCCTTGCTTGGAGAAAACGGCGCGGGCAAAAGCACCTTGATGAATCTAATCTACGGTTTGCATCGTCCCGATAAAGGCGATGTAATCGTCAACGGAAAAACTGCCGCAATCCATTCTCCAAATGATTCCATCTCGCTCGGCATTGGTATGGTGCATCAACACTTCATGCTTATTCCGGTCTTTACCGTTGCGGAAAACGTCATGCTTGGGGATGAAACCATCAAACGCGGCGCACTGGACCGTAATACTGTCGCGGCAAAAATCAATGAAATCTCAAAACAATACGGCCTCGACGCAGACCCGAATGCGTTGGTTGGCGACTTACCCGTAGGCTTGCAGCAACGCGTTGAGATCGTCAAAACCCTGTATCGCAATGCCGAGATCGTGATCCTTGATGAACCCACCGCAGTACTCACGCCGCAGGAAGCAGAAGACCTCTTCCGTATCATGCGCGACCTGACAGCGCGCGGCGTGTCCATCATCTTCATCACCCACAAACTAAAAGAAGCCCTCGCCATAGCAGACCGCATCACCGTCATGCGCGCGGGACGCGTCATTAATACAGTTCTTCCATCGGAAACCGATTCTGCCCAATTAGCCAACATGATGGTTGGGCGGCAGGTGATTCTCACAGTGGATAAGAAAGACCACGAAGCAAAAGAGGCTGTCCTAAAAGTGGAAAACCTCTCCGTGCGCGACCAGCGTGATCTGGAAACAGTTCATCATGTTTCCTTCTTTGTGCGCGGCGGTGAAGTACTTGGCATCGCCGGCGTACAAGGCAACGGACAGACCGAACTTTCCGAAGCGCTTACAGGCTTGCGCCACCCAACTGGAGGCAAGGTCTTCATTAGCGGACATGACGTCACAGGAAAACCACCTCGCGTCATGACAGAAACGGGACTTGCTCACATTCCTGAAGACCGCCAGCGCCATGGCCTGGTAATGAGTTACAGCGTTGCCGATAACATGGCGCTTTGCGATTATTATCACCCGCCGTTTAGCAAGCGTGGTGTGATTCAACCTAAGGCGCTCGATGAAAACGCGCGCAGACTCATCAGCGCATTCGATGTGCGCACGCCATCTCCATTTGTGAACGCGGGAAAACTCTCTGGAGGTAACCAGCAAAAGGTGATCGTGGCGCGTGAACTCAGCCGCAGCGTAAAACTCGTCATCGCCAACCAGCCCACGCGCGGCCTCGACGTTGGCTCCATCGAGTATATCCACAGCGTGATCGTCAAGATGCGCGACAACGGCGCGGCTGTCCTGCTCGTCTCCGCCGAACTGGATGAGATCATGGCGCTCTCGGATCGTATTGCCGTCATGTATCGCGGTCAGATCGTCGCAATGGTGGAAACAAAAAAGTCCACTCGCGAACAACTTGGATTGTGGATGGCTGGCGCACACGTGGAAACCGCATAATAACCTCATCGCATCTTTCCAGACCTTTAGCCTGCTTCACCCAAACAAGAGTTCTCGCGCACCCTATTTTGATTCCACCAAGAAACATCCGTCATTGCGAGGGCGTTCTTGTTCTTGTCCGAAGCAATCCCAAACTCGACGAGGAGATTGCTTCGCCGCCAAAGTACGAGAGCGGCGGCTCGCAATGATGGGACATTTTCTAAGAAATGCGCGGCGAACGCTCCAACTCAACCTGCGGTAAAATACACTCATCACGAAGGAGAAGAAAATCATGAAGAAGAAAACACGCCTTTTCAATCTGTTGATGATTGCCGCCTTGTTTCTTGGGGCATGTAACCTGCCTTCGAAAAGCCAGGGCGAAGGATTAAGCCTGACCGCCGCCGCGGAAACTATAGAAGCGTTGCTGAGCGCCACCCCGCTTGTAGCAAACACCAATACCCCGCTCCCGGTCACAGCCACACTGACCTTCCTCCCCCTGCCTGTTTTGACAAACACACCGCCCCCTCCTCCCACATCAAGCTGCAATGTGATGCAATTCATTACAGACGTCACCATCCCGGATGGGACCATCATGACGCCCGGACAAACCTTCACAAAAACCTGGCGTCTCAAAAACGTTGGCACTTGTGCCTGGACACCTTCCTATGCCATCGCATTCTCGGATGGCAACGCTATGAATGGACCCTCCACACAGGCTTTGGTTGGCAACGTCAGCCCTGGCCAAACCATAGACATTTCAGTTAACTTAACCGCTCCCGCCTCCACCGGCGATTACACCGGGAACTGGAAATTACGAGACGGATCGGGTGTGTTGTTTGGAAAATTCTATGTTCAGATTAAAGTACAAAACCCGCCGACCGCGACAAATACCGTGGCGTCTTCACACACTGTTAACTTAACTTATATGGCTGGCGAAAGTGGGCTAGTGCTTAGCGACGGCTCAGTCAATCCGTTGACCGTAGCCGCCGGGGATAGCTCGAGCAACCTGGGCGTGGAGGCATTCCTAAGTTTTGATATTTCAGGAGTTCCTTCTGGATCAACGATTCAAAATGCATCAATTTTATTAAAGGGCGGGAGTCAGGTGCGTGCCGATCCATTTGCGACGCTCGGTTGTCTGCGCGCTTATGTGCAAAACTATGGCGTAGTGGATGCCAGCGACTTTGTTCCCCCGGGAGCGGTGGGGGCTATCACTCGTTGGTGCAATACTGCCGAATTGGAGGCCCCTTACTCTGATGCTGGCTTCATCTCCGCGGTCCAAGGCGCAGTAGGCTCCTCGCGTTTCCAAATCCGTCTGCAATTCAAAGATACTTTAACTGATGGCGATGGGACTATTGACGATGTTCTGATCCTTGCACCCGTGACATTGACGATTACCTATTCGCCGTAATTTCTGCACACAGAGTATTCAGTAGGTCGAGCGCTCGGTTCTCCGGGCGCTCTGCTTTAACAGTATAATATTCCCAGTAGATGAAAGGAAAAAAATGATTAAATCAATAAAATACTTACTGTTCTCCATAAGTGCAACCATAGTTCTGCTCATTACCGCCTGCGGCCCAGATACCTCCACACAGGGAGCCGTCATCCAAACCTCGGTCGCGCAGACCGTCGCCGCGCAAACCACAGTTGAAGTTGCAAATACGGCAACCCCCTCTGCGCCTGTGATCCCTACACAAACGCCGTTCCAGTTGCCAACACCGCTGGTCCTGCTAACCTCGACAGTCCCGCCTTCGAATACTTCAAAAGCCGAATGTGCAAAAGCCAGCCTGGTGAGCGAAACCATTGTGGATGGGACGATCTTCAAACCCGGCACACAATTTACAAAGACCTGGGAGATCACCAACACAAGTAATTGCGTTTGGGATACCAGCTACAAGATCGTCTATTGGTCTGGTGACATTATGGGCGGCGGCTATGTTTACAACCTGCCGCAAGTTGTCGGCCCCGGACAAACCGTACCGATCTCGCTGGTATTGATCGCCCCCACAGCAGACGGCACCTATCGCTCCGAGTGGAAACTCCAGACTCCCGACAATATCAATTATGGCGTGGGTGCATACCAAGCGGCCTTCTACACGGAGATCGTAGTTTCCTCCTCTATAAAACAAAAATACGCCGTTACAAAAATGGAGTTGAGTGTCACTCGCGAACCACTAACGGGTTGCCCTGCAAATACCACCTATACGGCCTACGCCACCTTTACCACCAACGGTCCCCTGGAATTCATATATCACTGGCTTCAATCAGACGGCAACGATTCAAATCCGCAGACCATTGTATTGAAAGCCGCTGGAACAAAAACGGTTTCTCGCGTATGGAAACTTAACCGCGCCGCTTCACAAAATGATAATCGCTGGTTTGCGATCGTATTAACAGAACCTGATTATAGAGAATATCCCTCAGTCGGTTTCGGTTTTCATTGCCCGTAATTCAATAACAAAAAGGGAAGTCAGCGCGGGCGGGCTTCCCTTTTTGTTTGGGAACCATTACCCGCTTCCTATTTTGCTTATGAATTTGTGAGCACCGCCTCACTCACCGATACACCCTCCCCGTAGGTGCGTTATAATATTGTTAACCATTTTCGGAGGTAATATAAATGAAATTTCGCAAATTATTTTGGCTGGCAGGCACAGCTTTACTTACCATCACTCTGAGTGCCTGCAATCTGGGCGCAGCGCCCGCACCGACTGAAGATGCAGGGGCGATCCAGACGCAGGCTTTTAACAACGTCAGCACACAAGCGGCATTACAGCAGACACAGACCGCGCAGGCGCTTCCGCCTGCATCGCTACCAACCAACATCCCTCTGCCCACATCCACACCGGGTGGGTTTCCCACATTTGCACCCCTTGGTGGCACAAACACTCCCTTTGCTTTCAACACCCAACAGCCCGGATTAACACCGCTGGCAAACCCATCCCTCGCGCCAATCGTGGGCGCTTATTCCACATTTACAACATCCAACGGCTGTAATGATGGGTGGCTGGTAAGCGAATCTGCGCCCTTTGATGGCGCCACGATCCTGATTGGCAAGGAATTCCGGAAAAGTTTTGAATTCCTGAATACCGGGACCTGCACCTGGGACGAGGGTTATTCCTTTTCTTTCAGGCCCGAATTTTCCACGAGCCCGGAGGGCGCTTCCATCGGATACTATGGCAAGGATGAAGTCTTGACTAAAAATAGCGTCTTCACCAAGCCAGGCGAAAGTAGGTCCTTTACTGTGGATTTGAAAGCCCCCAATAAAAAAGGCGAATATATATGGTATTGGAAACTAAAAGATGACGCAGGCAACCTGTTTGGATCACTTGTCTGGGTCAAATTTATTTCCGTGGAAAATTAAGAGAGGATCGATGAAAACTTACGCATCCATCTTTCTGTTAGTAATTACATTCCTTTCCAGCGCCTGCGCGCCTGCCCTGCCTGTTGAGCCACCGCCGGATGTCATGGCGATCCGCACTTCAGCGGCATACACGGTCGTGGCGGAATTCACGCTGACAGCGGCCGCTTTTACCCGCACGCCCCTGCCGCCCACACAGACACCCACACCGGAAACGCCGACAGAAACCCCGACCATCGCCTTCGCAACTGACCCTACTCAAATTGCGCTCGGTACGCCAGGCGTACCGTGTAACGACTTATCTATTGATCGGGCAACTGTAGATGTAACCATAGTAGATGGTACGCAAATGACGCCGGGCCAGGAATTCGTAAAAACATGGAGGATAAAAAATACAGGTACCTGCGCATGGGGAGAAGGATATGGATTGATCTATTTATATGGAGAGAAAATGAACGGTCAGCCCATACCACTCAGTATCGTTGTGCAACCGGGTGAAGAGGTTGAAGTTACTGTCAACCTAAAGGCACCTGAGAAGATTGGGAACTATATCAGTGCCTGGCAAATGTCTGCTCCGAATGGCGTTCCATTTGGGGTGGAGCTTAACACCAAGATCATTGTCCAATAAAGTTTTGAACGACGATCTAAAACAAGCCATCAGAGACAAAGCGCGCCAGCTGGGATTTATCCTGGCTGGCGTTACTTCTTGCGAGCCGCCCGATCATTACAACATCTTTGAAGATTGGCTCAACCAAAACATGCACGCCACAATGCAGTATCTCGCCGAAGAACGAAGCCGCACACGCCGTGCAGACCCCAAACATATCCTGCCTGATTGCAAATCCATTCTTGTACTCGCAATTCCATATTCGCCAATTTTAAATGGTGGTCGAACGACGCATCGAGCCTGTCGAGATGCAGGCGGCGAATTTACAAATCAACATAATCAAGATTCAACCAAGCCGCCGAATCGCGAAGTCCCCGAAGGGGGAGATCCCAATTTCAAAATTGCATCTTACGCCCTCGGTGATGATTACCACGACATCCTCCCCCAAAAATTACAAGCCATTGTTACATTTATCGAAGAACAAGTCAGGTACCATATCCCCAACCGCTATTACACAGACAGCGGCCCCATACTCGAACGCGAACTTGCGCAACGCGCAGGACTGGGCTGGATCGGCAAAAACTCCATGCTGATCAATCCCCGGGCAGGCTCCACTTTTTTTCTGGCAGAGATACTGCTTGGCATCGAACTCATTCCCGACGAACCATTTGCCACCGACCAATGCGGCACATGTATCCGTTGTATCACAGCCTGTCCCACAAAATGTATTTTGCCAGACCGTACTCTCGATGCGCGCCGTTGCATTTCCTATTTGACCATCGAAAATAAAGACGAGATTCCCGAAGACATTCGTCCGCAAATGAGCACCTGGATTTTTGGATGCGATATCTGTCAGCAAGTCTGCCCGTGGAATCGATTCTCACAGCCAGCTGATTCCGCCTTCGAGACTAAAATCCCGCTGCCTGTCTTAACCTCAGACCTGCTCCTGTCATCCGTTGAGTTTAACCAGCGCTTCAAGAAAAGCCCGATCAAACGCGCAAAACGACGAGGCTACTTAAGAAATGTGGCCGTCGCCATCGGCAACCGCGGAAACGAAAAGGACATACCGATCCTCGAGCAAGCCATGCATGGTGATGATGCGCTTGTAAAAGAACATACGGACTGGGCAAAAGTACAAATTACCTCATAATAATACAACCATGAACAAACTCCTCATCGCCACAAACAACAACGGCAAAGTTATAGAATTGCAAGACCTATTGAAAGATACCGGCATCCGACTCCTCACTCCTGCGGATATTAATTTATCTCTCGAAGTGGCTGAAGATGGCAGCACTTATGCCGAAAACTCATCCAAAAAAGCGCTGGCCTTCGCCCAAGCAAGCGGACTGATCTCACTTGCCGATGACTCCGGCCTCGAAGTGAATGCGCTGGATGGCGCGCCCGGGCTTTATTCCGCGCGTTACGCCCCCCTCCGTCTCCCCCCATTTTCGGAGAAAATGGGGGGAGAGAAAGAGGGGGGTGATGCGGATCGCCGCGCCTTGTTATTACAGAATTTAAAAGACAAGCCCCGCCCATGGAAAGCTCATTTCCATGCCACGATTGCCATCGCAAAACCAACCGGTGAAGTGGTACTTGCCGAGGGAAATTGCTTCGGCGAGATCATCCCCACAGAACGCGGTAGCGGCGGCTTTGGCTATGACCCGATCTTTTTCATCCCGGAGTTGAACAAAACAATGGCTGAATTGGACATGGTAGAAAAAAACCACGTCAGCCATCGTGCGCTGGCGGTGATGAAGGCCATGCCCGTCTTAAAGAAAATGTTTGGGGTGTAGAAGCAGGCTAAAGCGCAGAACGAAGCGGTAATTCATCCATAAATTTCTTTAACAAACTGGCAACCCGAGCAGGCTGTTCCAACATCACCATATGCCCGGCATTTTCAAGCACATGAAGTTGGGAACTGGCGATGCCCTCATGCAAAGACTGTGAATGTTTCAAGGGCATCATCTTATCCTCAGAACCGCAAACAATCAGCGCAGGGATGGTAATTTTTTCCAACTGATCCGTTACATCAAATTCATTACATGCGAGAAAATCGCCCAGCAAAACGGGCGGGCGTATTTTAAGCATATGATGTTTTGAAAGTTGTATCAAAGTTGGCGAGGTATTTGCGCTGAAACAATTCTCATTGATCATCTCTACAGTGGATTTAAATGTATATGAATTGCCTGCGGTTTCAAGGATTTTGGAAGCCACGCGCATTTTTGCGCCACCGCCCAATAGAGCCAGCCCGACAATTTTTTTTGGTTGTTTCAAGGCAAGTGTCAGCGCAATGGCGCTCCCCATGGATATGCCCGCCAGAACCGCCGCGCGGATATTTAATACTTTCATGAATTTCAGCACATCCTCGGCATACTCATCGATCGAATGCCTGCCAATTCCTTCGGATTGCCCATGCCCGGGCAGGTCGAGCGCGTAAATTCTTTCGCCAGCCAGCCGCCTGATTTGCGGAGGCCAATTTAAATAATTACCGCCCGCCCCGTGGATCAAGATCACGGGCGGGCGTTTGGAATGTTGCTGCTCTGCTGGATGGGCAAAATAATGATACCCTGCGGATACGGGCATTATTTATTCTTACTTTGAGGATGATTCAAACGATCTGCGGCTTCCTCGGTGAGAGGAATATAGACCTGTATTTTTGTGCCCTTACCTGGGGCAGAATCGATTTGCAATAAGCCGTTCACAAGTTCAGAGCGTTCGCGCAGGTTGACCATGCCAAGACTGCTGCTTGCGCGTTGGTCATAGGACTCTGACATGGACTTCATATCAAATCCCACACCGTTATCCAGGATCTCCAAGAGCGCAATGTCGGATTCCATTTGCCGCAGGCGCACCGTAATGGCCTCAGCAGAAGCATGTTTGCGCGCATTGTTGACAGCTTCTTCAATGATGTAAAAGATCACACCCTGTTTCCCCATCTCCAATTGTGTTGTAACCTGTTCGTCAATGTTCACCACCACTTTTTGGGCGTAGGTTTCCATCATTTTATCCGCCATGGCTTGCACTGCCGCGGAAAGCCCCTGTGACTCAAGGATGAGCGGGCGCAAGGTGAAAAGCATATGACGGATCTCCTGCGTGGTGCGCTGCGCAAGTTCCTCCAGCTTGACGATCTCCGCGCCGGCCCCTTCGATGTCCTTTAACATCATGCGTCTGGTAATATTCAACCGCATCGCCATCGCCGCAATGGATTGAGTAGGACCATCGTGCAGATCACGCGCCAGTTTCTTGCGCGCTTCCTCATGCACTTCTATCATGTGTTCCTTCTCTTCGACAAGGTCCTGATACAAACGTGCATTTTGAATGGCTACCACTGCCTGCTTTCCTATAAAATCAAGCAGTTTCAGTCGTTCTGAATTAAAGTAGTCAGGTTCGGGATGGGCAAATAATAAAACACCATAAACATTTAAGCCGCTGCGCAAAGGGAAACAATATCCACTGATGCAGTTTCTGAGTGCGATAACATGCCCAAGTTCATGGTCATAGCCAATATCCTTGAAAGTGATTGACTCGCCTTCATCCAGCGCTTTTTTCAAGACACCTTCCGCGCCGTCAAAACTTGCGCGCATATCCGCGCTCGTGAATCCCCGCGCAGAGCCGATCCGTAATTTGCCGCTGTTGAATAACAACGCTGCGCCCACCAGTGGATCATTGACAGATTGTTCAGGATCAGGATTCAAGGCTGTCGCGCTCATATCCAGGACGGATTCAAGCATCCGTTTATAACTGAGCGTGGAGGAAAGGGTTGATGTCAACTCATAAATGGCGCGCATACGCTCGTTTTGAGCGATACGTAACTTTTCATCCACATCCAGCGACAAGGCGCGGTTTTGTCTCATTTGCAACATCATGCGGCGTCCCAGGAGACCAAAGAAGAGGCTCAACCCAGTCAATATTCCCATATTAACCAGCGTATGAGAAAATTCTCTCTGAACCTGGATTCCCATATAAAAAACCAGCCCGGAAAAAAGTAATGCAGGGATCAATGCCCCCAAGAATGCAAAGTAGATCGAACCTGTCAGAATGGGCAACAGACCAATCCAAAACCCAGGTCCGCGCAGACCACCCTGCACCAGGAAAAAAACTCCTGCCAAAACCAAGTCCACCAATACATTGATCTGGCGAAGATAGGTGATCCGCACATTCAAACTTGCAAGGGCGGTCATCAGGATGTTCCATAGGATCATTATGCCGAGCGGCCACATGGAAACAACCTCAATTTTTTGAGCCAGCCCAAGCGATAAGATCAGTCCCACCAGCATGATCCATCGTATTGAAATGGCAAACCAGTCTGCCGCATAGGGTGTCTCAAATTTTTGCATCATGACTTTTATCCATCATAACGATAAATCTGTGGGAGGACAAGGTGAGGGATGATATAGAGGGAATACACTTCATTCGGCTTCGTATCCCATGCTGGGCAGGTATTTGGCTAATTTCTCTTTTAGCACCTGCTTTTGCGCCTCAGGATAAACTTCACGGAATCTGCCTATTTTGCCTTTGAAGAAATGCAGGCCCGGTTGATCATCATTTGAACCCGGACGATACTGCTTGATCACCGCGCGCACATCAGGCTTGTTCCCGTCTAATCTGAGATAGTTCACCAGTTTGGCAGATTCCTCCTCATAGTTCGTCAACAGGTCCTCGTAGCGGGCGATGAGTACGTTTTTCTCATGTACCCATTTTTCCCAAATGTGAACATACTGCATCATAAAGTTCACACATTTTTCAAAATCAGAGAGATGTGAAAAAGCATTCGGTTGTCCCTTTGCAAGCGCGCGTTGACCAAAATCATAGGCGGAGAGCATGGCGTCGCGCGGGTCGCGATAAATGTAAGTGATGCGAAGCAATCCCAAACTCGAGAGCAGGCGCGAGGCGTTTGTCGGCCCTGCGTGCGCTTTGATGACAAAAGTATTACCCAAAATAGCGGGCAGGCTCACCAGGCCAAGTCTGCGCGCAGACAGCACGCCGATGTTGCAATTGACTTCGGTTAAAATATTTTGCAGGCGGTATTTCTCACGAATGTCATGCGCATCAGCACAACCTGTTGTTTTCATCAGATCATGGATGAGATTGTAGTGCCAGCCTGAACCTGCGCGGGGCATACCCACGGAAAGAACGATCATTTGATTTCCTTATGCGATGAAGTGGCAGACAGCCCAACCAGTATGCCAGAGATCAGCCAGATATTGGGCGTTGTGAGCGAATCCTGTGTGAAATTATAAAAGGCAATGGCCAGCCATGCAAATACACCGGCAGCGGCGGCAAAGCGCGCCCAGAGTTCATTGCGGCGCAGAAGAGAAAGTATTTCGCCGAGTACGTTAAATTGAAATGCAATAAATAAAAAGAAACCGATCAAGCCTGTTTCAGCCAGTAAACGAACATACAGGTTTTTAGGGTTTGGATACAAACGGTTTTCTGGATTTAGTTGTTTTGCAATTTCAGGCACAGTGGTGAGCGCCCAATCAGGCAGGTTTTGATAAATATAGAAACCGCTTGCGCCGAGTCCAACACCTGTCAGTGGATATTCTTCATAAGCAGACAATGCGCCCGTGGAATATGCGCTGCGCGCGCCGGCATTGATATCCACCATATATTCGCTTAGATTTTCTGCATCCGTTTCCCATAAACGGCGGAAGAAATTTTTCTGGCTTAGGAAGAGAAATGAGCCAGAAAATATACCCACAATGACAAGGATCATTCCAATACGAAAGAGCATGCCCATTACGCGCCCGCGAAAGCCGTTGATAAACCAGGTCCATGTTGAGCGAATCATATCGCGCCCAAGCAGCAAAAAAGTTAACCCTGCCGCGGCAATTGTGGTCAACAACCCGCCGCGTGAGTAGGTGGCTAAAAGCGTCAGCAATGATAATGTCAATAGAACAGGCTCCAGTCCCTTCAGGCGCGTGAGGCGGAAATTCGTCAATACGGCAGCGAATAAAAATGGGATGAAGATCGTAGCAAGTTGTCCCGCGAGCCAGGCAGGTTCATACGCCAGGCCGGAGATGCGATCCGTGCGGACGAGTTCGCGCATCGAAAATGCGAGCTGCCAGTGCGTGACCATTTCTTTATCGAGCAGGCCCGTGTAAAACGTAACGACCTGCAAACTGCTCCATGCAATGGTAAGGCCCAAGCCAGCAAAAATCCATTTCACAGAAAAACGCAGATCATCTTCATTTTTGTTCATCCACACGGCAGAAATAAAGAAGGCTCCCCCAATAAGCAGAGTCGCCAAAGCGCGGATGGCGCGCCCGAGATATTCCTGTCCGCGAAGAGGGATCGGGTCAATCAAAATCCCAAAGCTGGTTGCTGTAAAAACAAAGAGGACAAACGCCCCAAGCGCGACAAACGCGCCAGCAAAATATAAATTTATTTTTCCGCGCCAGGCTTGAATCAACAAAAGAGGGAGGAGCAGTGCTAGCGGATATAACGCAAGCGGGCGGACCAACGTACCTTCGTCCAGAAATGGAAACCAGCGAAAACTTGTGACGGGTATGGTCAACAATGCCGCACCCCAAAGGATGCGGGAAAGTTTATTAAGATCTTTCACAACAGACGCTTCGCGCACGGAGATCACAGAGCTTTTCTTTTGTTTTTTGGCTTAGTGAACAACACAACAAATACTGCCAGTGTGAGAAAGCCCATAGAGCCTGCGAGTAAATATCCGCTCAAAGGGACGTTTCGTTCTTTGGGCAAATTCTTGGATTGTGTCACTTCAAGTTTTAAAAATTCATTGATATTGCCGGCTTCTATTTCGGCCTGCACTTTTTGGACAAACGCTTTCGCCCACAAAGATGCAAGCGATTCTGCAATTTGAGGATCGCTGTCACCAGCATAGAAATGCCAGCCTGCTTCGGCGGGTTGACTGAGTTGCAATTTATTATTTCTCAAGTCTTCAATCGGAATTCCAGATTGAGAAGATAACGAACTCATAATCTCATCAGACCATGCAATCTCTTCCAGTTTACGTGACTCGCGTTCGAGATAATAAAAATGCTGACGGTCAGTCTCCTGCGGCCAGGCTTGCTCGAGGTTGAAATCCACATTGACAGTGGCTTTGGCTCGATATGGCGGCGGGACAATAAAGTAAACAGCCGCTCCGATCAACGCGCCGATAATTGAGCCGAATACCCAAAATCGCCAGGCTTTAAGCAGGCGGATAAGGTCTTCAAGAGAGGGAGGAAGAAGGATATGGTTCATGGTTGAGATTCTTTGCATGATGAGTAATTCGTAATCCGTAAATCACGCATCACGAATTACAGATTTCCGAATCCGCCACTTCCATAGCGGGCCAATAACTTTTCGTAGATAGTATTTTGCCACAATCAAAGAGAAAAAACCACCGCCATCGCGATAATGTACGCGAAGCATTTCAGGCCAACAACGGTCATCCTGAGTTGTGGTCTTCCCTAAATCATGAATTCGAAAGTTAGCCCACGTTTGGCCGGCGAGATATTTGATAGGGGCTTTGGATGCAATACGAGTCCACAAATCATAATCCATAGCAAAGTAAAAGGACGGGTCAAGCGGACCAAGTTCCTGCCAGTATTTGGCGCGGAAGAACATGGTCTGTTGCGGGATGTGGACATAGCCTGCGCGCAGTCGGCGATAATCTGTTTGCTTTGAATTAAATTTACCGACCACCTGTCCTGCTTCGTTGATGAAATTGCAGTCAGCATAAACCATTGCAACATCAGGATTTTCAATTAAGTATTTTACAGCCTGTCCAACTGCACATGGATTGTAGGTATCGTCTGAATTGATCCATGCCAGGACTTCGCCCTTTGAATGGGCGAAGCCTTTGTTGATCGCATCGGTCTGACCTTGATCCTGCTCGCTGACCCACCAGGCGAGTCTGCCCGCATGTTTTTTGATCATATCCACACTGCCATCGGTGGAGCCGCCGTCTACGATGATGTATTCAATCTGCGGATAATCCTGTCCCAGTACGGATTGGATCGTTTCCTCAAGGAATTGCGCTTGATTGAAAGATGGAGTGATGATGGAGACGAGAGGGAGATTGGTCATTGGTAAAAAGTAATTGGTAAAAAGAGATTAGAGACTAGAGAATTGTTACCATTCATTATCGGAATAAAAAAGATGAGACACGGATTCGGTCATTTTGCGGATGCGGGCGATTTCTTCGGAGGTCAATCGTTTTTTCCAATTGGCAAGGTTTGCGCGGCTGTCTAACTTCACGGAATGGACTCTTTTCTGCGAGCGTTCTCGCGGGTTTTCGGAACTACTGGAATTGAGAATGATGTCTTCGACTTTTTCGGTAAAGGTTAATCCCAGAGACTCGTACAACGATTTATACCCTGTGACGGGATCGAGGGAAAGGTCTTCATGGCGAACAATGTTGAAGCGGGGGAACAGGCTGATGGTCGAATGAACCGAACGGTAGATCATCCGCCAGAGCAATGCTGATTGGCCGATCATATCATCCGCTTGAATCGATCCCATGTCGGCACGGTCGGCTTCCAAATGATCGCGCATGAGCATGGGTTGATTTAGCAGGTCACGAAAATCAAAATGCCAATTCAAAAGTTTGAGACTGCTGGCAAATGCGGCAGGGTGGCGGATGGTGAACACAATTTCGCAATTCAAGGTTTGTGCAAACCAGACAGCCGAAAAAACAGCAAATGGATCTTTGAGCAATGCGCGCTGTCCATGCATACTGCCGATGAAGAAGGTGTGAAAGTCTCGCCCCATGCGCAGAAAGTCTTTGCCCGAACGAATGGATTTGATTTCAAGCCAGGGGTGGTACTGAAAATTGAGCAGGTCGCGAAAAGCAGACAGGTATTCCGGTGCGTTCTCGTGGTTGATAAAGGTGTACCAATATTTTACCGGGGCGCGAAATACCCCTGGACGATGCAAAACATTCAGCGGCTCGCTGATATACGCCGTATCGGCGTCGGCGGCCAGCATTTTGCCGACCCAGGTTGTGCCGCTGCGATGCGCGCCGGTGACCAGGATGGGGGGGGCATTATTCATTTAAATATTCCAACATATTTTCATCCGGCACTGTCACACTGCGGATCGAATTCACGCCATAATATTGCGCCGCACATTTATTGACCCAGTGATTTGGGTCGCTGTCCAATTCTTTTATTTGATACACACCTGGAAACCCCGGAACAATGAGGTCGCTTTCGCCAAAACCTGCATAGCGGAGGATGTAAGCTTCGCGCAGGTCCCACAATTCGGCGCGGGCGCGGTATTCAGGGACATTAAATTTATTAATATTGAACAACGTCCTCAAAGGATAAACAATGGCAAGCGACGCGAATAACACCAGAACCGCCCATCGTCCAATTTCACGATTGGGCTTGAATTGTAAGTCCTTTAGCAATAAACCGAACAATATGCCCTCAACCATAAAAGCCGCAATCATCAGGGTACGAGCTAGAAAACGCATCCGCTCAACAGGAAATCCCTGTCCGTAAACGCTGGGAGAGAATCCAGCCGCAATCAACAGCCATACCAAAAATGGTATGACGATCATAAGGAGTAAAATTGAGCGTTTTTTCTCTCTGGGCAATGTCGATGTTCCAACCTGGTGATATAACCAAATCAGCATGAGAGGGATGAGTGCAGAAATAAAAAACGGTAGTGGAAGGGTCCTCAAGGAATCGATCATGAAGAGAAAACTGTAGAGAAATGAATTACCCAGTATCTCGACGATATTCAGGGTTTTTTCCTGAGCCATGCTCGTGCTGGCTGGCGAGAGGATCATCGCCATCAATCCCAGAAATACCCCTGCAAAAGCCCATGCAAGCAGGGTAAGTTGTTTTTGTTTTGAAGAAGGCTTTCCCAAAATCCAGACTACGATCATAAGCAAGGGCAGGGCGGCCAGCATGGTCGTAGTTGGCGGCTCTGAAAACCCTGCAATAATAAACGCGGCAAAGAAGATGATCAAATTAATCGACTGAGAAACAGATTGACTCTCCACGAGTCTCATTTGTTTCACCAAAAAGGCAAACAGGAATGAGCCGAATACCAACGGTGCAAAATGCGTCATCATGGCTGAACGCCAGTAAATGGTTTGAAAAAGGTTTGGGGCTTGCAATAGGCTAAAAAATCCAAGGGTTGAGCCAAAAAATATATCCATTTGACCAACCCAATCAATTTTTAAGGCTTTTCGGATTTCATAAACACACCAAACTAAATTCGCAACCCAGAGCAATACCATGGAAGTGATTGTAATCGGCATATTGTTTTTCCCCATCAACTCACTGAACCCGATAAAAAGCAGGTTGGAATAACGCATGGTGGCTCTGGGCCAATTCTCGGCAGTATAACGTTCGATCACGGCCGCAACCGGAGAAGAATTTTCGAATCGCACAGCCTCACAATAATCATCCGATAGATAGCGCGAGAAAGTGCCCAGATAGGCATACATAACGATGGCCGCCAGCATCGCAAAAGCACATGCGCCGATAACGTAGCGAAAAATATGGGTTGCGTAATTCCTTATTTCAGATCGCATTCCGGATTAGATCCTTCCAAATCGGGTTAAAATTTCACACATTAGTATCGTAGGTAAGCGTCGGGCACAATTGCTGACCATGATGAAGATCGAATGGCAGGTCGCTGAGGTCATGGAAGCGGATCGCCAGACCGAGGCAGGTGGAAAAAGAAGGGTTTTCTTTCATAGGGAAAGCATATTGTATCGTAAAAGTATGAGCAGGGATTTAATAATTACTAAGGTAAAAAGTTAAGTTGGAGAATGCCTTGCCCATAAACCCATTTGGTATACTTCCAATTTGGCAGGTGAATTGAACCGATATTTCCTGCCGGCATAGCTTGTCTAATCACTTGTTTTTTTGCAGAGCATCCAAATTAAAACCATGAAAGCATTACGAAAAATCATAGATCGAAGCTGGGAAAAATTACTGGTATTCTCTGGAGCGCTGTGTGTCCTGCTGCCAGTCAGTCCATTGAATATGAAATTCATCTATAGTGACTCGGGGGTGTTTCTGTATACAGGCTGGCGAATCTTAAATGGCGAACTTCCATATCGGGATGTATGGGATCATAAACCGCCGATCATCTTTTACATCAATGCCTTGGGGCTGGCCATTGCAAATAATTCTCGCTGGGGCGTGTGGCTGATCGAACTGGTTGCCCTTTTTTTGGCCGCATATATTGGCTTTCAACTCTTCAAGAAAACTCTTGGATTTTTCGCGGCCTTAATAAGTTTACTGCTTTGGCTGTTGTCCCTTGTCTATGTGCTTCAAGGAGGAAATATCCCGACTGAATTTACGCTGCCATTACAGTTCAGCGCATTATGGCTGGTTTATCACGCCGATAAATCCAAGCGCCCGCAGTGGATATTTTTCTTAATTGGGTTAACCGGAGCCAGCGCCTTCTTTTTGAAACAAACCGCAATCGGGATTTGGATTGCGATTGCCATTTATTTGACTATCCAGAGGTTAATGTCAAAACAAGGCCGTCAATGGCTGCGTGAGTTATGGTTTATCGCTCTTGGAGGTTTGACAGTCAGCCTGCTCATCGTGGTTTTCTTCAGTATACAGGGCGCATTTGCGCAATTCTGGAGCGCGGCATTTGAATATAATGTTATCTATTCTTCATTTGGCGATGCTGGTTTTACAACCCGGCAAGATTCAATTACCAATGGATTAAAGTTGTTGACAAGAACAGGTCTGTTCCAGTTTTCCATGATCGGATACGTTGCCGCCCTGATCCTGACCCTATTTAGGAAAAACTCCGTTGAGAAGGCCCTGCCTTTGCTTTTTGTTGGATTGATCAACCTGCCCATCGAATTGATTCTGATCGGCATCCCCAGAAAATCCTATCCCCATTATTATATGACCTTACTGCCAGTGCTGGCTATTTTCACGGGACTCACCTTTTCGATATTCGTTTCAATGGCTTCAACCTTGAAAATCCCCAAGACAGTCAAGGTTGTTTTGGCATTGGGCATCGCAGGCTTGATTGCATGGTTTTCCTTTGATGGTTACATGAACACACTCTATACCTATCGAAAACTGTATGACAATAAAAATATTATTAATTATATAGAAGACAACACGATGCCCAGCGAGTATGTTTTATTATGGGGGGCTGAGACATCCATGAATTATTATACACAGCGAAAAAGCCCGACCCGTTTCACCTATCAATATCCGCTTCAACGAGAAGAATATGTGGACGAAGGACTAATACTTGAATTCTTAGACGATGTAATTCAAAACCGCCCGCCATTAATAATCAAGACAGATACCCCCATCCCCCTGTACGAATTTCCGATTCATACAGAGTCCGTGGCTACAAGAATCGCAATTCTGCAATCTCATTACTGTTTTGAGCAGGAAATTGATACATGGTTAATATATAAATATTCAGAAAATCAATGTGACACAAATACGCAACTGCCTTAATATGCCATTTTCATATCGTGTCTGTATGTCTTTCAAAATTGCTTCCTGCAGTCTTTTTCACTACAACTATTCAAGGTCCGGTCTTCAGCCAGTCCGGGTATGGTTTCAGTGGGACAGGTTCAAGCCTGCCCGGAGCCGTGTTGAAGTGGTCACGGGCGAGGCGAAAGGTTCTCATTCCATTCGATTGGACATATAATTCGTCAAATTGGAGGAACCATGGATATTGCATTAAAGATCACAAAAGAACAATTGCAGGGAAATGTGCCTGTTACTGTACTCCATTTGAACGGCTGGCTGGACGCCCAAAGCGAGGAGTTGTTGTTTGCGGAGGCTCGGGATGCATGGGTTTTATGCGAGATATGAGCTGATCAAGGGCCAGTTGATCGTCAAATCGTAAATTCCAACTCCCAGTAATAACAATCCACTTACTAGGTTGATCAAGCGCGCTCGCAGCGCAAATTGGCGTGTGATCCAGCGTTGCGCCGCGCCTGAAAGAAATGACAAGACCAATAAAGGAGCTCCAAACCCCATCCCGAACCAGAAGAATACGTTTAATTTTCCCAGGGCATCTGCAATGGTGAGCGACAATGCAAAGATGCTCACCACCAATGGGCCGGAGCATGGCAATGCGATGGGTCCGTATAACAATCCATACACAAAAGCATTCGCAAATGGATGCGACAAAAACGGAACCTGAATCTGCGGGAGCTTCTTAAATGGATTGATATTGAACATCAACATCACGCCAAATGCGATGATGATCAGGTCTGCAATTGGGATGACAACAACCAGAGCCTTTCCAACGGATATTGAAAGCAGGGCGATAATGCCGCCGAGCGCAAGCATCATGGTCAACACGCCGAATAAAACAAAAAAACCAAGAAAATAACGGCTGAACTTTCCCTGCAAGCCTTCCTGTCCGCCGCTGAGATAGGCAAGAAAGCCGGGATATAAAGGCAATACGCAAGGACTGGTTGTGGCAAGCAGTCCAATGGTTAAAGATGTGATGATGATTTCCATAATATGAATACCTGTTGCAGGGGCGACCCTTCACGGCCATCAAGCGTACCGGTGCGCATGGGCTTCCAGTTATGCATCTTGAATATTTCAACCTGGCGGGTCGCCCCTACTTATAAAATTAATTACATCGCTCCGTCCAGGAAGGGTTGAATGAACTGCAACAATTCATCCGCGCTTTTGATGCCAAACGGCAGCGGATGTGCGGCACCGTGGCGGTCAATTACCAGCATGGGGGTGGAGGGCGGGTTCAGGAACTGGTCGCCGTAGAGCGTTGAAATCTCGCGCGCAACGTCAAGCGGGGCTACTGCATACAGCCAGTCGAAGCCGTTGCTTTCCACGTATCCCTTGAGGTCAGCGGCGTTTTCATTCGGGTCAATGTCCAAACCCAGGCTTATAAAGTCGTCCCGTTCGCCAAGCAATGTGTGTAAAGCTTTAACTTGCACCTGTTGTTTTTTGCAGTTGGAGCACCACATCGCCAGGGTTTCCACCAGCAGAACCTTGCCTTTGAAATCGTTGACCGTGAAAGCCTGCCCTGTGCTGGCGTCGGTGAGAGACGCGGAGTACCAGGCTGGGCTTTCCATCATCGCTTCAGGCGAGGCTGTAGCGTCATTCATCATCGCGCCTGCGGTCGGTGTTTCTTTTTCCATCATCACGTCAGCAGTTGGCGTTTCCTTTTCCATCATTACAGCTGGTGTAGATGTTCCTCCGCATGCAGTAAGTGCAACTGCCATCAAAAGCATCAGACTAAAAAGTGTAATTTGGGTTTTCATAGATCTCCTTTTTTGAATTAGATGCCGATGGTAACAATTCCACCTTACAAAAGCCCTGCCAAATCCTTACGAAAGTATGAATTAACTTTTGGGAAACATACCCCCGTTACACAAAGGATCCCCATAATTTTCAAAGACATAAGTCCGCTTTAATTCGGTACAATGGAAGTGTGATCAATCTCGACGATACCGAACTGGTTGCGAAAGTGGCGGATGGAGATGAACGCGCCTTCCTTGTGCTCTATGACCGCTATGCCAGCCGCGTACACGCGCTGACCCTGCGGATATTGGGTGAACCCATGCTGGCCGAGGAAGCCACGCAGGATACGTTTTTTAAACTCTGGAGCCGCGCCCGCCAGTATCTGGCAGAACGCGGTTCCCTGCTGGTTTGGCTCCTCACCATTGCCCGCCGCACCGCGCTTGACCGTCTGCGGCTCGAAGGCCGCCGACCCACGTTATCCGATTCCGAAGACCCTGAGACAACCTGGCAATCCATTGCCAGTGAAGATTCACTCACTTCCGAAGCGCGCTGGCGAAGCATGTATTTTGCGGTTCAATCCCTGCCCGAAGAACAACGTCAGGTGATCGAGCTGGCTTTTTATCAGGGCATGAGTCAGAGTGAAATCGCCGAAGTTCTTGGCTGGCCTCTCGGCACTGTCAAAAGCCGAATGCGTAGCGCGATGGAATCCCTGCGCCGCGAGTGGCGAAAAGACGACTCGGAGTAAAATCCAAAAGCGGTTCTTTTAGCGTATCTATTATTAGAGAAAGAGCATTCCATGACCGACAACCATCTTCTTTTCCGTGAGAATCTGTCCGCCTACGCGCTCGGCGCATTGGATGCGGACGAGACCGCCGCCCTGCAAGTCCATTTGCAGACGTGTGACTCATGCCGTGCCGAACTGGCGGACTACCAACGCGTCAGCGCTGGACTTTTGTCTGCTCTGCCACCCCAAACCCCTCGTCCCGCCCTGAAGCGGACTCTCGCGGCGCGCCTGCCAAGCGCGAAGAAGTCAGTCCGTCCGCGCTGGCAGTTGCAGTGGTCCTTTGGTCAATTCGCCATAGCAACAGCCTTCGCGCTCCTGCTGGGCATGAATTTATTCTCTTCCTTTCAAATGCGCGCGCTGCAAAGCCAACAAGCCGAACTCGCCCGCCAACTTGAAATGGAACAGACAGCCCTTGCTATGATCGCTTCGCCTGGCGCATATACTCTTCCCGTCAGTGATGGGAACGTGGCTGGCTCCCTGATCGTCAACCGTGAAAAGAATTCCGCGATCCTGATCCTTTCCAATCTTCCTGAATTGAAAAAAGGGGAAACCTATCAAATATGGTTCATCGAACCCGATGATGGTCGCGTAAGCGCGGGCTTGTTTAATGTGAACCATGACCGCAACATTACAATTGCTTCGCTTGCTTCAAACGAAGCGTTGCAGGCTTATACTGGAATTGGCGTCACCATTGAACCTGCCGGGGGCAGCGACCAGCCCACAGGTCCGAAAGTGTTCGGCGTGGAGTTCTAATCCTTCTCTAATTCGTAAAAGTCCGCCATCCAAAGCGGGCTTTTTTTTTATTTAATTCTCTACCGTACAAATACGAGGGAAATCAGTCATTGAGGTACACTCACGGTAACCAAACCAAAGAGGTGCTGCCAAAATGACTGATTGCTACCGAGTATACACAAAAGTGAAGAAAATGCTCAAGC
>Ga0194127_10000394_pt1 | contig 70566 bp, 72 predicted proteins | sample TA2KigC100mmetaG_FD_148624 | JGI IMG/M metagenome (GOLD analysis project Ga0194127, IMG submission 148624) | Freshwater microbial communities from Lake Tanganyika, Tanzania - TA2015036 Kigoma Deep Cast 100m | ecosystem: Environmental > Aquatic > Freshwater > Lake | place: Tanzania: Lake... | reverse complement strand
CCCCGCCTCCCCCTCGTGAGCAACACGGACGTTCCCGCGGCGGCGGAGTGGATCCGCGCGGGCGTCGGCGATTTAGGCGGGGCGTCGATCGGGGTCATCGGCGCGGGGGGCGTGGCGCGGGCGGTGGCGTACGGCGCGGCGTCGGCGGGGGCCCACGTGGTGGTCTTCAACCGCACGCGCTCGCGGGCCGAGCGCCTGGCGATGGACCTCCTGCCCGCGCTGCCTCAGGGGCACGGGCCCGTGGTGGTGGGGGACTGGGACCGGGTCTGCGAGGCCCGGTGCGGCGCGTGGGTGAACTGCACGCCCGTCGGGATGCAGGGCGGCCCCGACCCGGGCTCGTCGCCCATCATGCCCGAGCGCCTGCGCCGGTGCGCGGAGAAGCCCATCGTCATGGACGCGGTGTACCGCCCCGTGCACACCCCGCTGCTGACGGCGGCCCGGGAGGCGGGGGGAACGGTGGACGGCGTGGGGTTCTTCGTGGGCCAGGCGGAGTTGCAGTTCGCGCTGTGGACGGGCGTGCCCGCGTCCGCGGGCCTCTTCGAGAGGCTGGCGCGCGAGGAACTGGCGCGGTAGGCGCGTTTCGGCGCTGGGTGATCCCGGGCGTGGGGATGGAGAGAGTCGCGGAGCGGGTCAGGGGTCGCAGGGGACTCCGCTGGCGCGGAGGATGGTCCTGAGGTTCTCACCGAAGACGAAGTTGTGGGCGGGGAACTCGACGCCAGCCATGTTCTGGTCGAGGTGGCTGAACATGAGCTCGACGGCGCCGATGGTCTCGAAGGCCATGGGGCCGGTGGCGGGTTGGGCGAGCTCGACCCGGACCTGGGCCGAGGCGCCCGCGCGGTCGATCTGGGTGAGGGAGGCGGTGTAGCGGAGGGTGCAGCCGGGCGTGGCGTCGCGCGAGAGCTCGGCGCGGTTCATCTTGGCGAGGACGACCTTCTCGGCGAATCCCTCGGCGTGCCCGACGAGGATGCCGGCGGCCTGGGCGGCGCCCTCGATGATGAGGCTCGCGGGCATGATGGGGAGGGCGGGCAGCCCGTCGTGCGCCGGGAAGTGGTCGTGCAGATGCTCTTCGGAGAGGCTGACGGTCTTGACGGCGACGAGGCGCTGGCGCGGGACCAGCTCGATCACGCGGTCGATCCACATCCAGCGCATGGGGCCTCCGGGGCTACCGGCCCGCGCCCAGCTTCCGCTCGACGAAGTTGACCAGCGTGTCGACGGTGAAGACCTCGGCGACCTTCTTGAGCTGGGGGTCGGCGGCGAAGGCGGCGAAGTCGACGTGGGGCAGGCGGGCCTTGAGGGCGGCGAGCCCCTCGGGCGTGACCTTGCCCGCCTGCACGTAGCGGGGGTCCTGGGCGACGTTCTCCGGGAAGAGCTCCCCCTGACCGATCTTGAACGAGAAGGCCTGCTCGAGCTTGAAGACGATGTCGAGGAAGTCGATGGACTCGGCCCCGAGGTCGCGGGTGAGGGAGGCGTCCGGGGTCACGTCGTCGTCGTCGACGGCGAGGGCGTCGACCAACACCTCGCGGACCTTGTTGAAGATCTCGTCACGGTTCATGTGGGTGTCCTGTTGGTTTCCCCGGCGCGACGACCGCGGGCCGGGGGCGCGATGATAGGAGGGAGGGGTCGGTCAGGGAGGCGCGAGGGTCGAGGAGGCGGCGGGGGCGTGGAGCGTGATGCGCCCTGAGGCGGCGATCGCGGGCTGGGCGGGCGCGACCCGCGGCTCGATGGCGTAGACCTCGCCCTTGAACTCGACGGTGCCGTCGCCCGGGTCCTTGAGGCGGGCGACTTCGATGCGCAGGGTGCAGCCCGGCTTGACGAGGTAGCCGTACTTGAGGGCCCGGACGCGGGCAATGACGGCGCGCCGACCCTGGGGGCCGGAGAGCCCCGGCGGTCCGAATCGTTCGAGCATGCGGCGGGCGGCCTGGACCATGGCCTCGAGCATGAGCACGCCGGGGAGGACGGGGAAGCCCGGGAAGTGGTCCTGGAGGTACTCCTCGGCGGCGGTGACCTGCTTGAGGGTGACGGCCCGCTCGGGGGCGAGTTCGAGCACGCGGTCGACCATGTCGAACTTCATGCGGTCGAGGGTAGGGCCGCTGCCGCCGTACGCTCCCGCGTGCCGCCCTTCAAGGACCAGGCCCTGTGCCTGCGGGTGTGGGACTGGTCGGAGACGAGCCAGACGGCGGCGCTGTTGACTCGGGGGGGCGGGCTGCTGCGGGTGCTGGCCAAGGGCTCGCGCCGGGCCCGGTCGGCGTTCTCGGGGGGGCTATCGCCCCTGACGCGGGGCGAGGCGACGGGCATCGCGCGCCCGTCGGCGCGCCTGGCGGCGGGGGAGTCGGCGGCGCTGACGACGCTGACGGCGTGGGACCTTCAGGAGGTGTTCGTCGGCGTCCGTCGGACGCTCCGGTCGTTCTACGGGGCCATGCACGCCGCCGAACTGCTCCTGCGGCTGGTGCGCGAGGGGGACCCCCACGCCGAGCTGTTCGACGACGCGGTGGCGGCGCTGCGGGGCCTGGCGGACGAGAGTGCGGGTCTTGGCCCGGTGGTGCGCCTGCAATGGTCGGCGCTGACGCACAGCGGACACCGCCCGGAGATCGCGCACGACGTGAGCACGGGCGGGGCGTTGCGGCGTCGGGCGGTGTACGAGTTCTCGCCCGAGCGTGGCGGGCTCACACGGACCCCTGGGCGGGCCGGCGTGGCGGGGGGTGGCGCGTGCGGGCGGCGACCGTGGAGTACCTCCGCGGGCTGGTGGGCGGGGCGCCGGGCGGGCGCGACGGGGCGTGCGAGGCCCGGGCCCTGGCTCTTCTCGGGCGGTACGCGGAGTGGGTGCTGGGGTTTCCACTCCACACCCTGGAGCCCCTCATAACCGCTACGGACCCCGCGGAATCCCAGGACCCGCGCGGACCGGTTCAAGGGGAGTCTGGGCGGGCCCGATGACGTCGGTGCGCCGCGGAGCAGGCCCCGCGACCGCGACGGAGCGAACAGAGCGCATGAACCCCGAGACCCTCGAGCGGATCCTCAGCTGCCCCACGCTGCCTTCGCTGCCCTCGGTGGCAATGCGCGTGGTGGACATGACCAGCCGGCCGAACGTCAAGATGGACGAGTTGTCGGCGGTGATCCAGGCGGACCAGGGTCTGGCGACGAAGGTGCTGCGGACGGTCAACTCGAGTTACTTCGGGCTGAAGCAGCGGTGCGGGACGATCCAGCGGGCGGTGGTGATGCTCGGGCTGAGCCCGGTCAAGTCGCTGGTGCTGGGCTTCTCGCTGGTGTCGGCGGTGCGGGGCGCCGAGGGGTTTGACTACCGGTCGTACTGGCGTCGGGCGATGGTGAGCGCGGCGGCGGCGCAGTGCGTGGCGGAGGAGAAGGGGTTCCGCTGGGGCGACGAGGCGTTCCTGGCGGCGCTGCTGCAGGACCTGGGGATGGTGGCGATGCACCGGGCCCTGGGTCGGCAGTACGAGCGGGTGCTCGCCGAGGCCGGGGACGACCACCGGAGGCTGGTGGACCTCGAACTGGCGGAGCTGGAGGTTCAGCACCCGGAGATCGGCGCCATGCTGTGCCAGCGCTGGAAGCTGCCCGGGGAGCTGGTGGTGACGGTCAAGTTCCACGAGCGTCCCACCGCCGCCCCCAAGCCGCACGCCGATCTGGTGCGCTGCGTGGGGCTGGGGGGGATGCTGCACGACGCGATGACCGCGTCAGACCCGGGCGAGTCGCTGCAGCGCCTGATCGCGTACGCGCAGCAGTGGTTCGGGCTCGGGCCGGAGCGGGTGGACGCGCTCATCGCGCGCGCGGTCGCGGCCTCGAAGGAACTGGCGGCCCTGTTCTCGGTGGACATCGGGCAGGCGGTGGACTCGGAGCGGCTGGTGTCGGCCGCGCGAAGGCAGATGGTCGACATCTCGAAGGTCACGCCGTACCAGAACACCCTGCCGGTGGGGATCGACAACCTGGTGGTGGACCCGTCGGAGAACGACGCGCTGACGGGCGCGCTGGGCCGCGGCTCCTTCGACCGGGCGATGCGGCACGCGTTCGCGGCCGCCGAGAAGGCGGGCGAGGGCGTGACCGTGGCCGCGGTCTCCGTCGACGGGCTCGCGGGCCCGGGCCATGAGCGGCTGGCGGACGAGGCCCTGATCACGGCGTGCGCGCTGCTGCGCAAACACTTTGACCCGCTCGGCGCCGTGGTGTGCCGCCTGGGCGGCCCGCTCTTCGCGGTTCTGGCGACGGCGGTGGGGCAGGCCCCGGTGCGGGCCGCCGCCGACGAGTTCCGGGCCGAGTATCAGCAGGCCGCCGCCGCGTGGGATAAGGCCGCGGGCGGCGCGGTCCGCGCGAGCGTTGGGATCGCCACGGCCGCCCCGACGGGCGGGGGGTCGATGACGCCGCAGGCGTTGCTGGCGGCGGCGGCCAAGGGCGTGCAGGAGGCGCGGAGCGCGGGCGGGGCCGTGCGCGGCGCGGCCTGAGCCAGTGGCGCGAGTCGGAAGAACGTGCACCAAGGCGCGGGCGGACGCCGCGGGTGCCACGGGCGATCCGCCCGGCGGTCGCCCGTGCCGGCGTCCGGACGGGCGTCGAACAGCCGCACGGGTCAGGGGCGAAGCGCCCGATGACCCGTGGCACCCGGAGCGCATCCGTCCACGGACTTCCGACTCGCGCCGCTAGGCGGGCCCCCCGACCAGGCGGGCCACGGTCACGGGCCGGAGCGGGAACGCCTCCCACACCTCGCGGATCTCGTCGCGTGTCACGCGGTTGATGCGGCGCAGGTCCTCGTCGAGCGGGCGGTAGCAGCGCAGGGCGGTCCAGATCCGCCCCAGGCGGTCCATGCGTCCTGCGGGCTGCTCGCCCGCCAGCGTCGCGCCCGTCGCCACCCGGTTGCGGAGGCGCTCGAGGTCGTCGTCGGTCATCGAGGCGAGGACCGCGCCCAGCTCGCGCTGCGCGATCGACCAGATCTCGTCCAGGCGCGCGGAGGCGCCGGCGGCGAAGAGGAAGTACTCGCCGACGGATTCGTGGGCGTCGAGGCCGGCCTGGGCCTCCTCGGCGATGCCGGTCTCGACCAGGGCCCAGTGCAGGCGGCTGTTGTCCGGGGCGCCGAGGATCTGGGTGAGCATGGCGGCGGGGTAGTAGCGGTCGTCGCCGATGGCGGGGGCGGGGGCCAGGGCCAGCAGGTAGCCGCGGGTCACGTCCGGGTCGCGCTTCTCGAACGAGCCGCCGCGGGGCGTCGGCGGCGAGAGGTCGCGGTGGGGGCGGGCGACGTTCCAGTCGCCGCAGCGGGCCGACGCCAGGGCCACGACGCGGTCGAAGTCGAGCCGGCCGGCGAGGGCGAGCACGGTGTTGTCGGCGGAGTAGCGCCGGACGAAGTAGTCGCGCATGCGCTCGGGCGTGAGCGCCGAGACGGTCTTCCTGGTGCCGATGACTCGGTGCCCGAGCGGGTGCGACCCGTAGTGCTTCTCCATCGCCGCCTCGTAGAGCACCGAGAACGGGTTGTCCTCGTACATGGCGATCTCCTCGAGGATGACCCCCTTCTCCATGTCGAAGTCGGCGGGGCGGAGGGCCGGGCGCATCATGCGGGCCAGGAGGTCGACGGCGGGCTCGATCTTCTCCGGGATCGCCGCGGCGTGGAAGCAGGTCAGCTCGCTGCTCGTGTAGGCGTTGTTGCGGGCGCCCAGCTCGTCGAACCCCCGGTTGATGTCCTCCGACGTCAGGTCGTCGGTCCCCTTGAACATCATGTGCTCGAGGAAGTGGCTCACCCCCATGAGGTCCGGGGTCTCGTCGCGGCTGCCCGTGCGCACGAAGAACCCGGCGGCCGCGGTGTGCGCGTCCGGGTCGACCTCCGCGATCACCGTCAACCCATTGGGGAGCGTGGCGTGTCGGAACCAGATGGGCATGGGCGAGTGTACGGCCCGGGCGCCATGGGCCACGGGGCGCATCGCCCCCGGCGCCGGGGTCAGGGCCCGGGGGCCTGGGTCGGCGGGATCGATTCGAGCAGGGCCTCACTCGCGCCGCGGGGGTCGGGGCTGCCGCAGACCGCGCCCGACACGGCGACGCCGCGGCACCCGGCCCGCACCAGTTCCGGCACGCGCTCCGGGGTGATGCCGCCGATCGCCAGGTGCGGGCGTTGGGCGCCGAGCGGGTCGCCCAGGTACTCGCGCAGGTACTCGACGCCGGCGGGGCGCACCCCGGGCTTGGTTCGGGAGGCGAAGATCGGGCCGATCCCGCAGTAGTCGGCCCCCGCGCGGATCGCCCCGCGGGCGCGCTCGAGGCGGTCGGTGGTCGCGCCGACCAGCAGGCGCGAGCCCGCGAGGCGGCGGACGTGGTCGGGGGGCAGGTCGTCGGGGCCCGCGTGCACGCCGTCGGCCCCCGCGAGCAGCGCGACGTCGGGGCGGTCGTTGATGATGGACGCGGCGCCGCCGGCGCGGGCGATGGCGGCCAGGCGCTGGGCCCGGCGGAGCAGTTCCGCGTCGGGGAGCGACTTCTCGCGGAGCTGGAGGCAGTCGGCGCCGCCCCTGATCGCCCGCTCGGCGACCCGCTCCCAGGCGTGGTGGGCGCAGAGGCGCTCGCTGATCAGCACGCACAGGCGCCACTGGCGGGCCCGCCCCGTGCCGCACGCGAGCGTCAGGGACCGCTCGGCGTCGTAGAGGCGGTAGCGCAGGCGCTCGAAGTCGGCGGCGCTCGAAGTCGGCGGCGGCCCGCGGGGCCCCCAGCGTCTTGGCGCACTCCTCGAGCACGCGCAGGGCCTCGCTCGCGCGACCGGCGGCGGCGGCGACGACCGCCCCCGCGCCCGCCCGGACCAGCTCGGCCTCGGTCTTGACCACCCGCCCCACGTCCCCGGGCGTGTCACGCCAGGCCAGCCGCAGCCCGCGGTCGACGCCGCCCTCGGACGCCAGGGAATCCGCGGCCTCGCCCAACCCGTGCCGGATCGACTTCAGGGTCGCGCCGAGCGTGTCGTCGTCGAGCCCGAAGCGGGCGAGATCCTCCATGACGCGGAGGCCCTCGCGGGCGCGGTTCAGGTTGGCGTCGGCCATCCGGGCCCAGGGCTGCGGCACGCGTGTCTCCCGGCGCGGGCCCGGTGGCATCGGCGCCGGACCCTGACCACAATAGGGCCAGGCCCATGCTCGACCTGGTTCCCAACCCCGAGGAACAGCCCGTCCGCAGGCCGTCGCTGCACGGCTCGGTGGTGGTGCGGGCCGCGCCGGAGGACGTACTCGACGCCGCCGCCGGCGACCTGTTCGCCCAGGCGGTCGCGTGCGTGCGCCGTTTCGGCGACTTCCACCTGGCGGTGGCGGTGGGGCCGGCGCTGGACCGGCTGTACACGCGCCTGATGTGCGACCCGACGTACCGGGCCCTGCCGTGGAAGCGCACGCACCTGTGGCTGGTGGAGGAGGCCGGCGTGCCCGAGTCGGACGCGCGGTCGCGGTACGGGGCCATGCGCGAATCGCTGGTGGAGCACTCCGACATCCCGCCCGAGCAGGCGCACCCGATCGGGAGCGGCCCCGGCGCCGCCGCCGAGTACGAGTCCCTGCTCCGCGAGACGCTCGGCTGGCGCGAGAAGGGGCACGACCGCCTCGACGCGGTGCTCCTGGAACTCGAGAGCGGCGGGGTGGTCGCGGGGGTCCGGGACGGCGCGGAGGAGCCGGGCCTCATGACGGCGCGGGGCGTCGATCCGCGCGTGGCCGCGATGACCGCGGCGTTCCTGAACGCCAGCCGATTCATCGCGGTGCTGGCGCTGGGGGCGGGCCGGGCCGCGGATGTGCGGGCGCTCTCGGGCGGCGGGCCCGGCGCGCCCCCGGCGTCGCGTCTGCGCCCCCTGGGCGGGGAGCTGCGCTGGTACCTCGACCGGGCCGCGTGCGGTCCCGCGTGAACCATGCCCGACTTCTCCGTCCCCCCCAACCCGAGCGTCACTTTCAAGGTCCGGCACGAGGACGCGGACCTGCTCGTGGTCGACAAGCCGGCGCGGGTGGCGACGCAGCCGGGCCTGGGGCACGAGACCGACTCGCTGCTCTCCGGGCTCTTCGCCCGCTGGGGCGTGCCCCTGCAGCGCCTGGGCAAGGCCCGCGACTTCGGGCTGCTGCACCGCCTGGACCGGGGGACGAGCGGGCTGCTGATCGTCGCGCTCACGCCCGAGGCCTACGACTCGATGCGGGCCGCGTTCGAGGGGCGGCGCATCCGCAAGTACTACTGGGCCATCGTCGAGGGCGTGCCGCGCAAGACCGAGGAGGTCATCAACAAGCCCATCCTCGAGGCGGCGAGCAAGGAGCGCCGCCTGAGCAAGACGGCGCGGATCAGCGGCTCGGGCAAGCCCGCGCTCACGGCCTACCGCGTGCTCGCCACCTCGCCCGGGGCCAGCGTCGTCGAGTGCCGCGCGATCACGGGGCGCCTCCACCAGGTCCGCGCGCACCTGTCGGCGATCGGGTGCCCGGTCCTGGGCGACGGGCTGTACGGGCACGAGCGGACGCGGGCGGCGTCGCCGCGGCTGGCCCTCCACGCCCACCGCATCGCCTTCGAGCACCCGCGCACGGGGGAGACCATCGACGTCTCAAGCCCGTTCCCCAGGGAACTCCGCGGCGTGCTGGGGCACTTCGGGCTGCCGCGACCCGACCGGCCCGCGTCGGGCGGCGTCGAGGGCCTCGGCCAGGGCGAGGATGACGCTGTCGGCGAGCAGGAAGCCTGAGTCCGTCAGGCGCCACCGCCCCCGCGACGGATCGAGCAGCCCGAGGCCCGACTGCCCGGCGGCGGCCCGCGCCAGGCGATCCTCCGCGCCGTCGGCCAGGGCCGCCGCGTCGCAGAGCACCGCCGCCGAGTCGACGCCCTCGCGCAGGCGCAGCCCGGTCAGGAGGCGCTCGACGAGGTTGCGGCGCGGCTCGGGCGCCTCGACGTCCACGACCGGCGCGAAACCCCGCTCGCCGGTCCTGAGGTAGTCGTCGAGGCCAGCCGCGCACGTGCCCGGCGGCGGCGGGGCCCGCGGCGAGCCAGTCCTCCTGACGCCAATATGCCAGATTGTGGCGCGACTCCTGGCCCGGGCGGGCGAAGTTGCTCACCTCGTAGCGGTCGAGCCCCGCGCCGCGCAGGGTGGCGAGCGTGTGCTCGAACATGGCGGCTTCGAGGTCCTCGGGCGCGCGCGCAAACTCGCCCCGCGCCCACCGCGCGGTCATCGCGGTGTTGGGCTCGAAGGTGAGCGCATAGCAGGAGACGTGCTCGGGGCGCAGGTCCAGGGCCGTGCGCAAATCGGCGTCCCAGTCGCCGAGGGTCTGCCCCGGGATGGCGAAGATCAGGTCGAGGGATCGGCGGCGGATCCCGACGGCCTCCGCCAGGGCCCAGGCCCGGGGCACGTTCTCGGGGTCGTGCCAGCGCTCCAACGTCTTGAGGTGGGCCCGGTTGAAGGACTGGGCCCCGAAGCTGACGCGGTTGACGCCGCCCTCGGCCAGCGTGGCCATGAGCTCGGGCGTGACCGTCTCCGGGTTGCACTCGACGGTGAACTCGCCGGCCCGGATCTGGGACAGGTCGAAGTGTCGGGTCAGGGCGTTGAGCACCCGGCGCCAGAGGGGCGGGGTGAGCAGGCTGGGGGTCCCGCCGCCGACGAACACCGTCTGGAGCGGCGCCCCGAGGCTCCACGGGGCGAGCGCTTCCAGCTCGGACACCAGACGATCCACGAACGGCGCCTGGCGGTCGCGGGTGTCGACGATGGAGTAGAAGTCGCAGTAGTGGCACTTGTGATAACAGAAGGGGACGTGGACGTAGAGGGAGCGTGCGGGTCGCGCCGGGTCGGGACGGGGCAGGAGCGAGGCCAGGCCGGGCCCCTGTCGTGGGCCCACGACGGGCAACGGACGGGCGTGGTAGACTTGATCGTCGGGCGTACGGGTGCGGTCGGGCATGTGCTGGTCGCGTGCGTGGCCCCGACGGATCGCGCGGGGTCGCGGAAGGGTAGTGCGCACGTGGAAGTGTCCCTTGTGTTGGTGAAGCCCGACGGCAGCCAGGTCCCGATCGACCTGAAACACGACCGCAACATCCTCGGTCGCCAGACGGACTGCCAGATCCGGACCCCCCAGCGACCACGTGAGCCGACGTCACTGCGAGATCGCGGTGGGGAGGGCGGGGGTGACGGCCAAGGACCTGGGCTCGTCGAACGGGACGTACGTCAACCGGCAGCCGATCCAGGAGGCGGAGTTGCACGCCGGGGACGTGCTGTCGGTGGGGCCGGCGGTGTTCGTGGTGCGCGTGGGGGGGCAGCCGGTGTCGATCGACGCGGGGAAGGTGCTGGCGTCGGCGGTGGAGTCGAAGAAGCCGACGGCCAAGGCGGGGCTCAAGCCGCTGACGCTCGACGAGCTGGACGAGAGCCCGACGCCTGCGAAGGACGACCTGCTCGGCGCGGAGCCGGACCTGGACGACAGCAGCGAGTTCGATTTCGACCTGACGGACGACGACGCGCCGAAGCTGTGAGGGATCAGGCGGTCTGCTTGGTGCCGTCGCCGGTCTGAGGGGTCTCGGGCTTCTTGGACGCGGGGCCGGCGGGGATGCGGATGCTGATGCCGCAGTTGCGGCACTTGACGGTCTTGCCGCGGGCCGTCTTGGGAACGGCCAGGACCTTGCGGCAGACGAGGTTCGGGCACATGATGCGGACGGTGTCGGACGACATCAGGTTTTCCCGGGCGGGTGCGTCCTCCGAGAATCGGCGGTGCTCGGCCGCGTCTTGACGTGCATTGCAGGGGTGGGGCGCAAGCCCGGGTTATCGCCCCCGACCTATCGTCCGCCGCCGGGCGTGGCCATTCCCGGCCTCACCCGTACGGACCCGCCGCGATGCAGCCACGTCCCGTCGCCATGAACTCGCTCGCCCTCGGTCGGTGCAACGCCGTGATCGGGCTGCAATGGGGGGACGAGGGGAAGGGCAAGTACGTCGACCTGCTGGCGTCGGAGCACGACGCGGTCGTGCGGTTCAACGGCGGGGCCAACGCGGGGCACTCGGTGGTCGTGGGGGGGGAGCGATTCAGCCTGCACCTGATCCCGTCCGGCATCCTCACCAAGGGTCGCCTGGCGGTGATCGGGAACGGCGTGGTGGTGGACCCCGACACGCTGATCGGCGAGGTTGACGGGCTGGCGGCGCGCGGGGTGGACGTCTCGGGGCTGGTGGTCTCCGATCGCGCCCACGTCGTCATGCCCTACCACAAGTCCGAGGACTCGCTCCGCGAGGAGCTGCTCAAGTCGCAGCGCCAGGTGGCGGAGGAGGGCGGGCTGGTCGAGATCGGCACGACGCGTCGCGGCATCGGACCGGCCTACGCCGACAAGGTGCACCGGACCACGGCGGTTCGGGCGTGCGACCTGCTGCGTCCGGCCCAGCTCCGCGAGCGCCTCGAACTGGTCTGCTGGGCCAAGTCGGCGACGCTCTCGCCCCTGGGCGAGCCGGACCAGCCGCCGTCGGCCCGGTTCGACCCTTCGGAGCTGGCCGCCAGGGCCGCCGGCTGGGGCGCGCGCCTGGGCCCGATGATCCAGGACACCGCGTACCTGCTGCACGGGCTGCTGGCCGACGGCAAGCGCGTGCTCTTCGAGGGCGCCAACGGCACGCTGCTGGACGTGGACCACGGGACCTACCCGTTCGTCACGTCGTCGAGCACCGGCGTGGGGGGGATCGCGAGCGGGTCCGGCGTGCCCCCCTCGGCCCTCAACAGCGTCGTGGGCGTGATGAAGAGCTACAGCACGCGCGTGGGCGGCGGGCCCATGCCCACCGAGCTCCACGACGACCGGGCCCAGTACATCCGCGAGCGGGGGCGCGAGTACGGCACGACGACCGGGCGACCCCGGCGCGTGGGATGGCTCGATCTGGTCGGCGTCCGGTACGCCTGCATGATCAACGGCGTGTCCACGCTCGCGGTCACGCTCCTGGACGTGCTCGCGGGGATGGACGGGCTCGAGGTGTGCACGCATTACGAGTTCGAAGGCGGGCGGACGGACCGCTTCATCCCGGACGCCGCCGACCTGGCCCGCGCCCGGCCCGTCTACGAGCGTTTGCCCGGTTTCTCGGCGGACATCACGGGCGTCCGGCGGCTGGCGGACCTTCCCCGGGAGGCCCGGCGCTACCTGGATTTCGTTCAGGAGGCGGTGGGCGTGCGGGCCGGGCTGGTGAGCGTGGGCCCCGGGCGCGAACAGACGATTGTCGTGTGAGGTAGAAGAGCCTCATGGCCCCCGTCCCATCGCCGGCATCGGCGCCGCCAACATCGTTCGGGCACGACCCCGCGGCCCAGGCCGCCCTGGCCCGCATGCGCCGGATCAACTCCAAGGCCGACCCGCTCGCGGTGCTGCCGGACGTGCATCCCGCGCGCATCCCGCGGCACGTGGCGGTGATCATGGACGGGAACGGTCGCTGGGCCCAGGTCCGCGGGCTGCCCCGCCTGTGGGGGCACCGCAACGGGGCGGCGGCGGTGCGCACGCTCCTCGAAGAGGCCGGGCGCCTCGGCATCGAGGTCCTCACGCTCTACTCGTTCTCGATCGAGAATTGGAAGCGTCCGCCCGACGAGGTCGCGGCCCTGATGCAACTGGCGATCGCCTACGTCGAGGGCGAGGGGGAGCGTCTGAGGAAGGAAGGGATCCGCTTCCGGTTCGTCGGGCGCCGCGAGGGGTTGCCCGCCCCCGTGCTCCGGTCGATCGACTGGATCACCCAGCACACCGCCCGCCCGGAGGGGCCGACGCTGTGCATCGCGATGAACTACGGCGGGCGGGCGGAGCTGGTGGAGGCGGCCCGTGCCCTGGCCCGGCGCGTCGCCTCCGGCGAGTTGACCCCGGAGCGCATCGACGAGGCGGCGTTCGAGTCGTCCCTGTACACGGCGGGCCTCCCCGACCCCGACCTGCTCATCCGCACGGCGGGGGAGCGGCGGATCAGCAACTTCCTGCTGTGGCAGGTCAGCTACGCCGAGATCCATGTCACCGACGCCCTCTGGCCCGACTTCGGGCGGGAGCACCTGCACGCGGCGGTGCGCGACTATGCGTCGCGGTCGCGCCGGTTCGGCGGGCTGGACGCCCCGGGCTGAGCGGTCCGCGGTACCCTGCTCGCCATGCGGCAGCGCCTGCTCCTCGGCCCGGTCCTCGTCCTGGTGGTGGTCGCCGGGCTGTGGCTGGACCAGTTCTTGGACGGTCAGGCCTTGCCGGGTTGGCTCGGGTCCCTGGCAGACCCGGGCGGCACGGGCAACACCGCCCCGCCGGGCCTGGTGCTCCTTCCGATCATGCTCGTGCTGAGCGTGCTCGCGGCCCGCGAGATGGCGGGGATCTTCAAATCCAAGGGCCTGGTGGCGTCTCGGCGGATGCACAGCATCGCCGCGGTCGCCGGGCTCCTCGTGTCGTGCCTGATGCCGTCGGAAGCCGACGGCGTGCGGGCGGTGGCGGTGGTGGCGTCCGCGGCGGTCGCCGTGCTCGTGAGCGCCCTGCTCTACCACTCGCGCCACGCGAGCTACGAGGGGATCGTGGCGGCGGCGGGTGGGGTCGCCCTGTCGTTTGTCTACCTCGGGCTGGCGTTCGGCTTCATCCTCGCCATGCGGCGGGAGCACTCGGCGTGGACGGTGCTCTACGTCCTGGCGCTGGTCAAGGGGTGCGACACGGGGGCGTATTTCGTCGGCACGGCGTTCGGTCGGCGGAAGCTCATCCCCTGGCTCAGCCCGGGCAAGACGTGGGAGGGGCTGTTGGGTGGAGCGGCGACGGCGGCCCTGCTCGGGGCCCTGGGGGCCTGGGTCTTGGCCGCCGCCGACGGCACCCCGGGGGGAACTCGCCTCAACCCGGGCATCGGGGCGATCCTGGGGGGTGTGCTGGGGGTGCTCGGGCAGGTGGGGGACCTGCTGGTGAGCCTTCTCAAGCGGGACGCCCAGAAGAAGGACTCGGGGCGGGTGCTGCCGGGGTTCGGGGGCGTGCTGGACGTGCTGGACTCTCCGCTGCTGGCGGCCCCCGCGGCCTTCTGGATTCTGGCGGCGATCGACTGAGGCCGCTCGACGCGGGCGGGCGGGATCCCGTACACTTGGGACGAGCGAGCGCCTCCCGGGAACCCTCGATGAGCGTCACGGAGCACCCAACTGGTTCGACTCTTCCTCGTGGACAAGCAGATCTGGGGATTGACCTCGCGCCGGCGGCAGGCGGACCAGTTTTTGGGCGAACAGGTCAAGTCGCTGCAGGGGCTCGAGGCGCAGCGGGCGTCGATCGAGGCGCAGTTGAAGCTCGCGGCGGCGCAGGCCGCGGAGCGCGAGAGCGAGGCCAAGCGGTTCGAAGCGCGGATCGCGCAGCTCGCCGACCAGATGAACTCCTCGCAGAGCCACAAGCAGTACAAGGCGTTCCTGTCGGAGATCAACGGGCTCAAGGGCGAGAAGAGCGCGGTGGAGAGCACGGCGCTGGAGGCGCTCACGCGGGCCGACGAGCTCCGCAAGCAGCTGGAGCAGCTCAACACGCAGCGCGAGGAGCGATCGAAGGTCAAGGGGCTGGCGAGCACCGAGGCCCAGCAGCGCGCCGACGAGATCCGCGAGCGCCTCGAGGCCCTCAAGGCCGAGCGGGCCGTGCTGGTCGGCAAGGTCCCGGCCGCCGCGCAGGCGGTCTACGAGCGGCTCGTCGCGGTCCGGGGCGAGGACGCGATGGCCAAGATCGAGGAGATCGACAGCAAGCGCCACGAGTACAGCTGCGCCGCCTGCATGATGAGCCTGCCCGTCGACCTGGTGAGCGGGCTGCTCGGTCACGGCAACCTCACCAAGTGCGCCTCGTGCGGCTGCATCCTGTACGTCGAGGAAGGCTCGCTGTCGCCCGTGACCAAGGGCAAGAAGCCCGCCGCCGCCAAGAACTGACGTCCGTGCCACGACGGTCGGGGACTTGACCGACGGTCGTGCCCGGCGCACGACTGTGCCCCGGGCGGCACAGTCGTGGCACGGGCGCGGTCGTGTCCGGCGCACGACCGCCGAGCGTGCCACGACTGTCGGGGCCTTGACCGACAGTCGTGCCCGGCGCACGACTGTGCCCCGGGCGGCACAGTCGTGGCACGGGCGCGGTCGTGTCCGGCGCACGACTGTGCCCCGGGCGGCACAGTCGTGGCACGGCGCGGTTGTGTCCGGCGCACGACCGCCGAGCGTGCCACGACTGTCGGGGCCTTGACCGACAGTCGTGCCCGGCGCACGACTGTGCCCCGGGCGGCACAGTCGTGGCACGGGCGCGGTCGTGGCACGGCGCGCGGTTGCGGCACGTTCGGGAATCAGAAGAGCCCGGCGTCGTCGGGCTGGCGGAAGGGGACGCCGACGTGGGCGCACGCGGCCTTGGTGAGCATGCGCCCGCGGCGCGTGCGCGCCAAGAACCCGATCTGGAGCAGGTAGGGCTCGACCACGTCCTCGATCGTGCCCGCGTCCTCGTTCATGGTCGCGGCCACCGCCTCCAGCCCGACCGGCCCGCCCGAGTACGTCGTGCCGATGATCCGCAGGTAATGGCGGTCGAGCTCGTCGAGGCCCAGGGCGTCGACGGCCTCGAGGGCCAGGGAGCGCTCGACGGTGGCGGTATTGACGACCCCGCCGCAGCGGACCTGGGCGTAGTCGCGCACGCGCCGGAGCAGGCGGTTGGCGACGCGCGGGGTGCCGCGGGAGCGTTCGGCGATGAGGCGCATGGCGTCGCCGTCGGCGCGGTCGATCCGGAGCAGGTCGCAGGACCGGCGCAGGATGTCGAGCAGTTCCTCGGGCGGGTAGAAGCGCAGGTGGTGGGCGATGCCGAAGCGTGAGCGGAGGGGCGAGGAAACCATGCCGGCCCGCGTGGTGGCGCCGATGAGCGTGAAGGGCTGGAGCGGGATCTGGACCGTGCGGGCGTGCAGCCCCGAGTCCAGGCGCACGTCGATGCGGAAGTCCTCCATGGCCGGGTAGAGGAACTCCTCGACCGCCGGCGGCAGTCGGTGCACCTCGTCGATGAAGAGCACGTCGCCCCGGGCCAGCCCCGTGAGCGCGGCGACCAGGTCGGTGCCGCGGGCCAGCGCGGGGCCGCTGGTCACCGCCACGCGGCTGCCCATCTCGTGCGCGATCACGTACGCGAGCGTTGTCTTGCCCAACCCGGGCGGGCCGTGGAGCAGGACGTGCTCGACCGGCTCGTCACGACCCTTGCTGGCCGCGATCGCGATCCGCAGGCGGTCGATCAGCTCCGACTGGCCCACGTACTCGCCCAGGCTGGTGGGCCTGAGCGACCAGTTGACCTGCTCGTCGGCGGGGTTGGCGTGGCTGGCTTGGGGCGAGATCAGCCGATCCGTCGGCATGGCACCCTTCTATCGACCGAACATCCGTCGGCCCAACAGGCTACTCCTGCCCGGGCGAGCCGGGGGGCGTGGGGGGCGTGGGGGGCGGTGTGGCCGGGGCGGTGTCGGGGGGTGTGGCGGGGGTCGCGGGGGGCTGAGCCGGCGGGGCTTCGCCTTCGCGGCGCGGTCGGCCCTGGGGCCGCTCGTCCTCGCTGGGGGCGGGGGGGCGGGGCAGCATGTCGGCCAGGCTGGCGAGGTTGTAGGAAACGATGGCGGAGTTGGTGGACGACTGGATGAGGTATTCGGGGATGGCCAGGTCGATGCGGTCGTGCTGGGTGTGCCAGCCCCAGCCGTAGTCGGCCCGCCCGATCTCGTCCCAGTAGAACCCGGGCACGCCGACCGCCAGGAAGGAGGCGTGGTCGCTGCTGCCGGTGGCGCGGATGCGCTCGCCCGTGGCGCGGACGCGGACGGGGAGTTCGGGGAAGGCGGTGCTCGTGGGTGCGGTGGCGGCGGCGAAGATGGGGACCATGGCGTCGGTGCAGGGGATGCCGCCCTGGTAGTTGGTCCCGCCGTCGTCGTTGAGCATCGCCGAGGTCTTGTCGAGGGTGTCCTTGTGGTCGCGGACGTATCCGCGTGAGCCGAGCAGGCCCTGCTCCTCCCCCGACCAGAGGATGAAGCGGATGGTGCGCCTGGGCCTGACGCCCGCGGCGGCGAGGATGCGGGCGGCTTCGAGCGTCACCGCCGAGCCCGTGCCGTTGTCGGTGGTGCCCATGGAGCCCGGGCCGTCCCAGGAATCCATGTGGCCTGAGACGATGACGTACTCGTCGGGCTTCTCGGAGCCCTTGAGGTCGGCGATGACGTTGTAGACGGGCACGCGTCCGCCGTCGGGGCCGGCGGAGAAGGTGTTCTGGAGGTCGAACTCGACCTGGATGGGCTCGTGGTCGGCGAGCCTGGAGTTGATGAAGTCGTAGTCGGACTGGCGGACGATGACCTCGGCGTCCTGGGAGATGGTGCCGAGGGTGAGGTCGCGCCAGCCGGGGGCCGAGCCGGTCCAGACGCGGTCGCGCCCGTCGCGCGAGGCGGTGATGAAGCCGTGGGCCCCGGCGTAGAGCATCCGCTCGCGGATGGGCAGTTCGTCGAGGGGCTTGGGCTCGTCGGCCTGGCGCTTTCGGGCCTCGGCCCGCTGGCGCGTGCGCTCGCCCGTGAGGTTGCGCACGCCCCGCTGGCCCTGGATGGGCGAAGGGCGCAGGAGGACCCAGGCGCCCTTGAGGTCGTCCTTGACGGCGGCCCACTCTTCCTCGGTGGTGGGCTCGCGGACGACGTGCCCGCGCGTGGGGCCGTCGGTGCCCTTGCCCCAGGCGAGGGTGGTGATGACCATGTCGCGGGCGTGGTCGTACTCGGTGACGGTCATGCCGCCCTCGCCGCGGGCGGGGCGACCGGCGAACACCTTGCCCGAGCTGGGCCCGCGGTCGAAGCGGAGCCCGATGTCGCCCCACTGGTCGAGGCGGGCGTCGAGGCCCCAGGAGATGAACTGGTCCCGGGCCCACTCGGCGAACCGCTGCTGGCGGGTGGAGCCCGTGAGCCGCGGGCCGACGCCCTCGCTCAGGTGGCGCAGGTGCGTCATCACGTGGTTGTTGAACTTGCCTTCGTCGATGATCTGGCGGATGACGTCCTCGTCGCCCATGGCGATGTCCGGGGGTGCCTGCCGCTCGTTCCCGACCAGGGCCCACCACTCGCTCCTGGGGGCGATGTCCCGGGTCCCGGCGATGGCCAGCGAGCCGTCGGTGCGTCCGGCGACGACCTCGACGGTGTCGTGGGTCGCCGGCGTGTCCGTGCCGGCGGGGGCGGGCCGGGCGGAGGCGCCGGCGGCCAGGAGCAGGGACAGCACGCACACGCCCGCCAAGGGGGCGACGAGACGATCCGGTCTGGGGTTCACGATGGCGACTCCTCGAACGGGCCCGCGGGCCGCCGCGTCCGGCCACGGGGGCAAGGCACCACGATACCCGATCGGCCCCGCGGAGGGAAGGACGATCCGGGGCGGCGGGCGTCAGTCCATCGGCAGATTCTTGCGGCGCCAGAGCTGGACGAGGCGGGCGAACTCGATGGGCTCCCAGACGGCGCCGTCGGGGAGGGTGGAGGAGCGGAAGCGGCCCTTGTCGTCGTAGCGGCTGATCTGCGGGTCGGCGTCCTCGTGCTGGCGGGTGGTCAGGATCCAGGCGCCCGGGCGCTCGGGGTCCTCGGCGAGCGTGTCGCGGCGCAGGCGGACGCGCGAGCTCTCCGACTGGAAGCAGTAGAACCCGAAGTCGGCGGGGGTCCTGGCGTGCACCAGGAGCGACGGCAGGAGGAAGAACTCGACCCGCGAGACGTACCCCTCGCCCTCGATGAGGGGGCGGAGGGCCTTGTCCTGGATCCCCTCGCCGTGGACCGTCACGGTCAGCACCTTGTCCTTGCGGACGCCGGTCTCGACGAACGTGCCGGCGCTCGCGCCCTGCTTGAGGGTCTGGCGGACGATCCAGGCCTCGTCGGCGCGGTCGGGCGAGACCCAGAAGAGGCCCATGGTGTCGCCGATGGTCTGGTCCACCGTTCCGGGCTTCTGCAGGTACCGCGAGTCGATGCGGACGAGGTAGCCCTCGGCGCGGTCCGTGGCGCTGTACTGGGCGGCGGGCTTGAGCGGGTCCAGTTCGCCCCGCTTGCCTCGGGAGAAGCGGGTGCGGCGGTAGGCGACCTCCTCGGCGTCGGCGTCCACGCCCGTGGACGCCGGGCGGTACAGCCGGTCCCAGCGCTCCGGCTGGGCCTTGATCAGCTCGTCGATCACCTCGGGCGTCAGCGCCTGGAACAAGGCCAGCCCGCTGTTGACGGCGGCCTGGCGGCTCATGGCGATGGCGTCGGTGTCCTCGAAGCGGACGGTCGCGACGAGCGTTTCGTAGACGGCGCGGGCCTTGTCGAACTCGCCCTTGGGCACGAGCAGCTCGAAGGTGACGAACTGGCTCTCGGAGAGCTTGAAGACGGTGTAGGCGTTGACGACCGGCACGCCCGTGCTCGCCGGGGTCAGGTCCGCGTAGAACCGTGACGCGTCGCGGTCGTTGATGCGGAGGCTCTCGGTGCGCTCGAAGACGCGCCCGGTCAACCCGATCAGCTTGCCGTTGGGGTCCAGCACCTCCCCCATCAGCCGCAGGATCTTGTCGGAGAGGTCGTCCATGACCTGGACGGTGGTCAGCGATTCGTTGGTGGTGCGCGGCGTCTGGATGTTCATCACCCAGAGGCCGTCGGCGGGCACGATCCGGGTCGTCGACGACGAACCGACGCTGGTCGTGTCGACGCTCGCCCCCTCGGGGACCTGCATCGTCAGCCCCACCGTCTCCATGCGGAAGGGCTTCTTCTCGAACACCACGGTGCCCGGCGGGGTGGTGGGCTTGCCCGAGGGCTGGCCCGCGAGCGCCTGGGGCGAGATCGCGAGCACCATCCCCGCGAGCCAGGGGAACGATCGGATTGTGTTCGGCATGGGGAGGCGGGTGGTCATGGCGGGCTCTGGGGTCTGCGATCGGACTGGAGAGGTTAGTCGCGTCGGGGTCGTGGTAAGAAGGATCGACCAGCGCTCGCCGGGGGATTCGAGGATTGGCTCCGCACCCTGGACGGAGGGGATCGGTCCCCGGGCGGATTGACTGGGGCGTGGGGTGGTCTATCCTTGTCGGCTTGCGGCGGGGTTCTCGTCGCGGGTCGCGGGGGAGGATCTCCCGCGGCAAGTCTGCATTCTCCCACGGAAGCAGGTTCCGGTTCGGGGCTTGGCGTTCGAGCCCCGGAGGTTCCGTCGGCGCTCTGGGGAGGGTGGCCGGGCGGGCGTTCCGCTCGGCGAAGGGTCTGTGTTGGGGCGTGGGCCCCGGATTGAGTCGGACCGATGACCGCCAACCGCATTCGAATCCGGATGGAGGCCTACGACCACCTGGCCCTGGACTCCTCGGCCAAGGAGATCGTGGAGCACGCCAAGCGCACCAACGCGAAGGTGAGCGGGCCCGTGCCGCTGCCGACGCGCGTGGAGCGGTACACGGTGCTGCGTTCGCCGTTCATCGACAAGAAGAGCCGCGAGCAGTTCGAGATCCGCACGCACAAGCGGATCATCGACATCTACGAGCCCAACGCCCGGACGGTGGAGGCGCTCAACCGCCTCGTGGTCCCGGCGGGGGTGTTCGTGAAGATCAAGGCGTGAGGAACGGGCCGGTCTCCTGGGTGAGCCGGCCCGGTGTGTCTGGGTGAACGACGCGGGCGGGCCCGCGAGAACGAGACGGAGCCAGCGAGGACGGCCATGGGCATGACGTTGCTGGGCAGGAAAGTGGGCATGACCCGGGTGTACACCGAGGGCGGTGTGCTCACGCCCGTGACGGTCATCGCGCTGGGGCCCTGCACCGTGACGCAGGTCAAGTCCGCCGAGAAGGACGGGTACGCGGGGGTGCAGGTCGGGTTCGACGACGTCAAGCCGCGCCGGAGCACGATCCCGGTGATCGGGCACGACGCCAAGGCCGGCACGACCCCCAAGCGCTTCCACCGCGAGTTCCGCGTCGAGGCCGGGCAGGAGTCCGGGTACACGCTCGGGCAGGTGCTGACGGTCAAGGAGCTCGAGGGGCAGAAGTACGTCGACGTGACGGGCACGAGCAAGGGCAAGGGCTTCGCCGGGGTCATGAAGCGCTGGGGCTTCAAGGGGCAGTACGCCTCGCACGGCACGGAGCGCAAGCACCGCTCGCCGGGCTCCATCGGCTCGCTGTGCTCCAACCGCGGCTTCGGCGGCGGGCTGGCCAAGGGCAAGCGCATGGCGGGGCACCTGGGCGACGAGCGGGTCACGATCCGGTCGGTGGACGTGGTGCGGATCGACGCGGACCGGAACCTGCTGCTGGTGAAAGGGGCCGTCCCCGGCGCCAACAACGGCATGGTGATGGTCCGTCCGGCGGTCCGGTTGAACAAGAGCAAGCAGAAGAAGGTCGCGGGCAAGGGGGAGTGACCCCGGCCGCGACCTTCGGTGTTGAAGGGTCGGAGCAGGAACAGAAGGGAGCCTGGACGCGAGGAAGGACGCTTCGCACCGCCGGCGGCCGACGAGCCGCCCGCGGGTCCGGAAGGTCGGAGGGGAATCTGGGCGGGTGACCGCCGGGCCCCGAGAAACCGCCGGACGGCGACAAGCCGCGGAAGGACGCCGGGGAGGGCCAGCCCGGCGCGCCGGACTCGCCTCAACGCTCCCGCCGGGACTCACGCTCGCAGGAACAAGCCATGGACGTCAAGGTCTACAACATGCAGGGCGATCCGGTCGGCACGATGGTGATCGACCGCGAGGCGCTGGGCGGTGAGATCAACGCGGCGCTCCTGAGGGGAAGCAGGCGTACGTCAAGTACCACGCCGGGCGTCGCCAGGGCTCCAGCAAGACCAAGAACCGGCACGAGGTCGAGGGCTCGACCAAGAAGATCTACAAGCAGAAGGGCACGGGCAACGCCCGGCACGGCGACCGCAAGGTCAACCTCTTCAAGGGCGGCGGGCACGGGCACTCGAAGAAGCGCACGCGCGAGGACTTCCGCCAGGCCCTCCCCAAGAAGATGGCCCGCAAGGCCAACCGCAACGCGCTGCTGGCCAAGCTCGTTGATGACGAGGTGCGCGTGATCGACCGCATCGAGTTCAAGGAGCCGGGCACGCGGGCCTTCCGCGGGTTCCTCTCGGCGGTGAAGGCGGACGGCACGGCCCTGGTGGCGCTGGCGGGCGACCCCGTGCGGAGCCTGACGACGCGGCGGTCGGGGCGGAACCTCGGCACGGTCACGCTCTGCCGCGCCGACAGCCTCAACTGCTTCGACTTTTGCTCAACCACAAGGTGCTGGTGATCGAGCGGGACCAGCTCGAGGGCTGGCTGAACGGCCCGACGTCGCAGACGGGCAAGATCGCCAAGGTGGCGCCCATGGGGCGCATGTCGGACGTCGCCGAGGCGCCGGCCGCGGAGACGAAGAAGCCCGCGAAGAAGTCGGCGGTCAAGCCGGCGGGCGGGGCGAGGGAGTCGGCCAAGAGCGAGGAGGCCGGGCGATGAGCAGCAGCCGCAGCACGGGCCTGGACGCGACGCAGGTCCTGAAGAGGCCGGTCCTGACCGAGAAGAGCACGTTCCGGATGAACGAGCTGGGGCAGTACACCTTCGCGGTGGACGGGCGGGCGTCCAAGGACGAGATCAAGGACGCGGTCGAGAAGATCTACTCCGTCAAGGTCGTGAGCGTGAACACGCAGACCGACAAGGGGCGGTACCGGCGCCTGAAGTACGGCGAAGTGAAGATGTCCGACGTGAAGAAGGCGATCGTCCGTCTGAAGGAAGGCGATCGGATCGAGTTGTTCTGAGGGGCAGGAAGGGAGCGTCATGCCGATCCGCATCTACAAGCCGACCAGCGCCGGGCGCCGCAACGCCTCGGTGAACGCGTTCGCGGAGGTCACCAAGAACAGCCCGGAGCGCTCGCTCCTGGCGCCCAAGAAGAAGACGGGCGGGCGGAACAACCAGGGCTTCATCACGATGCGCGGCATCGGCGGCGGGGTGAAGCAGCTCTACCGCAAGATCGACTTCCGCCGCAACGACCGCAACGGCATCGAGGGCACCGTCGTCGGCGTCGAGTACGACCCCAACCGCTCGTGCTTCATCGCCCTGGTGCGGTACGCCGACGGCGTGAAGCGCTACATCCCCTGCCCCCAGGGCGTGACCGACGGCACCAAGATCATCGCGTCGGGCGACGGGCCGGTCGAGCCCACGCCGGGCAACTGCATGCCCCTGGCCCACATCCCCACGGGGCTGAGCGTGCACTGCGTCGAGCTGATCCCCGGTCGCGGGGCCCAGATGTGCCGCTCCGCCGGGACCTACGCCCGCCTTTCCAACAAGGAGGAGCAGTACGCGACGCTGGTGCTGCCATCGGGCGAGACCCGCAAGGTTCACATCAGCTGCCGCGCGACGATCGGGCAGGTGTCCAACCCCGACCACCGCCTGCGTCGCCTGGGCAAGGCGGGCATGTCCCGCAAGCTGGGCATCCGCCCCATCACGCGCGGCATGGCCAAGAGCCACCACGCCCACCCGCTGGGCGGGGGCTCGGGGCGCAGCAAGGGCAACCGCCCGCCCTGCGGGCCGACGGGCGTGCTGGCCAAGGGCGGCGGGACCCGCGACCGCAAGAAGCACTCCACCAAGCTGATCATCCGCCGACGCGTCAGCAGGCGCTTCGGCCAGAAGAAGTGAGCCCGCCCAGGGGCACGAGGAACGCGCCATGAGCCGCAGCCTGAAGAAGGGACCGTATGTCGACGAGAGGCTCTACCGGAAGGTGGAGAAGCTCGTCGAGACCCGCCGCAAGGAGCCCATCAAGACCTGGGCCCGGCGCTGCACCATCGTGCCCGAGTTCGTGGGGCACACGTTCAAGGTGCACAACGGCCGGGTGTTCATCGACGTCTTCGTGACCGAGGACATGGTGGGGCACAAGCTGGGCGAGTTCAGCCACACCCGCACCTTCCGCGGGCACACGAATCGGAAGGAAGGGATCGAGGGCGGCGACGTCAAGGCCCCCCGGCCGCCCCCGCGCCGAAGAAGTGATACACGCCGCGATCGCGCGGCGAGCGAGGACCGACCCGTGAGACTCCGAGGCGAACAACTCAAGACGCTGGCCCAGGCCCAGGGCGTCACGCGCGATCAGCTGGCGGCGGCGGTGCAGCGCACCGGGCTGGAGGGCGACGCGGCCCTCTCCGCCGTCCGCAACTGGCTCAACGGGCGCGACCATCCGCGCTGCAAGTCGTCGGACATCGCCAAGCTGGCCCAGGCCGCCGGCTGCGCCCCCAAGGACATCGCGGTCTTTGTCAGCCGCGTCCGCTTCCACCGCGGCAGCCCCCGCAAGGCCCGCCTGCTGGTGGACCTGGTCCGGGGCAAGAGCGTGGACCAGGCCCGGACGCTGCTGGCGTTCAACACCAAGCGTGCGGCGCTCAACGTCAAGAAGGCGCTGGACGCCGCCGTCGCCGACGCTCTCCAGTTCGAGGCCGACGAGACCCGGCTGGTGGTCAGCGAGTGCGCCGTGGACGACGGCCCGCGGATCAAGCGGTTCCAGCCCAAGGACCGCGGTCGGGCCCACCCGATCCTCAAGCGGTTGGCGCACATCACCGTGGGCGTGGCCGAGAAGACGGGCGGAAAGCGCAGGGGACGCTGAGCATGGGACAGAAGACGCATCCATTCGGGTTCCGGCTGGGCATCACCGAGGCCCACCGCAGCCGCTGGTACGCCCCCAAGGCGCTCTACGGCGAGCTGCTCGTCGAGGACGAGAAGATCCGCGGGTTCGTGGACAAGCGCCTCAACCGCCGCCCCCCGTCGGCGGCGGTGAGCGACATCCACATCGAGCGCACCCGCGAGGAGCTGAAGGTCGTGGTCAAGACGGCCCGCCCCGGGCTGGTGATCGGCCCCAAGGGGGCCGAGGTGGAGCGCCTCACGGAGGAGCTCCAGTACATGACGGGGCGCAAGGTGTCGATCTCGATCATGGAGGTCAAGGCGCCGGACCTGGACGCCAAGCTGTGCGCCGAGAACATCGCCGAGCAGCTCCAGAAGCGGGCCTCGTTCCGGCGTGCTCTCAAGCAGCGGTGCGAGTCGGTGATGACCGCCGGGGCCAAGGGCGTGAAGATCCAGGTCTCGGGTCGGCTGGGCGGGGCGGAGCTGTCGCGGCGGATGAAAACGTCCGCCTGGGCTCGCTCCCGCTCTCGACGCTGCAGGCCGACGTGGAGTACGGCACGGCCGAGGCCAAGTGCAGCTACGGCGTGATCGGGGTGAAGGTGTGGATCTACAAGGGCATGTACACGACCGAGCGCACGGAGGAGGAGTCCGACGCGGCGGGCGGTCGGGCCCGGGCCCGTGGTCGGCGTTGAGCGTGACGCGCTAAGGAGATGATCGCATGGCGTTGATGCCCAAGCGAGTCAAGTATCGGAAGGAGCAGCGCCGCGTCCGCCCGCGCAAGGCGACCAAGGGCAACTACGTCGCCTTCGGGGACTACGGGCTGCAGGCGCTCGAGGGCGCCTGGGTCAAGGGCACGCAGCTCGAGGCCGGGCGCGTCGCCGCCCAGCACTTCCTCAAGCGCGAGGGCAAGCTCTTCATCCGCGTCTTCCCCGACAAGCCCATCAGCAAGAAGCCGCTGGAGACGCGGATGGGGACGGGCAAGGCCGAGGTCGAGTACTGGGCGGCCCGCGTGAAGCCCGGCACGATGCTCTTCGAGATCGCGGGCGTGCCCCTGGCCACCGCCCAGGCCGCGTTCATGCGCGTCGCCATGAAGATGCCCGTCAAGACCCGCCTGGTCGGGCGGCGCGTCCGCGTGTGAAGGAGAGCCCATGGAAGCCACCCAGGTCAAGAAGATGAGCGACGAGGAACTCAAGGGCCAGCTGGGGATCCTGCGCGGCAGGCTGTACCAGCTCCGCGCCCAGACGGTCACGGAGAAGGTCGAGGACACGTCGCAGCTGGGCAAGGTCCGCAGGGACGTGGCCCGGCTGCTCACCGAGATGAACGCGCGCCGGCACGCCGCGGCCAGGAAGTAAACCGCGGGGCGCCCCGGCGCCCCGAGCATGGACAGGTGACCGATGCCCACCAAGAGCAAGACCAGCCCAGCACCCGCGGGCAAGCCCGCCAAGGCCCGCCCCGCCGCGACCAAGACGGGCGTGGTGACCTCCGACTCGCGCGACAAGAGCCGCACGGTGGTGCTCGAGTTCCTGACGCAGCACCCCAAGTACGGCAAGTTCCTGAAGAACCGCACGGTGCTGCAGGTGCACGACCCGGCCAACGAGAGCCGCAAGGGCGACCTGGTGGAGGTGAGGCCCTGCCGCCCGGTGAGCAGGAGCAAGTCGTGGGCCCTGGTGCGGATCGTGGAGCAGCGCTCCAGGACCCGGGTCGAGGCGCTGCAGACGGCGGTCGAGAACGTGTGACGGACCCGGTCAGGCCGACCGCGGGCCCGAAAGGCAGGCGAGCATGCTTCAGCAGGAAACCAGGTGCGAGGTCGCGGACAACTCCGGCGCCAAGATCGCGTACATCATCCGCGTGTACGGGCAGACGACCCGGAGCGGGGCGTTCACGCGGCGCATGGCGGGCGTGGGCGACCGCGTCTTCGTCTCGATCAAGAAGGCCCTCCCGGGCTCGGACGTCAAGGCGGGCGACAAGAGCAAGGCCGTGGTCGTGCGCACGACCAAGGCCACCCGCCGCGCCGACGGGTCGTACGTCAAGTTCGATTCCAACGCGGTCGTCCTGATCCAGGACGACGGCAACCCCAAGGGGACGCGCATCTTCGGGCCGGTGGCCCGCGAGCTGCGCGACAAGAACTACATGAAGATCGTGTCCCTCGCGACGGAGGTGGTCTGACATGCCCGCGCACGTCCGCAAAGGCGACGAGGTGATCGTCCGCTCCGGCGACCACAAGGGGAAGGTCGGCACCGTCCTCCACGTGGACCCGGACTCCCAGTCCGTCATCGTCAAGGGGGTCAACCTCCGCACCAAGGCGCTCAAGCCCACGCGCAACGCGCCCCAGGGCGGCGTCGTCACCCGCGAGGCCCCCATCCGCATGTCCAAGGTCGCCCCCGTCGTCGACGGCAAGCCGACCCGCGTCCGTTTCCAGACCAAGCCCGACGGCTCCAAGGTCCGCGTCGCCGCGGGAGGCGGGCAGGTGCTCGGCACCGTCCACGGCCCGCGGTCCAAGAAGCCCTGACCAGGTGAACCATGGCCAGCGAAGAGAAGAAGAAGCCTGAGCAGCACGCCAAGCCCGACAAGGCCCCCAAGGGCGAGGGCAAGGCCCCCAAGGGCAAGAAGCCCGAGGCGGCGCCCGAGCCCGCGGGCCCGCGCGTGCCCCCGCGCCTCAAGGTGATGTACGACGGCCGGGTCCGGGCCAAGCTCGGCGAGCAGTTCGGCGTCAGGAACCCCATGGCCCAGCCCGTCCTCGACAAGGTCGTGCTCAACGTCAACATGGGGCGGCACCTGGAGGGCACCAAGATCCCGCCCCACATCCGCCAGACCGTCGTCGAGACGCTGACCAAGATCTCAGGGCAGAAGCCCGTCGTCATCAAGGCCCGCAAGAGCGTCGCCAACTTCAAGCTCCGGGCCGGGTACGAGAACTCGGCCATGGTCACGCTGCGGCGCGACCGCATGTGGCACTTCCTCGACCGCTTCATCCACCTGGCCTCCCCCCGCATCAAGGACTTCCGCGGGCTCTCGGGCGCGGCGTTCGACAAGCAGGGCAACTACTCCCTGGGCATCACCGAGCAGGGCGTCTTCCCCGAGATCAACATGGCCGAGGCCCAGTTCACCCACGGCATGAACATCAACATCTGCTTCCGCCGGAGCGATCCGGTCAAGAGCAGGGCGGCCCTCGAGGCCCTCGGCTTCCCCTTCCGCAAGGTCGAGGACGCCGACGGCAAGGGCAGGGCGTAACCGCGAGCAACCCGGCGACCGGGGCGAGTGCCCCCGGCGCCGACGAATGGAGCGAGTCGATGGCGACCAAAGCCCAGATGGCCAAGTGCCGGCGGCGACCCAAGTTCAGCACGCGGACGATCCGGCGGTGCGAGCTCACGGGGCGTCCGCGCGGCGTGTACCGCAAGTTCCGCATCAGCCGCATCATGCTCCGCAAGCTCGCCTTTCATGCTCCGCAAGCGCGCCCTGGAGGGCAAGATCCCGGGCATGCGCAAGGCCAGCTGGTGATGCACACGACTCGACGGACCGGAATGAAGACCCTTTCTCAGGCAGCACACGGGGACGAAGATGGCCATCGGTGACCCAATCGCGGACATGCTGACCCGTATCCGCAACGCGGTGCGCAACCGCGCTCGCCAAACGACCTGCCTCAACAGCAAGGTCTGCCGCGGCATCGCCGCCGTCCTCCGGGACGAGGGCTACATCGACGAGTTCGAGGTCGTCGAGGACGGCCGCCAGGGGCAGATCAAGGTCAAGCTGCGCTACGGGCCCAAGGGCGAGCCGATCCTGCACAAGCTCGTCCGCCAGAGCAAGCCCGGGCAGCGCGTCTACCGCGGCGCCCAGCACCTCCCCAAGCCCCTCCAGGGCATGGGCATCGCCATCGTCTCCACCAGCCGCGGCGTCATGAGCGACCGCAAGGCCCGCACCGAGAACGTCGGCGGCGAACTCCTCTGCACCATCGAGTAACGACGGGCGGAAGCCCGGCCACGCCGGAGCGCAGACGCCAGGAGCACCGAAGAATGTCACGCATCGGAAAGAAGCCCGTCCCCGTGCCCGCCGGCGTCAAGGTCGCCGTCGACCCGCGCTCCGTCCGCATCGAGGGGCCCAAGGGCACGCTCACCCTCTCGGTCCCCGCGGCCGCCAAGGTCAAGTGGGACGAGAAGGCCAAGCAGATCACCGTCGAGCCCGTGGGCGACGTCGCCAAGGACTCGTCGATCAAGGCCCACTGGGGCTCAACCCGGGCCCACCTGGCCAACATGATCGTGGGCGTCACCAAGGGCTACGAGAAGACGCTGGAGATCGTGGGCGTGGGCTGGCAGGCCACCCTCGCCGGCGCCAACCTCAAGCTCCAGATCGGGTTCGCCAACCCCATCGTGATGCAGGTGCCGCGGGGCGTCAACGTCGTGGTCGAGAAGGGCTCGGGCGACTCGCAGGTGCTCCGCGTGAACGGGGCGGACAAGGGGGCGGTGGGGATGTTCGCCTCCGCCATCCGCGCCAATCGCAAGCCCGAGCCCTACCAGGGCAAGGGCATCCGCTACCAGGGCGAGATCGTGAAGCGCAAGCAGGGCAAGCAGTTCGGGGCGGCCGGCGCCTGAGGATCGGAAGGACAGCAGCCATGGACAAGCAGATCCACAAGACCGTCCGACGCACGCGGCGTCGCAAGCGCATCCGCGGGGCCGGCGTCATGGGCACCACCCAGCGCCCGCGCCTCTCCATCTACAAGTCGCTCAACCACATGTACGCCCAGGTGGTCGACGACCTCAACGGCAAGACCCTCGCCGCCGCCTCCACCGCGGAGAAGGGCCTGGCCGCCGGCAAGACCGGCAACGCCCTGGCCGCCGCCGCCGTCGGCGCCAAGATCGCCGAGCGGGCCGCGTCCAAGGGCGTGACCGCGGTGGTCTTCGACCGGGGCGGGTTCCGGTTCCACGGTCGCGTCAAGGCCCTGGCGGACGCGGCCCGCAAGGGGGGATTGAAGTTCTGATCGCATCGCGTCGCGGGCCCGCCGTCCCGACCCGGAAAGGAAGAACCGGTCATGCCGGAAATGCTCGACGAATCAGGTTCGATTGAATCCACGACGGTCGCCGTCAGCCGGACCAGCGCCACCACGAAGGGCGGCAAGCGCTTCCAGTTCAACGCCCTGGTGGTGGTGGGGGACCGTCGCGGCAAGGTGGGCTACGGCTACGGGAAGAGCACCGAGGTCCCCAACGCCGTGGAGAAGGCCCAGAAGTACGCCCGCCGCACCATGCGCCCCGTGCCCATGGCCGGCACCACCCTCACCCACCAGGTCGAGGGGCGCTTCAGCTCGTCGAGCGTGCGGCTGATCCCCGCCTCGCCGGGCACGGGCGTCGTCGCCGGCAAGTCCGTCCGCGCCGTCCTGGAGATGGCCGGCGTCACCGATTGCCTCACCAAGTGCTACGGCTCGACCAACCAGATCAACGTCATCAAGGCCGTCTTCGACGGGCTCTCCCAGCTCCGCACCCGCCAGGACATCGCCGCCACGCGCGGCACCGAGCTGGGGCCCAGCGAGATCGAGGTCAAGATCGAGAAGGGCAAGGCCTTCATGCCCGTGAGCAGCGGGCGCGAAAAGATGCGCGGCCCGGTCAACACCATCGGGCAGGAACGCCGCGGCGGACGCGGCGGCGGCGGACGCCGGCGCGACCGCGGCGGCCCCCCGTCCCAGCAGCAGCAGCCCGAAGCGCCGAGCGGCGGCCCCGCCGGCGCCGCCCCACAGGGTTGAGTCCGCGGGCCCGCGCCCGCGCCAAGGTTGGAGTTCTCTGACATGATGATCCACGACATCACCAGGCTCGCCGGCGCCCACAAGCGCCGCAAGCGCGTCGGCCGAGGCGAGGGCTCCGGGCACGGCAAGCAGTCCGGCCGCGGCAGCAAGGGCGCCAAGAGCCGCTCCGGCTACGCCGCCAAGCGCGGGCACGAGGGCGGGCAGATGCCCTACTTCCGGCGCCTCGCCAAGTTCGGCTTCACCAACGCCCCCTTCCGCGTCCACTTCTGGATCGTCAACCTCCGCGACATCGTGGCCCACCCCGACTTCGCCAAGGGCGGCGTGGTCGACGCCCCCGCCCTCATCAGGGCGGGCCTGGTCCGCGACACCAGCCGCGACCTCAAGATCCTCGGTGCCGTCGGCGAGGACGGGCTCAGGGTCAGGCTCGAGGTCACCGCCCAGCGCGTCTCGGCCAGCGCCCGCAAGCTCATCGAGCAGGCCGGCGGCAAGGTCACCGAGTCGGGAACCCGCCGCGACCGCGTCCGCGGCATCGACCGAAACGCCGACGACAAGTCCCCCAAGAACCTCACCAAGAGGCTCAAGCGCGGCCGGCGCAAGGCCCCCGCGGCACCCGCCGCCGAGGCCAAGGCCCCCGAAGAGGGCAAGCCCGTCAAGACCGCCAAGCCCGCCAAGGCGCCCAAGCCGGAGAAGCCCGCCAAGGGCGATCAGGCCTGATCGCCGGGGGATGGCCCCCGTCGCGGCGGCCCGCCCCGCGGGGCCGCCGGGGCGTCGGTCCCAGGTCCCACCCGCTCGCCCGGAGCCTCCGACGCCCAGGCCAGGAACCGCCCCTCCATGTTCACGACGCTGGCGAACATCTTCCGCATCGCCGACCTGCGCAACAAGATCCTGTTCACGCTGGGGATGCTCGCGGTCTACCGCATCGGCATCTGGCTCCCCCTCCCGGGCGTCAACCAGGAGGAGCTCAAGCGGCAGTTCGCCCTCGCCACCGAGCAGGGCACCGCCTTCGCCAAGATCGCCAACTTCGTCTCGATGTTCTCGGGCGGGGCCTTCGGACAGTCCACGGTCTTCGGCCTGGGCATCATGCCCTACATCACCGCCAGCATCATCTTCCAGCTCGTCGCCTCCGTCAGCCCCGAGCTCAAGAAGATCCAGGAAGAGGGCCCCACCGGCCGCATCAAGATCCAGATCTGGACCCGATACGCCACCGTCGGCCTCTGCATCATCCAGTCCTTCGGCTGGCTGACCTACATCACCCAGATGGGCATGGTGTACCCGCAGTGGTCGGGCACGGCCCTGTGGTGGGTCATGGCCATGGTGGCTCTCACGGGCGGCACCGTCTTCCTGATGTGGCTGGGCGAGCAGATCGACCGCTACGGCATCGGCAACGGCGTCTCCATGATCATCACCGCCGGCATCATCGCCGACATGCCCCGCGCCACCCAGTGGATCGTCGCCAACTTCCAGCCCGGCGAGCACGACAAGATGGGCTGGATCGGGCTCCTGTCCCTGGTGGCCGGGTTCGTGCTGGTCGTCGGCGCCACCGTCCTCATGACCGTGGCCCAGCGCCGAATCCCCGTCCAGCAGGCCAAGCACACCCGCGGGCGCCGCGTCTTCGGCGGGCAGCGGTCCTACCTGCCCCTCCGCGTCAACCACTCGGGCGTCATGCCCATCATCTTCGCGTCGTCGCTGCTCATCTTCCCGACCGTGGTCTTCAGCGGGCTCAAGTCCGCGGTCGCCTCCCCGGGCCAGGCCATCGGGCTCTTCGGGCGCGTGATGGAGTGGCTGGAGCGCGGCTTCAGCCCCGGGGCCTTCCTCTACTGCATCGCCTTCATCCTCATGACCTACTTCTTCGCCTACTTCTGGGTCACGGTGCAGTTCAGCCCGCAGGACATGGCCAAGCAGCTCCGCGACCACGGGTCCTTCATCCCCGGCCTCCGCCCCGGCCCGCGCACCGCCGAGTACCTGGAAACGGTCATCACCCGCATCACCTACGTGGGCGGCTCGTTCCTCGCCGTCGTCGCCGTCATGCCCATGATCGTGCAGAACGCGCTCAACGTGCCCTACCACGTCACCCACTTCCTGGGCGGCACGGGCGTGCTCATCGTGGTGTCGGTGCTCCTGGACCTGCTCCAGCGCGTCGAGGCCGGGCTGCTCATGCGCAACTACGCCGGGTTCCTCGGCCAGGGCGACCGCGAAGGCCCGCGCCTCAAGGGACCGCGGTATTAGCCCCGACCGATCCCCCGGCCACGAAAGTGCCCCCCTCGCCGGGGGCCTTCACCATCGTTCGTTCTACCGCGTGCTCCGTCTGAGCAGAGCGGGCGACCGGGATCGAACCGGCGACATTCAGCCGGGTGCCACGACTGTGCCGCTTGGGGCACAGTCGTGTCCTGCGAGGGACGCAGTGTCCGGTGACGGACGCACGACTGTTCGCCGAGCCGAACAGTCGTGGCACGCCCCCGGGCTTGCCGGGTGCCACGACTGTGCCGCTTGGGGCACAGTCGTGTCCTGCGAGGGACGCAGTGCCCGGCGAGGGACGCACGACTGTTCGCCGAGCCGAACAGTCGTGGCACGCCCCCGGGCTTGCCGGGTGCCACGACTGTGCCGCTTGGGGCACAGTCGTGTCCGGCGACGGATGCAGTGTCCGGTGACGGACGCACGACTGTTCGCCGAGCCGAACAGTCGTGGCACGCGATCGGGCAGGACAGCGGGCCGGGGACGGGCACGCCGCTCGGCGCCGGCGGCCGTTGATCCTGCTCCGCGAGGCGTCGCTCCTGCGCCGCGTCGATGATCGCGCGAAGCTCGGCCTGGATGGCGGCGTCCGTGCCCACGCCGCTGACGCTACGGCGACATGCGGATGCGCTCGGCGGCACCGGCGCGGGCGGCGGCTCGGGCTCAGTGCGCAAGGGCGCCCGCCCCCCCGATCAGCGCCAATGTCGTTCCGGCGAACCCCCGTCGGCTTCGCTCGCGCTCGGTGCAGCCTCGCGCACGCCTGCCCACTCTCATGATACTGAATCGCCGGGATCGAACCCGGATCACGTCACCGGCGGATTCCTGATGGGGCCATGGCCCCAGGCTGGTACGAGGGGATCGAATCGCGGGAATCCCGAGCCACGAGGCCGCCCAGCCCGGGGGGTGGCACACGCGGTCGTCACGTCGGATGCGAGCGCCGGTGGGCGACAATCAACGGGCGGCGTCGGCGCTGCCGCCGTCGCAGGCACGGCAGTTGCCGGAAAGCCCGCACTCGTCCGCGTCGGGGTCGGGCTCGTCGACGTCGGCCTGAGCCAAGCCCCAGACAGGGGCAACCCCGGCCTCGAGGCGCTCGAGGGCGATCCAGGCACGCATGAAGTGCGCGACCCCGGCGAGGGTGGAGAGCGCGTCGCCGAGCGGGCCGCCGAGGCCCGCGGCCAGGTCGGCGCAGCGACGGTGCAGGGCGGTGGCGAAGGTGGGGATCCACTCGGCGGCGTGGTCGGCGACAAAGGCGCGGAGGGCGTCGGCGCAGACCTGGCGGTGTTCGTCGCGCTCGGGTCCCTCGGGCTCGTCGTGGGCCGCGGCGGACTTGGCGAGGAGCAGGGCGACGAACGAGAGGTGGTTGGCGACGTGATCGTGGCGCTCGGGTGAGGCGGGATCGGGCTCGACGGCGAAGGCGCGGAAGAAGCCGCAGAGGTCGGCCATGTGCTGGGCCCGGTGGAACGGGTCGCGCGACTTGCAGAACTCGGTCTCGAAGGGGGGACAGTCGCGGCTGACGGTCAGCCCGAAGGCGGCCTGGAGCGCGGCGCGCCGGGTGTCGAGCGGCAGGGCGAGCCACGCCTCGATGCGGAGGGCGTCGGCCTGGGAGGGGAGTTCCTCGCCGAAGCCCAGGTCGGCGCGTCGGAGGCCCGCGTGCCGACCCGCGACGACGCCCCAGGCGTCGCCCAGCACGCCCCCGACCCACGCCGATCGCTCCGGGGCGCCCCCGGGCGCCCGGAGCGCGTCGGCGAGTCCCGCGGCGATTGCGTGGCGCGCCGCGAGACCAAGGGGGTCGATGGGAGCGAGCGTCGGCATGGGGATCCCTAGATGCTGTTGGCGTGCTGGGCGGGCCGCTCGAAGACGGGCTCCTGCACCGTGATCCGCACGACTTCCTTGTCGAACTTGTTGAAGCCCAGGACGGTGTCGTTGAAGACCTCCTGGACCTTGGTCGAGCCGTCGGGCATCGTGACCGGGATCTCCGCGACCTTCGGGCCCTTCTCGACGGCGAAGCGGAAGATGATCTGCTGGGCGGCGCGGAAGAGCTGCATGACGGCGAGGAGTTCGCGGTCGGGGCAGGAGTACTGGTCGATGGCGGCCTGGACGCCCGGGCCGAACATCTGCTCCAGGTAGGGGCGGGGGACCCAGCGGGGCGGGATGTAGTAGCCGTTGGGCTCGGTGCCGAACTGCGGGTAGAGGGGCAGTGCGATCTTGCGCTCGCGGACGAGGTAGTAGAGGGGGTTGGTGGGGTCGTGGGCCCACTGCCCGTCGTCGCCCAAGCGGACCAAGCCCTGCAAGCGGATCTTGCCGACGCAGGAGGTCATGCAGCGGGTCTCGGCGGGCTCGCCCGAGGGGCTCAGGAGCGGGTCCTTGCCCTCCAGGCGCGGGTAGCAGGCGACGCACTTCTCGCTGGTTCCGGTGGCGGCGCGGTAGATGGCCTTCTTGTACGGGCAGGCCTCGACGCACTTCTGGTACCCGTTGCAGCGGGACTGGTCGATGAGCACCACGCCGTCGTCGGGGCGCTTGTAGATGGCCTGGCGCGGGCAGGCGGCCAGGCACGCCGGGTACGAGCAGTGGTTGCAGAGGCGGGCGAGGTAGAAGTACCAGACCTTGTTGTCGCGGAGCGTGGCGCCGTTGGGGAGCGCGGTGCCGCCGGTGGTGGCGTGGTCCTCGAAGACGTTGGGCGCGTCCCACTCCTCGTCGGTGGGGAGGTAGCCCAGGGCCCGCTTGGGTCCGGTCTCGTCGATGAAGCCCTCGGCGGCCTCGAAGACCGTCTTGCCGTCGAAGCGCCCGTAGGGGGCCTTGGACCCGCCCGATCCCGCGGCGTCCCAGACCTGCTTGCCGGGGTTGAGCTGCTCGAGCATGGAGAGGAGCTTGACGTCCCAGAAGCGGGGGTACCCGCCGAAGGGCTTGGTCTCGACGTTGTTCCACCACATGTGCTCCTGCCCGCGCCCGAAGGTCCAGGTGCTCTTGCAGGCCATGGTGCAGGTCTGGCAGGCGATGCAGCGGTTGATGTTGAAGACGAAGGCGAACTGGTGCTTGGGGTGGGCGTCCTCGTAGGGGAAGGACATCTCGCGGCCGATCTGCCAGTTGTGGACGCGTGGCATCGGTCAGTCTCCTTCGGCCGCGGCGTCGGGCCGGGCGCTGACGGTGAGCGTGGCGGGGGCGAACGAAGCGGTCTCTTCCCAGTGGCGGAAGCGGGCGACGCCGACGCGGTCGGCGGCCTCGCGGATCTGGCGGTCGGTGTCGGCGTCGCCGAGGGCGGCGCGGACGGCGTAGAGGGCCTGGTAGTTGGGGTCGCGCGACATCGCGAGCAGGTCGGCCGGGCCCACGCCCGAGCGGAGCAGGTCCTCGGCGAGCATGCGGAGCATGAGGCGGGTGCTGCCGTCGGCCACGCCGCCCTCGAGGACCATGGGGTGCTCGGGCTGGGCGGGTCTCTGGCGGGGATCGCTTGGTCCGTGGTCCATGGGTGATCAGCCGCGCTGGACCTTGGTGAATCCGCCGGCGAGGAAGGTCCGGTTGGACTCGGAGAGCCCGGTGGGCCCGAAGGCGCCGTTGCCGCCCTCCCACACGCCCTTGCCGCCCAGACCGCCGGGCTCGGCCTTGGTGATGCGGACGAGCGATTCCTTGGGGACGGTGTTGACGGCGTGGTTGTCGGCCTCGCCGCCGAACATGAAGGTCATCGAGCCCTTGGACTTGTGGAAGAGCGTGTCGGTCTGGTGCATGGGCATGAGCCAGTTGCGGGTGAGCGACTGGTGGCTGCCGTAGCGGAGGTTGGCCTGGTAGTTGGTGCCCTCGGAGCGGGCCAGCCCGTCGGGGCGGGTCTCGTGGGCCTTGACGGTGCGCTCGGTGGCGATCCAGGGCGAGTGCTTCATCATGACCGTGCCCTTGGGCCAGGCCGGGTTGAGCGTGATGCGGAGCATGCACCGCGCCACCTTGTACTTCTCGGGATGGTCCTGCCACCCGCGGAAGGGGCGGTCGGCGGGGTTGGCGTCGACGTAGACGTAGTCGCCGTTGGCCAGCCCGAGCTCGGCGGCGTCGGCGGGGTTCATGTGCATCTGGTGCTCGCCGTAGCCCGGGCGGCGCTTGTCGCGGCGGTACGGGTCGCCGAAGTTCGAGTCCCAGATCTGGGTCCACTCGGTGCCGGACCAGGAGGAGTGCACGCGGTGGCGTCCCTTGGGCGTGATGCCGAAGAAGCGGAAGCCGTCCTTCCAGAGCGGGTTGACGGTCTTCTTGACCTCGTCCCACAGCCCAGGCGGACGTTGCGGATGGTGCGTTCGTCCCAGTGCATGGCCTCGCGGGGGATGCCGAAGTCGTCGGGGCGGACGAGGGGGTTGGTGGAGACGATGACGTTGGGGAGGTAGGGGGTGGCCTCGGGGCTCTCGCGGTGGACGATGAAGTTCTCCCCGTGCACGATCGCCTCGGGGAGGTCGCAGTAGGCGTTGAGGCGGCCCGTGTCGGTCCAGAAGGGCATGTCGTCCTTGATGCACTCCCAGAAGGGGACGCGGGGGTAGGTGCGGAAGAGCATGAGGACGACGCCGGGCTCGCCGTGCTTGCCCGCCAGGATCTCGTCGACGTTGTACCCCTTGGTGGTGGTGCTGCCGTCGAGGATCCGCTGCACGTAGGCCTTGACGCCCTCGCGCGGGTCGTCGAGGACGAACTTCCAGTGGTCGGCGTAGCGGGAGTCGCCGGTCTCGTCGGCCAGGGCCTTGGCGGCCTGGGCGAGGATGACGACGTCGTCGCGCCCCTCGGTGTGCGTCTTGATCCCGCCCTTCCAGATCTGCAGGAAGGGGTTGGAGCAGGACGCGGTCATCTCGTAGGTCTCGAACTCGGGCCAGGAGAGGGCGGGGAGCAGGATGTCGGAGTACTCGCACGTCGAGTTGAACTCGATGTCCTGGGCGATGATGCAGTCGATCTTGGGGTTGACGTTGAAGAACATGTCGTAGGCGTGCTTGGCGTTGTTGAAGAGGTTGACGTTGGTGAACCAGAGGAACTTGGTGGGCGTGGGCATGTGCGAGTCGCCCGTGAAGTTCTTCCGCCCGTACTTGGGGGTGTTGACGACCAGGGGGCGCTCGCCGTGGTTCCAGTACGCGGGCTCCTCGTCCTTGGCGTACTTCTTGACCTTGAGCGCCGAGGCGGGGGCCTTGGGGTCGAGGTTGTGGTTGAAGGGGTCCTCCAGCAGATACCCGGCCAGCCCGGGTCCGACGCCCTTGGCGCCCTGGAAGAGGGCCGCCTTGTAGTTGCCGGCCCAGGTGTGGCACCCGGCCCCGGGCCGCCCGATCGAGCCGGTCAGCATGAGGGGCAGGTACAGCGAACGGTTGGCCAGCGTGGCGTGGAACCAGTGGTTGATCCCCTCGCCCGTGTGGATCGCCACCGACCGCCCCGACTTGGCCGTCTCCCAGATGTCCCGCGCGAGGCGCTCGATGAGCGTGGGATCGGCGCCGGTGATCTCCGCGACCGTGGCGACGTCGTAGTCCTTCAGGTGGATGCGGTACGCATCCCACAGCGTCATCGCGTCGACCTCTGAGCCGTCGGCCAGCTTGAGCTTGCCCGTCCACGACAGCCGCGGGGTGATCCCGCCCGAGGCCATGCGCTTGCCCACCTGGTCCCGGGTGATCGCCCGGGGCTGCCCCGAGTCGTCGACCACCACGAAGTCGTGCCCGATCCTGGCGTACTGCTCGTCGGTGAGGTTCTGGACCTTGTACGAGGGCCCGTCCTTGTCGAGCCCGGGCTTGTGGTCTTTTCCTTGAAGACCTCGCCCGCCCGCACCCGCTTGAGGGTGTCGCTGCGCACGAGCATGGGGAAGTCCGTGAACGCCTTGACGAAGGCCTCGTCGTACCACTTGTGGTCGACCATGAGGCGCGTCACGCCCAGGAAGAGGGCGGTGTCGGTGGCGCCGGGGCGGACGCGGACCCAGTAGTCGGCCTTGGTGCAGCCGGGCGCGTACTCGGGGACGATCATGACGATCTTGGCGCCGCGCTCCATCACCTCGTTGAAGAAGTGGGCCTCGGGCATCTTGTTCTCGGTGAAGTTCGTGCCCACCGAGATGTGGAGGGCCGAGTGGCGCATGTCGTTGAGGTCCACGTCGGAGGTCTGGAGCCCGTGGACGAAGGGCATGCCGGGGGCCTGGTCGCCGTGCCAGGTGTAGTTGGACCACATGCGTCCGCCCAGGGCCTGCTCGGGCTTGACGCCGCGGGTCTTCTCGTCGAGGAGCGCGAGCATGTTGGCCCAGCGGTAGATCCCGTACTTGCCCATGACGCCCAGCAGGCCCATGCCGCCCCGGAGCTTGAAGGTGCGCGTGCCGGCCCCGTGGCAGTGCTCGATCATCTCGGGCTCGTACCCGTCGCTCTTGAGACGGGCGGCGCCCTCGGGACCCGAGTAGGTCCTGGCGAGGGCGACGGTGGCCTTGGCCATCAGGCGGTAGGCCTCGTCCCAGGTCACGCGGAGGAACTCGTCGCTGCCGCGGGTGGTGAACCCGTACTTGGCGCGGAGCTGCTCGTTGCCGGAGAGGGCGGGGAAGCCGTCGTCGGCCCACTGCTTCCAGCCCTTGCGGACCATGGGCGCGACCAGGCGGTGGCCGCCGTACACGCGGCGCTGCAACTGGTAGCCCTTCTGGCACCCGCGCGGGTTCCAGGCGGCGGTGGCGGTGTTGCCGTAGAGGTCGCCGATCTTCCCGCCGTCGTAGTTCTGCTCGGCGCGGACGAAGACGCCGTTGCGGACGAAGGCCCGCAGTCGGCAGTTGGCGGTGTCGTTGGGGGCGCAGACGAAGGTGAAAGTGGAGTCGTAGGCGTACTGGTCGCGGTAGACCTTCTCCCAGCCGCGGCCCGGGTAGGACGCCAGCGGGTTGTCGCCCGCGGCGGACACGAGTGCTCCTGCGCGCCAGCTCATGATCGCGACTCCGCCCGCGCCCACGGTGCCCAGGAAGCGCCGCCGCGATACCTCCAGGCTCGCCAGGTTCTTGCTGTCGATCTGCTGCATGAGAAGGTCCCCTTCACTGCCGGGAGAATGTGGGTTCACTTGTCGAGCACGAGCCAGTGCCAGCCGGAGATGAGCTTGAGGCCGTTGCGGTCGTCGTTGGAGCCGTTCCACACCGCGAACGCCACCGCGATCCGCTGGCCCGGGCCGAACTGGGCGTCGAGCTTGTGGGCGTTGGTGGCGGCCCGGTTGAGCGTGACGAACCACGACCCGCCCCCCCACACCGCCGTCGCCCCGATGTCCTGCTGATCCGCGGGCTGGTACTCGAGCGTGCCGAAGCCCTCGGCGTTGCCGTCGAGGGCGGCCCGCAGGACCAGGGCGGGATCCTCGTGCGGGTTGCCCGCGGCGACGGCGGAGGTGAACGCCGCATCGTCCAGGTGCAGGTCGGAGTTGTCGCCGGCCTTCTCAGGCCGCGGGGGCGCCTCGACCGCCTGGGGCGCCGTCGTGAACGTCTGGAATCCGCCGACGGGCACCTCGCGGGGCACGCCGGGCGTCTTGTACCCGCGGGCCGCGTCGAACTGCCGGCTCGCCTTCCAGTGCCAGATGTTGACCGGCGCCGCCGGGTCGTGCCCCGCCATCGTCACGCCCATGGGCAGCGCGGGGACCGCGTCCGACATGGCGTACATCACGGCGACGCCGTCGGGGAACAGGTTGCTCCCCTGGTCGATGTCGAGCGTCTCGTCCTTCCACTCCAGGCGGAAGCCGACCTGCTCCCCGACCCGGAAGGGCGTGACGCGCATCGCCGTCGTGTGCGTGCCGCGTTGCCACAGCGGACGCATGGCGATCGAGGTGCCCTGGGCCCGCAGCCATCCCGCGTGCGTCGGGTCGCTCAGCATCGCCGCGTCGGCGAGGGCCGCGGGGCGGAGCTCCTGCCCCGACGCGATCCCTTCGACCAGGACCGGCGGTGCCAGGCTCCTCACGAACGCGACCAGGGACCAGGCGTCGCGGTCGTCGACCTGCCCGCCCGGCCCCGGCTTGAGCACCTGGGGCCCGTACGCGATCATGGGCGTGCCTGGGACCCCCTCGATGATCGCCCGGTACAGGTCCTCGGGCGTCGAGCCCGACTTGTAGAGCCCGGAGGCCAGGTCCGCCGGGCGGATCGGGCGACCGCCCACGTCGGCGAGCTTGGCCATCTCCGGCCCGTCGCCGTGCCCCGTCTCGCCGTGGCAGTTCACGCACGCCAGCGACTTGAACAGCTGGGCCCCGCGCGTGATCATCGGGCGGTCGAGCTTGGGCACGCTCGCCGGCGGCGTGTACGCCGCGACCGGCGCCCACGCGTTCTTGTCGGCCTTCTCGGTGAGCCTGACGACGTAGTCGGCGAGCCCCCGGACCTCCGACGGGTTCAACGTCCCCTCGAACCCGGGCATGGAGCTGCGCACCATGCCCTTGCGGATCGTGGTCTCCACGGCCTTGACGACCTGGTCCGTGCTGCCCCCCGTCGCGGCGAACCGGAACGGGCTGTCGGCGAAGGCGCGGGGCTTCGGGAAGAGCTGCTCGGCGGCCGGACCGTCCCCGTGACCCTCGATGCCGTGGCACGCGGCGCAGTGGGTGACGAACAGGTCGTGGACGACCTGCGGCTCCAGCGCCGTGATCGCCACCGCGGTCGGCGGCGCGGGCGCCGCCGCGGGGGCCGGCGCCCGAGTGGTCGCGGGCGCCACCGCGGGGGCCTTGGCCGGGGCCGGCGCCTTGGAGGCCTTGGGCGCCGGCTCCGAACTCTTCTCACAGCCCGCGGCCAGCGCCGCGAACGCGACCAACCCGATCCGACCCGATCGACCGACGCTGATCCGGAGTGCCATCCTGTCCGCCCTCCTGGTTCCGAGGCTCGCGGGACAATGCAGACTTGGCCATCTCTATATCAGCAATCGAGACGGGTGTCAACCTCCGATGCGGCGCGGCCGCGGATTTGTGGAAAACCAGTGGCCCTCGACGGGCGACTGGGGTCAACGCCCGACGACCAGAACTCTGGACCGGCGCGGGCCGTGCACGAGCGCTCGCTCGAAGGGTCAGAGGATCAGCGGCTCGGGCGGAGGGAACAGCGGCACGGAAAGCCCGAACGCCTCGACCAGGGCCGTCATGCCGGCGAGGTCGTTCAGGCCGAACGCGCCTGGCTCATGGCTGTCGGCGTCGAGCACGCCCCAGCAACTCCCGCCCTCGTCGAAGCAGGGGACGACCGCCTCGGAGCGGTCGCGCGGGTCGCACGCGATGTAGTTCGTGCCCAGCGTGGCGACGTCGGCGACCAGGATCGGTCGGCGTTCGCCCCAACACCGACCGCACATGCCGTGCAGCCCGATGGGGGAGCACGCGGGCTTGTCGCGCCGCACCTCCAGCACCATCTGCTCGGCGCCGCTGACCTTGGCGTAGAACCCGATCCACGAAAGCCCGCGGGCCGAGAAGGCGCCCCACAGGAGGTCGCACACGCGCTGCATGCGGGCCGTGCGTTCCCCGGATACGGACGCGATCCCGACCAGAGGCGCGTAGTCGCGACCGAGCGTGACGTTGGAGTCGATCATCGCACACCCCCTCCCTGGTCCCGCGGGGGGCCGGATTCGGAGGATTCGGGCGTGGTCGCCGGGTTACAGCGTGGCGCTGGTGTAGGGCAGCAGGGCCATGTACCGGGCCCGCTTGATCGCCTGGCTCAGCAACCGCTGCTCGCGGGCGGTCACGCTCAGGCGCTTGCGCCCCAGGATCTTCCCGTTGGGGCTCATCAGGCGGCGGAGGGTCTCCGCGTCCTTCCAATCGACGTAGAGCGTGTCGTTGGCGCTCGTGCGCGACACCTTGACCTTCTGCTGCCCGCCCGGCGAACTGAAACGCTGGAACCTGCTCATCGAATCGCTCCGTCCTGGTCATGGGCCCGGGCGCCCCCCGCGGCTTGACGCGCCACAGGGTCCCGAGCGACGGGGTCCCGCTCGATCGAGCGGGGGTCTCCATGATAGGACGACACCCGGCGCCCAGACCACGTTCGCGGATCAGCGGGCGTCGTCCAGACCCCCGGATGCGCGCCGATTCGGAGGCCGAGGGCCTCTTCGCCCCGAAGTGGCGCAGGGGTGGAGCCGCGGGCGGAGCGACCCACCGGCACCGCCGCCGCGCCCCGCTCCCGGCTACTCCCCTGGGCCCCTCCGGGGGGCCTGCGGAGACCACCGGCCCGTGCTCCGCGCTCTGGGAGCGCTCTCAGAGGACATCTCCCAGAGTCCTGGAGCCCACCCCGATCAGCGGCGCGGCCTGCGATCCGCGGCCAGGTACCCCGGACCCGCCGCCAGCACCAGCAACGACAGGGTCAGCAGCACGGCGTTCTGGGCGATATTGCACCACCCCAGCGGACCGGAACAGAACGGATCCAGCTTGCCGAAGCACCCGCACGTGACGCTCATGCCGCGCCACAGCACCGACCCGATCCCCGCGATGAAGACCAGCAACTGCCCCGACAGGAGCAGGGCGGCGGGGCGGGCCCAGAGCCCGAGCAGGAGCAGCGCGGCGCAGAGGGCTTCCAGCCACGGGATGACGAACGTGGCGAGCACCGCGAGGTGGTCGGGCAGGACCTCGAACGCCTTGACCGAGAACGCGAACGACTGCGCGTCGCCGAGCTTGGCCCACGCCGCCAGGGCGAACAGGCCGGCGAGGACCAGGCGTGCGAGCAGCGCGGCGAGTCTCACGGCCCACCCCCGCCCTCGACCGGGTGCCCCGCGGACTGCCACGCGGGAAACCCGTCCGTCATGACGTGCAGGCGGTTGAACCCCATCTGCTGGAGGAGGATGGCGAGGTTCTCGCTGTCCTTGCAGTCGCCCCCGCCGCAGTAGATCACGATCGGGCGCGACGGGTCGAGGAACTGGATCACGTCGGGCTTGAGCCCGGTGGAGGGCGGGTTGTGGAAGGCGCCCATGACGCGCCCGGCGTCGAAGTCGGCCTTGGGGCGGGCGTCGAGGAAGGGCGTGCCCTGCTGGAACAGCTCGAACGCCTCGCCGACGCTGATCATCAGCCCCGGGCCCCGGGGCGGGGTCTCCGGGGCGTCGGGCGTGGTCGCCGGCGTCTGGGCCTCCGTGGGCTGGAGGCGGAGCGCCACCGGCGTGCGCGCCGAGTGGGCCGCGCCGATCAGCACGGCGACGCCGAACACCGCCAGGGCCCGCGTCAGGAGGCTCGTGGGCGCCATGCCGTCACTTGGGCTGCCCGGGCGCCGGGGTCAGGATGACCTCGCCGCTCTTGAGGGGTGTGGGCGGCGTGCCGGGGGCGTTGGCCGACTGCATGATGTTGCCGAACATGGGGATTCGAAGCTCGGGTTCGTCGGGGATGTCCGTCTGGACGACGAACTCGCCGCGGAGCTGCCCCCGCTTGGTGGGCGCGACGCCCGCATAGGAGATGGTGTACCCCGGCGCGGGCTTGTCCCTCGGGAGCTTGACGTTGGCGGGGGCCCAGGAGAACGCCACGGGCTCGGGGAACGCCGTGGGGTGGTTGGGGTCGACGTTGTTGATGATCGCCTCGATCTTCTTGATCGTGAAGGTCTGCCCGAGGCGGCTGTCGACGCGGAACTCGCCCTTGACCGGCCCGCCGACCGTCGCGATGCCCAGCGACACCGCCTGCGGGTTGGGGGCCAGCGACGACATCACCTGGGCCATCACGTTGAGCGTGACGAGCTGCGCCGACGGGCGTTCGTCGTTGGTCCGCACCGAGAGCGCCTGGTTCAGGAACCCGATCGGGGCCGTGCCCTTGAAGGTAATGGTGATCGGCGTGCGCCGGAAGGCGGTCCCCGCGGCGTCCGTGTACCCCTCGGTCTTCCCGATCGACACGTCGAAGTAGCGCTCGTCGAGCCCGGTGGCGCCGGTGGCCTCGAAGTCGGGCGTGCGTCCGATGACGTTGATCGTCATGGTCTTGGGCTCGCCCCGGTTGAGCTGCCCGAACGCGCCGTAGGCGGGATCGAAGTCCACGATCTTGAGCACCTCGCTCTTGACCGTCAGCACGCTGATGGGGTTGGACTCCTGGTTGGTCGTGACGGTCACGGTGGTTTGCTGCGGGCCCTTGCGCCCGTGCGGGTTGAACGCCACGCGGATGGTGCCGGTCTCGCCCGGGGCGTATTCGGTCTTGGCCAGGGCCGGGACGGTGCAGCCGCACGACCCGTGCAGGTTGGTGACCTTGAGAATTCCGCCTCCCCGGTTGGTGAAGGTGAACGTCGCCTCCACCGGGGCGGTGTCGTAAATGGACCCGAAGGCGTGCTCCAGGCGGTCGAACTCGATGCGGGGCTGGACCATCGCCGGCCCGAAACCCGGCAGCCCTGGGCTCGTCCCGGGACGCTCCGGGGCCTTGGTGGGCGTGGTCGGGGTCAGGAACTGGGCGGACGCGGACGCCGCCAGCCACGCGACGAGGATCGGAACGGCACATCGGACCATGGACAACTCCCTGGCGGGCCTGCGCCGCCGATGCACACAATAGGAATCGGCCCCCCGGGCCGCCGCGCGGAACGCCGCGGCGGGGTTCGGTGGTTTATTCTCGCCCGGTTGGCGAGCGCTCGGCGGACGCGGCGGAATCCACCGGTTGTCCGGCGGGCGCCGAGTCGAACATCGACCTGACAGGGGCCTCACTGGCCAATGACCCTGACAATCCCAGGCCGTCGCCCTCCCGTGCGGAGGTCGACGCGGCCCACCGCCGGTTCGACCCAGGGCTCCGGCGCCTGTTCGCCGCGCGGGGGGCCGGCGCCCACGAGGCCGACGAGCTCTCGCAGCGGACCTGGGCGGCGGTGTGGCAGGCCGTCCGCGAAGGGAAGTACGACCCGTCGCGCTCGGCCCTGAGCACGTTCGTCTACGCCGTCGCCATGAAGATGTGGCTGCGAGGCCGGCGGTCCGCGGCCCGCCCCCCGGACGCGGTGCTCGACCTGGCCGACCGCCTGCTCGACCGCGGGGCCGACGTCGGCGACGCGGCGGCCCTGGCCGAACTCCTCGGACGCGTCCGCGAGGCCCTCGCGGGCGACCTCGTGTCGGAGGACGATCGGCGCGTGCTGCTCGCCCTCTCGCGCGGGCTCTCGGACCGCGACCTGGCCCGGGAACTGGGCGTGGCCCCCAGCACCGCCCACGCCCGCAAGGCCTCCGCCCTCGACCGGCTCCGCCGGGCCCTTTTCGCCGACCGCCCCGAGCGCCGCCGGCGGATCGGAGCGGCGCACAACGCGGTACGGGGGACGCGACATGATGGACGACCGCGACATCACCGCCCTGCTCCGCATGGCCCGCGAGGCCGGGTCGATCGAGCGCTCCGCGTCGAGGGCGGTGGCGCCGCGCCTGGCGCTGGCCGCGGGGCTGGCGCTGGCGGCGTCGGCGACCCTGCTGGTCCTCTCGCGGGTGCCGAGCCGATCCGCGCCGACGCCCGGCGCCCCGACGGCCGAGGCGACGACCGGCCGTGTGCCCGTCGAATCGGCGGCGGACGCGCGCCCCGATGACGAGCGCGGTCGCGTGCTCCTGGCCATCTTCCGCGACGGCGCGGAGCAGGCGCCCTGCGTCATCCACAAGGACGTGGGCGACGCGCCGGGATCGGCCCTGGCGCGCCTGAGCCGCCAGGACCTGGCCCAACTCGCCGGTCGCTGCCAGAGCGGGCCCCTGAGGGTGCTGCTGGTCGAGCTGGCGGGCCCGCTCCGGCTGCTCCCGGCCACGCCGCAGGACGCCGGCGCCCTCGCCGCGTGCCTGGACCTGGCGGAGGACCGGCAGGCGGACTGGGGCTGCGCCGCCGCCGCGTGCGTGCCGCCCGAGGTCACGGTCACGACCGCGCGCGTCGCCCTCGCCCCGCCGCGCTAACCGCCCTTGGCGAAGTTGCGGGCCGTGCCGGTCGATTCCAGGGCGGCCCCGAGGCGCCTCAGGGCGTGGGCGTACGCCGCCGTGCGCATGTCGATCTTCTTCTGCTGGGCCAGGTCGTACACCGCCCCGAACTCGCGGGCCATGATCTGCTGCAGGCGCTGGTGCACCTCTTCCCTGGTCCAGTAGAACCCCGACTTGTTCTGCGTCCACTCGAAGTAGCTGACGGTCACGCCCCCGGCGTTGGCCAGCACGTCCGGCACCACCACGATCCTCCTGGACGAAAGCACGGGGTCGGCGTCGCTGGTGATCGGGCCGTTGGCCAACTCCAGCACCGCCTTGGCCCTGACCCTCGACGCGTTGCCGGCGGTGATCACGTTCTCGATCGCCGCGGGCACGAGCAGGTCCACGTCCAGCTCCAGCAGCTCCTCGTTGGTGATGGGCCTGCACCCGGGCGCCTTGGCGTCGACGCGCTTGGTCTGGGCCTTGGTCCTGATCTGGGCCTCGACGTCGAGCCCGCCGGGGTTGAAGACGCCCCCCCGCGAATCGCTGATCGCGACGACCTTGTACCCCTCCTGGGCCGCGAAGCGCGAAAAGAACTCGCCGGCGTTGCCGAAGCCCTGCACGGCGCACGTGCGTCCCTGGGCCTTGGGCAGCCACGAGAGCTTGCGCTGGAGCTCCTGGAGGCAGTACCACCCGCCCCGGGCCGTGGCGTCGTCGCGACCCACGCTCCCGCCCACCGCCACGGGCTTGCCCGTGATCACGCCCGGCTGGCGCTCGCCCAGGATGGTCGCGAACTCGTCGCTCATCCAGGCCATGATCAGGGGCGTGGTGTTCACGTCCGGGGCGGGGACGTCGGTGTCGACGCCCACGAATCGGGCCGCGGCCCGCATGTACCCGCGGCTGAGGCGCTCCAGCTCCGCCGTGCTCAGTTGCTTGGGGTCGACGATCACGCCGCCCTTGCCACCGCCGAAGGGGATCCCGACCACCGAGCACTTGAAGGTCATCCAGAAGGCCAGGGCCTTCACCTCGCTGGCACAGACGTCCTGGTGGAAGCGGATGCCGCCCTTGGCGGGCCCGCGCGTGTCGTCGTAGCGGCAGCGGAACCCCGTGAAGACCCGCAGCGACCCGTCGTCCATCCGCACGGGGATGGCGAACTCGGTCATGAGTCGCGGCTGGCGCAGGCGCAGCACCGTCTCGGGATGCACGTCGACGAACTCGGCGGCGGCGTCGAGCCGCTTGAGGGCGTCGCTGAAGACGTCGGCGGTCATCGGGGACTCCTGAGCGTCGAGGCCCAGTGTACCACGGTCCGACCCCGCCGGCCCGCGGGCGGAACGCCGCGGCTCCGTTTCCCCCAGCCGTACGAACCCGCTCTTGGACGCGGGAATGGCGAACGGGTCGGCGACGGTCGCGCGAATGGCCCACGGCAAAGAGCCGAGGGAACGCAGGCCAGTGGCGCGAGTCGGAAGAACGCGCACCAAGGCGCCGGCGGACGCCGCGGGTGCCACGGGCGAGCCGCCCGGCGGATCGCCCGTGCCGGCCTCCGGACCGGCGTCGAACAGCCGCACGGGTCATCGGGCGAAGCGCCCGATGACCCGTGCCACCCGACCCGCACGGGTCACGGGCGAAGCGCCCGATGACCCGTGTGACGGGGTCGCTCTCATCGGTCCACCCGCGACGAGAATCGGTGCACGGTGGCAGCTCCCCGCGTGCCCGGCGGGGCCGCTGCCGCCGCCGGTGCCCCCTCCTCCACCGGGGGGATCGGGTTCGATTGGGAACCACTTCTTCGGGAGCGGCGTCGTGCCGCCGCCCGGCGTTCGAGAGCACCACCGGGAGATCCGCGTACTCCACCACGCCGTCGCCCGTCAGATCAAGCGTGAGGTCTGCCCCGCCGGCGGTGGCTTCGAGCATCCTCTGGAGGTCCAGACCGTCCACGGGGATCTCCGAACAGCCCACCGCCAGCGGCGTTCGACCAGCGCCAGTGTCGGGGAACCCGCAGGAAGACCCACACGGGCTGGAAGCCCGTGCCACGGCAGTTGAGAACTCCCGTCCGTGGGATCGACCCCACATTGCGCACGAGGGCGTGTGTCCCGGGCCGGGGCGGGCGGCCCGGTGCCTACGCCCCCGCCTCCACGCCGCCGCGCAACTCGCCCGCGGCGAAGCGGTCCAGGGCCGAGTAGACCTCGTTGGCCGTGCGCGCGGTCCGCACCGCTTCCTTGAAGGGTCTGACGCTCTCCAGCTTGCCGTTGACCAGCGGGCGCTGCATGCTCCGGGCGAACCACGAGATGCGCCGGTTGATCTGGTACATGGCGTAGCGATCGTCGCGCTGCGTGCGCATGAGGTCGAAGAAGCGACGGATCGTCGCCAGCTTCTCCGCCTCCGTGGGCTCGATCGCCGGGCGGCCGTTCAGGTGGTCCCACGTCTGGCGGAAGAGCCAGGGCGCGGCGAGGGCCCCGCGCCCGATCATCACCCCGTCGCACCCCGTCGCCCGCAGCATGCGCTCGGCGTCCTTGGGCGCGCGCACATCGCCGTTGCCGATGACCGGGATGCGCCCGCCCGCGGCCTCCACCACCCGCGCGATGCCGCCGAGGCGCACGCTCCCGGCGAACTTGTCCTGGGTCGTGCGCCCGTGCACCGTCACCGCCCTGACGCCGGCGTCCGCCAGGGCCCGGGCCAGGTCGGGCGAGCAGGCCCGCCCGCTCTCGTAGTCCGCCGTGTGCCAGCACAGGCGGATCTTGCAGGTCAGGGGCACGGGGCCGCCGGTCGGCGGCGGGGCGGTGCCGTCCAGTCGCCGCGACCACTCCGCCCCGTCCAGCGCGCACTTCTCCAGCTCGCGCGTGACGCGCTCGACGATGGCGGCGGCCCGGGGCAGGTCCGTCAGCAGCTTCGACCCGCCGTCCTTCTTCGTCACCTTGTCGACCGGGCACCCCATGTTGATGTCGACGACGGCGGCCCCGTGCTCGACGGCCCAGCGGGCTCCCTGGGCCATGACCTCGGGGTCGCCGCCGTAGAGCTGCATGCCGACGGGGCGGTCGGAGGCGTTGGTCTTGGCCAGGTCGAGGCTGGTCGCGGTTCCGCGGAGCAGCCCCTGCGGGCTGAGCAGGTCGGTGCAGGCCAGCCCCACGCCGCCCCACTCGCGGCACACCATGCGGAAGGCCAGGTCGCAGTACCCCGCGATGGGCGCCAGCAGCAGGTTGGTCGACAGGCGCACGGGCCCGATCTGGAGCGCGCGCAAGAACACGGTAGAGGGTACGGGGGGCAGGGCAGCCGCGAGGCAGCGAGAGATGGGGAAGCGGGGAAGCGAGACAGGGGCTGGGCGAACCGGGGGCACGCCGAGGCTGAGGCTTCCGAAGCCTCGGATCGGGTGCAACGAGGCCGCCCAGACCATGGCCCTTCCATGCCCGGTCTTCTCGCTCCCCCCGCCTCGCTGCTTCCTTGTCTCGCCGTCTTGCTGTTTCCCGGTCTCGCTCACCTACCCTCCGCCCGGTGTACCAGGCCCTGCTCACGCGCCGCTACCTGTCGAGCAAGGTGATGCCTCTGCTGGCGTCGCTGGCGGTCATGCTGTGCACCGCGATGGTGCTGATCACCTGGTCGGTGATGGGGGGGTTCCTGGAGCGGCTGCTCTCCGCCGGGCGGAACGTGATGGGGGACGTGGCGGTGTCGTGGGGCACGATCGGCTTCGCGCACGCCGACGACCTGATCGCGAGGCTGGAGAAGCACCCGGACGTCGCCGCCGCCGCCCCCATGATCGAGACGTTCGGGCTGATCTCGCTCCCGGGCGGTCGGACCGAGCCGGTGATCATCAAGGGGATCGAGGGGTCGTCGTTCGACCGCGTCACGGGGTTTGCCGAGGCCCTGTGGTGGAAGCCCGTCGCCAAGCCCCTGGCCAGCGACCAGGAGGGCGTCGACATCCGCCTGCGCGACGAGAACCGGCGCGTGCTGGGGCGGATGCACGCCGACGGGCTGGCGATGATGGCCTCGCCCGACCCGGTCTCGGGGCGCGACTGGCCCGACCCGCGCCCGGGCGTGGTCCTGGGGATCGAGCTCTCGCGCTACAACATCCGCGACGGCGACAGCGGGACCTACACCCCCGGCGCCCCCATCGTCAAGACCGCCGACGGACGCTCCGACGTGCAGCGCTCGCTCATCCTCCCGGTCAACGGCGAGGTGGTGCTCAACATGATGCCGCTGGACTCGTCGGGGCGCCCGCTGGGCGGGCTCGACGCGGTCACGCGGGCCTTCCCCGTCGTCAACGAGTTCCGCACCGGGCTTTACGAGATCGACAAGGGCACCGCCTACGTCGAGCTGTCGAGCCTCCAGCGGGCCCTGCGCATGGACGCCGCAAGGCGCATCGTCCCGCGCCCGCAGGGCGAACGAGCCGCCCCCGCCTTCAGGATCGAGACCGACCCCTCGACCGGCGAGGAACGGATCGTGCGCACGGAGCAGGAGATGATCGACGACCCCGCCCGCGTCACGCACGTCCTGGTCCGCGCCAAGCGGGCCCCGGCCGAGGGCGGCGACCCGCGGGCCCTGGCCCTGGTCGTGCGCCAGGTCTACGCCCAGTTCGCCGACGACCACGCGGGCAAGGTCCCCGCGGCCCCGGGCACGGTGCTGGCCGGAGGGCACGCCCGCATCGCCGAGTCGGGCAACGCCGTCGCCATCCGCACCTGGGAGGACCAGAACCGCACCTTCATCAGCGCCGTGAAGAAGGAGATCGGGCTGGTGCTCTTCGTGTTCACGTTCATCAGCATCACCGCGGTCTTCCTGGTGCTGGCGATCTTCTGGTCGATGGTGAGCGAGAAGACGCGCGAGGTGGGGATCCTGCGGGCCATCGGGGCCAGCCGGCGGGGCGTGGCGTTCGTGTGGCTGGCCTACGGCGGGGTGATCGGGCTGGTGGGCTCGGCCCTCGGGCTCGCCGCCGCCACCGTCATCATCCGAAACATCAACCCCATCCACGACTGGATGGGCAAGACCCTGGGCCTCTACGCCTGGGACCCGCAGGTCTACTACTTCTCCGAGATCCCGAGCCGGGTCGTGCCGCTGCACGCGGCCATCGTGTTCGTCGGGGGCGTCGCCAGTTGCGTCCTCGGGGCCCTGATCCCCGCCATGCGGGCCGCCCGCATGGACCCCGTCCGCGCCCTCCGCTGGGAATAGCCCGAGTGCCCTTCATCGAAGCCGTCAACCTCCACAAGACCTACCGCCTGGGGCGCGTGGACGTGCCCGTGCTCCGGGGCGTGGACCTCTCGATCGAGAAGGGCGAGTGCCTGGCGGTCCTGGGCGCCTCGGGCTCGGGCAAGAGCACGCTGCTGCACCTGCTGGGCGGGCTGGACCGCCCCGACCGCGAGCCCACGGCCCGCATCCTGCACGAGGGGCGAGCCCTGGACGGACTCTCCGCCCGCGGGCTCGACGACTTCAGGGCCGGGCACGTCGGGTTCATCTTCCAGTTCTACCACCTGTTCCCGGAGCTGACGGTGCTGGACAACGTGGTGATCGCCGCCATGGTGCGGGCGGGGGCTTCGTACGCCTCGGTGCGCGCGCAGGCCCGGGCCCGGGCCGCCGCCCTGCTCGACACCGCCGGGCTGGGGCACCGCCTGCGTCACCGCCCCTCCGAGCTGTCGGGGGGCGAGCGTCAGCGCGTCGCGATCGCGCGCGCGCTCATCAACCGCCCCGAGGTCCTGCTCGCCGACGAGCCCACCGGGAACCTCGACCGCGCCACCGGGCGGCGGATCCTCGAGTTCCTCGAGGGCGTCCGCGCCCGGGAGCGCACGACGGTGGTGATGGTGACGCACGACCCGTCGATCGCCGAGCGGGCCGACCGGGTGGTGACGCTGGAGGACGGTCGCCTGGCGCGTCCGGCGTGACGATTCGGGACATGTTCGGTCCGGGTGTCGGAATGGTGCCCCGTGGGCGTGTCCCGGGCTTGTTAGGCAGTTACTATCTAGACCGGCCCGCTGGCCGCGGAGGTGATTTGACGCCGATGACGCCGAGTTCAACGCCGGCCCCACACGCCGATGCCCGACTGACCGTCCACGAGGGTGGGCGGGCGGACATGTCGTCCAGCACGATCGCGCTGCGGGGCCTGGGGGGCCTGGACGGGCGCGAGGTGACCGCGACGGTGGCGGAGGCCGGCGCCGGCCTGCCCGTGGTGTTCCTGCACGGGCTGGTGGGGCTGAACGACCACTGGGAAGAGGTGGTGCGGGGGATCCGGCACCGCTCGCGCTGCGTGCTCCTGGAGCTTCCGCTGCTGGACCTGCGGGGGCAGGACTGCTCGATCCTGGGCGTCGAGACGCTGACGACCCTGTTCCTGGAGCGGCACCTCAAGGAACCGGCGATCCTGGTCGGGAACTCCTTCGGCGGGCACGTGGCCCTGCGCGTGGCGCTGGCGCGCCCGGACCTGGTGCGTGGGCTGGTGCTGGCCGGGTCCAGCGGGCTGATCGAGAAGACCATGATGGGCGAGGTGCAGATCCGCCCCTCGCGGGAGTGGCTGCGGGAGAAGATCGGCGAGCTCTTCTTCGACCGCTCCAAGATGCGCGAGAGCGACCTGGACCGGGCCCACGCCGAGCTGTCGCAGCGGGGCGGCGCCCGGGCCATGATCAAGCTCAGCCGGTCGGCGCGCCGGAACAACCTGGGGAGCAAGATGGGCGGCGTCAAGGTGCCCACGCTCCTGATCTGGGGCCGCCAGGACATCGTCACGCCGCCCGAGGCCGCCGAGGGGTTCAGGAGCTACATCCCCGACGCCCGCATCGTGTGGTTCGACCGCTGCGGGCACGCGCCCATGATCGAGGCGCCCGACCAGTTCGCCGAGGCGATGCTCGGGTTCATCGACGAGCTGGAGCGCCGCGACGCCGCGGGCTAGGGCCCCGGGGATGGGCACGATGGCACGACGCTGGACACGCCTGGTGGGGCTCGGGCTGAGGGCCTATCTCTCGCGCCGCATCGCGCGCCTGGGGGACGCCGATCACTGGCGCGCGCACACCGCCCGCATCCAGCTGGCCCAGCTCCGCGGGCTGCTGCGGTCGGCGGGGGGCACCGAGTTCGGACGGGCCCACGGCTTTGCGCGCCTGGCCACGCTCCCCGACGCCGACCTCCTCGCCGCCTACCGCAAGGCCCTCCCGCCGGCGGACTGGTACGCCTTCAAGGACCGCATCGCGCGGATGCGCGAGGGGGCCGAGCCCGACGTGCTGTGGCCCGGGCTGGTGCGCGACTTTGCGCAGACCAGCGGCACCACCGCGGGCGACAAGTTCATCCCCGTCAGCCGCGAGATGATGCGGAGCAACTTCCGCGCCTCGCTCGACATCTTCTGCCACCTGCACCGCTTCGGGGCGTCGCTCCCGGGGCTGACCGCCGGGCGGAGCCTGTTCCTGGGCGGGTCGACCGACTTTGCCACCAGTGACACGGGCATCCGCACGGGGGACCTCTCGGGGCTGGTGGTGCCCATGATCCGCTGGCCCGTCTCGGAGATCTACCTCCCCGGGCTCCCCGGGCGCAAGATCGCGCTCATGAGCCACTGGCCCAGCAAGCTCGAGGCCATGGCCCGGGCCTGCGTCGACCGGGACGTGCGCATGATCTCGGGCGTCCCGAGCTGGACGCTCAGCCTCTTCGAGAAGGTCGTCGCCCTGGCGCGGGAGGGGGGGCGTGACGCGCGCACGGTCGCGGACGTGTGGCCCAACCTCACGGCGTTCGTGCACGGCGGCGTGCGCTACGCCCCCTTCGAGCCCCGCATGCGCGAGGCGTGGTCCGGCTCGCCCACGGGGCCCGACATCCCCATCCGGCACGAGCTGTACCCGGCCAGCGAGGGGTTCGTGGCCATGCAGGACACGCGGGGCGATCCGGGCCTGCGCCTCATGTCCGACGTGGGCAACTTCTACGAGTTCGTCCCGCTGGAGCGGGTCAACGACGCCGACGCGCCGGCCCACGCCTGCTGGGAGGTCGAGAAGGGTCGGCGCTACGTCGTGTGCATGAGCACCTGCTCGGGGCTGTACCGCTACATCCTGGGCGACGTGGTGGAGTTCGACACGATCCCGGCGGGGCCCGACGCGCGGGGGGGCGGCGGCCCGTGCCGACTGCGCATCGTGGGGCGGCACAAGCACTTCATCAACGCCTTCGGCGAGAACCTGATCGTCGAGCACGTCGAGAACGCGGTGGCGCGGGCGGCCCGCGAAACCGGCTGGGTCGTCGGGGAGTTCACCGCGGCCCCGGTCTACCCCGATCCGGGCGCGGGGAGGCGGGCGGGGCTGGAGCTGGCGATCGAGGTCAGGGGCGAGGTGCGAAGCCACGCGTTCGCGCGGGCGTTCGACGCGGCCCTCAAGGCCCAGAACGTCGACTACACCACCAAGCGCACCGACGACCTGGGGATGGCGCCGCCGACCGTGACGGTGCTGCCCATGGGGACGTTCGAACGCTGGATGGCCAGCCGCGGCAAGCTGGGAGGGCAGCACAAGTGCCCTCGCTGCGCCAACCACCGGGACCTGATCGATGGGGTCGTCGAGGCGGGGTGGGGGTCCGGCGTGGGGTCGCACGGATGACGTTCGGGCCTGGGTAGGGGGTCAAAAGCACCCCCGCCGAATCACGAGTACGCTGGAGGGGCGGGCAAGGCCTCGGTCGCCCGCCACGGGGAACACGTCAGTGAGCAAGGACATGTCGCTGGGCCGGATCGGCGGGTGCGGGTGCGGCGGGTGCGGGTGTGGGAAGCCGGACTCGGCGGTGGTTGCCGCCGCCCTGGAGCTCCTGGGGCAGTGCGAGGGGATCGTCCGCCAGGTGCCCGACCGGGCGTACACGGGGGTGTCGGCGGGGCTGGACGGCGGGTCGGTGGGCAAGCACGTCCGGCACACGATGGACCACTATGCCGCCATCGTGCGCACGCTGTCGGAGGGGGGGGCGGTGGACTACGACCACCGGGAGCGCGACGTGCCGATGGAGCGTGACCGCGTGGCGGCGCTGGCGTCGATCGACGCCGTGAAGCGCTCGGTCCGGTCCATGCGGGCGTCGGACCTTGATCGGGGCGTGACGATCCGCGTGATGACGGACGCCGCGGGGACGGAGGCGCTGCTGGCGTCGAGCCTGGGGCGCGAAGTGGCGTTCGCGACGCACCACGCGGTGCACCACCTGGCGATGATCAAGTCGATCGCGCGCGAGTTCGGGTTCACCCTCGCCGAGGGCGTGGGGCGGGCGCCGTCGACGTTGAATCACGAGCAGGCCGCGGGCGGAGGCGCGTCGAGAGCATGAGCGCTCGGGAGTCGCACGGAACTGGGGAGCCCGGTCGGCGCGCCGAGCGCGTCGGCGGGTCGAGCGAGCCGCGGGTTGCACAGCCCCTCCCTCCCCCGGGGGGGAGGCGGGCGGAGCGCGGAGCCAGGCGTTGAATGTGCACGGTGTCGATCATCTCCATCCGCGCTTCCGACGGGCGTCGCGGGTTCCGGGCCGTGTGCAACCGGGACGAGAACCGGGGGCGAGCGGCGGCGCGGGCGCCCGAATGGCGCGCGGTCCCGGGCGGCGAGCACCCGCCGCGGGCGATTTACCCGGTTGACCCCAGCGGGGGCGGGACCTGGATCGCCGCCAGTTCGCGGGGGCTGCTGCTGTGCCTGCTGAACCTGAACGAGAGCCCCGCTGCGATGCTGCCGCCGGCGTCGGCGCTGCGGTCGCGCGGGCTGGTGATCCCGGACCTGATCGCGAGCACGGACTCGGGCGAGGTGGGGCTGGCGCTGCGCGAGATGGACCTGGACGCCTTCGCGCCGTTCCGGCTGGTCGTGGCGGACGGGTGCGGGGCGCGGGGGGTGCGGATGCTCGAGGCCCGCTGGGACCGCGACGAGCTGCGGATCGCGGAGGTCGTGCGCGCGCCGGCGTGCTTCGTCAGCTCCGGGCTGGGCGACGCGCTGGCGGCGCCGCGGCTGGAGCTGTTCGAGCGGCACGCCCGGGAGCTGGAGGGCGCGGGCGGGGCGGAGGCCCAGGACCGGTTCCACGCGCACCAGTGGGCGGACCGCCCGGAGATCAGCGTGCGGATGAGCCGCGCCGACGCGCGCACGATGTCGGTGACGACGGTCACGGTGCTGGGCTCCGAGGTGGCGATGGGGTACCGGGCGCTGGCGGCGGAGGAGGCGGCTGAGCCCTCGTGGGACCGGGCCCGGCGTCCGCGCTGACCGCGCTCCGCGCGGCCGGGGCGACCGCCGCGCGGGGGGCCCGGCTCGGCTACATTTGGGCTCCTGCGAGCGCCCGCGGACGGGCGCTTGCCACCGATCCGCCCCGGGTGCTTCGCCGCATGAACACGCTCGCGTTCCTCGAGTCGATCCTGACGGGCCAGTTGCTGGTGAGCGGGCTGGTGATTGTGCTGCTGGTGCACGTGATCCTGGGGACGGTGGCGTACATGATCTACCTGGAGCGGAAGATCTGCGCGTACGTGCAGGACCGCATCGGGCCGAACCGGGTCGGGTTCGACTTCGGGCTGCCGGCGCTGTCGTTCCTGAAGGGGGCGCTGGGGCTGGGGCAGCCGCTGGCGGACGGGCTGAAGCTCTTCCTGAAGGAGGACTACACGCCCACGCGGGTGGACAGGCTGATGTTCACGCTGGCGCCGGCGATCATCATCGTGCCGGCGCTGATGGGGTTTGTCGTGATTCCGTGGGGTGGCGTGTGGGACATGCCCTCGTTCACGCTGCTGGGGGTGGCGGTGGAGGGCGGTCCGGTGCACGTGACGGGGGCGGCGATCAACGTGGGGGTGGTGTACCTGCTGGCGATCGTGTACGGCGTGACGCTGGGGGGTTGGGCGAGCAACAACAAGTACTCGTTCCTGGGGGGGCTGCGGGCGACGGCCCAGATGATCAGCTACGAGATCCCGCTGGGGCTCTCGCTCATGGCGGTGCTGCTCGTGGTGGGGTCGCTGGTGCCGGAGCGGATCGTGGGGTTCCAGGCGCGCGAGGGGTGGCTGATGCTGAGCCAGCCGCTGGCGGGCGTGCTGTTCTTCGTGTCGATCCTGGCGGAGGCCAACCGGGCGCCCTTCGACAACGCGGAGGCGGAGCAGGAGCTGGTGGGGGGGTACCACACGGAATACAGCTCGATGCGGTGGGCGATGTACTTCCTGGCCGAGTACGCGCACATGATCACGAGCTGCGCGTTCTTCACGCTGCTGTTCCTGGGGGGGTATCACCTGCCGCTGGTGCCCTGGCTGCGCCCGGAGGACACGTCCATCGCGGGGGCGCTGCTGAAGTTCGGGGTGTTCTTCGGGAAGGTGGTGGGGCTGATCTGCGCGATGATGGTGATCCGGTGGACGATCCCGCGGCTGCGGTACGACCAGATCATGATCATGGCGTGGCAGGTGGTGATCCCGCTGAGCCTGGGCGTGGTGGTGGGGACGAGCGTGGCGGTGCACCTGGGCTGGACGGGGATCCTGCCCATGCTGGCGATGAACGGCGTGGTCCTGGCGCTGCTGCTGGCGGCCCAGCCCTTCCTGGACAAGGGCGTGCGGACGCGGGCCCTGCCCAACGCGCGGATCCGGCTGTACGGCTCGCGGTTCAGCCCCATGCCGGGCGAGCGCGTGGTCACGTCACCGAGCGACCCGACGGCGCTCGAGGACCGCCCCTACGAGGGCACAGCCCGGATGATCTAGTGGCACGAGTCGGAAGTCCGTGGACGGATGCGCTCCGGGTGCCATGGGTCATCGGGCGCTTCGCCCGTGACCCGTGCGGGTGTTCGAGGCCCGTCCGGAGGCCGGCACGGGCGATCCGCAAGGCGGATCGCCCGTGGCACCCGCGGCGTCCGCCGGCGCCTTTGTGCGTGTTCTTCCAACCACGCCGGGTGCCACGACTGTGCCGCTCGGGGCACAGTCGTGCCGGTGGGGAGAGCACGACTGTTCGCCGAGCCGAACAGTCGTGGCACGGGTTCCGGGTGCCACGACTGTGCCGCTCGGGGCACAGTCGTGCCGACGGGGCACAGTCGTGCCGGTGGAGCACAGTCGTGCCGACGGGGCACAGTCGTGCCGGTGGGGAGAGCACGACTGTTCGCCGAGCCGAACAGTCGTGGCACGGCGGGTGCCACGGGTCATCGGGCGCTTCGCCCGATGACCCGTGCGGGTGTTCGAGGCCCGTCCGGAGGCCGGCACGGGCGATCCGCAAGGCGGCTCGCCCGTGGCACCCGCGGCGTCCGGCTGCGCCTTGGTGCGTGTTCTTCCGACTCGAATAGGCCCGCGTTACTGGCGCGGCGTGAGGTCGGAGTCCGGCAGAACCTGGAAGAGCGTGGGCATCAGGTAGGCGCGGCCGTTCTCCACCAGCAAGCGTCCGCTGGCCCGGACGCGGGGTCCCTCGGCGCGGCCCGCGAGAACGGCCTCGAAGCGCTCGCGCATGCGGCAGCGGACGACGGGGAGCGCGGGCCAGGCCGGGCTGTCGAGATCGTTGTCGAAGGCGAGGGCGGGCGTGCCGTCGGGGCCGGTGACGAGCCGGCCGGCGCGACCGGCCAGGATCTCGCCCTCGCGCAGTCCGGACAGGGCGTCGGGGCGCGTGGGCGCGGCGTCGGCGCGCGGGTCGAGGGCGCGCGGGGCGGAGCGCTGGGCGTCGAGGCGCTCGGCGAGTTCGCGCGCGGTGGGGTTGGCGGGCGGCGGGGCGTCGGGGGGCGGGGGCGCGGCGTCCGGTGCGTCGGCCCGCGCGAAGGTCGACACGAGCACGAGGGTCTGGTCGCGGTAGCCGTAGTACTGCCCGGTGAGCAGGACGGTGGTGTTGGCGGCGGCGAGGGGATCGAGGCGGGCGCGGGCCGAGCCGGGGATCAGCGGTAGTGCGACGGGGTGCTGGGCGTCGGCGGGCTCGAAGGCGAGGTCGCCGTCGGGGGATTGGACCAGTCGGCCCTTGAGGCGTGTGAACGGGGTGCCGTCGGGGATGCCGGGGGCGCGTCCGATCGTCGAGCCGCCGGAGGTGGGCGAGTAGGCGTCGTCGTTGCGTTCACGGCGCTGCTGCTCGAAGAGGACCTGGTCGGCGCCGGGGCTGCGGAGGGCCGGGTCGGCGGAGGGCGGGGTGTGGGCGCCGGAGGCGAGCCCGGCGGCGAGGAGGAGCAGGCCCGCGGCGGAGTGGGGCGGCAGAGTGAATCGGGAGACGCGCATGCCCCATTATCGGCCCCATGATCGGCGGGCGCGGGCGACGATGGCGTGGGCTTGGGCGGGGCGGGTCGGGCGGCGTGGGTCTGGGCGGTTGTCCCCGGCGGGACGGGTCCGTAAAGTGGTGCCCCGCGGGATGATCGCGGATCGGTGCCCGGCCGGGTGCCAGAGTGGTCAAATGGAGCGGATTGCAAATCCGCTGGAGCAATCCTTCGTGGGTTCGAATCCCACCCCGGCCTTTCCTCCGCGGGCCCGCGGGCGGGCTGCGAGCCGGGCCCGGGCGGCTGCTCAACAGAGGGCGGCGAAGCTGAGCAGGGCGAGGAGGAGGATGCGCTGCTGGTTGGCGGTGATGGTGACGATGCGGGCCATGTCCATTCTCCGTGATGTCGCGGGCGAGGCTCGGCTTGTGCCTGTCTGGGCAAGCGCGTCCGCACCGAGGGGGATTCAAGGGGCGTGCCAGCGGGCCGGCGCGGGCGCGGGCGCCGGGGAGCCCGCCGTCAGAGGGCTTGGCGCGGGGTCGGGTGGGCCGCGCCTGGTCCGTCTGTGCCGCGTGTTGTACCACAACTTCACGCGGCGTTGCCCGGCGGCAGCGTCGTTGGCGTGCGCATTGGCGGTTATCGGCCTGCACGCCGCGGGTCCGGCGTGGGCGCAGGCCCAGGAGACGCGGGTCGCGGCGCCGGAGCCCGCGCAGGGGCTGCGCGTGTTCGAGGACGTGCGGTCGTGGTTCGAGGCGGGGGAGGCTCCCGAGGGCGGGCCGTGGGTCTCGGGCGCGATGCTCTGGGCCCGCTCGGGCGACGGCGTGCTGGCGCGGGCGTCGGCGGTGACGCTCGACGCGCGGGGGCTGGACCTGGCGGCGGTGCTGCGCGGGCCCATCGAGTCGGCGAGCACGAAGGTGTTGGCGGGCGGCGTGCGAGACGCGACGTGGCGCGAGCACTGGGCGTCGGCGTTGAAGGAACTGCGCCTGAGCCTGGAACTCTCCGGACCCCTGGTGCCGTTCGCGCCGCGGACGTTCCGAGAGGTGGATCTGGAGGTCGCGCCGGGGCTGGAGGGGCTGGCGGTCCGCGCGGGCGATCAGCTCGCGGCGATCTTCCCCTCGACGCAGCAATCGACGGGGATGACGCCCGCCGAGGCGCTTTCGGCGGCGATCGCGCAGGCGACGGGCGTGCCGGGGCTGGCGATCCCGGGCGATCCCAACGCCGAGCCGGGGGCGTTGTCGGAGCGACACGGGCTGGCGTACTACCGGTGTACCGGTTCCGGACGCTTCAGGTGGCGCAGACGGGCCCGGGGCGGGCGGGGACGTTCCTGTACCGCGGCGGCGACTTGGTGGGCGAGTCGGTGGTGAACGGGCGGTCGTTGCGGGCGGCGCTGGACGAGGCGCTCGGGCACCTGGCGTGGCGGGCGGAGTCGGCGGGCGGCGTGCCCGCGGTGTTCGACCCCGTGACAGGGCGCACGTTCGGTGCGAGCGACGCGCGGCAGACGGCGCTGGCGGCGCTGGCGCTGGCGCGGGGATCGCGGGCCACGTCGGACGTACGGACCCGGGAGCGTGCGGCGGGCGCGGCGAGGCTGCTGCTCGACGCCAGGGACGAGCCCCGCGATGCGGTGACTCGGGCGCTGCGGCTGCTGGCGCTCCTGGCCCTCGACGCCGACCCGGCGCGGGCGGACGCGCTGGCGGAGGGGTTGGCGCAGGAGGCGGTGGAGGGCCCCGCGGCGTCGGTGGCGGCGACGGCGTTGGCGCGGGCGAGGCGGGGCGACGCGGCGCGGTCGCGGCTGGACGCGGTGTACCGGGGCACGCCGCCCGGCGAGCTGGCGTCGCACCTGCCGTGGATCGTGTGGGGCGAGCGGGCGCTGGCGGGGGAGGGGGCGATCGCGGCGGCGCCGGCGTTGCGGCAGCTTCGCGAGGCGCTGCAGGTCTCGGCCATGACCCATGCCGACGCGGGCGACGACGCGCGCGACATGGTGGGGGGGATCGTGTTCACGGCGGGGGGCGCGTCGTTGCCGAGCTGGCACACGGCGCGGGCGGTGGGTGGGTTAGCGGCGATGCTGACCACGCCCGGGCTGACCGACGACGGGGATCGCATGGCGGAACTGGCTCGGCTGGTGCCGATGCTGCGGTTCCTGCTCCAGTTGCAGGGGGCCGGGGGCGCAACGTGGCTGTATGCGGACGAGGAGCTGGCGAGGGGTGGCGTCCGGGCGGCGGTGTGGGAGCAGCGGCAGCCCATCGAGGCGTGCGCCATGTCGGCGCTGGCGTTGTCGGCGCTGGCGGTGTCGGAGGCGGTGGAGGCCCTGGAGCGGCTGTCGCGGGCCCGGGGCGGCGATCGACCCTAGAAAAACAGGGGTTTGGAGGGGGTGTTGGGGGGCCCGTCCGCGTCGCGCGCGGCGGGGGTGCGGCCTATGATTTTCGCGTTGCGTTCGGGGTGTCCGGCGGGCTTGGCCGGGCGCGTCCGGGTCGCGCGCGGAGCGACGTCTCATGAGCGAGCAGGACGGGATCGGCGGGGCGGAGTCGCGGTTCAACGTGATCGACCAGGACATCACGCAGGAGCTTCGGGACAGCTACCTGACGTACGCGATGAGCACGATCATGGACCGGGCGCTGCCCGACGTGCGCGACGGGCTCAAGCCCAGCCAGCGTCGGCTGCTGTGGTCGATGAACGAGCTGAACCTCAGGCCCAGCAGGAAGCACGTCAAGTGCGCCAAGATCGTGGGCGATTGCATGGGCAACTACCACCCGCACGGCGACGCGGCGCTGTACGGCACCATGGTGGGCATGGCCCAGGACTGGAAGAGCCGCGCGCGCCTGGTCGATCCGCAGGGCAACTTCGGGTCGATCGAGGGCGACCCGCCGGCGGCGATGCGGTACACCGAGGCGCGGATGGCGGCGGCGGCGGCGGACATGCTCGCGGACGTCGAGCTCGACGCCGTCGAGATGCAGAGCAACTACGACGACACGCGCGAGGAGCCCACGGTGATGCCGGGGCGGTTCCCCAACCTGCTGGTGAACGGCGGGGTGGGGATCGCGGTGGGCATGGCGACGAGCCTGGCCCCGCACAACCCGACGGAGGTGATCGACTCGATCATCCGCGTGATCGACGACCCGGCGATCTCGCTGGAGGACCTGATGCGCGACGTGACCGACGCCGACGGGGAGGTCGTCCGTCGGGGGATCGTCGGGCCCGACTTTCCGACGGGGGGCACGATCAGCGGTCGGCGGGGCATCGTGGAGGCGTACGCGCTGGGTCGTGGGAAGGTGGCGGTGCGGGGCTCGTGCCACGTCGAGAGCGTGGGCAAGGGATCGGAGCGCGAGCAGGTCGTGATCGATTCGATCCCGTACATGCTCATGCAGGGGACGCTGGTGGAGCGGATCGTGGACGCGGTGAAGGAGGAGAAGATCCAGGACGTGGCGGACGTGCGGAACGAGTCGGGGCGCGAGGCCCGGACGCGGATCGTGGTGGAGTTGAAGAAGGGCGCGGACGCGCGGGTGGTGGAGAAGCAGCTCTACACCTTCACGCCCCTGCAGGGCACGTTCAGCATCTCGAACATCGCGCTGGTGAACCGCCAGCCGCGGACACTCTCGCTGCGGGAGATGATCGACCACTACGTGCGTCACCGGACGGACGTGGTGCGTCGGCGGACGTCGCACCTGCTGCGCGAGGCCAAGAAGAAGGCGCACCTGCAGGAGGGCGCGATCTTCGCGGTGTGCGACATCGACGAGGTGATCGCGATCATCCGCGCCAGCCGCACGCGAGAGGAGGCGATCGAGCGGCTGATGGAGCGGCGGTTCCGGATCCCGGCGTCGCACGCGCACGCGGCCCGTCTGCCGGCGCGGCTGCTGGAGCGGGTGCGGGCGGCCGAGGCGCTGTCCGAGCCGGGCGTGCTGCTGTCGCGCCTGCAGGCCGAGACCATCGGCGCCATGCGGCTGATCCAGCTGGTGGGGCTGGAGATCGAGGAGCTGGTGGAGGAGTACCGGGCCCTGACGGGCCAGATCGAGGAGTACGAGTCGATCCTGGGGGACGCCCGGCGCGTGCTGGCGGTCATCCGGGGCGAGTGCGAGGAGATGCGGGCGCGGTACACCGTGCCGCGGCTGACGGCGGTCGAGGAGGAGGCGGGGGACTTCCAGATCGCGGAGCTGATCCCGCACCAGCGCGTGGCGGTGACCATCAGCCGCCAGGGGTACATCAAGCGCGTGCCGCTGGACACCTACCGGCAGCAGGGCCGGGGCGGGAAGGGGATCCGGGCGGGCGACGCCCGGGACGACGACTTCATCGCGCACGTGTTCGTGGCGGGGACGCACGACGACCTGCTGTGCTTCACCGACACGGGGCGGGTGTTCATGATCAAGGTGTACGAGGTCCCCGAGATGAGCCGCACGGCCATGGGTCGGGCCATCGTGAACCTGCTGGAGCTGCGCGGGGGCGAGCGGACGTGCGCGTACCTGAACGTGGAGAACTTCGAGGCCTCGAGCAAGTTCCTGACGTTCGCGTCGCGGGGCGGGATCGTGAAGCGCACGGCGCTGAAGGAGTACCGCAACGTGAACCGCGGCGGCATCATCGCCGTCGGGCTCAAGGAGGGCGACTCGCTGCTGGACGTGATCATCACGGACGGGGACGACGACGTGATGCTGGTGACGGCGGAGGGGATGGCGATCCGGTTCTCGGAGCAGGACGCGCGCCTGATGGGGCGGAGCGCCGCGGGCGTGAAGGGCATCGAGCTGGGCGAGGGCGACGCGGTGATCGGGGCGGTGGCGGTGCCCATGGTCAAGGACGCCGAGGGCGACGCCGTGACCCGCAACCCCGCCCTTTCCGTGCTGACCATCACCGAGCACGGGTACGGCAAGCGGACGCGGGTGGACGAGTACCGCGTGCAGCCCGAGGCTGGGAAGATGCGGAGCCAGAGCCGGGGCGGCAAGGGGCGGGCGGACATCAAGACCGGGGGGCGGAACGGTCGCAGCGAACGGTCGCAGCGTGGCGGCGGTGCTCTGCGCCGATTCGGACGACACGGTGGTGGTGTCCAAGGGCGGGCAACTGGTGCGCATCCCGGCGTCGAGCATCAGCCAGATCGGGCGCGGGACGCAGGGCGTGCGCGTGGTCGGGCTCGACGAGGGCGACCGGGTGATCTCCGCCGCCCGAGTCGCGGATTCCGACGATCCTGCGGTAGCGACGGAGTGAACGGGGCGGGGGTCCCGCGCACCCGAACAGATCCCCCGGGGCGGGGCGGGCGCGAACCACTCCCGGTGGTTTCGAGTACGATGGAGCGGCGGAGCCGACGATGACGACGGACTGGTCGGAGAACATCCTGATCACGGAGCTGGCCGACGAGCCGGCGCTGTCCGATGAGTTGGCGACGCTGATCCAGCGTTTCGTGGAGACGGAGGACGGGCGCGTGCCGCACGTCGTGCTCAACTTCGGCGCGGTGACGTACGTGAACAGCTCGAACCTGGCCCAGATGCTGCGCCTGCGGAAGCGTCTGGGCGAGTGCGGGCGGCGGGTGACGCTGTGCTCGGTGGCGGACCAGGTCCGCTCGGTGATCTCGATCACGGGGCTGGACAAGGTGCTGGCGATCTCTCCGGATCCGTTGACGGCGCTGGCCCGCCTGCAGATCGGCGAGGGGGGCGAGCGGGAGCCGGCGCCGTGATGCCGCGGGCGGAGGCGGGGTCGGCGCCGCCGGGGCCGGCGTCCGAGTTCGTGCTCGAGGTGCGTGGCGTCACCAAGAGGGGGCCGGACGGGTCGGTGATGGCCGAGGCGCTGCGGGGCGTCGACATCGCGATCCGCCGGGGCGAGTACGTCGCGGTGATGGGGGCGTCGGGGTCGGGCAAGAGCACGCTGATGAACGTGCTGGGGTGCCTGGACCGTCCCACGCGGGGCGATTACTTCCTCGACGGGCGCAACGTGGCCCGCCTCGACGACGAGGAGCTGAGCCGATACCGCGGGCGGACGATCGGGTTCGTCTTCCAGGCGTTCAACCTGATCCCGGAGCTGACGGTGGAGGAGAACGTCGAGGTGCCGCTGTTCTACCAGCAGGTCTCGCTGCGGGAGCGTCGGGTCCGCGCCGATGAGGCGCTGGACCTGGTCGGTCTGAAGGACCGGCTCGGGCACCGCCCGCGCGAGCTGTCGGGCGGGCAGCAGCAGCGTGTGGCGATCGCGCGGGCGCTGGTGACGCGTCCGGTGCTGCTGATGGCCGACGAGCCCACGGGGAACCTGGACTCGACGACCGGTCGGCAGATCCTCGAGGTGTTCGACTCCCTGAACGGGCAGGGCATGACGATTGTGGTGGTGACGCACGACGACGGCGTGGCGGCCCGGACGCGGCGGATCGTGCGCCTCAAGGACGGGCTCGTGGAGTTCGACCGCGCGACGGGCGCGGGCCGCGCCTAAAGCGTGTCATGAACGTCCTTCCAGCAGGTTGTTGAGCATGAGGCAGTCGACGGCGACGAGGTGGAGGCCCGCGAGGGTGGAGGGCAGACGTTCATAGCCCTCGGCGAGGCGTCGGAATCGGGCCATCCAGGCGGAGGAGCGTTCCACGACCCAGCGCCGCGGGAGCAGCACGAAGCCGCGTGTGGCGTGCGGCAGCCTCACCACGCTCGGTTCGATGGCGTGCTTCTTCGCGGCCGCCGCGGGCTTGTCGCCGGTGTACGCCTGGTCCACGGACGCGAGCCGCACGCTCCTGCCGGTCGCCTTCTGCACGTCCTTGGCCAGCGCCTTGACCTGGGCGCGGTCTTGCTGATCGGCGCGGGTCGCGCGCAGCGTCAGGAGGTGGCCCAGCGTGTCCACGCCGATGTGCACCTTCGAGCCCTTCTTCCGCGTGGGCCCGTCGTACCCCGCGCGGTGCTCGCTCTCGGGCGTGGACTGGAGCGTGCGGCTGCCGAGGATCGCCGCCGCCGGGTCCGGCTTCCTAGCCATGCCCGCTCTCGGGCGCTTCGGCGCAAGCGCATGACACGCTCTACGGACCCGTCTTGTCGGTGGTTGCATCGGTCGGGGTGCAGAGGCGTGCGAGCATCTTCGCCGGATCGTCGCCGGCGCACGTCGCCCGAAGCCCCGCCGCGTCTGTCGGGCGGCGCGTGCCGTGCCGAGCGCCCCGTGTCGCTCGCTGGAAAAGGCCGCGGGCCCCCGGTCGGGGGCCCGCGTTCGTTCTGGCGCGGCGGTAAGCCGAGTTCTGTGCCCGCGGCGGTTTCCTCGCGGACCTGCCGCGGGCCGCGGCCATTTCTCTGGGCCCGGCGTCGCCGACGGGCTCGAGCGATCCACCCGCCCCCTTCCGACCGGACAGGTCGTCCGCGGTTGCCCGCGGCGGGTGCTGCATGATCTTGCACGCGGTGGGGTTTGCCGTGCCCCGGCCGTCACCGGCCGAGCGGTGCGCTCTTACCGCACCGTTTCACCCTTGCCTGATCCCTTTCGGGCCATCGGCGGTCTGTTCTCTGTGGCACTGTCCCTCGCCCGGGAGCGATCCGGGCGGGTGGGCGTTACCCACCACCGTGTCCTGCCGTGCTCGGACTTTCCTCGGGGCACGCTCTTTCGAGGGCACCCCGCGGCCGCGCTGCCGCGCCAACCCTCGATAGTACGGCCCGAACCGCCCGCCTGTGCGGACCCTGCTCGGGCCGGTACCATGCCCCCATGCCCAAGGCCGCCGCCTTCGTCCCCAAGCCGACCGTCGCGGCGTGGCTCCGCCCCGAGCAATGCGACCTGGTCGAGCAGGCCGTCCGGCTCGCCGGGCTGCGCCTCCAGGGCGTGGGCACTCCGGCCCGCGGGCAGGCCCCGGCCCTGGCCTCCCGCCTCGATTGCGCCCCCCTCGATGACCTCCGCGCCGCCCTCGCCGAGGCCAAGGGCGGCGTCTTCCTCCTCGCCGACCCCGACGAGTTCGGCGGCACCGCCTCGCCCGACGACGCCCGCGCCATCCTCGCGGCCCGCGAGCGCGGCGTGCGCACGCTCACCATCGAGCCCCTGCCCTCCAACGCGCTCCTCCTGAACCCGGGCGGGTGGCTCGACGCCCCGACGCAGGCACCGCCCGCCGAGTTCGTCCCGCTCCCGCGCGCCCTGCGGGCGCTGCGCCAGGCCGTCGAGCCACTCCAGGCCTTCCGCCCGCCCTCGCTGCTCGCGGTCCAGTCCCTGTCGCGCCCCCACGAGGGCTCCCTCGCCGCCCGCCTCTTCGCCGCCATGGACCTGGTCCGTGGGGTGATGGGCGAGCCCGAGACGATCGACGCCGCCTACTCGTCCCCGCCCGCCGGACCGCCCTCCCCGCCGGGCGAGTCGCTCCGCACACTGACCGGATCGATGACCGCGAACCTGCGCTTCGCCGGGGGTCGGTCCGCCTGCGTCGTCGCCGGCGACCGGGCCGGGCGCTGGAATACGACCGCGACGCTCATCGCGGCGGCCGGGCGCCTGGCGATCTACGACGACGGGCTGGAGTGGATCGGGCCCGACGGCGGGAAGCTGGACCAGCAGCGCGGCGCCGCCCGCGGGCGCGGCAAGCCCCGGTCGGTCGACCCCGCCGTCGCCGCCCTCGCCGACGCCCTCGACCAGGCCGCGGCGATGGGGCCGGCGCTCGATCCGCCATTCGACATGCCCGCCGTCTTCTGCATGGCCCAGGCCGCGATCCTCAGCGCCCGCACGGGCCAGCCCGAGAGCCCGGCCACCATCCGCCACATGGCGGGGCTCAAAGGCTGATCCGCCCGGCGCCTTGATGCCTTTGTGCCTCCGAAGCCTCTCAACAGAAGAGGCTGGGGGGCACGGCCGCCCCACCCGTGCGGCCACGCGCGCCAACCTCCCTGGTCGCCCGGGGCCGCCGAGCACGTCATGGCAGTTCGAGCGTGATGCGCCGGACGACAGCGTGCACGCGCCCGTTGGGGCCGGGGTTGGTGATCGCCCCGCTCAGCGGCACGGCCCGGGCTCGCGACACCGCCCTACCGCCGCGGCAGCGTCCAGTCCGCGCGGTCCGCGGTGTTCGACCACATCCGCATGTCCTGCAGGCTCTCCCACGACGCCATGGACGCGTGCCCGTCCAGATACGCCGAGACCGCCTTGCCCCCGTGCCGGAGCGACACGAACCCGGAGTTCACGCCCGGATCCTCGGGCCGCTGCTCATAGGTCGACGACCACCGCCGCCCCTCGTGCGGCGCGAAGTAGGGCGGCTCCACGCGGTAGAACCCCTCCAGCTTCGACTCGCCCGGCAACTGCGTCAGCTCCGACGATCGGGCCGACGCGAACGCCATCAGCTCAGTCGGGCGGTGCACCTCGTCCAGGCGCGTGACGTGCACGCGCCCGTAGAGCCGCTGGAACGCCTGGCCGAACTGGGCGTGCCGGTCGCTCCCGCCCACGAAGACCACGTTCATCCCCAGGGCCGGGAACAGGCTCACGACGTAGGCGTGGGTGATGCCCAGCCCCGCGTAGTAGTCCGCCCGCTCCTTCAGCCGACCCAGGAACGCCCGGTCCAGGTACAGCGCCTGGAGGTTGTTGTCGAGGCAGGGCGCGATCCGCCACGGGAACCGCTGGGCCTCGCCCCCCGATAGGCGCTCGCCCGCGTCGTCGAGCACCACCATCGGTCCCCCCGGCGGGTTCACCCACGCCGCCGGCGGGTAGCCGGGCGGCACCGCGTCCCGGGAGTCGTTGGCGTACATCGTCATCGCCAGCATCAACTGCTGCGCCGCCGCCAGTTCCTGGGCCTGGCGACCCATCCGCCTGGCCTTGCCCAAGGCCGGCAGCAGGATCGCGACCAGCAGCGCGACGATCGCGATGACCACGAGGAGCTCGATCAGAGTGAAACCCACCGCCCCGTGCCAGGCCCGGATCACGGGACAGCGCGAATCACGCCCCAACCGGCCGGAACGAGCGGCAGAACCGACGGCAGAGGAGAGAGTTGACATGACCCACCTTCCTGATATGATGATACGGTTGTCAGGAATGGCAGGTCAACAGAAACCCGATGATTCCTGTTGAGCCGGAACCATTCCTGTGGAAGCGTAGGATCGGCGGTTGCGAGTGAGTCGCAGTCGCCTTCCCGGTTCCGAGAAAAAGGAGTCTGGTATGTCGTACCGCAAGTTCTGCCCCGTCCTTCACGCCCTGGGCGCCGTCGCCACCCTGGCGTTCCCGGCCGCCGGTCAGCTCATGGACGCCCGCTTCGATCGTCCGAGCATGGACAAGTGGATGTACCCGTTCGGACCGCCCGGGGGGCGCGAGTCGAACGCGCCGATCTTCGCGGCCATCCTCCAGGCGGGCTTCGACGACCGCGATGCCCAGTTCCTGGTCGGCTACTCCACCGCGGCCACGGTCGCGCCGGCCTTGGGGCATGACAGCTATCGCATCGCCCGAGCCGTCGTCCGCGCCACCGTCAGCACGGACCGCATCTTCGAATACGACCCCACCTGGGACAGCTACCGCGGCGTCCCCTGCCCGCCACCAACCCCGGCTACGTCCCCGATTCGGACGTGGGCCGACCCATCGAGATCTTCGCCTGCGGGTTCCGCAACGGGTTCAGCGCCACGACGTTCACGGAGGGATCTCCCTTCGGCGGCGCCCCCATGATCCCGCCCGCCGAGGCCGCCCGCAACGTCTTCGCCGCGATCTTCAACGCACAAGGCGCCCCGGTCGACGCCTCTCGGCAGGTACGCCTCGGATTCGAGGCCATGCCGGCCGCGGTCGGCCTCAGCAGCGCTGTCCAGCCGGGCGAACTCGTTCCGGTGGATACAACCTTCACCTTCAACCTCGACCTCTGCGACCCCGCCTTCAACGCCTACCTGCGCTCCGCCCTCGACCAGGGAGTGCTCATGCTGATGATCACCTCCCTGCACCCCGCCAGCGGGGGGCCCGGCGGCGGCTCGGGCATCTACCCCACCTTCTACACCAAGGAGAACCCCGTCGCCATCCCTCTCGGGTTCGCGGCCCAGCTCGACCTCGAGGTCCAGGTCTACCGGGGCGGTGACGTCGACGGCGACGGGGTCGTCGACTTCAACGACTTCCTCGCCTACCTCAACCTCTACAACGCCGGAACGCTCGCCGCCGACCTCACCGGCGACTGCGCGATCGACTTCAACGACTTCCTCGACTTCCTCAACCGCTTCAACGGGTAGCCCGGACGCCACGGATCTCTCCCCGCGGCCCAACGACCGCCCCGGCCTTGCCTCCAGGCCGGGGCGGGTTCGCCTTCGGGCGACTCAGGGAGGGGCCGGTCGTGCTCCCCGCGGCAGAGTGCTCGGCATGGGGGATCGGGCAGCCGATGGGCCAGGCGACTCGGAACTGCTCGCGCGCGTCGCGGCGGATGATCGGGCGGCGTTCGCGGATCCCCTCGGTCGGCACGGCGAGCGGGTGCATCGGCTGGCCCGGCGGTTCGTGGGCGCCGAGCAGGCTCGGGACGCGACCCAAGCCGGGATTCGCCGTTTGACTCTTCCGCCCACGACCACCGTGGGCCATCGAGCGGGAGCGTACCGCGGGATAGTCCGCGGTGGCG
>Ga0194127_10000391_pt1 | contig 70589 bp, 65 predicted proteins | sample TA2KigC100mmetaG_FD_148624 | JGI IMG/M metagenome (GOLD analysis project Ga0194127, IMG submission 148624) | Freshwater microbial communities from Lake Tanganyika, Tanzania - TA2015036 Kigoma Deep Cast 100m | ecosystem: Environmental > Aquatic > Freshwater > Lake | place: Tanzania: Lake... | reverse complement strand
CGCTGGCGGCGCCTCGTGCGAGACTATGAAAAGCGCATCGACGTCTCAAAAGCCATGATCCACGTCGCAATGGGCGGCCTCATCTTGCGAAGGATCGCTCATTGAACGACATTCTCAAACGGACTCTGAGAACCCTCGATTTGAACGGTGACTTTTGGGTTTCGAATATAGCCGTCTCGCAGCCGCGCGGCGATGACGCGCTCAACGGCGGCGGCGCTAAGTCCTTGCACCTTGACGAAACCGATGAGGGGAAAGGCGATGCGTCCGGCGCGATCAACGAAATAGTTCTTGGAAAGCTCCCTTTGGCCAAGGACAGTGACGCGCAGCCGGTCGCCGGCGGCCAGCGTATAGAGTCTCTGCGCCGTCTCAAGTTCGATTTCGGGTCGACAGTCAGTCGTTGGAGATGCGCAGCCTGAAAGCAACGCGCTGATCAGCGCGTCGATGGCGACAATCCTCCACCTGACCATCTCGACCCGACTGCTTTCTTAAACTTCGATCAATCGTCGCCGCGCGACCGGTTCTTTTTAGTACTGTATGGTTAACAAACGTTCACCTATGCGCGGGTACGGGTTAACTTCGCTTAAACCATGAATTTGCGATGGTCTTTGCTGAACTTGGAGCGAGTAATGCCGTCCGGCGATGCAGCGAATGGCGAGGGCGCGGATCGCCCGGGAATCGATCGCATCAGGAGATGCTGGCGGGTTATCGGACCCACGCTCCTGGCCTTCATCGGCGCCCTGCTTTTCGTCGAAATCCTTGCGCCGGGCTATTTCGTCGACGCGCCGCCCTCTGCTGAAGAATCAGGGACGCCTGCTATCCGCGCTGACGAAGGACTCGTCGCCAGTTTAAAAGCGCGAGTCGCCGAGGCGGAGGCGCGAGTCAAAGAGCATCGCGCGCGGCCGAACGCCGCCGCTATTTCCACGCGGCAACTTGGCGAACTCAGCAACCAGTTATCTTCTGCGCGCACCGCGCAGGCGGATGCGCATGGAAAGGCGAGCCTGCTGAAAAACGTGTTGCGTCAGGGACGAGCCGACGAAATTCCGGATATCGCGAAGAGTGAGACGATGCGGCGCATCGAAGGACGACGCATCGCGCTTCAAGCGCAGCTTAGGCGAGAGTCGCGCACGTTCCTGTGGAAGCATCCGCGCATCAAGAAGTTGAAAGCGCAGCTTGCCGATCTTGGTGCGGAATGGCGTTTAGCCGCTGAGCGCGAGGCGCGCGTCTATGAGAACGAGGCGCGCCTGGCCGGCGCGCGAGTCAATGACCTGCAGCGTGCGCTTGAAGAGAAAAGCCGCGTCGCTGGCGACGCAAGCGCGCAAGAAGCGCAACTGCGCGAGCTCGAACGCGCGGCGAGACTGGTGAAGGAGCAGTTGGAGACTGAGACAGCAAAAGATCAGGAGGCGTTTGCGCGCGAACGTCAGGCGCCCTCCGCTGCCGGCATCGTTCAGCGCGCCATAGCGCCGCTATTTCCCGCATTGCCACGAGAGACAGTGATTGTCGGTCTTGCGATTCTTGCGGCCTTCATTCTCGCAATCGGAGCGATCGTTTCCAGCGAACGCCTCGGTGGCGCTTCCAAAAACATCACTCCCGCGCAGACGCGGGAATTGAAGTTTGAAGCGACTTCGCAGGAAGACGTCAACGATGCAAAAGCGTCAGCTCGGTCGCCCGACAGCGCCGAGGAGGCGACTCGCCTGACCCGCGTCGCGTGCGTGAAAGTGTTGGTCGCCCCATGCGACGCAAATCAGAAATCGCAGGATGCGGCGATCGCGCTCGGCCGAAATCTCGCGCGTCGTGGCCGCGCGTTGCTGATCGCAGCCGATCGCGCTTTGATGCGCATTGACGCCTTGGCGTCCCCCGACGGCGCATCCAAAGGCCTCGCCGACCTTCTAATTGGAGAGATCTCCTATTCCGACGCGATTTACCGCGATGCTGGATCTCACTTGCATGTCGTTCCAGGAGGCGTTGGCGATAGCGAAGAAAGCGGAGACGTAAGCGAAAGCCAAGACGAACTCGAATCGGCGATCAACGCTCTCGCTCACGCTTATGATTTTCTCGTCGTCGCCGGATCGCCGGAGACCGCGCGTCGCTTGGCGCCGCTCATTGATCTCGCCTTCGTCATCGGCGGCGCCGAAGCAGAGAGCTTGCGCGCCGAACTCGCCGGCGCGGGGGCTGACGCCTTTTTACTGGAAGAGGGCGTCAACGCCGACGACCTAATCGCGGCGGAATAATCCGCCAATCAGGTAAGCTATGCATCCCCGACGCGATTCTCGTTCCGATAAGACGCTCTCTCGCAAAGGAAGCCGTGCTCTCCTATATTGCCGCAAGAGAATTTTGGGAGCGAAGAATGAGCGCAATGGGCCTGGTGATTTGTCTGGCGATCGCCGCCTCGGCCGGTTTGGGCGTTTATCTGCGGCTCCGACAGATGACGATGGTTAAAGCCAACCGCGATCAGGTGCCGCCGGATTTCGCGCGCGAAGTGACGCTTAACGATCATCGTCGCGCCGCCGAATATACGATGGCGAAAACTGAGTTCTCGATCGTCGAAACGGTTTTCGACGCCGCGATTTCAATTTTGTGGCTGGCGTTGGGACTTGCGCCGCTCTATGCGGCGATCGCCGCCTTTGTTGAACCGGGGCTCGTGCGCAGCGTTCTTTTTGTTCTCGTCTTCGGCGCGATCGCCAGTTTGATCGACATGCCCTTTGCCGCCGCGCGCGCCTTTTGGCTTGAGGAGCGGTTTGGATTCAATCGCCTGACGCCGGCAAAATTTCTCCTCGATCAGGTGAAGTCCGGCGCCTTGGAGCTTGCTATCTCAACGCCTTTGCTCTTCGGCATGTTCTGGCTGTTGCGCGCGGCGCCTGACACATGGTGGCTTTTCGCCTATGTCGCCTTCATCGCGATCGCCATCGCCATGACGGTGATCTATCCGACTGTCATCGCGCCGCTCTTTAATAAATTTACGCCGCTCGAAGAGGGCGACATGAAGCGGCGCATGGAGGCGCTGCTCGCCAGATGCGGCTTCGAGTCGAAAGGCCTCTATGTGATGGACGCGTCGACGCGTTCGACGCATGGCAATGCTTATTTCAGCGGATTCGGCAAAGCCAAGCGCATCGTCTTCTTCGATACGCTGCTCGCGAAACATTCGCCGGACGAGATCGAGTCGATTCTCGCGCATGAGCTCGGCCATTTCAAATTCGGCCATGTTCGGCAAATGCTGTTACAGGGGGCCGCGATCGCTTTTGTCGGCTTCGCCGTGCTGTGGTGGGCTTTCGGCTCTGACATCTTCGCCGGCTGGTTCGGTCTGCCGAACGATCCGGGCGTCGTTCTTATAGCGCTGCTGCTTGCGCGCGACCCGATCTCGCATGTCCTATCGCCCTTGCTCGCCTGGCGCTCGCGTCGCGCTGAATTCGAGGCAGACGCCTTCGCGCGCGATCTTGTCGGAAAGGAGCCGATGATTTCGGCGCTGACGCGGCTCACGCGCGATAATCTCGCGACGCTAACGCCCGATCCGCTTTACGCGACCTTCTATTTCTCGCATCCGCCAGTGCCTGTGCGGGTCGCGCAACTGCGGGCTGGCGCGTAGCTCGAACGCCTATAGACGCGCTGGTTAGCGCGTCCGCGTTCTCGCGCCATCGTCAGGATTTCTTTCCGGTGACCCAGGTCGCGACAATCGACAGGTCAGTCGGATTCAACGCGACGATATCGGCGCGGTAGCCTGGCGCGAGTCGGCCAAGAAAATGACCAACGCCGAGGAAGTCGGCGGGCTCTGTAGAGGCAAGACGTAATGCGCGTTCTAACGGCAGCCCCAAAAGGCGAACGCAGTTTTCAACCGCAGTCGCCATGTCGAGCGACGATCCTGCGAGGACGCCGTCCGGCGTGACGCAACGGCCATTGCGAACCGTGATCTCTTTGCCCTGGAGCATGAATTCTTGCTTCGATCCGCCAACAGGCGGCATAGCGTCGGTGACAAGCATCGGATGGCCGGCGCCGCGGATTGCAAGGCCCAGAGCCGCCGGGGCGACATGTTCGCCATCGACGATGATTCCATAATAGGCGTTGTGCGATTCAAGCGCCGCCGCAATCGGCCCAGGGTCGCGGGACGAAACCGGCCGCATGGCGTTGAACAAATGCGTGAAGCCGGTCAGCCCCTCCGCCATTGCGGCGCGGGTCTGCTCATAAGTCGCCATCGAATGGCCGAGCGAAACCTTGGCGCCCGCTGCAACCAGTTTTGCAATGAAGCCCGCGGGCGCGACTTCCGGCGCCAAGGTGACGAGCAACACGCCTTTCTTGAAAGAAGCTAGCATTTGAAGGTGATGAGCTTCGGGACGCCGAATGAGGTCGCGGCGATGGACTCCGGGCTTATCAGGCGACAAAAAGGGGCCTTCGAGATGGATGCCGAGAATGCCGGGCGCCTCTGGAAGCATCGTCTCGACGGCGTTCAGCGCCGCAGCCATGATCTCATCGGCGTCGGTGATGAGCGTTGGCAAAAGCGCCGTTGTGCCGAACCTTCGATGGGCGGCGACAATTTTCGCGAGGCAGTCGGGCGTCGGATCAGCATTGAATAACGCGTCGCCTCCGCCATTGACTTGTACGTCGATAAAACCCGGCGCAAGCCAAGCGCCCTTGGGGGCTTCGAAAACGTGGATCGGTGTAGACAATTCGTCGCGCGGCGTGACCGCTGCGATTTGCGACTCATTGATCAGGATGGCGCTGTCTCGATGAACTGTCGCGCCATCGAAAACGAAATCCGCGGCGATGGCGTGTAATCTAGATTCGCTCATCGCGTGCGCGTGATTTTTTTCAAGTGACGTGGCTCGTCTACGTTGACGCCACGCGCCGCGGCGAGTCGGACGACCATCGCGTAGAAGCTTTGGATCTGACAGATCGCATCGGTTTCAGGCTGATCGGCGGCGAGCGTCTCGAGTTGACCATGCGGCGCAACGTTCGGACCCGTGGCGAACAAAGCCGCTCCCTTCGCTATCAGATCATGAGCCAACTGGTTCGTTCCCGTGGCTGCGGCGTCGGTGGGCGTGAATATCAAGATCGGATAATCCGAAGAGACCAGGGCGATCGGTCCATGCTGAAATTCCGCTGCAGAAAACGCTTCGGCATGGAGACGCGAAGTCTCCTTCAATTTCAGCGCCGCCTCCCTCGCAATGGCGAGCGTGGGGCCTCGCCCAATCGTGATCAGACTCTCAGCGCGGTCGAGAGCGCTAATCAAATTGCTCCAATCGAGTTCGCAGGAGGCGGCGAGCCGGTCTGGCAGACGCCTTAAAGCGCTGGCAAGCGGCTCATATTCCGCCCACAGCGCCGTAAGGCGCGCCAAAACCGCGAGGGATGCAACGAAAGTTTTGGTGGCCGGAATACTGAGCTCAGGCCCGGCCTCCATCGGGGGGACGAACTCACAGCTCTGCGCAAGCTCGCTCCCCGCGTCATTTGTGATGCAGGCGGTGACGGCGCCGGATCCCCGCGCCGCGACGGCTTGCTCGATAAGGTCTCCGCTTTTCCCGGACTGCGAAATGGCCAAGAAGAACTGGCCGTCCAGATTGAGACGCCGATGGTAGATTGTCGTAATGCTCGGGGCCATCGGGGCGACGACAATACCAAGGTATCGCTCGATCAAATGTTTGCCGAAGGTCGCGGCATGCGCGGAACTGCCACGCGCGCAGGTGACGACAATTTGCGGCGGTTTATGCCGTAGCCGCGCGACAAGCGCGGAGAGGACGTCCGTTAGAGGCTGCTGTTCCTGCCGCCTCACGACCTCTGGAGCGGCTCGCAGCTCGGCGGTCATTTGGAAGTTGTCGATGCTCATTACATTGCATTGTTAGCGCTGGCCATTTTTCAATAATCGCATAAGATTCCGAGCGAAGCGAACGTGAAAGAGCGAGTTCGAAGAAGCTTGTTTGGAGAACGCCAGGATGCGCCTGGGCCAAGCTTTTAGTTCCGCCCTTCGGTCACTCTCTTGAATCTGCTTCATAGGTGGGCATATCCCAAAAACCTCGCGATCGCGGTGAATGACGCCGATGGAAACCGAACGCCCGAGCCCTCGTTATTCCAACATCGACCTCTGGGAGCCGGCGGAGATCTTGGAAGCGATGATTGAAGGGCAGTTCGCCGCCGTCGCGGCCGTGCGGGCGGCCCATCCCGCCATTGAAAGCGCAGGCCTTGCGATAGAGCGGCGGCTAAAGCGCGGCGGGAGGCTTGTTTACATGGGCGCCGGAACGTCCGGCCGCCTGGCCGTCCAGGACGGCGCGGAACTCATGCCGACATTCGGTTGGCCAGAGGAGCGACTTTTGCTGCTCATGGCCGGCGGGAAAAACGCGCTTCTTCAAGCCGTCGAGGGCGCCGAGGATCAGGAGGCGCAGGCCGTGGAGCTTGCGCGGCGCAATGCTATCGGTCCGGCGGATGTCGCGATTGCGGTCGCGGCGAGCGGCACCACGCCGTTCACCGTGGCATGTCTGCGTGCGGCAAAGGAAGCGGGCGCTCTTGCAATCGGCGTCGCCAACAATCGAGACACGCCGCTCCTTAAGGAAGCCGATCACGCGATATTTCTTGATACGGGCCCCGAAGCGATCGCGGGTTCAACGCGCATGAAAGCGGGAACGGCCCAGCGCATCACCCTTCTTCTGTTATCCTCGCTTGTCATGATCTCGCTCGGACGCGTGTATGACGGCTTGATGGTGGATGTGCAGGCCTCAAACAAGAAGTTGGTCCGCAGAAGCGAAAGAATATTGTCGCGCCTGAGCGGCCGATGTCAGGAAGATGTGCAAGAGGCGCTGTGCAGAGCAGGGGGAAGCGTTAAACTCGCCTTTCTTCTTCTCCAGGGATATGGCTGCGACGAGGCGCAGGCCGCGCTCGATCGCGCAGACGGGCACTTACGCCGAGCAATGAGCCTGATCGGCGAATTTCATGAAGACGCTCTTGAAGGAACGCAGCCTTCAATTTCCGCCGCCTCCAGCGAGCGGGCGACTCACGAGTAAGCGCTGCGCCAATCACGCCTTCGGTGACCGCTTTCGCGCATTCAAATCAACGCGCTACAGCTGGACAGCAAGATCAGCCGCATTACCTAACGACTTTGATCGCAGCGGCGAGCCCTCGCGGAAGTTCCGGCGGCGCAAAGCCGCCGCGTTGCTGGGAGGTAAAATTGTCCAGCAGTTCCATCCCAAAGGTCCCCACCCCTAGTGAGCACGAGAAACTGGGACGCGAACAACTACTCGCCCTCCTGCGCGATGTAACCGAGCAGCGTGACAATCTACTTTCCCAATACGAAGCCATGGCGTTTCAAGTCGACGAGTCGGTCCGAGAAATCGCCGCCGATGTGCTGGACGCGCAGGAAAACGCCAGGAAGGCGGAGGCGTGCGAGCATCGCGCGGAGCAGGAGGCCACGCATATCACTGAGCTTTCGCGCCAGCTCGACGAAGAGCGCCGCAAGAGGGCGGAGATCTCCGCCGAATTTGCCCGTTTTCGTGATGCCGTGGAGCGTGCGCCGGTTGAAGACCCGTGGAGCGTCTTGTGGCGCGCAGTCTCGCAGATCGTCAGCGATTGGGTCGCTTGGGCGCGAGCAAAAATCCCGCCAGATAGTCGGTTCTTGCCGTGGTTCGACCAAGCGGTCGAATTAGCAATAGCAGCAGGGCGCCTCGCGTGGAGATTGAGTAAGGCCGTCTTCGAATGGGCAAAACCGCGCGTCATTGATTTATGGAAATGGCTCAAAGGCGAAGTCGCGCGTCGCATCAACAAGGAATAGCGCAACTGCAAAGGAGCGCTTGGCTATTTTCTCGTTATCGATTGAGTTTGCGCTGGCGCGCCGTAGTCGATGAAGATGGGCCAATATTGCTTCAACGTGGCGCCATGACAGTGCGCGTTCAGGGTCAGCCTGGATTTATGCAACGCGCCGGAAGGCGCTGAACTGAAATTTCTGCACAGCATGCCAGGGCGTTTCATGCTGATGGCGGCGACTGTCGACGAGCGTGAAGTCGGCGCCAAGAAGGGCTCCAAGGGTTTCGGCGCTGTGCCGCGCCACCGGGAGACCGCTGCATTTATCCGGGCCGTCGAGCGCAAACGTTCCGATAATCACGTAGCCGCCTGGCTTGATCGCTTGTTTGAGCCGCTGGACATAGGCGCGCTGTTCCTTTGCGCTGGTCAGGAAGTGGAAGGCGGCGCGGTCGTGCCAGATGTCATAGGTTTCCTTCGGCCGCCATGCCGTCGCATCGGCGACAATCCACTTTACCGCATCGGCTTTGTCGCCGAGCCGCGCCCGTGCTACGTCGAGCGCGGCGGACGACAAGTCCAGGACGGTGACGTTCTGGAAGCCTTTTGTCAGAAGGCTGTCGACAAGGCGGGACGCGCCGCCGCCAATGTCGATGATTGCTGATGACGGCTGCGCGCCGACAAGTTCGAGCAATTCGAGCGATTGAGCCGGGATTTCCTCAAACCAACTGACTTCGGACTCGCGCTTAGTGGCGTATATGTTCTCCCAATGCGCCTGCAGGTAAGTAGTCGCCATCGCCGCCTCCTCGCTGCATTCACCGCACGCCCGAAGCGGCGGCCGGTCGGGCGTCAGATGCGCGTCGCGCCCTGCGAACCGAAGAGAGTCGGCGTGCGCGTCCCTGCGGCAAATAGTCTCCTGCGCTCCCGCAGCCTGGCCTGTGGCGCCTCGGTTGCCTAAGAAGGTCGCGGACGTCAACGATCCGCGCCGAAACCAGGGAGTTGCCCAATGCCCAACGTGACCTTTTCTTCTCCCATTCTTCACAAGGACCTGACGGTCTATGCGGTCGCCGGCGACACCTCTACGGTGCTGGCTGTCGCGGAGGCGCACAAAATTCCAATCCCACACGATTGCAAGGACGGAGAATGTGGTTCCTGTCTTATTGAAGTCGTGACCCTAACCGGCAAGACCATGGGCTCTCATCTGACCGAGAAGGAGAAGGGTCTGCTCAAGTCGATCGGCAAAATCACGGCGGAGGAAATCCGCGTCGCCGAGGTCGATGATGTCGCGCCGAAGTTTCGCCTCGCCTGTCAATATGTGGTGCGCGACCAAGACATTCTCGTGAAGTTCACTGGCGAACCGGGCGGAGCGTGAGCTAGCCGTTCTGGCGATCTCATCAAAGTGTAGAGGATCGCCGCGACAAAAGCCCTTCGTCACCGGCCGGCCTTGTGATCGCGATCGAGATAGGTGGGGATGATCACCTCGATCGCCTGTGGCGCGACTCCAAGTCCTTCCAGTGTTTTTTCGGAGGCTTTCGCTTCGTCTGAGACGATGTTGTCGCGGCGGAGCAATTCGACCTGGTCGGTCGTCATGGACAATAATTTCGGGAACAATCCAAAGGATAGCTTGCTCGCGAGTTGAGTGACACCGGCCATGAGCTTCCCAGTTTCGAACGAGAGCGGGACGATGTAGCGGCGGCGCTGTGTGATGTCACAGACATACTGAACCAGTTCGCGAAAAGTTTTCACCTCTGGTCCGCCCAGTTCGTATGTTGCTCCAGTGGTCGCCCTGCCATCCAGTGCGAGCGCTACCGCCCGAGCGATGTCGTCCACGAAAACCGGCTGGAACCGTGTGTTTGCGCCGACCAGCGGCAGAACCGGCATAAGCCGGGCCATAGCGGCGAAACGGTTGAAGAAGTCGTCCTCTGGGCCGAACACGATCGACGGCCGAAAGATAATGGCCTGCGGAACAAGTTCATGCACCGCCGCCTCTCCTTCGGCCTTGCTGCGGGCGTAACCGGAAGCGGAATCTTTCCGGGCGCCGATCGCCGATATGTGAACGAAACGCGTAATGCCAGCTTCTTTGACCGCTTCGGCGACGGCGCGCGCGCCCCGCGACTGAATATCGGTAAATGTCTGATCGTCGCTTTCAGCCAAGATGCCGACGAGATTGACTGCGGCGTCGGCGCCTTCTAGCGCGGCGGCGATCGTTTGCGCATCGCGCAAATTCGCCTGAATCAGTTCTATCTGGCCGGGCTCGCCAAACGACTTCAGAAGGTGAGGCCGTCGGCACGCGACTCGGACGCGCCAGCCGTCGTAAATCAGCGCCCGGACGACATGTCGTCCAATAAAGGGGACATCCCCAAATACTGTCGCCAGTCCTTTACGCATTTGTTTTTCGTTCATCATGAGCCTCGCATTATGGAAGCTCTAAAAATTATTGACTGGTGGTCGCGGTGATCGGTCCGCCGCCCTCCTGCCAATAAGGCTGAGCGCTATAATGCTGATGCACGCGCGTCTCCCACTCGCGATCCATCCAGCTTTCGTCGGTGTAGTCCGGCGCGCTTTCGACCAAGTCCTGGCTCACATCCGTCACGTATCCGCGACGGTCCCTGTCGTATTTCAGCGACGTCCAAGGCAACGGATGATGACCTGGATGTAGGCACATGAAGCCGCAGAAGTTGACGACCGCGTAAAGAACTCGGCCCGACACCATATCAATCATGAGATGGTCGATTTTGCCGATCTCTTTGCCGCCCTTGTCGTAAACGGCCACGCCATCGATATGCTGGCTCGATATGAGGTTGACCTTCGGATTTGAGGTGGCGGTAGCCATTTGAAATCTCCCATGTATGACGCCATTGCCGCCTTCCATTAACCCACTCACGCTCTTTGGGGCGGGCGAACATCTCGCATCCAAAGACAAAGGCCAGCGTCATTTTGCGCCGTGAACGCGTGACCGGGTATAATCTTCCAAGATCGCTCGCGGCACTCGCCGCACACGGCCTCAGAAAATTGATCTACTATCGGCGCGGCGCCGCTTAGCGCTTAGTCCGTTCCGACAGCGTAGCCGTCGCAGTTCATCCAACAGGACTGTCATTCGCGCCGGCAGTGGTCCGACGACGATTTTGGCGTGCTTGAATCGTAGGCGCTCGCCGATCCTTTCAAGCGCGATGGCGAACTGCCGTTCGGCTTCGCGTTCCACCGCGTTGCGCCATTTGTCCGGCTTTTTGTTTAGCACGACACATGCTTCCCTTTTTAAGGAGAGGAACCGCGTTGCAGTCGGATTGTTCCAGAGAAATCGTCGAAAAATTAAAGCGTTAGCAGGGCCAAAAGTGGCGGATCGCGCTCCGCATAAGCATGACGGCGCAGAGCCTGCGCCCGTTTCGACCTTCTCGACTTGAGCATTGAATATTGCGGGCAGTTCTTTTAGCGGCTTTTTCCACCAAGCCGGCACGAGGCCCCAGCGCATCGGGACCAGCTCGTTGCCCTGCAGGCCGAGGCGAATGACTTCGATCCGCGTCGTCAGGCAATGTTGTAGCGCGGCGCGCCGATGAGATCGGCGAGAGCGTGAAGCTCCGCCCAGGAAAGACATTACGTGAAGCGACCGCACATGGCTCGACAATAGCAGGCAGAGCGCGGATGTAGCGACGGTGCGTTTTTGTTTGTGCGCGTTCTTTCCCGCCGTCTCGAACGCGCCATATCGGCCTCACGAGATCCGATATGAATTGAGGGGGATCGGCCATGGCGAAAAGAGAGCAACACAGCAATCGCGAACCCAAAAAGCCGAAGAAGGATAAGCCTAAGATTTCGTCTGTGTCTGTCGGCCCGGTTTGGGCTACGCTCGACAAGGCCCGAATAGAAGGCGCCGCCAAGAAGTAGCGTTGAGCGGTTGGCCACAGAAGCCCGTGGAGTCAAAATCGCGAAAGGCTTACCAACGGCGCATAGCTCGGCGTTGGCGTTTCCGCTTGCGGTCGAGAGTCCTGCGCGGCGTCTATCTAGCGACATGCCACGAATGTCACGCCGAGCTATGCGCAAAGCATCCATCGATAACGCGATTCGTCCGTCGGCCAGTGTAGCGACGTCGCAAGCGGTCGCCACGCGCATGACGAAACGCGCCGAAGACGAGACGGCCTTTCGCCTGATTGGCGATATCGCGGAGCGGCGGCTGGCGGAGTTCCGGGGGCCAGTGAGCACACTTCCGGTCACGGTCACCGCGGCCTCGCGACGCGGCGATCTTCTTGCTATGCTTGGCGGAAAGCAGGGGAGATTAATGGCAGAAAAAGTTGAGTTCCATAAGTCTGTAAAGGGGCCGCTTATGGAAACCGAGGATTGGTGGCGTCTGGTCATTGAAGATGATGGTCAGAGATTCGTCGAGCACGAATGGTCCTACGCTGACCCACACAAACTTGCATCTTCCGACAATAGCGGAACGAAGCGTTTTGCTGTCGATGAGTTCTTGGCCAGTGACGCGCCACAGGCTGTAAAAGATATGCTCACAAAACTGACCGGAAGTTAGAAATGCCACAGGCACCCTAAAGGCGAGAAGCGCCTCGCAAACGTCCTTGGCGGCTCAGTGGTTAAACATCAGCACAGCGCCGCCCAAAATCACGGCGACCACGACAGACGCGATCACCGCGTTAGCAATGGGAGGGGTGATGGGAGCGCGGGTCATACGAAAATCTCTAGACGCAAGCGGGCCAAACGTCGATTAGGCATGTCGCCGCACGCGTCCAGACGGAAGTGGTAGTCATCCTCATCGCGGAGAATGGCGGCGAGCTGGAGCCACACTATTCATCCAGCTCGCCTCGTAGTTGGGCCTCATCCCGCTGGACAGCATTCCTTCTTATGCTAACCTTTAGCCGCGCCGAAATGACGCATGTCACCACTTATGGGTGATAGAAAGAGTCTGAAAGACAAAGACTCGTGCGAGAAACAAAAGGGAGATGGTCATGGCTAGTAAAGAACTTGAAATCACATCGAACGTCTATCTTTTCGCTGGAATCGGCGCTGTTGTTATCGGCGCTCTCGCGAGTTTTGCTCTTGGCGGCGTGGCGAACACGATCGCCGCTGCTGTCGTCGGTGGCCTTGCGGGCGGCTGTCTCGGCCTCTTCTTCTAATCAATAGGAGCCGACGCAGGGCTTGGCTCGGCGTCGGCCGGGGAGGCGTCGTCAGCGGCAAAGCACCGCGATTGACCTCGTGGTGTTCGCACTTAGTTGAGCCGCAGGCCGTCCGCCTAGGGGCTGGCGCCGCCCGTGAACTTCGACGCCCGGTCAGCAATGGCCGGGCTTTTCGTGCGCCACCGCGAGCCGCACAGCGGGAAAATTTGCTCAGCCATCGACCTTGATCACCAATTTATTGGTCCGTGTGTCCATGACCACGACATGGGCTGCTTGTTTACCGGCTTTGACCTTCCTCGCGACTGCAACGGCGTCGCGGACGTCCATAGAACCGGTCATGCAAAACCTCGTCGACGCGGACTTCAAAGGGACATTCAACGAGCTTTGTCGGCGTTAATGCGTTCATGAGCTGTGATAGAAATACCCCTTACCCGCCGGAGAATTTGAGTTTCATAAGTGGAACAGAGCCAGCAGCGCTCAGTCTGGATCGTCAGGCCTATGCCGCCAACCTATGAACATGCACGTCGTGGCCTCCATTGTTCTGCATGCCGTACATGGCGGCGCGTTCATGTTCTTCGGTCCGGGTTCGCGCCCACAGCAACAGCCCGCCGCGCGCCAATTGCGCCTGCACCCAGTTGCGCTGACGACGTCGAATGAATCCGCCAATGCCCACGCCAATCACGCTGGCGGCCATGCCAGCGCCAATGCCCGCAAATATCGCCTCGGCGAAACTGCCGTAAATGGTCCAAACGGCGATCGCGCCAGCAATGGCGCCAACATAGAAGAGCAGGCCGATGAGCGCAGCTTTGCCTTCATTAAGCGACTCGGTTTCGATGTAGGAAATGCGAGGAGCTTCATCGCTGTCCTCGATTTCGACCGAGCGTTTCGAACCAACCTTTTCGCGCGTCTTCGCGTCTTCGGTGAGCAGGCTGATTTCGGATCTGTCGAATCCGTGAGTCATCAAATAGTCAATGGCAGACTGCAGGTTATCAAGCGAGTCGAACAGGCCTACGACTTCGGTAAATTCGCGGCGCTGTTCGAGCGCAGTCGTTTCATTCGATTCCATGGAGTTCCTCCCGAAACTCAGTACTCTTGAATCGAAGCCGACCTCTGCGCGCCCTTGCCCATCTGAGCGGGCGTTCGGCGTGTGGCCGTCGTATCAAATATCAGCATGCCCCCGCTTGGCGCTTTCGACAAGGCCAAGCGCTAACGGAGTCGGCGCGATGATTGGCGATCGTCGGAGGGGTGGGGTTCATAGGCGCTGCGTCCGCCGAAATTCACGGGCGTTCCAGAGCGGGTTTTCCGTAAAATTTCCGTATCCGGTCCAGTTTCCGGCCACTCTATAATCATAAGCCATTAATTTAATTGGCGCGCCCAAGGGGATTCGAACCCCTGTTTTCGCCGTGAAAGGGCGACGTCCTAGGCCTCTAGACGATGGGCGCGGGTCGCGCGGCCGGATCGCGGCGGCGCGAGGGCGTGTATAGAGGCGCTGACGGCGCAAGACAAGGCCGGCGGCGGCGCCACATCGCCCCGCATTTTGCGGTTTGCGCCCCCAGTTTGCGCCCCCTCGGGCGAGGCCCTAAAGCATCGCGGCGATGCTCACGATCAACGATCTCGTCTACCGGCTCGGCGACCGGCTGCTCTTCGACCATGCTGGGGTTTTTCTCCCCGGACGATCGCGCGCGGGCTTCGTCGGCCGCAACGGCGCTGGTAAAACGACGCTGTTTCGGCTGATCAGCCGCGAGATCGCGCCCGAAAGCGGCGCCATTTCGCTGCCAGCGCGCACAAGGCTCGGGCGCGTCGAGCAGGAGGCGCCTGGCGGTCCGACGGCGCTCATCGACTTTGTGCTGGCGGCCGACGCCGAGCGCGCGGAATTGCTGGAGCGCGCCGAGTCCGCGCATGATCCCCATGACATCGCCGATATTCAGACGCGGCTCGCCGATATCGACGCGCATTCGGCCCCCGCACGCGCCGCCGCCATTCTGCACGGGCTCGGTTTCGACGCCGCGGCGCAGCGCCGCCCCTTATCGGAATTCTCCGGCGGCTGGCGCATGCGCGTCGCGCTCGCGGCCGTGCTGTTCTCTCAGCCCGACCTGTTGCTCCTCGACGAGCCCACGAACTATCTCGATCTCGAAGGGACGCTATGGCTTGTCGATTATCTCTCGCGCTATCCGGCGAGCGTGATCGTCATCAGCCATGACCGCGATCTGCTCGACGACGTCGCGACCCACGTTCTGCATCTCGAGCGTGGCAGGCTGACGCTCTACAAGGGCGATTACTCTTCGTTCGAAAAGCAGCGGCGCGAGGCGCAGCTTCTCGCCGCCAAGGGCGCCAAGAAGCAGGAAGAGCAGCGCAAGCATCTGCAGGCTTTCGTCGACCGCTTCCGCGCTAAAGCGACGAAGGCGCGCCAGGCGCAGTCGCGCCTAAAACTCCTTGCCAAAATGGAGCCCGTCGCGGCGATCGTCGACGACGTTTTTCTGCCGATTCATCTCCCTTCTCCAGAAAAGCCGCTGTCGCCGCCGATCATCGCGCTGGAGAAAGCAGCGGTCGGCTATGGCGATCGAATCGTGCTGTCGCGACTCTCCTTGTCGATCTCGAATGACGATCGCATCGGCCTGCTCGGCGCCAATGGCAATGGCAAATCGACTTTCGCCAAATTGCTCGCCGGGCGTCTTGCGCCCAGTGGCGGCGAGATGGTGCGCGCGCCGAAGCTGGAAGCGGGATTTTTCGCGCAGCATCAGATCGACGAGCTGAACGAGAGCGAGACGCCATACGCCGTCTTTGCGCGGCTGATGCCGGGCGCGGCCGAGGCGCGCATTCGCGCCCGCGCGGCGCAGACCGGATTTTCCGGCGCGCGCGCCGATACGCCGATCGCCAATCTTTCGGGAGGCGAGAAGGCGCGGCTGCTGCTCGGCGTCGCCGCCTTCAACGCGCCGCATCTTTTGATCCTCGACGAGCCGACGAACCATCTCGACATCGACAGCCGCGCCGCGCTGATCGAGGCGATCAACGATTATGAAGGCGCCGTCATTCTGGTCTCGCATGATCGTTATCTGTTAGAGGCCTGCGCCGATCGGCTGTGGCTCGTCGATGACGGAACGGTGCGCGCGTTCGACGGCGATATGGATGATTACGCGCGGCTGGTGCTCTCGAAATCGCGTGACGAGGAGCCGAAGCGCGCGCTACTCGCGCCGGCGCAAGAGGGGCCAAAGCAAGAAGCGCCAAAGCGCCGCGACGCCGGCCAGGCGCGGCGCAAGCTCGCCGTCGCCGAAGAGCGCATCGAGAAATTTACGCAGCTTCTCGCCCGCGTCGACGAGGCGCTCGCCGCGCCCGACGCCTTCGCGCGCAATCCGCAGGAGGCGGCGCGGCTTGCATCGCAACGCGAGGAATTGGCGGTTGCGCTCGCCGTCGCCGAGGAACAATGGTTGGAGCTCGCCGCCGACGCCGAGGCGTAGGACGGCGAGCGTGGATGGCCGGGACAAGCCCGGCCATGACGGCTAATTAGCCGTCGCGGCGAAGGACAGCACTAATGGAACTAACCAATGCGCGACGTTTCCTTCGCGTCATGCCCGGCCTTGAGCCGGGCATCCACGTGACGCAAATGCATCTGCCTTGCAGTGTTCCAACGCTTACGGAAGCAAATTCTGGAACTCCGGATGTCTTTGGACATAATCCGCAACAAATGAGCAGTCGGCCTGAACCTTCAAGCCGCGGGCGCGCGCGAACTCGAGGGCGTTGCGAATGAGCTCCGACGCGACGCCCTGACCGCGTAGTCTTGGCGGCGTCTGAGTCGAGGTGAAGACCATCACGTCATTGTCGATGCGGTAATATGCGACCGCCGTGTCCCCGTCGACGTCGAGTTCGAAGCGATTGAGCTCGGGGTTGTCGCGGACGCTCCCCCAGGGATGTCTGGCTGCAGTCTGACCCATAGCCTCGCCCATTGCCGGCCTCCTCAAGAGTTCATCTCCCGAAATGGGCGCGGTCTGTCGAAAAGGAAAGGCGCCTTTGGCTTGCGTTTTCGGCCGCGCCGGGGTTCAACAGCGCCGCCCGCGCCGTTTTCTCGCGGCGGACGGGCTATGCTCGCCGTTCTCCGATTCGCCAACTGGACCCGACATGCGACTTTCCCGTTATTTCCTGCCCATTATGCGCGAGACGCCGAAAGAGGCGGAGATCGTCTCGCATAGGCTGATGCTGCGGGCGGGCATGATCCGACAGGAGACGGCTGGCATTTACGCCTGGCTCCCGCTCGGGCTTCGCGTATTGAACAAGATCAACGCCATTATTCGCGAAGAGCAGACCCGCGCCGGCGCCATCGAATGTCTGATGCCAACCATCCAGCCCGCCGATCTGTGGCGCGAGTCGGGACGCTACGACGCCTATGGCAAGGAGATGCTGCGCATCGCCGACCGCCATGACCGGGAGATGCTCTACGGCCCCACCAATGAGGAGATGATCACCGAGATCTTTCGGGCCTATGTGCGCTCATACAAGGATCTGCCGCTCAATCTCTTTCATATCCAGTGGAAGTTCAGGGATGAGGTGCGGCCGCGTTTCGGCGTCATGCGCTCGCGCGAGTTCCTGATGAAGGACGCCTATTCTTTCGATCTCACGCCGGAAGCCGGCCGCCACTCCTATAACAAGATGTTCGTCGCCTATCTGCGCACCTTCGCGCGCATGGGCCTGACCGCCATTCCGATGGAAGCAGAATCCGGCCCGATCGGCGGCAACAGCCATGAGTTCATCATTCTCGCTTCAACAGGCGAGAGCGAGGTTTTCTGCCACAAGGATTTCCTCTCTTTCGCGCCGCCGCCTGCGTCCACCGATTTCGACGATGCGGCGGGGCTGCAGGCGGTCGTGGACAAATGGACCAGCCGTTACGCGGCGACGAGCGAGATGCATGACGCGGCCGCTTTCGCCGCCGTTCCCGAGGAAGCGCGGCTCGCGGCGCGCGGCATCGAAGTCGGCCATATTTTCTACTTCGGGACCAAATATTCCGAGCCGATGAAGGCCGTGGTCAACGGTCCGGACGGCAAGGAGGTCGTCGTGCAAATGGGTTCCTACGGCATCGGTCCGTCGCGCCTCGCCGCCGCCATTATCGAGGCGAGCCACGACGATGACGGCATCATCTGGCCGGAATCCGTCGCGCCCTTCCATGTCGGCGTCGCCGATTTGAAAGTCGGCGATCAGGCGACCGGCAAGGTCTGCGCCGAGCTCGTGGAGCAGCTCGAGAACGCGGGATTGGACGTGCTGCATGAGGATCGCGACGAACGCCCCGGCGCGAAATTCGCGACGCTCGATCTCATCGGCCTGCCATGGCAGGTTCTGGTCGGACCAAAAGGCCTTGCCGAGGGGAGGGTGGAGGTGAAGCAGCGCCGCACCGGAGAGCGCGAACTGCTTGCGCCGCAGGACGCTGTCACCCGCATTGTTGCGGCCATAAGACCGGAGCAGGCATGACCGATGCGGCTCGGCCGGCGAGGAGCGCCGGCGCTTTTTCCGCTTTCGAGCGGACGGTGGCGTTACGCTATCTGCGCGCCCGGCGCGCCGACGGCTTCGTGTCGGTCATCGCCGGCTTTTCTTTTCTCGGCATCATGCTCGGCGTCGCGACTCTCATTGTCGTCACCTCGGTGATGAACGGATTTCATCGCGAGCTGATGGACAAGATCATCGGCGTCAATGGCCACGCCTTTCTTCAAGCGGTGGAAACTCCTTTCACCGATTGGGATCAGGTGTCCGCAAAGACCGCGAAGCTGCCGGGCGTTCGGCTCGCAATTCCCATGGTCGAAGGCGCTGCCGGCATATCGACTCAGTTCGGCCAATCGGGCGTGCTTGTGCGCGGCGTGCGCGAGAAAGACCTGACGCGGCTGCCCGGCGTGGCGAACAATGTCAAAAGCGGCGCGCTCGCGGGATTCGATAAGGCGGGTGGCGTCGCCATCGGCCAGCGTCTGGCCGAAACGTTGGGCGTCGGCGTCGGCGACCCGGTTAGTCTGCTCGTCGCCAAGGGCGTGCAGACGCCGTTCGGCGTCGCGCCGCGGATCAAGGCCTACAAGGTCGTCGCCATCTTCTCGATCGGCATGTCCGAATTCGACAATGTCTTCGTCTATATGCCGCTCTCCGAGGCGCAGCTCTTTTTCAATAAGGACAATGAAGCGACGGTCGTCGAAGCTTTTGTCTCGGACCCCGAGAAGATGGACGATTTCCGCATCAACATCGAAAAGGCGATTGAGCGGCCGCTCATCGTCACCGACTGGCGCCAGCGTAACAAGACTTTTTTCGACACGCTGCAGGTCGAGAAGAACATCCTCTTCATCATTCTGGCGCTGATCGTCGTGGTTGCGGCCTTCAACATCATCTCCGGCCTGACGATGCTCGTGAAGGATAAAACCCAGGACATCGCCATATTGCGAACCATGGGCGCGACGCGAGGCGCCGTGCTTCGCGTCTTCCTGATCATCGGCGCCTCGATTGGCGTTGTCGGCACGCTGGCCGGATTTGCGCTTGGTCTGGCGCTGGCAAAAAATCTCGATTCCATTCGCGTTTGGGTCAACAAGCTCTTCGACGCGAATCTCTTTCCTGCTGAGTTCTACTTTCTCTCGCGGCTTCCGGCGATCGTCGACCCGCGTGAGGTGGCGGCGATCGTGGCGATGACTCTGGCGCTCGCCATTCTCGCGTCGATCTATCCAGCTTGGAAAGCCGCTTCGCTCGATCCGATCGAAGCGCTGCGGCACGAGTAATCGCGATGAATGCGGCCGTTCTCGAATTGCGAAACATTGCACGCCACTATCGCGAGGGTGAGGCGCGGCTCGACATTCTCGTCGAGGTCAATTTGTCGATCTACCCCGGCGAGACGGTTGCGCTGATCGCGCCGTCGGGCGCCGGCAAGTCGACGCTGCTTCATATCGCCGGGCTGTTGGAGCGTCAGGACGGCGGCGAAGTGCTGATCAAGAATGCGCCGACGTCGCGCATGTCGGACGCTGAGCGGACGCGGCTGCGGCGCGCGACCATCGGCTTTATCTACCAGTTCCATCATTTACTGCCAGAGTTCTCGGCGCTCGAGAATGTGGCGCTGCCGCAAATGATCAATGGCCTCAACAGGAACGAAGCGCGCTTAAGGGCGCAGCAACTGCTCGATTACTTGCGGCTTGGACCGCGCGCGTCGCACCGGCCTTCAGAGCTTTCCGGCGGCGAACAGCAGCGCGTGGCGATCGCACGCGCGGTCGCCAACGCGCCGCATCTGCTGCTTGCCGATGAGCCGACAGGCAATCTCGATCCGCGCACGGCGGAGCATGTTTTCGGAACTTTGGGGGCGCTGGCGCGCAGCACCGGACTCGCTGCGCTCATCGCGACTCATAATCTTGAGCTCGCGAAACAGATGGACCGCCGCGTAACCCTACGCGACGGTCGAATTGAGCCTTTGAGCTGAAGTGAGCTTAAGCCTTCGGCTTCTTGTCCATGAACTGCTTCTTGTACCAGAGTCCGAAGCCGACAGCCGCCAGAGCCGCGAAGAACACCGCGATCGTTATTTCCCTGGACTGCGTCAGACCAACCGAAAAGGGGAAGCGCGCAACATATTCTTTCGTGCCGTCATCGTTCTTCGCCTTAACGAGGCCGATGAACTTGCCTTCCTGCGGAAAGACGTGCTCGAAGGTGAGCGTGCCGGTCTTATACTTCTTTGGCGGCGAGTAATACTCAGTGTTGGCCTCGATATTCTCGTTATCGTCCTTCTGGCCAACGTCGCGGATGACGCGCATCTCGAGGTTCATATCGCGCAACTCGTCCTGCTGCGCATCGAGCGTGATAATGGTGGGGCCGGCGTCGGGAATATCGTCGCAAAACTGCTCACGCGACTTTTGGGGCTGATAGCCGGTGAACGTCATGGTGTCCGGGCCGAGCTTCATCAAGCACTGGCCCTGATTGACGCCGACGTCGCCATGGGCGTGCGCTTGCGTGACCCAGCCGGCCGCCGCCACCAGCACGGCGGCCAAAAATCGAATGATCATCTGGTTCTCTCCCTTTTGGACCAGCCGCTCTGACTAAGCGATCTTGTTGGCGTTCGGGTCCGGTTCCGACGCAGCTATGTCTCGCATACTCTCTATGCGAAAGCGAGCTTCGACGACCGGCCCTGGGCTTTCAGCAGAGCTTGAGTTAATATAAATTAGGAGCGCAGCGCTTGTCCCGCGACCATCGGCCACACGCTCTAGAAAAAGCAGCAAGGCCCGACAATTGTACATTCTCGTCGCCAGACGATGAATGCTCTTGTCGCGTGACGACAAATTTTTTTGCGCGGGTGGAAAGTGCTGAAATGAGCTAATTATCATTGCCTTATAAAAATCGCGGCGCGACGATTAAGCAATCGTTAGCTACCGGGTTGGCGCTCTTAAAATTTCATTTAACTTTGTCCCACCTCCACAAACAAATGGCGGGACGGACATGGTGAACTTCCCTTATCTTCGCGACCAAGCTGAACTTTCCGGGGCCGGCGACGGTCTCTCGACCGTATGGTTGAAAGATCACAAGGCTCTAGTATTGCGCAAGACTCGACCAGGTTTTGACGCGCCAACCACCAAGACGATTACTGACATCTTGTCGTCGATCGAGCGAGGCGAACTGAAGGAGCTTCGGTACCTCGTCTACGATTTCGCGCACGGTGCGCGCGAAGCGCCGAAGCCGGCGGACGGCTTCGAAGAGATTGCCGCCGAGAACTCGGAGCTGATCGTCGACACGCCGGTCATCACGCTGGCCTGGGCCCGCGGCCTGATGAGCGGCTCCGACTTCGATTTCGCCATGCACTGCTCGGCGCTCGTGGCGGAAAAGACGGCGCGTTTCTCATTCTCGGGAGATCCCTCCGACCTCTTGGGCCTCTACGCCGCCGTCGGTCGGACATTGGGGTTCGTCAAGGCCGAGCGCCTCATGGAGAGCAATACGGCGCTCACCGCGGAAGAGGCGCATGATCTGCTGATCGTCCGAGACGTCGTCGAGCCGAAGCCGGGCGTCGCGGCCATAGAGAGCTATCTCGCGCAATTTGGCCGGCGCTACAATGCATCGCACGCGATTTTCCGCGCGCAGCGTATGGCGCAGCCGATGGTCGATCGGCGGAGCCTAGCGGCGTTCGAGCGCAACTGAGCCTTATAGGTCTCACGCCGCACTGACGAGGCGCGGCGCATCGCGCCAATAGGCGAGGAGCGGTTTAAGCTCCTCGATCGGCCGCGGCCGCGTGTAGAGATAGCCTTGAATGAGGAAAATATTTTTGCTCGCCATGAAGGCGAGCTGAGCATCGGTCTCCACGCCTTCGGCGACGAGATCGATGGAGAGATCCTGCGCGAGCGCAGAGATCGCGGAGACGATCGCCTGCGTTTTCGGGGAATCGATCGCCTGTCGCGCGAAGGAGCGATCGATCTTGACCTTCTTGACCGGGAAACGATTCAGATAGCCGAGGCTGCTGTAGCCGGTTCCAAAGTCATCGAGCGAGAAACGAACGCCGAGGGCTTCGATCTCGCGCAGTTTGCCTTCGACGTCGTCGGATTCCATGAGGGTCGTTTCGGTGATTTCGAGCTCTAAGCGATCGGGCTCCAGTCCTGAATCCCGCAGCGTTTCCGCGACCAATTCGGCGAGTTCCTTCTGCTGAAATTGTCTCGGTGCGATATTGACGGCGACGCGGACGTTTGAAGGCCAGGATTTGGCGTCCTTGCATGCCTGCCGCAGCACCCAAGCGCCGATTTCAATGATCATGCCCGTTTCTTCGGCGACTGGAATGAATTCGCTTGGCGAAATCATGCCTCGGATCGGATGGCGCCATCGTAGCAGCGCCTCCAAGGAAACGATGGTCGCAGTTCGGGAGTCGACGACCGGCTGGTAGTAGACGATGAGTTCGTTCGCGAGGAATGCATGCCGCAGTTCGTTGTCGATCGCGCGCTTCCTGGTCAGCGCATCCTGCATCTCCTGCGAATACCAAATCGCCTTGCCGCGTCCTTCGGCTTTTGAGCGGTAAAGCGCCAGGTCGCTGCATTTGAGCAGCCCGCCAGAGGTCTCCGAATCCTTGGGCGCCGCCGCTATGCCGATGCTCGCGCCGATGTTAATGACGTGGTTTTCGACGATATAGGTGCGATGCATCTCGGCCAGTATGGTCGCGGCCAGCGCATCGACGTCAGGAAGTTTGTTGCCGGCGCGCAGCAGCACGCAGAACTCGTCGCCGCCGAGCCTCGCCACAACATGCGGACGCGGCACACAGGCGGCGAGACGCGCGCCGACCGCCGACAGCAGCTGGTCGCCGATGGAATGGCCAAGCGTATCGTTTACCTCTTTGAACCTGTCGAGATCGATGTTGAGCAGCGCGGACTGAAATCGGCGCTGCCTGAGCTCAAGCATTTCCTCTTCAAGCGTGTCTTGAAACTGATAACGATTAGGCAAGTTGGTGAGATCATCGAAATGCGCCATGCGCTCGATCTCGCGAAGCGCGCGCTTTTGAATCGTCACGTCCTCGATCACGGTGATGAACGACCCAGCTTCGGCCCGCTCGCAGTGGAATTCGAAGAAGCGCTCGCCGAGCTTATGCGTGAAAATGTTTGTGTGCGGCATTGCGACGTGCCGCTTCCACTGTTCGATAAAAATCTCGCTTTCTTGCGGCGAGAGCCCGACGCTCTTGCCGATCGCATGCGCGAGCGCTTCGAGACTGATGGGCGTCGTCGCCGCCACGATGCCGAAGAAATCGAAGATGCGCCGATTTACAACGCTTACTGACAGATCGGCGTCGCCCATGCAGAGGCCATGCGTCATCGAGTTCAATGCGAGACTAAACAGCGTTCGCTGCTTTACTGCCTCATAGCCGTTACGGAGCGCAGTCTCGAGGTTGGCGTGCAGAAATGTTGTTGTCGATTTTACGGAGATCATCCCGATGATTAGAATGAGTGTCAGTCCCCAATACCAGAAGTTGTAGTAAAAAAGACAAGCGATTGCGAGGGGCGCGCACGCTCCGATAACTTGTCCGAAAACGATCATTGGCCTACCGGAGTTGCGGCTCGCTAACGCGCCCGCGCAACCGGCCATCAAAATCACTCCATAATAGGCAAGCATTTCGTCATGGTGTTCTATGAAAAGTATCGCGGCAGTGATTCCGACTGCGGTCATAAAACCTACAGCGCCTATTGCGTATCGAAACTCCCAACGCCGCGCATCTTTGCGGCGTTGAGCCGGCGGTTGGCGGGTATATGCCAGCAACACAGAAATGCGATAGGCGGCCATGCAACTCATCAAGATAATGAGTTGCAGATAGACTGATTGCCACGTCGACAACCATGCGATTATGGGCGCGAGCATGCCAGCGGCTATGCCTGCAAGGAAGGAGCCTTGCGTTGCGAAGAGAGTCTCGACGAGATCTTGATAAATCTCGTTATCGGTCTTCACCTCGGCCTTTGCTTCGGCGCTTTCGGCGTTAGCGTCGCCTGATAGTTCGACGAGCTGCTGCGAGGCGCCTTCCATGTCATCCCTCCAATGATGCCGGACGATCACAGTCATCTTGCTTTGTAGGGGTCGTTGCGTTGAGGAGACGGCTTTGTGCGCGAACCAAGCGCTCCATATGACGCAGGTCGGCATCACTGATACGCGTGGAGCATTCCGCCCATAGATCAGTGATACGCATGAGCTCTTCACGAGTTACTGGCGACGTACGACGACGCGCCTCTGCTAACGTCCGTCGACGCGCCCAGGCTATTTTGCCGCCTTTCAAAATCCAGGCAAGCGTCGCTGACCTTATATCATCTTGGGGCGCAAGAAAATCGACGGCTTCGAGATCATACATCTCCCGCCCTGAATACACTCTACCTTCTGAAATGATCTTTCGAGCGAGCGCAGCGCCAAGTTTCCGCGTTAATAGCGAAACAGCGCCCATTCCAGGAAATGTGTTGAACGCGATCTCCGGCATTGCAAATCGCGCATTTTCCTCGGCGATGATGAAATCTGTCGCAAGCGCCGCCTCAAAGGCTCCCCCAAGGCACTGTCCATGCACCGCGGAGACAGTAACAATAGGTAAATCCAGCCCCCTTACCAGACTGTCGATCAAATCAACGCAAGTATGCGCATAGCGGCGCAGCAGATCGATATTATGTGCGCGTATCGCGGCGGAGAAAACACTCAGATCTCCTCCTAAATTGAAAACTCCAGGCTTGTTCGAGGCGATAACCAAGTAGCGAATGGGAGTGCGCGCTGTCAGGCCAATGGCAAACATGGCTTGTAGCGCATGCCGAAAGCGGCTCATTTCACTTAACGTGTGCGGCGTATAGCAGACGGGCGCCTCGGCGCCATAAATCATCCACGCCGATTCCGTTGGCGCGTCATACTCAACGTCAAGATTGTCGAACTTCCAGTTCGGAAAGTCCTCCGGAACAGGTCCGCGCAAATTTGCGGCGCCCGTCATATCCAATACTTTGGGCTCAAAAACTTCCCCCTGGGTCACGCAACTAGGCCCGCCCGCCGCGGCGCAGCGCGGTCAAGCCGGCGGGCTGATCCACCAAGCGCCCCTAAGTGAGGTTGATTGCGCATTTGGCAATGCTCTCAACTCTCAGTTGAAGGTTGTTTTGCCGCCTAAGTTCAGACAAAAATCTGAACAAATGGCAAAAACTTCAACTTTTTGCGGTTAGTTGGCCTCTATTCAGCTTTCGCTATGCGACTTCGAACCAGGTCGCCAAGCCGCCGGCTTCGTGTTCCAGAATATCATCATGGATCGCCCATTTACCAGGCGACGCCGCGACGAAAGCGGCGTGTTTGGTCTTCCCAGGCGGAATGATTACGCCGTTGCGCCAATAGGGCTCCCAGCCATCGTCAAGGTCATGCAGCAGCCGCATGCATTGACCGTGAATATGCATCGCCAGCGCGACCTCCGACTTGTTGATGAAGCCCAACGTCACCGGGGTTCCAGCAGCGACTTTGAATAGCGGCGGGCCCTCATAGGCTTTCGTCAGGCCGCCATTGATCATCCAGGCGGGGCCGGCGCCGCTTTTTCGCGGCTCGATCGCCAGATCGACCTTTTTGGCGGCGCCAAGCTTGATCTCTGGCGGAAGAGCGGGATTTTCCGGGAGCGACGCTATCGGCGGACGCTTCGCAGCTTTGGGGCCTTTAGCCTCAACGATCAAAAGATCGCGATCTTCGCCATTCGGACCCCGCAGGGTCAGATTGGCCTTTGCCCCCTCCGTCTCCGGCAGGTCGAACATCAGTTCGAAGCGCGCGCCTGGCGCGACCGGGACGCTGCGTTTGATCGGCTCGAAGGCCTCGCACGGTTGGCTGTCAATGGCGATGACGAAAGGCTGCGCGCCCACAACGGACAGGACCATGATGCGCGCATTGCTCAGATTGGCGAGCCGCAGCCGCACCCTGGCGCCCGGCGCGCAGCTCTGCGTAGCCGGCGCAGCTTTGCCGTTGACGCAAAGCAGCGGGCCTAGCCGGCCAATGCCCCGCGCCGCCGCCGGATCGTCGAACCCGGCAACGATCAGGCCATTGTCGTCGAGCCGCCAATCGTCGAGCACTAGAAGCAGGTCGGCGTCGGCTGGCAGCGCGGTCTGCTCGTCCACGACAAGCAGGCCTCTAAGGCCGCGGCCCATAAGCTCCGGCGTCAAGCCGTAGACACTTGGCCGGTAACAAAAAAGGCCGGGATCAGCGAGCTTGCGGCGATAATCAAAGGAGGCCCCAGGCGCGACCGGCGCCTGCGTCAGCGGCGCGACGCCCTCCATCGCATTGTCGCCGCGCAGCCCATGCCAGTGAATGGTCGCCGGCCGGTCGAGCTTGTTCAGGAAGCGCACGGCGAGTTCGTCGCCTTGCTTGTAGCGCAGAACAGGTCCGGGCGTGACGCCTTCGAAACCGAGAATGCTCGTCTCGGGGGCGCCGGACAGACGCGCCTTTCCCGGCCGCGCTTCGATCACGCGCACGCCGCCCGGAGGGAGCGCCTGCGCCAAGGCCGGCAGCGCCGTCAGGCTGGCGGCGACGCCGGAAAGCACGGCGCGGCGAGAGAAAGGCTCTGACATCGCGCCTAGCTATGGCCCAGAGCAGCCGCTAGGGCAACGACCGGCGCTCAACTCTTCACGCGCCGCTAAGAGAGCGCTAGAACCGCCGAAAACGTAAGGAGGGTCGAGACATGACAGCGCCACGCATCAAACTGGTCGCCGGCCTTTTCGGTTTCTTCGCCGCAGGCTGTGTTCTACCGCTCAATGCTTGGGGTCAGGCTTCGCAAGGCTATTCCGATTATCGCCAATCGCTGATGGCGGGCGGCTGGAAGCCGAACGTCGGCTACGGACTAAAAACCGCGGGGGGCAAGGCCCTATACAAGTTTCCGGAAGTCGTCTGTGGTCCGACGCTTTGCAACGCCAAGTGGCGCGACCCGCAAGGACACGAAAAACTCATCACCCTGATCCGCGGCCTCGACGGGGCGGACCACCGGGTCGCGCCCTAGTAATCGCGGCGGACTAGCGTCACGCCGCGTCCATGCTATAGAGCGGCGCCCGGTGAATCGAGTTCGCGCTTTTGGATCGCTTTGGCGAGCTACGGCGCGTCCTTTCGGGGACAGGATCGTTTGAGAGGAAGCCGTTCGTTCGATTTCGTCTCAAGCGATTCCGGTTTACGAGGCAGGGATTAAGGCGGCCCTTCCGCCGATCGCGGGCGTGGCGGAACTGGTAGACGCGCCGGATTTAGGTTCCGGTGACGAAAGTCGTGGGGGTTCGACTCCCTCCGCCCGCACCAGAGTCGTAAGACCGTGGCAGTCGAATAACCGTCGTCGCTCGCCGGCGGCGTCGCAGTCATTAAGAAGGCTATAGAAATGGAAGTTACGCAGACCTCCTCGCAGGGTTTGAAGCAGGAATACAAGGTGGTTCTGCCGGCCGGCGAACTCGCCGCCAAACTCGCCGCACAGCTCACAGAGCTTCAAGCGAAAAGCCAGATCAAGGGCTTCCGGCCCGGAAAAGCGCCGATCGGTCACCTCAAGAAGCTCTACGGAAAGAGCATCATGAGCGACGTATTGCAGGAGGCGGTCAACGACGCCAACCGCAAGATCGTCGAGGACAATGAGCTGCGCATCGCCTTCGAGCCGAAAATCGATTTTCCCGGAGGGCAAGAGGAAGTCGAGCGCGCGCTCTCGGCCGAGGGGGATTTTTCCTATGTCGTCACTTTCGAAACGCTACCCAAGTTCGACATTGGCTCTTTCGACGACATCTCGCTCGAGCGCCCCGTCGCCGAAGTGGCGGAAGGCGACATCGAAAAGGCGCTGAACTCTCTCGCGGAGCGCGCCCAGGAATTCGAAGCCAAGGCCGAAGGCGCCAAGGCGGAGAAGGGCGACAAGCTGACCATCGATTTTACCGGCAAGCTCGACGGCGAGCCGTTTGAAGGCGGCACGGGCGGGGACGTCGATCTGGTGCTGGGATCGGGGACTTTCATTCCTGGTTTCGAGGAGCAGCTCGAGGGCGCCGTCGCCGGCGAGCAGCGCGTCGTCAAGGTCCGTTTCCCGGATGACTACGCGGCCAAGCAGCTCGCCGGGAAGGAGGCCGAGTTCGACGTGACCGTGAAGTCCGTCTCGGCGCCCAAGACGCTGGGCCTCGACGAGGAGCTCGCCAAGAAATACGGCTTCGAGTCGCTTGAGGCGATGAAGACAGCTGTCCGCGGCAACTTGGAGGCTGATTTCCACAAGGCGTCGCGCGAAAAGTTGAAGCGCGGGCTGCTCGATGCGCTCGACAGCCGCTATTCGTTCGAGCTGCCGGAAAGCCTTGTAGAACAGGAATTCGCCAATATCTGGGGCCAGCACGAGCAGGAAAGCAAACGAGCCGGCCAAACCGTCGCCGAAGAAGGCAAGTCGGAGGAAGAGACGAAGGCCGAGTTCCGCAAGATCGCCGAACGACGCGTCCGGTTGGGGCTGGTTCTCGCGGAGATCGGAAAAAGCGCCGGCGTGAAGGTGGAGGAGAAGGATCTGACGGACGCCTTAGTCGAGCGGGCGCGCATGTTCCCCGGCCAGGAAAAGGCCGTCTGGGACTATTACCGCAACAATGAGCAGGCGCTCGCCCAGCTACGCGCCCCGATTTACGAGGAGCGCGTCGTCGACCACCTCGCCAAGCTGATCAAGATCGCCGACAAGACCGTCTCCCGCGAAGAGCTGTTCAAGGAAGACGAGGAATAGCCGGCCATTGGACTGTCGTTCCTCGCAGGCGGCGGCGCGTAATTTGGCGTGGCAGGCTCCTGCGCGCCGCGCGTCAACCGCGAGGCGATGACCGCAATGTAATCTTTGCGTCCGGCGCGGGCGCGGATATATGACGGGTCCAAGAATTCCGGCGCAGGCGTCAGCCTCCGCCGGACCACAGAGGCGATACGCGATGCGCGACCCAATCGAAAACCACAGCCAATATCTTATCCCGCAGGTCATCGAGAACACCTCGCGCGGAGAGCGCGGCTTCGACATCTATTCCCGACTGCTGCGCGAGCGCATCATCTTCGTCACCGGACCGATCGAAGATCACATGGCGTCGGTCATCATCGCGCAGCTGTTGTTCCTGGAGTCCGAGAACCCCAAGAAGGAAATCTCGCTTTATATCAATTCGCCGGGCGGGGTGGTGACTTCCGGTCTCGCCATTTACGACACCATGCAGTTCATCAAGCCCAAGGTGTCGACGCTGTGCGTCGGGCAGGCGGCGTCGATGGGCTCGCTTCTGCTTGCCGCCGGGGCTGACGGTCTGCGTTACGCGCTTCCCAACGCGCGCGTCATGCTGCATCAGCCGTCGGGCGGCTTCCAGGGCCAGGCGTCGGACATCCAGCGCCATGCCGAAGACATTCTGAAAGTTAAGAAGCGGCTTAACGACATCTATGTCCGTCATACGGGCAAGGACTATGACACGATCGAGCGCACGCTCGACCGTGATCATTTCATGTCGGCGGAGGAAGCGCGGACATTCGGAATCGTCGACTCCGTTCAGGAGAGGCGGCCTGACGAAGAGAGCGACGCAAAGCGCTAAACGCAGTCGCGGGGGCCCCGACGGCGTTTTCTGAGCGCCCCCGCCAATATGCTTGAAAAATTGGGGCAGCAGGGCGGGAATGTTTCGTAAAATTCTGATCGCCAATCGTGGCGAAATCGCTTGTCGCATCATCAAGACGGCGAAGCGTATGGGACTTTCGACCGTCGCCGTCTATTCCGACGCCGACGCCGACGCGCTGCATGTCGAAATGGCCGATGAAGCGATCCATCTTGGCCCGCCGCCCGCCGCCCAGTCCTATCTCCTGATCGACAAGATCGTCGCCGCCTGTAAGGAAACCGGCGCCGAAGCGGTGCATCCCGGCTACGGCTTTCTTTCCGAGCGCGCCGCTTTCGCCAATGCGCTCGCCGAAGCGAATATCGTCTTCATCGGCCCGAATCCGCGGGCGATCGAGGCGATGGGCGACAAGATCGAGTCGAAGAAATTCGCTTCCGCCGCTAACGTCAATGTCGTGCCGGGCTATCTCGGCGTCATCGAGAACGCCGAAGAGGCGGTGAGGATCGCGAGGGATATCGGCTATCCGGTGATGCTCAAAGCCTCGGCCGGCGGCGGCGGCAAGGGCATGCGCATCGCATTTTCCGACGCCGAAGTCATCGAAGGCTTTACGCGCGCGCGATCGGAGGCGGCGTCCTCCTTCGGCGACGATCGCGTCTTCGTTGAGAAATTCATCGTCAATCCACGCCACATCGAGATTCAGGTGCTCGGCGACAAGCACGGCAATGTGATCCATCTGAATGAACGCGAATGTTCGATTCAGCGTCGCAATCAAAAGGTGATCGAAGAGGCGCCGTCGCCGCTGCTCGACGAAAAGACACGTCGCGAAATGGGGGCTCAGGCCGTCGCGCTCGCCAAGGCCGTCGACTATGATTCGGCGGGCACGGTCGAATTCGTCGCCGGTCAGGACAAGAGCTTTTTCTTCCTTGAGATGAACACGCGCTTGCAAGTTGAGCATCCGGTGACGGAGCTCATCACCGGCATCGATCTCGTCGAGCAGATGATCCGCGTCGCGGCGGGCGAGCCGCTGCAGCTCAAACAGGAAAGCGTCAAGATCAACGGATGGGCGGTCGAGAGCCGCATCTATGCCGAAGATCCGACGCGCAACTTTCTCCCGTCCATCGGACGGCTGGTCAAATATCAGCCGCCGGAAGAAAAGCGCGAAGGCGGCGTTACGGTGCGCAACGACACGGGCGTCACCGAGGGCCGCGAAATCTCGATCCACTACGACCCGATGATCGCGAAGCTGGTGACTCATGCGCCGGATCGCCTCCGCGCGATTGTGGCGCAGGCCGACGCGCTCGATCGCTTCGTGATCGACGGAATTCGTCACAATATTCCGTTTCTGTCGTCGCTGATGCAGAGTCCGCGCTGGCGCTCGGGCAATCTGTCGACGGGCTTCATCAGCGAAGAATATCCGGAAGGGTTTTCTCCGCAGGAGCCTCAGGGAGATCTGGCGCATACGCTTGCCGCGATTGCGACCCTGATGGACCACATTGGCAACGAGCGCAAACGCAAGATATCTGGGCAGTTGCGCGGCGGCCGTCCGGTTGAATTCGAGCGCGAGCGCGTGTGCATGCTGGGCGACCAGAGATTCGACGTATGCGTCGATGCGCAGGGCGAAGCTCTCATTGTGCGCTTCGCCGAGGGCGATCAGCGCGCTCATCGCGTCTCAACTCAATGGCGCCCAGGCGAACTCGTGCTCGAGGGCGAGGTTGATGGCCGCACGGTCTACGTGCAGGCGCGGGCGATCCTCAATGGCTACGCGCTGTCGCATCAAGGCGTCGACGTCACGGCGCGCGTCTACACTCAGCGTGAAGCCGAACTCGTCGCTTTCATGCCGAAGAAGAAGGACGCCGGCGCCTCCAAGCACCTTCTGTGTCCGATGCCTGGCCTCGTGAAGACCGTCGATGTGGCGGAAGGCCAGGAGGTCAAGGCCGGCGAAGCCTTGTGCATGGTCGAAGCCATGAAGATGGAAAACGTGTTGCGCGCCGAGCGGGACGTGACCGTCAAGAAGATCCTGGCCAAGCCTGGCGATAGTCTCGCCGTTGACGCGGTGATCATGGAGTTCGCATAGGCGCGCCCGCGACTGGCGCGCCTAATCGTTGAAGACGCGCGTCACATGGCCCATCTTGCGGCCCGCGCGCGTTTCCTTCTTGCCGTAGAGGTGCAGACAGGCGCCGTCTTCACGCAGCAGTTCCGGCCAGGCGTTGACGTCGCCGCCGATCAGATTGCGCATTTCGACGCGGCGCCCATGGCGGCGCGTGGAGCCGAGCGGCCAACCGGCGACCGCGCGCATATGCTGCTCGAACTGCGAGGTCAGCGCGCCGTCGAGCGTCCAATGTCCGGAATTGTGCACGCGCGGCGCAATTTCATTAACGACCAGCGCTTCGCGCTCGCCATCGACAACGACGAACATTTCGACGGCGATGACGCCGACGTAATCGGCGGCCTCCGCGATGCGGCGTGCGATGTCGATCGCCTTTGCCGCCGTATCTTCGGCGATCTCCGCCGGCGCCAGAGTCTGCGCCAAAATGTGGTGCTCATGGAGGTTTTCGCACACGTCATAGGCGCGATATTCGCCGTCCAATCCGCGCGCCGCCACGACCGACACTTCTTTCGTGAAGGGCACGACGCTTTCCAGGATGCATGGCGCGCCGCTGAGCGTGCGGAAAGCGACCGCAAGATCGCCGCCGTCGCGCAACTGGGTCTGGCCCTTCCCGTCGTAGCCGAGACGTCGCGTCTTCAGAATTGAGTTGCGGCCGAGCCGCGCCACCGCGCGCGGAAGCGCGCCTGCATTGTCGACCGCGACGAATTCAGCCGTGGCAATCCCAAGGCTCTGCACGAATTCTTTCTCGATGAGCCTGTCTTGTGTGAGCGCCAACGCTTTCGGATTGGGCCGCACCGGCCGATGCGCTTCGAGCACTTGCGCCGCGCGGGCGGGAACATTCTCGAATTCGTAAGTGACGACGTCGACGGATGCGGCGAAAGCCGCGAGTGCGGCCTCGTCGTTAAAGTCGGCTTGGGTGCACGCCGCGCAGACGTCGAAGGCCGGGTCGTCGGCGACGGGGGAGAAGACATGCGCCTTCAGCCCGAGCCGCTCGCCAGCCATCGCCAGCATACGCGCGAGCTGACCGCCGCCGAGGATGCCGATCGTCGCGCCGGGCGCGAGCATCATGCGCCTTTGCGCGGGGTCTCCGCCACGCTCTCCGTCTGACGGGCGCGATATTCGGCGAGGCGCGTGGCGAGCGCCTTGTCGGCGCGGGCGAGAATCGCGGCGGCGAGCAGAGCGGCGTTGATTGCGCCCGCCTTGCCGATCGCGAGCGTTCCCACCGGCACGCCGCCTGGCATCTGCACAATCGAGAGCAGCGAATCCATGCCCTTTAACGCGTCCGATTCGATCGGCACGCCAAGAACGGGCAGCGCCGTCATCGAGGCGGTCATGCCCGGCAGATGCGCGGCCCCGCCAGCCCCGGCGATAATAACTTCAAAGCCCTCCGATTCGGCCGCCTTGGCGAAGGCGAACAAGCGCTCGGGCGTGCGATGAGCCGAGATGATGCGCGCGTCACAGGCGATATCGAGCGCCGCGAGAGTTTCGACGGCGTGGCGCATCGTCGCCCAGTCGGATTGCGACCCCATGATAACGGCGACGGGCGGTCTGGACTTGCCCACTCTTGCTTCCTCTACAAAGGGAAGCCATGCGGCATAGACGATGGCTCCCCGATAGGCAAGCGCGCGATTGACGGCCAAGGCGGTTCCGATTTCGCTTCGCGAGCCGGCGGCGCGAGGCTAAGGAACTGCGCGTAGCTCTCTTATCGGCGGACGCATTATGGACGAAAGCCTGAGGCAAGCGGTCATTGTGCTGGCGGTGGCGATGATGGTTGCGATCGCCGCGCGTCAGATCAGACTGCCTTATACTGTCGGGCTTGTCATCGTCGGCGCGGTGGTCGCGCTATCGGGCATAGGCGCGCCACACCTTACGCACGAACTGATTTTCGACTTGATTTTGCCGCCGCTCCTTTTTGAGGCGGCGCTGACTCTTTCCTGGCGCGAGTTGATCCGAGATTCGCTGCCCTTGCTCGCGCTCGCAGGCGTTGGAACGCTTGTGTCCGCGGCTGTCGTCGCGAGTTCGATGACCATGCTGCTGGGCTGGCCCTTATTTTCGGCGCTCGTCTTCGGCGCTCTGATCGCGGCGACCGACCCTGTGGCGATCATCGCCATGTTCAAGGACAATAAAGTCAAGGGCCGCATGCGGCTTCTCGTTGAGAGCGAAAGCTTGCTCAACGACGGCGCGGCGGCGGTGCTCTTCGTCATGGCGCTGACGTTCGCGCAAAGCGGCGGCGCGGATCAGACCGCTGCGGCGACCGCGATGACTCTTGCGAAAGTCGTATTGGGCGGCATCATCGTCGGGGCGCTATCTGGCGGCGTCGCGATCCTCGCATCGCTGCGCACTTCAGAACATTTAGTCGAAGCGGCGCTGACGACGATCGCGGCGTTCGGCTCCTTCCTCATCGCCGAATATTTTCATGTCTCCGGCGTGCTGGCGACGGTGACGGCTGGCCTCCTCATGGGCAATCTCGGACTTCTGAGCGAGCGAGGCGGCTTCATCAGTCTCAAGGGGCGTGAATTCGTTCTGTCGTTTTGGGATTTCGCGGCGTTCCTCGCCAATTCGGTGATTTTTCTATTGATTGGCGCGGACGTGGCTATGATTCCTTTTGGCGTCGCGGGCGCGAAGCCCCTGTGCGTAGCGATCGCCACAGTTCTCTGCGCGCGCGCCATCACCGTTTATCCGCTGAGTTCGCTCTTTCTCGCCTCGCGTTGGAAGATTTCGTTGCGCGAGCAGCATGTGCTGTGGTGGGGCGGCTTGCGCGGCGCGCTGGCGCTCGCTCTCGCCCTGTCGCTTCCAGACGATCTGCCGCAGCGAAACGAGATCGTCGCCATCACTTTCGCGGTCGTGGCTTTCTCGATCGTGGTCCAGGGCCTCACTATGCCGCTGCTGTTGCGCGCGCTCGGCTTCCTGCCAAAATCGTCGTAACAGCGCCGCGTCTATGCGATAATGTCAGGCGTAAGCTGATCTTCGAGATAGGCGATACGGTCGCGCAGCAGCAGCTTGCGTTTCTTCAACCGCTGAATCTGAAGCCGATCCGCCGCGCCCACGGCCAGCAGCGCGCCTATCGCGGTCTCCAGATCGTGATGCTCCAGCCGCAGCCGTTCGACCTCAGCGCGGATGGCGTCCTTGTCGATCTCGTTCTGATTTTCGTTCATCGACGGCCGCCCTCGAACGTCGTTAGACGCTCGGGAATCGATTTATCCGGTGCGCAATTATCGCGCGGCGGCCAAGGGCAGTTCAAGCGAATTGCTCCCTCATGATTTATAGGCGCTCCGCATCTCGTCGATGGCCGCGATCTTGGCGTAAAGCGGCGCCCAGTCGTCGTTTTCGGCGATGGGCGTCCAAAGCGCCTCGACTTCGTCGATTAACATGGTGCAGGGCGTCTCGCGCTGGAAATAAGGGTGATCCAGTCGCCCATTGGGGGCTGGCCGATGTTGAGCCAAAGCGGCGCGAACCGGCGCGAACGCTTCAGCTTCGTAATGGGCCGCCGACGGGCTGCGTTTCGCGCGCTCAGTTGACGCTAATCCGCCGCGCCAGTCGAAGAAGGCCTGTTCGAACGGGGCCTTCGTCGTTGTGAGAAAATCAACGAAAGCTTTCGCAAGCGCGGCGTCGGCTTCTTCGCCCGCCGAGGCGAGGCCGAGACGATTGAGCAGCGCCGCTCGAAATTCCTGCTGGATGCGGCCGGGAAACGTCGCGAGAACCTCCTCTGCAAGCTTTGGTCCGGTGAGGTGGATCAGGCATTCCGCTAAGCGGGAGAGATTCCAGCCGAGCGCGCCTGGCTGTCGGCCAAATGAGTAAAGCCCGATTTCGTCGAAATAGGCGGCGGTGAAGGTTGGATCATAGACTGGCGCGAAGCGCCAAGGTCCGTAGTCGAAACTCTCGCCCGTGATGTTGATATTGTCGGAATTCAACACGCCGTGAACGAAGCCAGACGCCATGTAACCCGCGCCGAGCTTAGCTACCCGCGCCACGACCTCTTCGAGAAAGGCGAGGGCTCTATCGGACGCCGGCAGATCGGCGATGGCGGGAAAATAATAGCGGCAAACGTGATCGAGCAGCGTGTCGATCGCTGCGGAGTCATCGTGGAACGCGAGGCGTTGAAACGTGCCGATGCGAATATGCGAATGCGACAGGCGCACCAGCACGCTGGAGCGCGTGGGCGATGGCTCGTCGGCGCGCATAAGCGCCTCGCCAGTTTCAATCAGGCTGAAGGTCTTTGAGGTGTCGACGCCGAGCGCCTCCAGCATTTCGGTCGCGAGAATTTCGCGAACGCCGCCCTTGAGCGTCAGTCGTCCGTCGCCACGCCGCGACCATGGGGTCTGGCCGCTGCCCTTGGTGCCGAGATCGAGCAGGCGTCCGTCCTGGGCGTCGCGCAATTGCGCAAAGAGAAAGCCGCGGCCGTCGCCGAGATCCGGATTGTAAACGCGAAATTGATGCCCGTGATAGCGCAGCGCCAAAGGATGGGCGAGCCCGTCCGGCAGAGGCGCAAAGCGCCCGAAATGCTCGATCCATTCCGCGTCGCTCAGCCCGTCGAGGCCAACCCGCGCCGCCCAGCGCTGATTGCGATAGCGTAGTCGATGTAGAGGGAAGGTCGCGGGTTCGACGCGATCGAAGAAGGGCTCGCCGAGACCTTCGTGCAGCGTCTCGGCGCGGTAAAGCTCGGTGACCGGCATAAGGACGAGGTCTCGCAAATCGCGCGCCGCGGCGCGAGCGCTCAAAAAAATAAGGCGGAGATCTCTCTCCGCCTATGGCGTGAAGCAAAGGTGCGAGCGGGAAACGCTAATGGCGCGTTTCGCTTATCGACAATTTGGCGAGTTCGTCCTTGATCTGCAATTTCTTGCGCTTGAGTTCCGCTATTTTCAATTCGTCCGCGTGGGGGTGCAGCTGTTCCTCTTCGATCTCCTTCTTAAGCGCCTCGTGGCGGCGCTGGAGTTCGACGATGTGGCCCTGCAAGGACATGCGAAACCTCCTTAACTTCTCTCCCGCTGGACGAGCGGAAGGGTAATAAGTCTGCCACAAAGCGGGCTCGCCGCAAGACTTGAAATCGCGCAACGTCACAAATCTTTTGCGTAGAGGGAGGCTCGGTCTTTACCGAACGTCAATTTTTTCCATAGCTTGCGCTGGAAGGCGATCCACAGCGTCGCAGGGAAGGCGCGCTTGCGCGCCGCCACGTACGCCAGTATAGACGGGCGCTCCGGGCCCATGGCGCTTACATTGCGCTTACATGGGGCTTAGGGGCGCGTAGCTCAGCGGGAGAGCACTACGTTGACATCGTAGGGGTCACAGGTTCAATCCCTGTCGCGCCCACCATTCAGTCGGCCCCACACGGGCCGTTTCGTTTTTTGGCGGCAAGGCAGAGACGCCGACTGAAGAGGTTCGGCGGGCCCGGTCAGGGACCCTGCAGCGCATTTCCCATTCCCTCAATTCGATCCGAAGCTTGGGCCGTCGCGGACTGAGACTTCACCTTTAAATTCAAAACATTATGTGAACTTAAATTCAAAGCATTTTGGGAACTACATACGCGTCAGTTCGTTTAGATGGCAGGAGGTCGTCATGCTCCCGGCCAATCGAATTGACGACGATCGGCCCTCCTTGGTGATCCAGCGAGACGTGGGGATAGCGCTGCGACTCTCTTTCGAAGCTGTCACCCGTGAGCCGCTGCCCGAGCAAATGGCCATTTTGCTGCTGCGCCTGGCTTTGGCTGAGTCGCTGGGGCTTGCTCTCGAGGAGGGCGAGGCGGAAGGAGAGTCCTGAGGCCTTTGGCCGGTCCAAGCCCCGGACAACTCACAAAGCTCGCCGCATCTCGTCTATGGCGGCTGCGGTCCTTACCGCCATAGGGGACCCTGGGGCGGATGCCGTCGCGGCGGCCAGTGGGGCGGCTGGCGACGCAGGTAAGCGCAAGGCGCTGATCCGCGCCCACTCGGCACAAAAGAGATTGGCGGCTCGCTTCGCCAATCTCGATTTGCCTCTGATTGTCGCTCCGTCCATAGCTGCCTTAGCACGCCCAAACCGAGCGAAAGCGGAGAGGACCATGGACCTGCCTGCCGTTGACCCGTTGATCGCAGTCGGCGTCGCCGCCTCGACCGCCATCACCGACGCGGTCTATGTGTTCTTCAACGCCGCCGTGTCGGAGCGCCGGCGCATCGCCGCTGCAAGTTGGAGCAGCGTCTGGTATCTGCTCTCGGCGTTCGCCGTCATCAGCTACACGTCGAACTGGGCTTATGTGGCCTTTGCGGCCGTTGGCGCCTGGATCGGCGGCTTCCTGTCGATTACCGCGCTGAACCGCCTCGTGCCCAGGCGCAAAGCATGAGCAATTAAACGTAAAAAACGCCGCTTGCGGCGGCGCGAACCTGATGGCGCCAGAGCATTTCTCTGGCTGGGCCTATCAGGCCAAGGGCTGCTAAAGGTGGCGCCAGCGCTTACATTCCCTGTGGACCTATGCGTCTGTGAGAAAAGCGCATTAGCCTTCGCCCAGGGGGAGTGCAGCGATGACTTTCACCACCACGGATCGCCCGGCGCCCATCGTTAAGAGCGGGCATGTGCAATTGTCGATCATTCTGGCGGAATCAGAGAAGAACACTCTGCAGAACCAGATCTTTGACCAGATCCGCTCGATGATCCTCAACGGTCAGCTCAAGGGCGACGACCCGATGCCCACGACGCGCGAGCTGAGCAGCCAACTCGGCGTATCGCGCAACACGGCCGTTCTGGCTTACGAGCGGCTGATCGCCGAGGGCTACATCCGCACCAAACCGTACGTCGGCACTTTCGTCTCGTCCGATTTGCCGGACACGGCGTTTCTCTCCGCCAATCATCGCGCGCCGCCTGCGCGAGAGGAGGGGGCCGCGGAGGAAGTTCTTCCGCCCTGCGGCGTGCTTCGTACCCATCGCCTTGCTGATCCAGAGCGCCGGCGTCTCGGCGCCGATTTCTGGGTGGGAAGACCGGATGCGAGGTCCTTTCCGCTGAAGGCCTGGTGGCACCACATCAAGAATCGCCTGAAAGCGGTCGGCTCTAATCTTACGAGCTACAGTGACCCAGCCGGACTATTGGAGCTACGGCGCGCCATCGCCAAACATCTCGCGCCGGCGCGCGGCGTCGTCGCCGATCCCGATCAGATCGTCATCGTCGGCGGCTGCCAGGACGGCTTCAATCTCGTGGGGCGTCTGCTCGTCACGCCGGGGTCGACCGCCGTCGTCGAGTCGCCTTGCTATCAGGGCGCGGCTTTCGTGCTCGAAAGCCTTGGGGCGACCCTTCATCCGGCGCCTGTCGACCAGGACGGGCTCGACGTGTCGCGGCTGCCAAAAACCAAGGGCGCCGTCGCTTATGTCACGCCGTCGCATCAATATCCGATCGGCGTGACCATGACCCTGCAGCGGCGGCTCGAGCTCCTCGCCTGGGCGACGCAATATGACGCCTACATCATGGAAGACGACTATGACAGCGACTTCCGCTTCATCGGCTCGCCGCTCACCGCGTTGAAGGGGCTCGATCGCAACGAGCGCGTCATCTATCTCGGCACTTTCTCGAAATGCATGGGGCCGGGACTTCGTCTCGGCTACGTCGTGCTGCCGCGTCGACTCGCCGAAGCCGGGCGGCGGATGAAAATGCTGATGAACAATGGCCAAAGCTGGCTGGAACAGGCGGCGATGGCGGATTTCATGTCGAGCGGCGAATTCGGACGCCATTTGCGTCGCATCCGCCAGCTGTATCGAGATCGGCGCGACGCGCTGCTTAACGCGCTCAAGAATCACTTCGGCGCGTGTGAGATCTATGGCGATCAGGCCGGCATGCATCTCGTCTGGAAGCTTCCGGACGGTTTTCCAGACGCGGCCGAAGTGGAGAAGAGGGGACTCGCTGCCGGCGTCGGCGTCTGTTCGTTGGCGACAGGCTCTGCGCTGCGTTTCGACGACAATGACGGCGGCGACCGGCTGCTGATGCTGGGCTTCGTCGCGCTTACCGAAAAAGAGATCGAGAATGGGATCGCACGGCTGGCGCAGGCGCTGAAGGCGTAGCGTTCGCCATCGCTCGCGCGCTAACCCTCTCCCATTGGGAGAGGGTGGTTGCGAAGCAACCGGGTGAGGGGTTTTCGCTTCGCTTGAGTTTGCGTATTGCGATGAGGAATCTTTTCTGGCCGTCATTATGAGGCCATAACCTCACCCCGGTCCTTTGGACCGACCCTCTCCCAATGGGAGAGGGTTAGCGCGCGAGCCTTCTAAGTTTATGAGCGACGCCAGCAGCTTTTTCCGCCTGCGCGCCATACCTTCCGGCGTCTGGGCGCTCGGGATCGTGTCGCTGCTCATGGATTTCTCTTCCGAGATGATCCACGCGCTGTTGCCGATCTATCTCGTCGGCGCGATGGGCGCATCCATGGCCGAAGTCGGCGTGATTGAGGGCGTCGCCGAGGCGACAGCCTCGATCGTCAAGATTTTTTCGGGCGCGCTTTCAGATTGGTTTGGGCAGCGCAAGCAACTCGCGATCATCGGCTATGGGCTCGCCGCGCTCACGAAGCCGATGTTTCCGCTCGCGCCGAACGTCGCCTGGATCATGGCGGCGCGGTTTATCGATCGCGTCGGCAAGGGCATACGCGGCGCGCCGCGGGACGCTCTCGTCGCCGATATCGCGCCGGCCGCGGTTCGCGGCGCCGCCTTCGGGCTTCGCCAGTCGCTCGACACGGTGGGCGCCTTTCTCGGGCCAGCCGTCGCGGTTGCTGTCATGTGGCTCTCCGCCAACAGCATTCCACTAGTCTTCTGGATCGCGACAATCCCGGCGGCGCTCGCCGTCTTGGTCCTGGCGCTCGGCGTGCGCGAGCCGCAATCTTCTCGCCCGCCGCGTCCGGCGCGTTTTCCGCTGCACATCGATGAAATCCGCCGGCTCGGCGGCCCGTTCTGGATCGTTGTCGCCATTGGCGTCGTCTTCAGTCTGGCGCGTTTCTCGGAGGCTTTCTTGATTTTGAAGGCGCGCGCCGTTGGACTGCCGGAGGCGCTCGCGCCGCTCGTGCTCGTTGCGATGAATGTCGTCTATGCCGGCGCCTCTTATCCCGTCGGCGCCTTGTCCGATCGCGGCGACAGAAAAACGCCGCTGATCGCAGGCCTTGTCGCGCTGATCGCCGCCGACGCCGCGCTGGCGAGCGCCGAACATTTGCCGCTCGTGTGGATCGGCGTAGCGCTTTGGGGCCTGCATATGGGCCTCACCCAGGGACTTCTCGCCGCGCTCGTCGCAGATGTCGCGCCGGCGGCGTTGCGCGGCTCTGCCTTCGGGGTTTTCAACCTGACGAGCGGCGTTGCGCTGCTCGTCGCAAGCGCCGGCGCTGGGGCGCTATGGGATGCTTTCGGGCCCTCGGCCGCCTTCTGGGCGGGCGCTTTTTGCGCATCGCTGGCGCTCGTCGCGCTCTGGGCGAGCGGCAGGCGGCTGGCGCGGATTTCAGGCCATTAACTCATTGCTAAGTATGTTTCTTAGTCACTGAAAAGGAACGACAAACTTCCGCAATTACGCCGTGGTTGGCCATTGATTTTGAGAACCGGCGGGGGCGCTGGCGTTTAAGAGACGCACCATCGAGGTTCCGATGAAAACACGAGCTTTCAGCCTCGCCCTCGCGGCTTTACTGCCGGTTTTGTCCGCGTCGGCCGCCGACCTGCCTTCGCGCATGGAGCCGCCGCCGGCCTATATCCCGCCGCCGCCAATGTTCACCTGGACCGGGTTCTATGCCGGTCTCAATCTCGGCGGCGGATGGCTCGACCGAGACGACGGCAATTGGCTGTTTGCTGGAGGCGCGTCGAACACTGGCGGCGTCATCGGGGGCGCCCAGATCGGCTACAACTATCAATTTACGCCGCTCCTGGTTGCCGGACTGGAGACCGATCTTCAAGGATCGAGCGTTGGCGGCAATGGTTGGGGCCGCCGCGTCGATTGGTTCGGCACAGTGCGAGGCCGCGCAGGCGTGTCGCTTCTCAACACACAGCTTCTCATTTACGGGACAGGCGGCTTCGCCTATGGCGACCTGCGCCTCAATAATGGCTGGTTTGGCGCCCAGTCGCGCACAGCGACGGGCTGGACCGCAGGCGGCGGGCTCGAATACGCCTTCCTGCCGAATTGGTCGGCCAAGGTTGAATATCTCTACACCAGGCTCGGCGCAAATTACGGCTCGCTTTACGCGGGTCCCTTTATCGTCGGAGACTCCCAGCAACGCGCGGGCCTCAACACCGTGCGCGCGGGCGTCAACTATCGCTTCAACTGGCTCCTTGCGCCTCCTGGCCCGCCAGCGGCGGCCTACTGAGCGTCGTAGAGACGAGCGCGGCAAAAAGCCCCGGCCCCGGGGCTTTTGAGTTTGCGTACTCTCAGACGCGACGGCCTCGCGGTTGCGGCGCTGCAACAATTGAATTATCTGCTTGGAAGCGTTCCGAGAAGCAGATCGGCCGCGCGAGAGGGTTCCACATGGCCGACGCCGACACAGACAGGCTCGCCGCGCGGCGGCCGCTGTCGCCGCATCTGACGATCTACAAGCCCATCCTGACGATGACGATGTCGATCGCGCATCGCATCACCGGCGCGGGGCTTTACGTCGGCATGGCGCTGCTAACGCTCTTCCTGCTCGGCGCCGCGGTTGGCGGCGGCGCATTCTCCGCCGTTTCCTGGATCGCGTCGGGCTTCATCGGCAACCTCATCATACTGTTGATCGTTTGGGCGATCTTCCATCATCTGCTCGGCGGCGTGCGCCACGCGCTCTGGGATCGCGGCCTCTACATGGACCCCCGAGGGCGTGAACTGCTGGCGCAAGGGACGCTCGTCGGCGGAATCTTGCTGACGCTGCTCGTCTTGATCTTCAAAACGCTGGCGAGCTAAGCGGAGTGAACTCATGACGGTTGCGACAAAGTTCAAGAGCGGTCGAACCGAGCCCGGCGAGGCCTATGTCTCCGACCACAGCGGTTCGCCTCACGCGCGTTTCATGCGGCTCACCTCTTATGCTCTGGTCCCGCTCGGCGCGCTGAGCGCCTGGTGGATTCTCGGTCTCGCGGGAAAAACGCTCGACGGCGTGCGCGCCGAAATCGGCAGACCATTCCCCGCGATCGTGCTTCTGATTTTTGGCGTCGTCGGCATGATCCACGCCCGCAAGGGCATGGACGACATCATCGAAGACTATGTGCATGACGAGGCATTAAAGGCGCAGGCGCTTGTCGCCAATCTATGGGCGTCGCGCGCGATCGCGGCGCTCTGGGTCGTGGCGATCCTTCTCCTCGCCGCGCCGAAGTAGGCCATGCGACCGGCAGTCAAGAATAGTGAGCGTGATAGCGCTTGTTTGATCTCGACGAACTCGTCTTGTAACGACGCATCGGCGCTGCGCGCCGCGCAAACGAAATTCAAGAAAGCTCAGTGATGGTTGCAAAGGGTCCTGCATCAAATGTGTCGGTCGGCGGTCGGGCTTATCCGATCATCGATCACACCTTTGACGTTGTCGTCGTCGGCGCCGGCGGTTCGGGGCTTCGCGCCGTCGTCGGTTGCGCCGAGGCGGGACTGAACGTCGCCTGCGTCACCAAGGTCTTTCCAACGCGTTCGCACACGGTGGCGGCGCAGGGCGGCATCGCCGCCGCGCTCGGCAACATGGGGCCGGACAATTGGAAATGGCACATGTACGACACCGTCAAGGGATCCGACTGGCTCGGAGACCAGGACGCTATCGAATATATGTGCCGCAACGCGCCGCCCGCCGTCTATGAGTTGGAGCATTGGGGCGTTCCCTTCTCGCGCACGACGGAAGGGACGATCTATCAACGTCCATTCGGCGGCATGACGACGGATTACGGCAACGGTCCCCCGGCGCAGCGCACCTGCGCGGCCGCCGATCGCACCGGCCACGCCATGCTCCATACGATGTATGGGCAGGCGCTGAAGCTCAATACGAAATTCTTCGTCGAATTCTTCGCGATCGATCTCATCATGGATCAGCACGGCGCCTGCCGCGGCGTCGTGTGCCTGAAGATCGATGACGGAACGATTCATCGTTTCCGCGCAGCGCTCACCGTGCTCGCGACCGGCGGCTATGGCCGCATCTATCTCTCGGCGACCTCGGCGCATACCTGCACCGGCGACGGCAACGCGATGGTGCTGCGCGCGGGATTGCCGCTCCAGGACATGGAGTTCGTGCAGTTCCATCCGACAGGAATCTATGGCGCGGGCTGCCTTATTACCGAAGGCGCGCGCGGCGAGGGCGGCTATCTGACGAATAGCGAAGGCGAGCGCTTCATGGAGCGCTACGCGCCATCGGTGAAAGATCTCGCGCCGCGCGACATGGTCTCGCGCGCGATCACGATGGAGGTGCGCGAGGGCAGGGGCGTCGGCAAGCTTAAGGACCACGCTTATCTGCATCTGGAGCATCTCGACCCGGCGATCCTGCATGAGCGCCTGCCGGGCATTTCCGAAAGCTCGATGATTTTCGCTGGCGTCGACGTCACGCGCCAGCCGATCCCGATCATACCGACCGCGCATTACAACATGGGCGGCATACCGACGAATTATCACGGCGAGGCGTTGCATAAGCGCGACGGAAATCCCGACGAGGTGGTGCCCGGTCTGATGGCGCTCGGCGAAGCGGCCTGCGTCTCCGTGCATGGCGCCAATCGCCTCGGCTCCAACTCGCTCATCGATCTCGTCGTCTTCGGCCGCGCCGCGGGACTGCGCGCCGCTGAACTCATAAAGCCAAACGACACGCAGCCGGAACTCCCGGCGGATTCGGCCGATCTGGCGCTGTCACGGCTCGATTTTTTCCGCAACGCCAACGGCTCGGTTTCCACTGCGACGTTGCGCGACAGGATGCAACGGACGATGCAGTCGCATTGCGCCGTCTATCGCACCGGCGAGGTCCTCGCCGAGGGCGTCGAAATGATCAACGCGGTCTGGCGCGACAGCGCAGACGTGAGGATCACCGATCGTTCGCTGATCTGGAACTCCGATCTGATCGAGACGCTGGAATATGAGAATCTCATCGTTCAGGCGGTCACGACGATGGAGAGCGCTGCCAATCGCACCGAGTCGCGCGGCGCCCATGCGCGCGAGGATTTCCCCAAGCGCGACGACAAGAACTGGATGAAGCATACGCTCGCGACGATCGATCGGGACAAGAAGGCCACTTTCATCGATTATCGCCCAGTGCACAGCTACACGATGACGAACGAAGTCGCTTACATCGAGCCGAAGGCGCGGGTGTATTGATATGGTCGAATTCGCCCTCCCCAAGAACTCCGTCGTCGGCGAAGGCAAGACCTGGCCCAGGCCCGAAGGCGCGGAGCGCCTGCGCGAGCTGCGCATCTATCGGTGGAGTCCCGAGGACGGTTCCAATCCCCGCATGGACACCTATTTCATCGACGCCGACGACTGCGGACCGATGGTCCTCGACGCGCTGATCTGGATCAAGAACAAGATCGATCCGACGCTGGCCTTCCGTCGCTCCTGCCGTGAGGGCATTTGCGGCTCATGCTCGATGAACATCGACGGCTTGAACACGCTCGCCTGCACCAAGAGCATGGATGAGATCGACGGCGCGATAAAAATCTATCCGCTGCCGCATATGGCGGTGATCAAGGACCTCGTGCCCGATCTGACGATCTTCTTCGAGCAGCACGCGGCGATTGAACCATGGCTGCGGGCTGGACGCGACCCGGAGAAGGAGCGGCTGCAGTCGCCAGAGCAGCGGGCCAAGCTCGACGGGCTTTATGAGTGCATCCTATGCGCCTGCTGCTCGACGGCCTGTCCGAGCTATTGGTGGAACGCCGATCGTTTCCTTGGTCCCGCGGCGCTATTGCAGGCGTTCCGCTGGGTGCAGGATTCGCGCGACGAAGCGACGAAGGACCGCGTCTCCTATGTCGACGACATCTTCCGCCTTTACCGCTGTCACACCATCATGAATTGCACCCAGGTCTGCCCTAAGAGCCTGTCTCCGGCGAAGGCGATCGCAGAACTCAAAAACATGGCGATCGCCCAGGACGAGGCGTAGGCCGCCGCGTCACATGTGCGACATCGCGACGCCGTGAGGCTTCTTGTCGATCGCCGCGCCCCGGCGCAATTTCGTCAGCGACGCGATATGCAGCAATATCCATAACGGAACGAGGAAGGCGGGAACCAGCGCGAGCGGGAACATTGTGATCAGTTCGTTCGGCTGGTCGAACGCCGTCGCCTGAATTGCCGATGGCGAACTGGCGAATCCCGTTGCAACGGCGATGACAAGATCCGTGATCCCGAGAATATTCCACAGCATGACCAGATTTGAATTCACGCGCAGTCCGCTCGCGTAAGCGACCGCAATCACCACAGCGAGGGCGCCCACGAGCAGGTCGCCGGTTCCCGCTGGCCACGCGAATACGCCGGGCATCTTTCCCATTGCGTAAAGGACCAGGAAGATCCCGCCGAGAATGCGAAATATTTGGACGCCCACCAGCCATTGCTGCGGGATCGCGTCGATGATCAGCCCGATTGTCGGAGAACGCCAAATCAGCCACGCGCCTATGATGATCGGCGTGAGAAGCGCGTATTGTATTGTGGGCATTTCTCCTGGAGCGGCGTGGTAAGCGCCGAGCCAGGCCGAGACGGCCGCGGCCAGGAACCAGCCGATGAGCACAATCGCAAAGGCGCTCACGACTCTATCGCGGTCGCGCGCCGTCCACGGGGGCATAAGGAGCGCGCTACGCAATTCCAGAAGGATCAGCGCGATGATCGCGACCGAGGTTGCAAGTGTCAGGACGGTGAGAATGCCTGTGTCGTTCATCTCGATCCTCCAGCGACAACTTCCAGCGGAGGTTAGGTAGCGGCGATTAGACCCTCGACAAACTGGGCCGCCGGCCCTAACCGCCTTGATCCCGCCGCGCCGCCGGTTTAGGACGCACTCAAACCTTTTCGGAGATCTGCGCCATGTCGACCAGCGCTCGTCTTTCTCTTGTTGCCGCTTTCCTGATCGCTGCGGGCCTGCACGCCGCTTCCGCGCAGCAGCTTCAGGTCGATCCGGGAGCGCTCGACGCTTCTGGATCCGTCTCGGCGCAGCCGAAGGCCAAGAAAGCTAAGGCGCAGCAATCTCAAGGCGCTAGCCAACAAAAGCAGGGCAGCGGCGATCGCCAGTTCGGCGAACTTGAGGGCTGGTCGCCCGGCAAGGCCCCGCCCGGAAAGCAGAAGGAAGAAGGAACGCCGAGTTCGCCAAGCGGCAACATGCCCATCGGCGTGTCGCCTTCCGGGAACATGTCCGTCGGCCTTCCTTTCTAAGTCGCAGACGCCGGGTCGGCCGGCTGGAGTTTGATCATGGCGTATAAGGTCGCGGTCGTCGGCGCTACGGGCAACGTGGGCCGCGAGATGCTGGATATTCTCGCCGAGCGCCGTTTCCCCGTGTCGGAAGTCGTCGCGCTCGCATCGTCGCGCTCAGTCGGGACGGAGGTCTCCTTCGGCGACAGGACGCTGAAGTGCAAAGCGCTCGACTCATACGATTTCTCCGACGTCGATATTTGTCTGATGTCTGCCGGCGGCTCTGTCTCGAAGGAATGGGCGCCCAAGATCGGCGCGCAGGGTTGCGTCGTCATCGACAATTCGTCGGCCTGGCGCATGGATCCCGACGTGCCGCTGGTGGTGCCGGAGGTGAACGCCGGCGCCGCAGCGGGATTCACCAAGAAGAACATCATCGCCAATCCGAACTGCTCGACCGCGCAGTTGGTCGTCGCGCTGAAGCCCCTCCATGACGCGGCGACGATCAAGCGCGTCGTCGTTTCGACCTATCAATCGGTTTCGGGCGCCGGCAAGGAAGGCATGGACGAGCTCTTCGCGCAAACGCGCTCGGTGTTCGTCTCCAATCCTGTCGAAGCGAAGAAATTTCCAAAGCGCATCGCCTTCAACCTCATTCCGCACATCGACGTCTTCATGGAGGACGGCTTCACCAAGGAAGAGTGGAAGATGGTCGCGGAGACGAAGAAAATCTTGGATCCCAAGATCAAGCTCGTCGCGACCTGCGTGCGCGTGCCTGTCTTTATCGGCCATTCGGAAGCGGTGAACATCGAATTCGAAAAGCCGATTTCGGCGGACGAGGCGCGCGACATCCTGCGTGCGGCGCCTGGCCTGCTTGTGATCGACAAGCGCGAAGCCGGCGGCTACATCACGCCGCATGAGGCGGCAGGCGAAGACGCGACTTACGTCTCCCGCATCCGGGAAGACCCGACGGTCGACAACGGTCTCGTGCTGTGGTGCGTTTCCGACAATCTGCGCAAGGGCGCCGCGCTTAACGCCATTCAAATCGCCGAGACGCTGCTGAATCGCAAGCTGCTGGCGCCGAAGAAAAAGGCGGCGTGATTGGTCATGCCTCAGAGCCCTCTTTACGATCGCGACTTTTACGCCTGGGCTAACGAACAGGCTGCATTGCTGCGCGAGGGCAAGCTTTCACAAGCCGATATCGAACACATTGCTCAGGAAATCGAGAGCATGGGAAGGACCGAGAAGCGCGAGCTTGTAAGTCGTCTTACTGTGCTTTTATTGCACCTTCTCAAGTGGCGATATCAGCCTCAGAAAAGGACTAAGAGCTGGGAATCGTCCATCAAGGTTCAGCGCGGTCTTCTCGCTGATCATCTTGACGACAACCCAAGTCTTCGGCCTCTCGCCCCAATTGCAGTGGCGAGAGCGTACCAATTGGCGATTCTAGAAGCTGTCGGCGAAACGAATTTGATTGAAGCGACGTTTCCACCAGAATGTCCCTGGACGTTCGACCAAGTGATGGACGCGGATTTTTGGCCGGACGACCAAAATCATTAGTTTTACGTGACTCGGCTGCTCCTGACGCCAACTACTTCACGATCTTAAACAGCGCGGCGTCGGGAATTTTCGCCTGATCGATGTTGAAGACAGAGATCAGCGTTTCGTAACCCTGCGGGTCCTTCACCTGCCACTGCTTCAATTTGAAAGTCTTGGGATCGAAGATCAGGCGCACGTGTGACGTGCCGCCGAAGGTCGCCTTGTCCTCTATGAAGATCGTGACGCCGGAGTCCTCAACCTTCACATCCTCGACGGTGACGTCCTTCTCCAGGTCGATCTTATCCTTCATCAGGAATTTGAGCGGCGTCTGCGTGATGAAATAGAGGTCCTGGGTGTTAAGCTTGCGGTCGCGCACGGCGACCTGCGCGCCGTCGGCGACGACCTCCATCGTGGCGGGTTCAGCGTATTCGAAGCGAACCCGGCCGGCGCGCTGAACGTGTAGTCGGCCTTCCGAACGCTTCCCGTCGCCGCCGATCTGAACGAAATCGGCCGTCATCACCGGCGAGGCATTGAAAAAGGCGTTCGCCCGCTTGATCGCCTCGGGGCGTGTTAGTGGCTGCTCTGGCGTCACGGGCAGAGGCGCGACAACACCCGCTACCGGGGCAGGGGCGGCGACGGCCGGCGCCTGCGCCGCTGGTTTTGCGCCCTTCTTTCCGGCCAATGAAGGGTCGAGAGCCTTTGCCTCCCCGGATTGCCCGGCGCTAGGCTTCGCCTCGCCCGTTTTGCCTTCAGCGGCAGGCTCGGCCGGCTTCGCGGGCGCAGGCTTGACCTCCGCCGGCTTCGCTTCCGTGGCGGCGGCCTCGGCTGGTTTCGCCTCGGCGGCCTTGCTGTCGACGGCCGCCGGAGCGCCTCCATGGGCCGGCCGCGCGTTGCGGTCGAGTTTTGCAGCGGAAACCGGGAAGGCGAACGAAAGCGCGGCGATCAGTGCGGCGACGGAGGCGTATTTCACGGCGAGTTCCGATTCTTGGGAAACTTATCGCCGTCTTCCTAGCATAAGTTGGCGGAAATGGGGGCGAAGCTTACTCCGCCGCCTCAATGTCATAGGCGCCGCGATCAACGCCGCCGCCGACCAGAATCTCGCGTTTTCCTGCATGGTTCGGCGCGGAGACGACGCCTTCCTGCTCCATGCGTTCGACGAGCGAAGCGGCCTTATTGTAGCCGACCGAGAGACGCCGCTGGATGTAGCTCGTCGAGCACTTCTTGTCGCGCAGCACGATATTGACGGCGCGGTCATAGAGGTCGCCGCCTTCCTCCGCGTCCATCGAGCCGGGCAGAGGCGCTTCGCCATCCTCGCCGACATCGTCCTCGGAAGTGATGGCGTCGAGATATTGCGGCGCGCCCTGCGTCTTCACATGGGCGACGATATCCTCGACCTCGCGGTCTGAGACGAAGGGCCCATGCACGCGCGAAATGCGGCCGCCGCCCGCCATGTAAAGCATGTCGCCCTGGCCGAGGAGCTGCTCGGCGCCCTGTTCGCCGAGAATCGTGCGGCTGTCGATTTTCGACGTCACCTGGAAGGAGATGCGGGTGGGGAAATTCGCCTTGATCGTGCCGGTGATGACGTCGACCGAGGGGCGCTGTGTCGCCATGATCAGATGGATGCCGGCGGCGCGCGCCATCTGCGCCAGTCTCTGGATCGCGCCTTCAATGTCCTTGCCGGCGACGAGCATGAGATCGGCCATCTCGTCAACGATGACGACGATGTAAGGCAGCGTCGAGAGCGACATCTCTTCGTGTTCGAAGATCGCTTCACCGGTTTCGCGGTCGAAGCCCGTCTGCACGGTGCGGGTGATCGTCTCGCCTTTCGCCTGCGCCTCGGCGACGCGCGCATTGTAGCCGTCGATGTTGCGCACGCCGAGCTTCGACATTTTCTTGTAGCGATCCTCCATCTCGCGCACCGCCCATTTGAGCGCCACCACCGCCTTTTTCGGGTCGGTGACGACAGGCGTCAGCAGATGGGGAATGTTGTCGTAGGCGGAGAGTTCCAGCATCTTCGGATCGACCATGATCAGCCGGCACTCTTCGGGCTTTAGCCGATAGAGCAGCGATAGGATCATGGTGTTGATCGCGACCGACTTGCCCGAGCCGGTGGTGCCGGCGACCAGAAGATGCGGCATGCGTGCGAGATCGACGATCACCGGCTCGCCGCCAATCGTCTTGCCGAGCGCGATTGCGAGCTTGTGATTGGATCGGGCGAAATCCTCGCAGGCGATGAGTTCGCGCAGATAGACCATCTCGCGGCGCTGGTTCGGCAGTTCGATGCCGATGGCGTTACGGCCCGGCACGACCGCGACGCGGGCGGAGACCGCGGACATCGAGCGGGCGATGTCGTCGGCGAGGCCAATGACGCGCGAACTCTTAATGCCGGGCGCCGGCTCAAGCTCATAAAGCGTGACGACAGGGCCGGGGCGAACGTTGATGATGTCGCCCTTGACGGAAAAATCCTCAAGCACGCCTTCGAGCAGACGCGCGTTCTGCTCGAGCGCCTCCTGCGACCCCTTCACGCCGCCCGCTTGCTTCTTCGGCTCGGCGAGCAGGGTAAGGGATGGCGCCTCATAGCGTGTGTTGAAACTGGGCTGCGGGGCGCGGGCCGGCGCCCGCGTTCGGCGGGGCGCCGGCGGCGCGACAGCGGAGTCAAAAGGCTCATCGAGATTGCGCGCCCGCGGCGGCGCATATGCCGGATAAAGATCCAGTTCCTCGAAGGTCGGCTCGACGCGCGGGTAGCTCGGCGGCGGCGGCCGGTCCGCCGTTCGCGCAGGGCGTCTGAGCTTTCCTGCAACCCGCGTCGCCCAGGCTTTGAAGGCAAGTCCGAAATGAATGAGCGCGCCGAGTGAAATCAGCGCGACGCCTGGCTCGCCGCCGGCGTCGTCCTCATCGTCCGCGATCGGACGTCTGCCGGCGTCGTCTTCGGCGGACCGGAGGCGCATGTCGGCTTCGGACTCAAAGCCAAGCCCCGCGGCGCCCGTCACGGCGAGAATCGCGACGAAAGCCGCCCCGACGCCAAAGACCGCTATCATGACGCCCGAGCCGGCAAAGATCGTGCGGGGGACGACGAGAATCGCGTCGCCGACGACCCCGCCGAGACCCGAGGGAAGCGGCCAGCGATCGGTGGCGGGCAGAAGAGACGCGGTCGCGGAAGTCGCCAAAACGCCCAGGATCCAGAGACCAAAACGCAGGGTCGCGCGGCCCACGCGTCGGCGTTTCATGAGGCGCAACCCCTGCATCGCGATCGGCACAATGGCGGCGATCGCGCCGAAGCCAACAAGCTGCATCAGCAGATCGGAGACGATCGCGCCTGGTCCGCCGAGCAGATTGCGGACATGGCCGGAGGTCGCATGGTTGAGCGAGGGATCGCGGGCCGACCAGCTGACGAGCGACAATGTCAGCGCTGCGGCGGTCACGACCAAAAAAACGCCCAGCAGCTCAGCGAGCCGGCGCGCCGTAAATTCGCGAAGCTGCTCGGTGAAGTGGCCCGTTGCATGGCTGCGCATAGGAGGAGAAGCCCCGCTTGGTCGCGACGCCGCCGACGGCGCGCGGATGGCGCAGCGTAAAAAACCTCGGTTAAGGCGCGCTTAACCCTGGTTTTCCACGTTCTTGCCGTCCGTCGCGACAGTCTGATTGAGTTCGGCGCCGTAGATGAAAATCGCGGCCGAGAGCTGCAGAAAGACAATGGCGATCATGATGGAGGCGAGGCCCGCATAGGTCGAAATATAGCTGGCGGCGAATCGCGCGAGATAGTTGCCGAAGCCGGCGCCGAAGGCGAGCGAGGCGAGCAGCGTTAGCGCCAAGCCAGGCGCGATGAAGGCGGCGTTACGCCGCGTCGCTGGAAGATACCTGTGGGCTGCAAAAAGCGCGATGGCGAGAATAGCGGTGGTGACGCCGTAGCGCACCGGCCCATAGAGCGGCTGCAACTCCTCGACGATCAAAGGAACGTGACGCTGGGCAATCGCCCGCGCCAATGGCGCGAGCACGAGAAGAACAGCCACCGCGAGAAGGGAAGCCGCGCCGACAAAAACGAATAAGATTGACTCGGCCCGAAGCAACCACCAGGAGCGCTTCTCTGGCGAGTCATAGGCTCTGTTCAGGGCGACGCGCAGCGCTTCCACGCCAGTTGCGGAAAAATAGATTGCGAACACGGCGCCGAGGGTCAGGAGGCCGCCGCGCGGCTGCGTCAGCACATTGTGGATTTCCCTCGAAATCGGCGCCGCGACGCTGGCCGGCCATGTCTCGAAGAGAAGCTTCGTCGCCGCGTCCGCTTCGTCCTGCAAGCCGAAAAAGCCGGCAAGCGCAGTGAGAAAAATGAGAAAAGGAAAGAGCGAGGTCAGGATCGACAGCGCAATATAGCTCGCAATCGCCCAACCATCGTCTCGGTTGAACTTCAGATAGGCGTCATAAAGGATACGTAAAAATTTTCGCATCGAACCCATGATAGAGTGCTTGCTCCGAATAGCGATGGCGCAGGGAAAGAATCCGGCCGATGAAGATCATCCTTTTACGATGCTTGATGGCAATTGGCGCGGCTTTTCTGGTTCTGGCGCATGGGTCGAGCTTGGCGCGTGCGAAGGACTGCAGCAATCTTAATACGCAGACGGCAATGAATTTATGCGAGGGCGACAATTTCAAACAGGCGGACGCGGAATTGAACGCAGTCTACGTAAAGCTGCTCGGCAAAATCAGCGCGGTCAAAACTTCGTGAGGCGCAGAAGGCCTGGATCAAATATCGGGACGCGCAATGCGAATTCGACACAATGGGAACGACCGGCGGCAGCATTCACAGTATGATGCTTTGGCAGTGTCTAACGGATTTGACCGAGCAGCAGACGAAGAGACTGCAGCATCAGCTAAACTGCCCGGAGGGCGACGTCTCCTGCGGCGGCCAGTAGGCTTGCCGTTCATTCGCCGCCTGCAATAGGTGTCGTAAAGGATGCGAGAAAAGGCCGCCACAGCCGACTAAGCGCGATTTGAGCTTCGCATAGGCAAGATTTTTACCGGCCATTGAAAATATGTGTCTTTGCTAACATGACCGCGCTTTCTTAACCTGGGATTCGATATGCGAAGACCAATTTCACCGCCGGCGCTGCTGCGATCGGCGCTCTACGCGCTTCGAGGCGGATTTCTCCTTCGCCCGCTCGCGATCGCGCTGACCTTGGGAATTTGTGGCGCCTTGCTTTCCGAGTTCGAGGAAAAGTTCCCGGCAATCCGCGACTTCATTCCGAGGCTGTTGTTCCCTTCGCAGGCGGATCCACAGGTCGCCCAAGCGATTCTGACCAGCATCGCCACGTCCACTATGACCGTCGTGTCGATCGTCTTCGCGATACTCTTGATGACGCTGACGCTCGCTTCGACGCAGTTTTCGCCACGCATATTAGTCAGCTTCGTGCGCGATCACGTGACGCAATGGACGCTCGGCATTTTCCTTGGGACTTTTTCCTATTGCATCGCTGCGCTGCCGGCCGCCCGCACATTGCCGCATCCCTTCGCGCCAGTCGTGACCGTCGCAGGCGCCATGGCGCTCGCGCCGATCTGCGTCGGCTGGCTCGTCTACTTCATTCATCACATCTCCAACGCCATCAGCGTCAACAACATCGTCGATCGTATCCGACGCGAGACCGAGCTTGTGATCGACGAGTTGATGCCGGACATTCGGCGGCCGATCCATCCGCTCGAAGCGGCGGGATCATTTCCGGGCAAGCTGGAAGTCTTTCTGCGCAGCCGCCAATCTGGATATATCAGATATATCGACATTGCACGGTTGCGTCGCACCGCGAAAACATATGGAGTCTGTTTGCGCCTGGAGCGCCGCGTCGGTCATTTCGTTCCCGAAGGCGTAGCGATCATGCGACTTTCGCGCGGCGATCGGATCACGGAGGAACGCGCGGTCGAGCTTCTGTCCGCAATCGACATTGGCCCGACCCGAACGATGCAGCAGGACGTCGAGTTCGGCATTGTTCAAATCGTCGACATCGCCTTGCGCGCTATGTCTCCAGCAATCAACGATCCGACGACGGCGATCAGCTGCGTAGATCAACTCGGCTGCATACTGATCCGTTGGATCGGGCGCGTCCCGCCGCGAAGCTATTATTTCGATCCGCCTCATGTGCTGCGTATCGCCGTCCCATGGATCAATTTCAATGGCCTGCTCGATCTCGCCTTCGAACAGATTCGCCATTACGCGGCCGCCGACGCCGCTGTCAGCTTGAGGCTGATGCGCGCATTAGGAGATATCGCAAGTACCGTGAGCGACCCGGCTCTGCGTGAAGCGCTTGCCGAGCGCGGGCGTCGGTTGCTCGCGGGATGCGCGGGCAGGATCGAAGAAAACGATCTGCAGAGGCTGCGCCGGCGCCTGTTCTTGCTCGAGGCGGGCGTCGCTCAGGAAGACGCCGTCGCCGCACCTTGAGAACGTCACCGGCGCGCGTTTTTCCGAATATTCACTTTATGCGAGACTGATTAGTCCTTATCAGCGGCGAATTCCGGTTCGATCCCGCCGACCGGCGTGGGTCATGAACATTCGTAACGATCAATATCCGACATCGCCTGAATTGGGGGCGTAATGGGGAGTAGCGCGGCAATGACAGAAAACCGAGGCGCGCGCCTCGGCGCGCTGGCGCTCGGCGCTTTGGGCGTCGTCTACGGCGATATCGGCACAAGCCCGCTTTATACGATTAAGACCGCGATCGAATGGTCCGGCGGCGTCATCGCGCCCGAAGAGGCGCTCGGCATGTTCTCGCTGATCGTCTGGACGCTCATCATCATCACGTCGATCAAATATGTCGCCGTCATCATGCGCGCCGACAACGAGGGCGAGGGAGGCATTCTGGCGCTGATGTCGCTGCTCGGCGTCAAGCACGGGCGTCGCCCCTTCGTCGTCGCCATCGGAATGCTCGGCGCCGCGCTGCTCTTTGGCGACGGCGCCATCACGCCGGCGATCTCCGTCCTAAGCGCGATCGAAGGATTGAAGACGCCGGCTCCGGCGATCGCGCCCTATGTCGCGCCAATTTCCGTTGCGGTTCTCGTCTGCCTTTTCAGCTTTCAGTCGCAAGGCACGGCGCGCATTTCAAAGTTCTTCGGCCCCGTCATGACGTTGTGGTTTCTGGTCATTGGCGCTTTGGGCCTTGTCGGCGTCGGCAAACATCCAGACGTGCTCTTTGCGCTCAATCCGGCCATTGGCCTGGGTTATCTCGCTACGCATGGATTGGCTGGATTTCTGCTGCTCGGCGCCGTCTTTCTATGCGCCACGGGCGCCGAGGCCCTGTACGCGGACATGGGTCATTTCGGTCGCCGGCCGATCCGGCTTGCCTGGTACGGCCTTGTCCTGCCGGCGCTGCTGCTGAATTACGCGGGTCAGACCGCGCTTCTTGTTGAAAGTCCGCCCTCGGCGTCCGCCAACCCATTCTTCGATCTTTGTCCTCCAGCGTTGCAACTGCCGCTTGTCGGTCTTGCGACGATCGCGACCGTGATCGCCAGCCAGTCAATCATAACCGGCGCCTTCTCGATGACGCGTCAGGCGATCCAACTGGGGCTGCTGCCGCGCATCCATATCGTGCAGACATCCGAGGAGAGCTACGGTCAAATTTACGTCGGCTTCGTCAATTGGTCTTTGATGGCTCTCACTTTGATCCTCACCATTTCCTTCCGCTCGTCGGAACATCTCGCCGCAGCGTTCGGAATCGCCGTTTCGCTAACGATGTTGCTGACGAGCATTCTGATGTTCATCGCAATGCGCGAAGTGTGGCGCTGGAGCATAGTCGTCAGCCTCGCGCTGGCCGGCGTTTTCATTTTCGTCGACGGCTCCTTCGTCGCCGCCAACATGGTGAAGTTCCTTGAGGGCGGCTGGATTCCGCTCGTCACCGCCGCCGTGTTGTATTTTCTGATGAGTTGCTGGGCGGAAGGCTATGCCGACATGCGCGCCGCTCTGGAGCGCGACACTCTCTCGATACCAAGTTTCATTGCGCAATTTGGCGGCAAGCCGCGTGTAAAGGGCACAGCGGTCTATATGTCCAGCCGCAGCGACGTTGTTCCGGTGCCGTTGTTGCATAATCTTAAGCACAATAAGGTCCTGCATGAACGCATTGTGCTCCTGCACGTGGAGACCGAACAAGTCCCGCGCGTCGATCCTTCGCGACGCGTTGAGACCACGGTCCTCGAAAACGAATTCTATGCGATCAATGTTCGCTACGGTTTTATGGAGCAGCCGGACATCCCTCGCGCGTTGCTTCTCGAGTCGCTTTCAGTCCCATTCCACTTCAATATGATGGAGACATCCTTCTTCGTCGGCCGATTGACGATCGTCCCGATCGGATTGTCGAAATGGCGAAAGTTCAAATTACAAATCTACCAGTTCCTGCACCGTAATGCGCTTCCAGCGACGGAGTTCTTTCAGATTCCGCCGGGACGCGTCGTCGAACTCGGCGGCCAGGTTGAGATTTAAGCGCGTCACTCGCGCTGGAAATGATCGTAGACGAGCCGCGCCGTCGCCTTGTTGACGCCGGGCACCTTCTCGAGGTCCGACAGAGCGGCTTTCGACACCGCCTTCGCCGAGCCGAACGCCAGGAGCAGCGCGCGTTTGCGCGCCGGCCCGACGCCGGCGATCTCATCCAACGGATTCTTCGTGAACTCCTTCTTGCGCCGCGCGCGATGCGTCCCAATCGCGAAACGATGCGCCTCGTCGCGCAGCCGCTGGACAAAGTAGAGCGCCGGATCATGCGGCGGCAGCCGAAACGGCTCACGTCCTTCGACGAAGAATGTTTCGCGCCCGACGTTGCGATCCGCGCCCTTGGCGATCGAAGCGATCGCGACGCCTTCGATTCCCAGACCGCGCAAAACCTCGCGCGCCACATCAAACTGCCCGCGTCCGCCGTCGATCAGAATGAGGTCGGGCCTTGCCGGAAAGGCGTCACATTCCTGATCCTTCTCCCCCTCCTTGGCGAGTCGCGCGAATCGGCGCGTCAGCACCTCGCGCATCATGCCGAAGTCGTCTCCCGGCGCGAGATCGGCGTTCCTGATGTTGAATGTGCGGTAGTGCGCCTTCATGAATCCGGCGGGGCCAGCGACGATCATCGCGCCGATCGCCTGCGCGCCGCCGATGTGGGAATTGTCGTAAACTTCGATGCGTCGCGGCGCTGAGGCGAGACCGAAGGCCTGGCCGAGCGCCGCGAGCAGGCGCTGCTGGCTCGCGTCCTCCGCGAGCTTGCGGCCGAGCGCTTGCCGCGCATTGTGGAGCGCATGGTCGACAAGCTCGCGTTTCTCGCCCCGCTGCGGCGCGAGCACTTCGACGCGGCGGCCGAGCCGCGCGGTCAACGCCTCTTCAAGAAGCGCGCTGTCTTCGATCGGGTGGGAGAGAAAGACGCAGCGCGCTGAAGGATGCTCCTGATAGAACTGCGCGAGAAAGGCGTCGAGCACTTCCGACTCTGACAGCGTCGCGTCGGCGCGCGGGAAATAGGAGCGATTGCCCCAGTTCTGATAGGCGCGAAAGAAGAACGCCTCGATGCAGAAACGTCCGGCTTCCTTGGCGATGGCGAAGACGTCGGCTTCTTCGACGCTGCGCGGATTGATTCCTTGCGCGCCCTGGACGGCGGAGAGCGCCGAGATGCGATCGCGCAGCCGCGCCGCCCGCTCGAACTCCAGTCGCTCGGAGGCTTCGGTCATCTCGCGCGCCAACTGCTCGCGCACGTTGCGGCTCTTGCCCGAAAGAAAATCCCGCGCCTCGCGCACGAGTTCGGCGTAATCCTCGATCGAGATTTCGCCGGTGCAGGGGCCCGAGCAGCGCTTGATCTGAAAGAGCAGGCAAGGACGCGTGCGATTGTCGTAAAAGCTTTGCGAGCAGGACCGCAGGAGAAAGGCGCGCTCCAGAGCGTTGAGCGCGCGATTGACCGCCCACACGCTGGCGAAGGGTCCGAAATAGTCGCCCTTGCGCACGCGCGCGCCCCGATGCTTCATAATTTGCGGCGCTTCATGATCCCTGGCGATTAGGATGTAAGGAAAGGATTTGTCGTCGCGCATCAGCACGTTGAAGCGCGGCTTCAACTGCTTGATGAGATTCGCTTCCAAGAGCAACGCGTCGGTTTCGGTCTCGACTGTGATGAACACCATCGATGCCGTCGCCGAGATCATCCGCGCGATGCGGTTCACATGGCCTGCGAGGCGGGTGTAACTCGCGACGCGCTTTCGAACGTTTCTCGCCTTGCCGACGTAAAGCACCTCGCCGTTTTCGGCGATCATGCGATAGACGCCGGGACCATTTGGCGCATGACGCCAATGCTTCTTGATGACGTCGACGCCGCGCTTGACGCTTTCGGGAGTCTGGGGCGCTTCGATGGCTTCTTCGCACGGCTCCGCCTCCGCGGGGCTCTCGGCTACGTCAAAGGCTTCGTCTTCCTCGGGCGGAAGATCGCGCGGATTGGCAGGCTGGGCGGTCATTCGCCTAGATTTATTCGCCGCCGTTGGCGATGGAAAGAGACGCTGAAGGGGACCGTCAGCGCCAAAGAGCTGTGCGGAAACTCGATCCGTCAGGCGGTTCCGCCAAGCGTCGCCTTGCGCATGGCCTGGATCTCCAGCCAGAGTCCGGCAAAGCTTGGGCTATTAGGAGTGAGGACGGCGGAAATGCAGGCGGCGAGGATCACCGTTGGCTCGGTCCTTTTTCCGGCGTTGGCGCTGGGGTTGGCCGCCGCATTTGTGTTTGGTGAGCGCTGGATCGCGCAAACTCCTGCGTCGATCGGATTCGTTCTCCCGGCCATTGCCGCAGTACTGTTGATCGGAGCTGTCTTCGCCGCCCTCCAGCACGCCGAGATTATCGGCGCGAGAGTGGGCGAGCCATACGGCACCCTCGTGCTGACTGTCGCTGTGACCATTATCGAGGTCTCGATCATGGCGTCGATGATCGAACATGGCCACGAGGACCCGACTGAAGCGCGCGAGGCGGTCTTCTCCGCCATTATGATTGTGTGCAACGGCCTCGTCGGCTTCTGTCTTCTGATGGGCGGTTTTCGTCATCATGAGCAGGAGATACAGCCGATGGCGGCGAGCGCCTATCTCGCCGTGCTGATCGCGCTTTCGGTCCTCACGCTCGTTCTGCCCAATTATACGACCTCGAGCTACGGACCCACTCTTTCGTCCAGTCAGCTCGCCTTCGTGAGCATCTTGTCTGTGCTGCTCTATAGCGCGTTTCTTTTTGTTCAAACGGTCCGGCATCGATCCTATTTCATCGACGCGCATATAGCCGCCCTTGGGGAGGAACAGGCGAAACCCTCGCGCATCATGACGATATTTGGAGGCGTCGGGCTTGGCGCGAGTCTGCTCGGCGTCTCGCTCCTTGCCGAGCGCGTCGTTCCCGGTCTTGAAGATGCGCTTCGCTGGATCGGCCTCGACGACGTGAACAGGGTGACAGGCGCCGCCGTGGCGGTGCTGGTTCTACTCCCGGAGTCCATCAACTCGATACGCGCGGCGGCGCGCAACGCGCTTCAGACGAGCCTCAATAGCGCGCTCGGTTCGGTCGTCGCGACGATCGGGCTGACGGTTCCCGCCGTCGCACTTTTGAGCATCGCGACGGACCGTGAGATCATGTTCGGTCTCGAGAAGCGCGATACCGTGTTGCTGCTGCTGACATTGCTGCTTAGCGTGGTGAGCTTCGGCGCCGGGCGAACCAATCTCCTGACGGGACTCGTTCACCTTGTCGTTTTCGCGACATATGTCTTTCTACTGTTTGTGCCGTAATCTCTCATGGATCGAGCAACAAGGCGAGGATGAGGCGTCTCCCCTCTCCCATCGGGAGAGGGTGGCCCGGCCATAGGGCGTCTGCGACGCCCGTCTTACGACGGGCTATGGCCGGGTCGGGTGAGGGGGCGCATATATCATGTGCTCAACACCCCTCATCCGTCGCGCTTCGCGCGCCACCTTCTCCCAAAAGGAGAAGGATTCGCGCAGGACATTCTCGTTCTCGAACTTCACCACTCGATCGGCGTTTGGCCATGGGCGGCCAGATAGTCGTTCGCCTTCGAGAAATGCTTGCAGCCGAAAAAACCGTTGTGCGCTGACAGCGGCGAGGGATGGGCGCATTCGAGCACGAGATGTTTGCGTCGATCGATTCCTGCGCCTTTGCGCCGGGCATAGGAGCCCCAAAGCATGAAGACGACGCCTTCGCGTTCGCGCGACAGCGCGTGAATGGCGGCGTCGGTGAAGTGCTCCCAGCCCTTGTTCTGATGCGAGCCGGCGGCGTTCTCGCGCACGGTGAGCGTGGCGTTGAGCAGCAGCACGCCCTGTCGCGCCCAACGCGATAGATCGGGATCGCGCGAGACTTGATGTCCGAGATCGGCGTCGATCTCTTTAAAAATGTTCTGGAGCGAGGGCGGCGGCGGCGTGTTGGCGCCGACGGCGAAGCAAAGACCGCAGGCCTGTCCGGCGCCATGATAGGGGTCCTGTCCAAGAATGACGACCTTCACCTTCTCGAAGGGACATTCGTCAAAGGCCCGAAAAATCTGCGACGCCGGCGGATAGATCCGACGCGCGGCATATTCGCTGCGGACAAATTCCCGCAGTTCCGTGAAGTAGGGCTGTTCGAATTCGCGCGCGAGATGTTTCTTCCAGCTTTCGTCGATGCGGACGGGTTTGGTCATTTATCGGTTCGCATCAATAATGCCAGCTACGACGAGGTCCTTTCTTATCTCGGCTATTTTTTCTTGGATATTTATTTTGAATCTTATCTGAACAATTCCTGCGAAATCTGAAAACAGGGTGGTCCCTTCTTTCAACAAAAGCATCGCGCTATTTCTACCCAGGTGTCCACAGAACCAGCCAAGCTCATATATGACATTTGGGCGAGCCTGTAAGTATAGGCCGTCGTCGGATTGCACTTGATCGTCTGGAGTGAAGACCGCGATAGCATAACTGCATGTCTGAGCGTAGTGCTCAAACTTCTCAATCACGGTCGAACAGCCGGCGTTCGGTAGCTCTGACAAGACCAGCGGATTGAGTCCAAACTCGTTCTTCAGAAGGTCCTTTAGTTCCCTCCACTTTGCTTCGTCGTGACCGTGAATAACAAATACATTCTCGCGCTTACGGGCGCTCTTGCCGCTTTTCGAACGCGCCAAGAGTTCTGGGTTGCGAGTAAACCGGGTCACTGCGGCGCGTAGCACCGACCCGATGTTCTCGACAGACTTATACGATGGCGTTCCATAGAAATTTGAAACTCCTTCGTTCGCCTCTTTTGCGATCTGGACGGAATAAGTGTTTGGGCCAAGCATATCGTTGAACAAATCTACAAGTTCATGCACGTACTGCCGAAACAGCGGATCGTCGCCATCGCCTATGTGAATCCCCTCCCGGCTATGATGAAAACGAGAAAGGATGTCTGCGAAGGCCGTCTCATATTTCTTGAGGTCCAAAATGATTTGGTCAACGTCCAACGCTTCCCCCTGGCTTTCGTTTGGCCTTGCTCAATCCTGCAGAGGGCCCCAAGCGGGATCGCTTGCAAAGCTTGGCGTCGGCACTTGAGTCTCCGAGCGCCCGAAGACGTCGACCATGTAGATTTTCGGTCCGCCGCCGCCGCTAGAGTCGCGAAAGAACATCAGGAAGAGACCGTTCGGCGCCCAGGTCGGGCCTTCATTGTGAAAGCCCTCGGTGAGAATGCGTTCGCCCGAGCCGTCGGTCTTCATCACGCCGATCGCGAAATTGCCGCCGTTCTGCTTGGTGAAGGCGATGTAATCGCCTTTGGGCGACCAGACCGGCGTCGAATAGCGGCCGCCGCCGAAGGAGATGCGCTTCGCGTCGCCGCCATGCGCGCCCATCACGTAAATCTGCTGCGAGCCGCCGCGATCGCTCTCAAAGACGATGCGCGAGCCGTCCGGCGCGTAGGAGGGCGCCGTGTCGATGGCGGCGGTGTCGGTCAGACGCGTCGTCGCGCGCGAACGCAAATCCATCGTATAAAGATTCGTCGTCGAACCCTGCGACAGCGACATGATGATCTTCTGCCCGTCGGGCGAAAATCGCGGCGAGAAGGTCATGCCCGGAAAATTGCCGACGACTTCGCGTTGGCTGTTCTCGATATTCATCAACAGAACTTTGGGATCGCCGTCGGCGCCAAAGGACATGTAGGTGACGTCGAGCGAGTTGGGCGAAAATCGCGGCGTGACGACGAGTTCGTCGCCGCGCGTCAGATAGCGCACATTGGCGCCGTCCTGATCCATCATGGCGAGGCGCTTGCGGCGCCTGTCCTTGGAGCCGGTTTCATCGACGAAGACGACGCGCGTGTCGAAAAAGCCCTTCTCGCCGGTGATGCGGGTGAAAACGGCGTCCGAGAGGAGATGCGCGACCCGCCGCATATTGGCGGCGTCGGTCACATATTGCTGTCCGGCGACCTGCTCGCCCGTCGTCACGTCGAAGAGTCGGAACTCCGTCTTGAGCCTGCCGTCGCCGGCGCGTTGCGAACGGCCGGTCAGAACGAATTGCGCGTTCACCGCCTTGAAGGCGGCAAGATGGGGCGCGGCGTCCGCCGGCGCGGCGTTCGCCGGCAGGGCGCCGGGCTCGATCGGATTTAAGAACACCGAGCGCTTAAAATTATTGAGCGTCACCGACGTCACGGCGCCCGCAGCGTCGTCGCCGACAAAGGGCGCGACGGCGATATTGATCGGCTGAAAGCCGCCGCCCTTGAGATCGATGATGCGTCCGGCGCGCGCCAAAGACGCGGGAAGAAACGGAGCGAGCGCAGCGCCGGCGATTAGGCCGGCGGCGGCGCGGCGTGTGAATTGGGCGGTCATGGGCGAAATCTTTCAAGCATCGGCGTGAAAAAACCGTAACGCTTTGCGACGATGGACGGAGTTGTTGAGTGAGTCGCTTTTACCCCCCTCCCTGTCCCTCCCCCGCGTCGCGGGAGAGGGGACGCTAATGGTCGGCTTTTGCGCAAAGCTGATGAAGCGCGGGATTGGCTCCCTCTCCCGCGAGAGCGGGGGAGGGTTGGGGAGGGGGCAGACCTCTTTACTGTGGACGAGGGCGATCACTAATTCGCGTCCTGGAAGCGGATCGTGACTTCGTGCAGCGCCTCTTCGTAATAGGGCATGAACTCGGGCGGAATGCGCATCGGGCTGCAACGGCGCACCGCCTGCACCGCCTGTTCGCCGCGAGCGTGTTCGGTCGCGCTCACCGAGGCGTTTAGCAGTTTCGGACGGCCTTCGAGTTCGCCTTCGCGCGAAAGATGGAACTCGACGATCGGCGTATAGGTCTGCGCGCCGAGTGACAGGCCCGACGCCCAGCACGGATAATAGTGATCGTGGATATAGGCGGCGATGCGCGCCTCCATCGAGGCCGACATTTTCGCGGCTGATCCCGTCGGCGCGCCGAGCGCGGCGGTCTGGGTCGTTGCCCCGGTCGCGGCCCTTCGCTGCGGCGTTTCGCGGCTCAACAATTTTTCGATGCTTGCAGCGTCGAATTTCGATTTCGGCGCGCTTTCGTCGCCCGACTTTGGCTTTGACTCCTTGATCGCTTTTTCGGCCAGTTCCCCGATGGATTTTTCGCGCTCGGGCTTCTCTTGTTGCTTCTTGCTTTCGAGGAGTTTCGCCACCTCGTCGACCTTCAGCCGCTCTTTCGGCTTTTCCTGAGCAGCGGCTTCCTTCGCCGTATTGTCGGGCTTGGGCCGCGTCGGCGGCTTGGGTTTCACCACCTCAGCTTCGTCCGGCTCTGGTTCTTTCTTCTCTGGTTCCGGCGCCGCGGCTTTAAGCTTTGCAGCCGGTTTCGGCTCGGGTTGTTTCTCTTCGGGCTTTGGCGGCGGCTCCGGCTTTGGCGGCAGAGCGGCGACGCGCTTTGGCGGTGTCGGCGGCGCCTCATCAGCGCTCGGCTCCGGCAGCGGACGCGCGCTTGGGGGCGGCGTGGCGATGTCCTTCTTCGCTTCCGCGAGCGGAGGCTCGGGCTTCGTCTCTGTTTCGGGAGCGACCTTGTCGATGCGCGGCGTCGGCTTGATCTCGCGGGCGGTCTTCTCGCCCTTCATGATTTGCGTCAGGTCGCTGTCGCTGACGACCTCAACGGGAAACATCTCGACCGCATCGTCGAACTTCTTGGCGTCGGAAAAGAAGACGAGCGCGGCCAGGAGCAATCCGGCATGGATTGCCGAGGAGAGTGGAAAGCCAGGCTCGGAGCGCGAAATTTTCATTTCCGCTCAGCTCACTTTTTCTCCTGCTCCGTCACCAGAGCGACTTTCTTATAGCCGGCTGTCGTGACAAGCGACATCACCTCGGCGACACGGCCGTAATTTACCGCCTTGGAGCCCCGGACATAAATGCGTTCGTCGAATCCCTGCTTGGTCGCTTCCTTCAGCCTGTCGAGCAATTGCGTCGTCTCGACCGGCTGATCCATCAGGAACACCTGTCCCTTCTCGTCGATGGCGATTGAGACCGGCTTTTGATCGATATTGAGCGCGCCGGCTTTTGTTTGCGGCAGATCGACGGCGACGCCGGTGGCGAGGAGAGGCGCCGCCACCATGAAGATGATGAGCAGCACCAGCATGACGTCGATGAACGGCGTCATGTTGATTTCCGCCATGGCGCCGTAGCGCGGCACGCCGCGCCGTCGCCTGCCGCCCTTGCGTCCCGGGGCCGAGAGGGAAGCGCCCATGACCGCTCCTTACGCCGCGCGATCGCGGTTGGACGACGCCGCGTGCTGGTCGATCTGACGCGACAGGATCGCTGAGAACTCGTCGGCGAAGCTCTCCATCCGCGCCTGCGCCTTGGCGACGTCGCCCTGCATCTTGTTGTAGGCGATGAGCGCGGGAATGGCGGCGAAGAGACCGATCGCAGTGGCGAGCAAGGCCTCGGCGATGCCGGGCGCGACGACGGCGAGCGAGGTGTTCTTAGAGGCCGCGATCGAGCGGAACGAGGTCATGATGCCCCACACCGTGCCGAACAGGCCGACGAAGGGGCCAGCCGACGCTACCGTCGCAAGCACGAGCAGATTGGATTCAAGCTTCTCCACTTCGCGCGCGATGGAGACGTCGAGCACTTTCTCGATGCGCGCCTGCAGGCCCATGAAAGAGGCGCTGGCGCCGGACTGAAAGGAGCGTTTCCATTCTCGCATGGCCGCGACGAAGAGCGTCGCCGTGCCGGTTTGCGGCCGCTCAGAGAGCTTGCCGTAAAGCTCCTCGAGCGAATTGCCCGACCAGAAATTTTCCTCGAAACGGTCCATGGCGCGACGCATGCGCGCGAAGAGCAGCGTCTTGTCGATGATGATCGCCCAGCACCACACCGACGCGGCGAGCAATCCGAGCATGACGGCTTTGACGACGATATGCGCGCCCCAGAACATGCTCCAGATCGTGATGTCGGCGGCGGGAGCGGCGAGAGAGCTCGCGGCGATCTCGGCTGGATTCATGATTTGTCCTTGAGTCGGCAGGCGCTCTGCGACGGCTTTGGCTGCGACGCCCGGTCTATCGCCCGCAATTTCGCCATTTGTTGGGCCGCGGTGCGCCGCACAACAAACCATAGTGAGGGCCGGTTAACAAGCGGTAAGGGTTAAGCAAAGCTTGGCCGGCGAATGGCCTTTGACGCCAGCAGCTCAATCATTCAGCCGATAAATCCACCAGCCCTTGTGTTGATAGACGAGCGAAAGCCGCGTCGGCGGCGTGGGCAGGGAGGTGGAGAACGGCAGCAGCCGCGCGATCAGCCTGTCGCCGTCGCTCTTGCGCTGGAAATAATGCAGGCGAGTCGCGCCGCCCATCGGCTCCACGGCGAAGCCGCCTTCGATCTTTTCGTCGCGCAGCCATTGCTGCGCCGATTTGATGAGGCCGTGTGAAACGCCGGTCGCGGCGAAATCCTTATAGGCGATGGAGAGCTGTTGCGGCTGCGCGGCGGCGAGCTTCCAGACGTCGGAGATTCGGACCGCGAGATAGGCGGGCTTGTTATCGGCGAGCTTCTTTAAAGATTCGCTCGCGCGCGCTTCGTCCGGATCGAGCAGCGCGTCGATGAAGCGCGTGAAGACCTCGACCGACGAAGCAGGGACGCCTGCGCCCCAGCGCGCGCGTTCGGACGCCGCCGCAGCCGACCATGTGGCCGGCAGCAGAAGTCCACGCGCCTGCGCATCGTCGAGCGGCGCGGCGCGCCCGGCGACAAGACGGATCGCGCGCGAAAAATCCCACCAGGCGAGAACGACGGCGTCTCGCGGAATATGTTCGCGGATCGCGGCGAGCACCTTCATCGCATCTTCTGTGGAAGCATCAGAGAAGAGGATCGCCTCCGTGACCTGATTGCGCCAGACGAGCGGCGTCAATCGGCCCGAGTCGTCGCGTGCGACAATGCCGGTCGCAAGAGGACGACGCTCGTCCTTCGCAGACACTTCAATCTGCTGGAGCCGATCGGCGCCAAGCTCGAAAACCTCGATATCTTTCGCAGCTTCCGTCGAGAGCGGTGCGAGCCGCGTTTCAAACGGAACGGTTGGATTGAGCCCGGCGTAAATCGCCCAGCCGAGCAGGGCGAAGCCGAAAACGATGAGCGCGACGCCAGCGACGAGCCGAATGCGGTGATTCATGCGTTCCTAGTATCAGAGTTCCGAGCGTCCCGCGAAAGCCGATGATCTCGGGACGCGCCAACGCTGCCGCTGCGAACGGAGAGCCCGCGATAACGCAAACTCGGTGCATCAAGCGTGGGGAAAAGACAGCGTGAGAGAAGAGAGGCGGCCCAACGCCGCCTCTCTCCAAGATGTCGCGTACTCATTAGAACTTCACGGTCAGGCCGGCGTAAAAGTTGCGGCCCATGCCGGGCACCTGGCGAACGCTCGCAAGTCCCGCATTGCGCCCGAAAAGGACAGCGTTGTACGAATAGTTCGATAGGTCGAATCCGCCAAGCGGCAGCGAATAGAGCGCGTTCGTGAGGTTGTCGACGCCGAGGTCGATTCTCATGTTGCTCCACTCATAGGCGGCGCGCAGATTGAGCAGCGCGTATGCGGGCGTCGTGAACTCGCCTTTGTTGGCGGACACATGGTCCTTGGGTGCGACAAGCTGCGTTTCGGCGGCCATGCTTAATCCGCCAATCTGGTGTTCGAGCGCAATGCGCGCATTGGCCGGCATCAGGTTCCATAGGCCGTCGCCCTTCTTGATTAAGAAGGACGCGACGGAACAGAAGCCGTTGCCGGGCAGACAGAACTGTGGATTGCCGATGTCGAGATTGCGTCCATAGACAAAACTGACGACGCCGACCGCCTGGAGCCTCCCGTATTCCGGCGACTCATGCAGCTTCACTCTGCCCGTGCCGTCAACTCCGTAGAGCTCCGCCTTGAAATTGCGGAACTGCAGGATCTGGAAAATATAGGAGTTCGCCACGGGGAATGAATTGAAGGTCCCGCCGGTTCTGGCCCCGTCGATGAAGTTCTCGACATAGGTGTAGAAGGGCGAAATCCGCGCCTCCCAATTGTTGGCGCCCGACATGTCGCGCCAGGCGGCGGTGAGCGCGACATTGTGGGCGACTTCCGGCTTCAGATTGAGGTTGCCGGTGTAGCCGTTGCCGTCGCCGAACCAGTTGAACATCGCTGTAAAGGGACTGAACACCGGCCAAGCGTAGCGCTCATAGAGGTTGGGCGAGCGCGTCTTTCGTGAATAGCCGAATTCGTAAAGGTTGCCGGGGTCAGGTTCGTAACGCGCCAGAGCCGTCATGTCGAAGTTGACATCGGTCCGGGCGCGGTTTTGTGCGTTGAACAGATTGACCGCAATGACGTTTGGATTGGCAAATGCGAAAGGCGTGTAGCTGCGGCCGGGACCGGTATCCATCCAAACAACGTCATTGCGCACGCCAATGAGGCTCGACCATTGCGGAGTCCAGCGACGCTCCCACTCCGCATAGGTTCCAACGCGATTGCGTTGACCCCCGTTAATGTTGATCTGAGCAAACGGCCGCGTCATAGCGCTTATAGGAGGGAAGCCGGTGAGATCGGATGGCCAGTAGTCCTGTAGCCGAAAACCGTGGAACTCATTGCCGATGCGGAAGAGATCCTGCTCACTATAAGGAATTTCGGTCTTGACCGAGTAGCCGAAATCACGCCCAAGCGCGATCATGGGGTGGTTTAAATAGAAGCGGTCTTCCAGGAATCCCATTTTATGGAAGACCTGATGCCAATAGGCGCGCGCCTCGACTATGCCCCAGGAATAGGCGCCTTTGTAGTTCGCATCCAGCGTATAGGAGCGATTGCGAATCATATCCATCCGCTGGTTCGGAAAGCCCTGATAGGGGATGTTTTGATAGGCGCCGCGGAACGTGAAGAGGTGCCCCTCGTTCTGGTAGCCGAGCGTGGCGGCGTGGTTCTCGGAGATGAAGCTCGTGGAGAGAACTTTGTCGCCATTGCCGCCGGCGTGATAGTCAGTCGCCCGCTGCCACGAGCCGTTGTAGAGAAGGCTCCAATGGTCATTGGCCATGTTGATGTTCGCGGAAACGCCGACGCCGTTGTTGTTGCCGCGGAAGAACGCTGAAACCGATCCTGTCGCCAGCACCTCGCCATTCGGGCCAAAACGCAACGTGCCTGGAACCGGCAGCGGCAGATAAGGAACAGGCCCGTAGGGGCTCGCCGCGACAATCGGCGACACCGGCGCGCCGGCCGGGCCGACTGCCGGAGGAGGTGGGCTCACGAACACCGGCGATATGGGGGCGACCAGAATCGACCCGCCGATCGAATCCGCGCCCTTGCTCACCGGCGACACCGCGGTGACGACTTCGACCCGTCCGATCGTGTTGGGGTCGGTGTAGCTCAAGGGCGAATTCATGTGATTGGCGCAGGTGGACGTCGTCTGAACGCCGCCAACCACAATTTTCAGGCGATCGTCGGCGAGGCCGCGGATCGCGGGAAGACCCGAAACGCCGCCGCCGGTCTGAACGCTGACGCCGGGTTGGCGTTCGAGAAGTTTCGCCGTATCAGATACGTCCGGCTTCTGCTCGACGATCTCCTGGTGCGAAACCACGGCGGCGTCGCCCGCCTGTTCCAAAGGCGCGGTCGCTGGCGCGGCGCGCTGCGCGCCGACGACGATTTGGGGAAGAGAGACTTGCGCATTCGCGGTTGCGAGGGACGCGAGAATCAGCGCGCAGGCGCTAGCGCTGCGCAGTAGAGTGGTAGGGGGCATAGAAGTAGATCTCCTGACCCGCAGGCGCGGGTTGAAACAGTGCGGGTTCTTGTTTCGTCAGGAGAGAATTGGAGGCGCGCGCGAGCGCATTTCGCCGGGACGGCGCCGTTCGCGAGGTTCGAAAACCCACGCGTCGATATAAACGAGCGCAATCGGCGATGGTTGGACGCGGGAAAGCGGCGGTTTTTCGGAAATGAGCGGCGGGGTCGCAATCTGGCAGGCCCCGCAATGGGAGTGCCATCCGAGCGCCGACGCGCGGCTCGGAGCCGTTTCGTCTGAGACCGAGTGGCTTGCGACACAGAGCTCCTGCGTCGCCGCTAAAGCTGCATGCGGCGCGACATAAGCCTGAATCAAGGCCGACAGGACGAAGACCGTCACGGCAAAAAAGGCGCGAAGCCGATTCTTCCTTGCGTCCTTCCGTGCTGTCTTTATTGCCGCCAAAGTTGATATCCCGCCGTAGATAATCTTTGGCGTAACTTAACCCCTTACGCTTTTCACCATTTCCCCCCGATCGGGAGGGAGATAGGAAGCTATCGCGTAAATTCTTGTCCTTGTTGCAGTTGCGCAACACAGAGGCTAAGGTGCGATGAATTGGCGCCTTCGAATTTTTTCATATTCTTCTAAGGCTCCAGGGCAGTTCGACGTTTCGCCGCGCGGCAAGCGCCATCACAAAGACCGGCTTTGCGAAGGTGTGGCGGGAGGTCGCACCGGGGATGTCCCGCTTGATGTTGAAAAGCGGAAATCGGCGTTGCTGGCCTGAATGCTATGCGGCTTTCGCGGTTTGAGCAAGATGCTCGTTCGATGGGACGGCGTTCGCCATGCGCTTTGCGAGCGCC
>Ga0194127_10000388_pt1 | contig 71194 bp, 49 predicted proteins | sample TA2KigC100mmetaG_FD_148624 | JGI IMG/M metagenome (GOLD analysis project Ga0194127, IMG submission 148624) | Freshwater microbial communities from Lake Tanganyika, Tanzania - TA2015036 Kigoma Deep Cast 100m | ecosystem: Environmental > Aquatic > Freshwater > Lake | place: Tanzania: Lake... | reverse complement strand
GGCTCCTCCCCGAGGTGGTGCTCCCCCTGATGCGGTGGATCGGCGAGCGCTGGAAGGCGGGCTCGATCCGCATCCTCCACGAGCATGTCGCGACGGCCGTCGTCCGGGCGTTGCTCGACCGCATTGCCTCGGAGTTCCCCCTGTCCGACAGCGCTCCGTGCGTGGTTCTTGCGACCCCGCCCGGCGAATGGCACGAGCTGGGATGCCTGGCGGCCCGCGTGATCGCCCTCGAGCGGGGATGGCGTGTGGCGTACCTGGGCGCCAACGTCCCCGCCGCGGAGATCGTCGAGGCGGGCCGCCGGAACGGTGCGTCGGTCGTGGCCCTCGGCACGATGGAGGCCTCGGCCGTCCGTCCGGCCGTGGCCTGTCTTCGCGCGTTGCGACGAACACTGGCCTCGAATGTGGTCATCTCTGCCGGAGGTCTCACGGCGGGCCGCTGTGCGAAGTCCGCCGGTCTGAAGCCATCCTCGGTCATTACGTCGATGGACGCATTCGGCCGGTTGCTCGACCGGCGGCGCGCCTCGGCATCGCCCGGGTGACGGTCCGCCGGCCCCCGGAGCGTCGCCGGCTGGCTGCTGCGCCGCCGTCGTCGCTGAACGTCTGTCAGCGCCGGAGCGTTGACGGGAGGGCCGCACTCCGTGCGGCCGTTGGCAGGGTACGCACCCCACGGTCGCGCAGAGCGCGACCCTCCCTGGTCCGTTCCATCGACCGAACTCCTCTGTCCTTCCCCGGTGGCGCCACGGCTACGACGCGGCGCATGCGGCGCGGCGGATGCCAGGCGGATGGCGGTCGCCCCGGTGCCGCGGGTCGTAGCCCCGCGGCTACCCGTGCCCCACCACGGATCCCGCGAGAACCGGACCGAGCTTCTCCGTCCCTCCGCGGTGGCGCCACGGCTACGACGTGGCGCATGCGGCGCGGCGGATGCCAGGCGGATGGCGGTCGCCCCGGTGCCGCGGGTCGTAGCCCCGCGGCTACCCGTGCCCCACCACGGATCCCGCGACAACCGGACCGAGCTTCTCTGTCCTTCCGCGGTGGCGCCACGGCTACGACGTGGCGCATGCGGCGCGGCGGATGCCGGGCGGATGGCGGTCGCCCCGGTGCCGCGGGTCGTAGCCCCGCGGCTACCCGTGCCCCCCCACGGATCCCGCGAGAACCGGACCGAGCTTCTCCGTTCCTCCCCGGTGGCGCCACGGCTACGACGTGGCGCATGCGTCGCGGCGGATGCCAGGCGGATGGCGGTCGCCCCGGTGCCGCGGGTCGTAGCCCCGCGGCTACCCGTGCCCGACCACGGATCCCGCGGGAACCGGACCGGGCTTCTCTGTCCTTCCCCGGTGGCGCCACGGCTACGACGTGGCGCATGCGGCGCGGCGGATGCCAGGCGGATGGCGGTCGCCCCGGTGCCGCGGGTCGTAGCCCCGCGGCTACCCGTGCCCCACCACGGATCCCGCGAGAACCGGACCGGGCTTCTCTGTCCTTCCCCGGTGGCGCCACGGCTACGACGTGGCGCATGCGGCGTGGCGGATGCCAGGCGGATGGCGGTCGCCCCGGTGCCGCGGGTCGTAGCCCCGCGGCTACCCGTGCCCCACCACGGATCCCGCGAGAACGGTCAGGCGGGCCTTGAGCGCGACCCTCCCGCATGACGGATCCACACGCCGCGAGGGGGAGGGCCGCACTCCGTGCGGCCGATGCGCAGGATACGCCCGTCGCGGTTGCGAACCGGCGTCGGGGCTGGTTAACTGTCCCCATAACCGATCGGAGAAACGCCGATGAGCGAGCAACCGTCGAATGCCATGTCGCAGCCCGTGCGCCGCAGCCCGCCGCCCTGGGTCCTCCTCGCCATCTCCACCGCCGCCGCGGGGGGCGTCGCCGCCCTGGCCTGGGGTGCGAGGACGGGAGGGGACGAGGTGCGCGTCGCCGTGCTCCCGCCCGCCGAGGTCGCCGCGCTCGACCTCAATCTCGGATCCGTCACCGATACCGCGCGCCAGCCGGGCGTGCGTCCGCAGACCGGCCGCCGCTACCGCGTCCACCTCGCATCCGAGGCCCGCGAGGGCGCCGACGCCATCGCGCGCATCGGCGGGATGATCACGTTCGTCTCCGGCGGCCGCGCCGGCGAGACGCGCGTCGTCGAGGTCACGGCGGTGAAGAAGACCACGGCCGAGGCGGTGGCCGTCGGCGAGGCCGCAACGCCGGCCGCACCGGCCGGAGCCCCCGCCGCGGAAGCCCCCGCCGCGCCCGCGACCGTGGTCTACACCGGCGTCGTCGAGGGCGTCGGCTCGCGCGGCGACGGCCGTTTGAAGGTGGATGACGTCGTGATCTACGTCCCCGGCACCGCGAAGGGCGACCGGATCGTCTTCGAGATCGTCCGCAAGAGCGACCGGTTCGGCACCGGCCGGCTCGTCGAGAAGCTCGCCGCCGACGCCGCGGCGCCCGCCGAGGCCCCCGCCGTTCCCTCCGCCCCCGCGGAAACCAACGCCCCGGTTGCGACCGCCTCCAACGCCGCGCCGGTCGCCGCGGCGGCCGATGCGGGCGGCCCGCCGAAGGAGGGCGAGGAGCGTACCGTCACGATCACCGAGAAGGCCCGCCGCAATCCGGACACGGACGGCGTCGTCCGGCTGGGCGGCATGGTCGTCATCGTGCCCGGCTCGCAGCCCGGCCAGACGGTCAGGATCCGCATCACGTCGGTGCGCGAGCGGATCGCCTTCGGCGAGGTCGTGCCGCAGGCGCCCGCGGCTCCCGCTCCGCAGTGAGCGCATGGCGCGCGTCCTTTCAGACGAGTCCTCCCTGAGCGGCCGCCGCGGCAGGCTGCGGCGCGAGGCCGGTGTTCTCCGCCGCCTCGTCCCGTTCGAAGCGGGCGCGGCGGTCCTGCTGCTGGCGGCGGGGGTGTTCACCCGCGGCGCCGGCTGGTTCGCGGGGGCCGCCATCCTGCTCTTCCTCGCGGCGGCCCACGGCGCGGCGGTCCGGCAGGACGGCCGCGAATCGAAGGCGATCAAGGCCGGCCTTCACGGCGAGTCGAAGGTCGCGCAGGAACTGGCGCGGGGGCTCGACAACGCCCACTACGTGTTCAACGACCTCTCGCTGCGGAGCGGGTTCCGCCAGGCCCAGATCGACCATGTCGTCGTCGGCCCCGGCGGCGTCTTCGCGATCGAGACGAAGAACTGGGGCGGCCGCATCACCGGTGGCCCGCGGGACCCGGTCTGGACGCAGCAAGCGGAGGGGACGCGGCCCGCCCGGCGCCACGAGAATCCCGTCCTGCAGAACGAGAGACACGTGCGGGTGCTCGAGGCCTTCCTCCGGGCCGGGGGACTGCCGGACGTGCCGGTCGTCTCGGCCCTCGTCTTCGCCTCGCGGGGCGCGCGGGTCGAGGCCGATCCCGGGGGCGTGCCGCTGTCGACGCCCGCCGGTCTGCCCTGTTTCATCGCCTCCCACGCCTCGCCGCCGCGCCTCGACGGGCCGGCCGTCGATGCGATCGTCGCCCGCTTGCAGAAGATCGCATGAGCCTCCGCCCCTCGATGCCCGGCGTGGTCGCGGCGGTCAACGGCGCGGGATTCGTCGGCTATCTCTTCTGGATCGCGGGCCGCGGCCGGCGCATCTTCTTCGACCCGCAGGGCATCATCTACCTGCTGCCCTGCGTCGCCTTCATCTTCGTCTTCGCCTGCCTCGCCAGCCGGAAGGTCCAGGCGTCGTCGGCGGACGACGAGCATCCAACACCGAACACCCAACCCCAAACATCGAACTCCGGGCAGGAAGCGCCGGATCCGGACGCGCGGGACCGCAGCGCGCGGCCGGGGCACCCGTCCCGAACGTGAAACCAGGAACGTGGAACTCCTCCCCGACACCTGAAACCTGACACTGGAACCTCCCCATGGAACGCGGCGCCAAGCAACTGGTCCTGATCGTCCTCGGTGCGATGCTCTTCGGGCTCGTGGTCATCGCGCTGCGCCCGGAGTACCGCGCCGCCGCCGCCGCGATGTGGAGGGGGCGGATGGAGGACTCGCCGGTGTGGACGTCGAACAAGGACTACTACCCGGGCATCCGGTGGACGACGGGAGGCGCGCGTGAGGATTGAGCCGGGCATCATCCTCTTCTGCTACGCCTACATCGTCGGGATCGGCGCCTCGATGGCCGCGCCCTCGGATCCCGGCGCCCTGCCCGTGCTGTCGGTCTTCGCGGCGGTTGCGCTGGTCGCGGCCGCCGCGGCGGGGTGGAAGGCCGCACGCGACGTCCGCACGGGCCCGGGTGGCGCCGGCGCGCCGCCGTCCGTCCGGTGGCTCGGCGTCGCGCTGGCCGTCTCGGGCCTGGCGTTGGGCTACACGCGGCATCTGGCGGCCAACACCGAACCGGACATGAGGCTCGGCACCGTCACGCTCGCCGCGTCGGGCGCAAGCTACGAGGCGACGGCCACGCCGCCGGACTCCGGCCGCATCCGGCTGTCCCGGCAGGGGCCGCTCTCCGGCGATGTCGCCCTCCAGGTCATCGGCGAACTCGACGCGCGGGTGCCGGTCCGCGGCACCAACGGCCTTCCGACGCTCGACGCGCAGGGGCGGTGGCGGTTCTCGATCGCGCCGCTCGCCGTCACCAGCGACGTCGTCACCGTCCACGCCGCCGATCCCGAGGGGGTCCAGGTGCCCGTGCCGCAGCCGTTCACGCGGATCGTCGCCGTGCGGCGCGTATCCGGCCCCGGCGCCGGCGCGATCGCCGTTCACCGGGTCTCCAACCACGCCGTCACGTTCGCGCGGTCCGGCGCGCGCGCGGCCCCCGTCCGCGTGCTCGGTTACATCAACGCCGACCCGATCGTCTACGACTTCAAGACCGTGCTGCCCGTCACGCCGCAGTTCATCCAGTCGCCCGCGGGCGGACCGTTCCTCCGCGTCGAGGGCGGCGACATCCAGGTCACCGTGCGCCCCGACTGCCCCGGCTATGCGAAGCTGGCCGACGCGAGGGCCTACGGCCGCGCGATCGAGGCGGAGGGCGTGCTGTCGATCGCGCGCGCCGCCTCCAACCCCGGCGGATTCGACGCCCGCCGCTACTTCCGGAACACCGGCGTCCACGGGCTGCTCTCGGCCGATTCGCGCGGCCGGCCCGAGGCGCCGGTCCGGTTCGTCGACCCCGCCGACGGCGCGCCGCCGCCGCACCGCAATGCGCTCGTCTCGTTCTCGCTCGACCTGCGCGACCGCATCACGCGCGTGATCAAGGCGACCATCCTCCATCCCGAGTCCGCCTTCATCGGCGGCGTGACGCTCGGCCTCCGCTACGGACTCCAGAACACGGAGTGCATCTTCAGTCCGGCCTACCGGGCCGACGGCTCGCCGCCGACGAAGGAGAACCCGGGGTGCGACGAACTCATCGCCAACGAGTTCAAGGCCGCCGGCGTCAACCACGTGCTCGCCGTCTCGGGCCTCCATGTGACGATCATCACCGTCATGTTCGTCGGCATCTTCGCGATCCTCCGCGTGCCGCGGCAGTACTACGTGCCGGTCATCCTCCTGGCCCTCGTCGTCTTCGCGATCATCACCGGCGCGCGCCCGTCGACGCTTCGCGCCGTGATCATGAACTCCCTGACCCTGATGACCTGGGCCTACATCGGCCGCGGCCTGCGGTCGTCCGTCCTCCTCGGCGTCCCCGTCGCCGCGTTCCTGATCCTCATCCACAACCCGCTCGTCGTCGTCGATCCCTCGTTCACGCTCTCGTTCGGCGCCATCCTCTCCCTCGGGTTGCTGACGACGCCCGCGCTGGACCTCATCCAGCCCCTCCGCGGCAACCGCTTCGCCGTCTTCGTCCTGCTCTGCGCCGGCCTCACGGCCGCCGGGATGCTGCACTGGCCGCTCGTGACGACGCCGCAGTTCCTCGTTCCCGCCGCGGCGCTCTTCGCCGGCCTGTTCGTGCTGGCGCGCCGGCTCGACGGGCGCGGGCGCGGCTTCCCCGGATCGTTCCGCTTCGAGAAGATCCCGCAGGGATTCGGGGCGTTCATCGGCTCCCAGTTCGCGATCCAGCTCGGGATGATGGTCCCGCTCTCGACGTTCTACTTCAGCCGCTGGCCCTTCGCCGGCGCGTACGCGAACCTGGTCGCGATCCCGCTGATCGGCATCAACGTCCAGCTCGGCGCGATCGGCGGCCTGCTCGGGCTGGTCCCGGGCGTCGGTCCCTGGATCGCGCTCGTGCTCGGCGCCGCGAACTGGTTCTTCTCGTGGATCTTCATCTGGATCGGCCACGCGGGCGCGACGTGGTTCCCGTACCCGTTCGCCCGCCGCCCCGGCCTCGCGTTCCTCGCGGCCTACTACATCCTCTGCGCCGCCTGGATCTGGTGGCGTCCGCTGCTGGATCGCGTCCGCGCGTTCGCCGACCGCCGCCGCATCCCGCGCCGCGCGCTGGGCTGGGCCTTCGGGGCCGCCGGCGCCGTCCTCGCCGCCCTGATCGTGGCCGACCTGCTCCCGGAGCGGCCCGCCGGCGCGCGCGTGACCTTCCTCTCCGCCGGCTACGGCGGCGCGACGCTGGTCGAAAGCCCCGGCGGGAAGCGCATCCTCGTCGACGCCGGCTTCGTCGAGTACGTCCGCGGCCGTCGCAACGAGGCGACGCGCACCGTCATCCCGTACCTCTGCCATCGCAAGATCCGCAGGCTGGATGCGATGATCCTCCTCTCCGCGCGCCCCGAGCGCGCCGGCGGGGCGGGGGACGTCCTCGAGCACGTCTGGGTCGGCGAGGTCGTCACGCCGCCGCTGCTGGCGGGGCTGACGACGGAGACGACCCCCGACGCCCTCGCGGCCGCGCTCGACACCAAGCCCGGCCTGGCCCTCGCGAACCGCGCCCACGAGACGCTGGTCGGCGACCCGCTCCGTCCCCGGCGACCCGCCCTCGCGCGCTCGCTGGCCAAACGCGGCCCGACCTGGGCGAACCGGTGGGCCGGGTGGACCACGACCCGCCGCAGCGCCGCCGCGGGCGACGTGCTGTACCGCGAGACCGGCCCCGGCGGCGAGTTCCGCATCGAGGTGCTCGGCCCCGCGCCCGGCGACGCCGCGGCCGCGGACCTCGACGACGGCTCGCTCGTGCTGCGCATCGTCCACGGCGACGCCGCGATCCTGCTGACCGGCGACCTCCGCCCCGAGGGCGTCGCCGCCCTCGCCGGGCGGAACACGCCCGACACGCTGCGCGCGCAGATCGTCACCCTGCCGCACCACGGCGCCGCCGCGCCGGCCGCCGGCGCGGAGAAGCCGCAGGTCGAGGCGTCGCTCGCCCGCGACCTCGCCGCCCTGCTCGGCAAGGCCGCCCCGGAGTTCGTGCTGGCCGAGTACGGCCGCCCGTCCGGCGTCCCCGGCGCCCTGACGAGCGAGCGCGAGACCGTCCATGAACTGACGCGGCGCTTCGTCACGACGCGGCTCGGTTCCGACGCGTGGAAGTCCACCGACCGCGACGGCGCCGTCACCGCCGAATCCGACGGCCGCCGCTGGACCGTCTCCACGCAGGCCGACGCCAACCGCGCCCAGGGCGGCGACGACGACGCCGTCGCCGACATCGCCGTGGGCTTCTGAGGTCCGGTGTCGCGGGGCCGTCGCCCGACGCCGGGCCGGCAGCTTTCGGATTCCCGCCATCATCCCTTTCCGCCCGGGTAGCCGCAGGGCTACGACCTGCGGTGCTGCGGCTCCCGCCGCTTCCGCCTTTCTCGTTGACGCGGCGGACGAATCGAACCAGCATGACGGGGTTCCGCGCACCGGACGTGGCGGCGCGGACGGGGAGGACCGGACGATGAACGATCGGGAGGCTTCGGGTGCGGGGCGCGCGACGCGTCGGGGTTTCCTCCGCACGGCGGCCGTCGGGGCGGCCGTGGCCGGGTTCCCGCAGATCCTGCGGGCGGAGACGCTCGGCGGGAACGGGCCGAACTCGCGGTTGACGATGGCCATCATCGGCTGCGGCAACCAGGCGGAAGTCGACCTCAAGGAGTTCCTCCCGCTCAAGAACCTCCAGGTCGTCGCCGTGTGCGACGTCAACAAGGCGAGCGGCGGCTACAAGACCGACCGGCAGTTCCTCGGCCGCGAGCCGGTGCGGGACATGGTCAACAAGCACTACGCCGCCGCGACCGCTTCCGGGTCGTACAAGGGTTGCGACATGACCGCCGATTTCCGCGAGGTGATCGCGCGGAAGGACATCGACGCCGTCGCCCTCATCGTGCCGGACCACTGGCACGCGATCATGACGATCCGCGCGGCGGCCGCCGGCAAGGACATCTACTGCCAGAAGCCGCTCGGCCTGACCGTGCGCGACGGGCAGGAGATGATCAAGGCGGTCCGCTCGAACCGGAGGATCCTGCAAACCGGCAGCCAGTGGCGGTCGACGGCGGCGATCCGGCAGTTCTGCGAGGCCGTGCGCAACGGCGTCGTCGGGCAGCCGCGGAAGGTGACCACCTACGTCGCCAAGAACAACTTCGACGGCCCCGGCCCGGGGTGGAAACCGGATCCCGTGCCCGGGGGCTTCGACTACGACATGTGGCTGGGCCCCGCGCCGAAGGCTCCCTACCACAAGGATCGCTGCCTGTACCGCTTCCGGTTCGTCGCCGACTACTCCGGCGGGCAGACGACGAATTTCGGGCACCACTCGAACGGCGTCGCGATGTGGGCGTTGGGCCTGGACGAGACGGGCCCCGTCGAGATCCGGAACATGGGCGCCGAGTGGCCCGCGGCCGGCGACCTCTTCACGACGGCGACCAAGGTCCATTTCGGCGCGCGCTATGCGAACGGGCTGGAGCTGGAGTGCGTGACGGATCCGAAATCGTTCGGCGTCCGCGTCGAGGGCTCCGAGGGCTGGATCGAGACGAACGGGAAGAAGATCCAGGGCTCGACGCCCGCGATCGCCGGGTGGACGCCGGGGGCCGATTCGAAGCGCCTCTACGACAGCCCCAATCACTACTCGAACTTCGTCGACTGCGCGCTGGCCCGGAAGGAGCCGGCGGAGCCGGTGGAGATCGGGCATCGCGTCTCGGCGCTCTGCCACATCGGCAACATCGCGATGAAGCTGGACCGGAAGCTGACGTGGGACCCGAAGGCCGAGCGCTTCGACGGCGACGACGAGGCGAACGGGATGCTGGAACGCCCGCACCGCGCGCCGTGGGGCTATGGAGAGCCGACATGACGAACCCGACCTCCGCCGCCGTTCTCGACCGCCGCGACTTCCTCCGTCTCGCCGCCGCGGGCGCCGCGGCGATCGGCGCGGCGGGCTGCTCGACGACGGCCGGCTCGCATGCGCCCGCCCCGGCGGCGGCCGCGCGGACGAAGCCGCTCCGGATCCGCGCCGTCGCGACGAACTTCGAGCGCAACCCGCTGATCCGCCCGTTCGGATTCAAGGGCGGCTACATGACGGAGATCTGGCAGAGCGCGGCGCGGCTCGAGGACGAGTCGGGGCTCCACGCCGTCGGCGTCTGCACGCAGAGCGTGCTGTGGAGCGACTCCGCCGTCTTCGCGGCGCATTCCGAGAGCGGCGGCAACGCGCTGATGTACGCGATGACCGAGCGCGCCGTCCGGCTGGCGGCGGGGCGGACGTTCGCCTCGCCGGAGGAGCTGCTCGACGCCCTGTACCCGGAGGTGCTGGCGTACGGGCGGGCGATCACGGGCCGCAAGAACCTGCGTCCGACGTTCGCGCTCAACGCGCTGGTCGGCGTCGACAACGCGGCGTGGATCCTCCACGCGGCGCAGAACGGGCTGAAGACCTTCGACGAGATCATCCCGGCCGCCTACCGCCCGGCGCTGGCCACGCGGCACGAGCGCGTCGCCGCGATCCCCCTGATGGCCTACGCGATCCCGGTCGAGGAGATCCGCGCCGCGGTCGACCAGGGCTACTTCTTCATGAAGATCAAGATCGGGCAGCCCGGCACGCAGGAGGAGATGCTCGAGAAGGACAAGGCGCGCCTGTCGGCGATCCACGCCGCGATCGGCGGCCGGCGGACGCCGCACACGCAGGACGGGAAGCTGCCGTACTACTTCGACGCGAACGGGCGGTACGAGAAGAAGGAAACGCTGCTGAAGCTTCTCGACCACGCGAAGGCGATCGGGGCGCTGGACCTGATCGTGCTGATCGAGGAGCCGTTCGCCGAGGAGGCGGACATCGACGTCCACGACATCCCCATCCGGCTCGCCGCCGACGAGACCGCCCACACCGACCTCCACGCCGTCGAGCGCATGGAGATGGGCTACCGGGCGGTCGCGCTCAAGGCGATCGCGAAGACGCTGACCATGACGATGCGCGTCGCGAAGGCCGCGCACGACCGGAAGGTGCCGTGCTTCTGCGCCGACCTCACCGTGAACCCGATCCTGGTCGATTGGAACAAGAACATCGCCGCCCGGCTTGCGCCGTTCCCCGGCCTCGGCCTCGGGTTGCTCGAGAGCAACGGCCACCAGAACTACCGCCAGTGGGCGGAGATGGTCGGCCACCACCCGCGCGGCACGGCGCCGTGGACGCGCGTGAAGGACGGCGTCTACGAGCTGGGCGCCGGGTTCTACGCCGAGAGCGGCGGCGTCTTCCTGCCCTCGCCGCACTACGAGGGGATGTTCCCGGCGGCGCACTGATCCCCGGCTTGGCCGCGGAGGCGCGACGCGGTACTCTGCACGCCCGATGCAAGCGCGCGTCATTGCGGTGGCGAATCAGAAGGGCGGCGTGGGAAAGACCACGACCGCGGTCAACCTCGCGGCCTGCCTGGTCGAGCGGCGGAAGAAGGTGCTGCTGATCGACCTCGATCCCCAGGGGAACGCGACGAGCGCGGTCGGGCTCGACAAGCTCCCCGGCGGCAGCGTCTACCAGGTGCTTCTCGGCGGCGGCGACCTCGCCGCGCGCGTCCGGCCGACGGCCTACAGGAACTTCGACATCATCCCGTCCGAACTCGATCTCGCCGGCGCGGAGGTGGAGCTGATCCGGTCGGACGATCCCTTCCTGCGCCTGCGGCGGGCGCTCGATCCGCTGCGCGCGGCGGGGACGTACGAGGTCATCTTCATCGACTGCCCTCCGTCGTTCGGCGCGCTGACGATGAACGCCCTGTGCGCCGCCGACGGCGTCCTGATTCCGCTGCAGTGCGAGTACTTCGCGCTCGAGGGGCTCAGCGTCATCGCCCGGATGATCGGGGACCTTCGCGCGGGGGCGAATCCGGCGCTCGACATCGACGGCATCGTCATGACGATGTATTCCGGCCGGACGAAGCTGGGCCAGCAGGTCGTGCAGGAGGTGGTGCGCCACTTCCCCGACAAGGTATACGAGACGCTGATCCCGAGGACGGTGCGGCTGGGCGAGGCGCCGAGCTTCGGGAAGCCGGTCATCGTATACGACCGCACGGGCATCGGCGCGACGGCCTACCGGCTGCTGGCGCGCGAGTTCATCCGGCGCCACGAGCCGCCGCCGCCGGAGGTCGCGACGGAGCCCCCGCCGGCGCCGTCGGGGCCGTCCGAGCCGGGCGCGGGCGCGGCGGCCGGCGTGCCGGCAGTCTGATCGTGTCCGGATCGGGGCCGGCCTCCGTGCCGGCCGCGGGACCGGGGTGGATGTGCAACCGGGCGTGCCGCGTTCCGGCGCGCCGATGGAAGGGGCCGACCATGGGCCGATACGCGGGGTTCTCCGTCCTTCTCGCCGTCGCCGTCGCGACCGCCGCCCGCGCCGCAGCCCCGACGGCTCCGGATGCCGCGCAGGTGCTCGAACAACTCCGACGCGCCCCGAAGAACCTGGTGCTGCTCGACCAGCTTCGGGGGGCGCTTGCGACCGCGCAGGATTCGGAGGTGGTCGCGCAGGGACTGGCGGTGTACTGCCTGGCCGCCGCATGGCTGGACCGCCTCGACGAGGCCCATGCGGCGCAGAAGTCCCTGGCCACGCGCTTCCCGGCCAGTCCCTATCTCAAGGCCCTCTCCTGGGAGGAGGTCAGCCGCGTCTGCGGGCAGTGCAACGGGTCCGGCGAGCGTCGCAACGCGCCCTGCGAACGCTGCAACGGGGCCAGGAAGTGCCCGGCGTGTCGCGGCAAGGGCAAGGTGGCGGTCCTGAGCAAGAATCCCCTCAACTGCTCGGCCTGCAACGGCACCGGCCGCTGCGCCGCGTGCGGAGGCTCGGGCCGGGGCGATTCCAAGTGCGCACAGTGCGGGGGCCGGGGACGCATCGTCGCCCGGACGCGCGCATTCCAGCTCTACACGGCGCTGCTGAAACCCGTCGACGCGCAGGTCGGGGTCGCTCCGTGAACCGGCGCGGCTTCCTTGCGGCCGCCGCCACGCCGCTGATGGCGTCTGCCGCGGGCGCCGGCCCCGGCGCGCCGGTTCCGTCCGCGCCGCCGGCCCCGCTCCGGCTCGCCGTATCGACGTACTCGTTCTGGCACTTCCGCGGGCCGCGCGTCGAGGTGGCCGATGTCGTCGATCGCGCCGCGGCGCTCGGCGTGTCCGGCGTGGACTTTCTGCACCGCCAGATGTCCCTGCCGGAACGCGAGCCCCTGACGGCGGAGCACCGGGCCTACCTGCGCGGACTGCGGCGGCGGTGCTTCGCCGCGGGCATCGCGCCCGTCTGCCTGTCGATCCACCAGGATTTCGTCGACGCGGATGCGGCCTTCCGCGATCGCGAGGTCGCGCACACGCTCCAGTGCATCGAGATCGCCCGCGAACTCGGCGCGCCCTGCATCCGGCTCAACTCGGGCCGGTGGAACACCATCCGGGACTTCACCGAGCTCATGAAGGCCCGCGGCGAGGAGCCGTTGCCGCCGGGGCAGACCGAGGACGACGGATTCCGCTGGTGCATCGAGTGCATTGAGCGATGCCTGCCGGCCGCCGAGGCCGCGGGGGTCGTGCTCGCCCTCGAGAACCACTGGGGACTGACCCGCACGCCCGCGGGGCTGCTCCGCATCCTCGACGCCGTCCGCAGCCCGTGGCTGGGCGCCATGCTCGACACCGGGAACTTCCTCGAGGACCCCTACGACAAGCTCGCCCTCGTCGCGCCGCGCGCGGTCATGGTGCAGGCCAAGACCTACGAGGGCGGCGGCGAGTGGTACACGCTCGACCTCGACTACCCCCGCATCGCCGCCATCCTCCGCGCCGCCGGCTTCCGCGGCTGGATCTCGCTCGAGATGGAGGGCCGCGAGGCGCCCGAAACCGCCGTACCGAAGGCCCTCGCAACCCTGCGCGCCGCGTTCGGCTGAACCGTGCCCGCGGCCGCACCACGCGCCGCTGCGCGTCGAGTGGCAGGCGGAGTGCGGCCCTCCCGGGATGAACGAATGGGAGGGTCGCGCTCCGCGCGACCGGATCGTGCACAGGCCTCTCGACGCGGGCGCTTCGGCGCTGCAGAAGCACGAAAAGGGCGGCACGGGCGGCGCCGATCCCGCCACGACGGTCCGCGAGGAACTGCCGGCCCTGCCGGACGGCCCTCGAGTCGGCCCCGCTTCTGCCCTCGGCGCCCCGGCCGTCGGGCCGCGCCGGGTCGAAGGTCGGCGCCCTGCACCGCCGCCTCGTCCGGGCCCTCCGCAGCCACCTGCAGCGGAGCTGCCATCCTGCCAACGGTGAAACGATCGCTGCAACGAACGAACGGCAGCGGAGGAGGGCTCAGCCGGAGGGGGCGGCGCGGTCGACGGCGAGGCGGCGGAGGCCTTTGACGTCGAGCTTGCCGGTGGCGGTCACGGGGATGGCCTCGATGCGCTGGTAGGCGTCGCGGGCGGGCTTCCACAGGTTCGGGATGCCGGCGGCTTCGATGATCGCGTGCAGCGCGGCCGGATCGCCGGCGGCCTCGGTGTAGAGCACGACGAGACGCTCGCCCTTGCGCTCGCAGGCGACGGAGGTGACGGCGAGGACCGTCTCGGCGCGGCCGAGACCGCGGAGGTACTCGTCCTCGACGGCCATGTGGGGGACCATCTCGCCGCCGATCTTGCTGAAGCGGGCGAGGCGGTCGGTGATGGTGACGAAGCCGTCGGCATCGATCGTCGCGATGTCGCCGGTCCAGTACCAGCCGTCGCGCACGACCTCGGCGGTCCGGTCGGGCTGCTTGAGGTAGCCCTTCATCACGTTCGGGCCGCGGATGGTGAGCATGCCCGGCGCGCCGACGGGCAGCGGGGCGCCGGTGTCGGGGTCGACGATGCGCGCGGCGACGCCGGGGACCGCCATGCCGACGCTGCCGGCCTTCCAGCCGGACTGCACGTACGGCCCGGCCCCCTCGTCGGGCAGACTCAGCATCGCGACGGGCGAGAGCTCGGTCGTGCCGTAGCCCTCGCGCGGCCGGATGCCGAACCGTTCCTCGAAGGCGTCGGCGACGCGCGGCTTGAGCTTTTCGGCGCCGGTGATGACGTGCCGCAGGGTGCGCAGGTCGTCCGGCTGCGCACGCCGCAGGTAGCCGAGCAGGAACGTCGGCGTCGTGAAGAGCGCGGTGCAGCCCTCCTCGCGGATCATCTGCGCGATGCGGCCGGTGTCGAGCGGGTTGGGGTGGAAGTCCGCCCGCATGCCGGCCAGCAGCGGGAACCAGAGTCCGCAGGTGTAGCCGAAGGAGTGGAAGAGCGGCAGCGAGGCGGCCAGCGCGTCGTCGGCCCGCGGCCGGAAGACGAGCGAAACCGCCTCCACGTTCGAGCGGATGTTGTGGTGGGTCAGCATCACGCCCTTGGGCTCGCCGGTGGTGCCGGACGAGAAGATGATCGTCGCGACGTCGTCCGGCCGGAACCCGCGCGACGGGGCGAGCCAGCCCGCCGGCGCGAGCCGCGCGGCGAGCAGCGCCGCGACCTTCCGCGCGGGCGTGACCTCCGCGAGCAGGTCCTCGAGGCAGACGAGACCGGGCAGGTCCGCCGGCGGCTTCACCTTCTCCAGCGCCGCGCGGGACGAGATCACGGTGCGCAGGCCGGACTGCTCCAGGGCCGACCGGAACGCCTCGGGCGACACGGTGAAGTTGAGGTTGACCGAGGTCTTGCGGAGCATGGCCAGCGCGACGTTCGCCAGGGCGCCGCCGACGGAGGGCGGAAGCAGGATGCCGACCGCCTCCTGGCCGCGCGTCCGCGGCGCGAGGCGGCGGGCGAGGGCGACGGCGCCGGTCAGCGCGCGACCGTAGGTCAGGCGGCGGCCGAGGGTGTCGGTCATCGCGGGCTTCGCCCAGTTGCGCCGGGCGGCCGCGACGAACGCGCGGCCCAGGGGCCGGCGCGTGCGGCGGCGGTCGTCGTAGTAGTCGCACGAGAGTTCCTGCACGGCCTGGCGGACGGCCCCGGCGGGCGAGTCGGGCGGCATCGGCTGTCCGAAGAAGACGCCGACCGGGTAGGGGATGCGGATCGGCACGCGCGTGTGGAAGCCGCGGTGGTAGTGGCTGAAGACGCTGCCCCACGTGCCGCCGATGTAGATGGGAATGATGGGGTGGTTCGTGCCGCGGACGATCCGCTCGAAGCCGGGCTTGAATCCGCGCATGAGCCCGTTCTGCGTCAGGGCGCCCTCGGCGAAGATGCAGACCATGTAGCCGTCGTCCAGCGCCTTCCGGGCGGCGCGCAGCGACTCCACGATGCGCTTGGGCGGATCCTCCATCGCGATGGGGATGGCCTTCATCAGCCGGAACAGGAAGCGGAGCTTGTGCGTCTCGTAGATCGGCCGGTGCATCAGGAAGCGGATGCGCCGCTGCTGGCAGGCGAGGATGTGGAGCGCGTCCATGTAGGAGACGTGGTTGGCGACCAGCAGGGCGCCGCCGTCGACCGGCAGGTTCTCGACGCCGACGGCGCGGATCCGGTAGAGCGTGCGGGTCAGCAGCACGGTGACGAAGCGCACGAGGAAATCCGGGAGGACGCGGATCGTGACCACCGTCAGCGCGAGCGTCAGGCCGCCCATCACGCCGAAGCCCTCGGCGGGCGAAAGGTGGAGGCGGTCGAAGAGGAGCACGAGCCCGGCGCCGCCGAGGACGCCGATCCAGCTGAGGAATCCGTTCGCGGCCAGCACCTCGCCGAGGCGGTCCTTCGGGCACCGCAGCTGGATGAACGCCTCGAGCGGCACGATGTAGAGCCCGGCGCAGACGCCGGCGGCGACGATGGCCACCGCGGCCGGCTGCCACCGCGTGATGCCGCCCATCGCGCCGGTCGCCAGGGCCAGCCCCAGCGCGGCGATCGGCAGCACGCCGAACTCGACGTTGCGGCCGGAGAGCCGTCCGGCGATCGCCGATCCGAGGCCGATGCCCACCGCGGCGCCGAGGAACAGGTAGCCGCCCTCGACCGCGCTCAGGCCGAGATGGCGCAGGCCGAACGGGATCAGGTTGAGCTGGAGGAACGACCCGATCAGCGAGAAGTAGGCGGCGGCGGCGAGCGCCATCACGAGATAGCGGTCGCCCCGCACGGCCCGGAGCGGGCGGATGACATCGGCGAGGAAGAACCACGAGGGCCGGCGCGTCGAGCCCGACGGCGGCACGCGGCCGATGCCGAGGCTGGTCGCCGTCCCGGCGACGGCCACGGCGACGCACAGCCAGACCACCGATTCGACCCGGCCGCCGGCCAGCGTCACGGCGGCGGGCGCGGCGAACGTCCCGATGATGATGGCCAGGTAGGTCGCCGAGACGATGCGGCTGTTCGCGAGCGAGAGCTGCGCCCGCTCGACCAGTTCCGGAATGATGCCGTACTTCGCAGGCCCGAACAATGCGCTCTGCGCGGACATCAGGAAGAGCACCGCGTAGAGCATCGGCGCCGATCCGGCGAGGAACGCGACGGCCCCGAGGCCCATCACGACGATCTCCAGCGCCTTGGCGAGCACGACGATCGTGCGCTTGCTGAACCGGTCCGCCAGCACCCCGGCGGCCGGCGTGAACAGCAGGAACGGCAGGGCGAACAGGAGCCCCGCGATGCCGGCCACCTCGCTGCTGCGCGCGGCGCCGAGGGCGCGGATGAGGAAGATCGACACGAGCAGCTTGAAGAGGTTGTCGTTCAGCGCGCCGAGGAACTGCGTCGCGTTGAGCCAGAGGAACCACCGGGACAGGCTCGTCGTCGGGGTCATGGGGCGGGAGGGGGTCCGCGGCGGCTAGCGGCCCGCGGACAGCGTGAAGCGGAGGTACTCGTTCGAGTCCATGTCCTTCACCACGTACGCCCCGCCGCGCAGGCCCATGCCCCGATACCGGCGCCCGTTGACCACGGTGTCGCAGCCGTCGACGAACTCCGCCTTCGTGCCGTCCGCGAACTGCGCCGTGTAGAGCAGGCGGGGACCGTTGCGCGAGACGACCACCTTCTGGACGCCGATGTTGGCCGCACTGACCGCCGCGCCGAGCTGGCGGGTCTTGAAGGCGGAGGGGATCGGCGGCCGCACCCCACCCCCGATCCCGACGGGCTGGGATTCGAACCGGGTCGGATAGGGGATCTCGCGCGAGGCAATCATGCCCGGCCGGACCGCGACCTTGTCCTGCGCGTCCGCTGCGGCTGCCGCCGCGACCGCCATCAGAATCCCGAGCCAGTGTCTCGTCATGGCGTCCCTCCGCCGGGCACAGCATACCCGCGCCCGGGACGCCTGCCAACCGGATTCTCGGGCGGGGTTCCCGACCTTGGACGCCCCGGGCCGCCGGGGTCCCAGGGGTTGGATGCGGGCTACTTCGCCGCGTCCGGGGCGATGCGGACGGCCTGGCCGCCGCGGGCGGGCAGGTCGATCGCCAGGGTCGATGCGGGCGTGACGGGCGTGCGCTCGATCCGCACGCGCGTGCGCGTCGTCATCGACGGGTCGTCGCGGTAGATGTGGGCGGTGCGCGCCGGGCCGGGGCCGAGGAAGGCGAGGGGCACCTCGAAGCGGCGGGGCGTGTCGGCGTTCATGGCGCCGAGGAACCACTCCGCCCCGCGGCGGCGCGCGATGACGGCGTACTCGCCGATCGCGCCGCGCAGCACGCGCGTCTCGTCCCACACGGTCGGCATCGTGTTCCAGAACTCGAGCTCGGGGTCGTCGCCGATCTGCGGGTTCGAGCCGCCCGCGCCGCCCTCCTTCGCGGGCGAGGCCGGCGGACGGTCGTACCAGAAGAGGAACTGCCAGGGGCTGAACAGGCAGACGGGCTTCGCGAGCTGGTAGGCGTGCGTGGCGAGGCGGTCGACGCGCGCGTCGTAGTAGCAGACGGTGTTGTCCGCCGGCCCGGCGAGGTAGCGCGTGAACGCGTAGGCCAGCGTGATGCGGTTGCTCGGGCTGCACTCGTCGCCGTGGACGCCCTCGACGGTCATCAGGTTCGGCCAGGTGCGCGAGTAGCCGGTCATGCGGTACTCGTCGTGCACGTCGAGCATGAACCGCTGCGCGCCGGCCTTGCGGACCGCCTCGTGGAGCCACGACGTCCATTTCTGCGACCCGACGTTGACGAAGCCGTACTTGATGCCGTCGATGCCCCACTCGCGGTACAGGGGAAGGATGTCGCCCAGCTGGCGCTCCAGCGCTCGGCGGTTGACGTAGACGATCACGCCGATGCCGCGCTCCTTCGCGTAGCGGATCACCTCCCGCAGGTCCAGCGGACCCTTCGAGCGCTTGGGGTCGACGGTCACGGTCGTCGCGTCGGATGCGTCGTCGTACTCGTGACCGTACCAGCCGGCGTCGTACTCGATGAACTGGAGGCCGCGCTTCACCGCGAAATCAACGCAGGCCTTGCCGCCCTGCGTCGTCAGCGTGACCTCGCGGATCACCTTGCCCGGCCGGATCCACGACGGGTCGGCGATCGCGCAGGGGTCGTTCAGGTTGAGGAAAAGGAAGTTGTTCTCGAGCAGCCGGCCGGGCGACTCCGCGGCCATCACGACGCGCCACGGCGTCGTCAGCGGCAGCGCGGCCTCGACGGGGCCGTCGAGCTTCGCCACCAGCGCGTGCGGCGCGCCCTTGAGGGGCTCGAACTTCATGCGCGCGTAGTCGACGAGCTTCGCCTCGCCGACGGCCGCGCAGGGGCCCTCGCCCGGCGCCATCTCGACCACCAGCGGCCGCTCGCAGCCGGGCTTGACCGCGCTGACGGGCACCTTCTCGTAGGCGCCCTGGCCGGAGTAGGTCGCCCACGCGGGCCAGTCGGCCGCGAAACGGAACTCGACCGGCTCGCGAGCGATCGTGACGGCGTCGAGGCCGGGCTGCCTCGGCAGCGTCTGGCAGAACGCGACGCCCTCGTCGTAGGCGCGGAACGTCACGCGAAGGACCCGGCCGGGCGCCGCCGTCTCCTTCAGGTCGACGGCGATCTCGTTGTACCGGTCGCGGATCGTCGCGCGCTCGCCGCACACCGGGGTCCACGTCGTGTCCGCGCTGCGGGCCTCACGGCCCGCGACGGCGAGGCCCGCGACGAGCGGCGCGCCCTGGATGTCGAGGCCCAGGCGCGACTCGACGATCACCGGCCGGCCCCTCCAGTCGACGCGGTAGACCGGCACGCCGGCGGCCCCGCCGACCGTCTTCACGTCGAGGACCACCGCGAACGAGCCGTCGGGCGACTTCACCTCGACCGCCGCCGGGGCGCGTGCGGGCCGCCCGCCGAGGCACGCGGCCGCGATGGCGCACGCCGTGGCGGCCGCGACCCGTGGTCTGGCGCTGGATTCCGCGGGGCCGCGGGCGGTCGGGCGGGGAAGGAAGCTCATGGTGTCGGGATCTCCTGCGGGTCGCGACCCGCCGCGAAGCGGATCGTAAGGTCATCGCCCGCCGCGTCAAGACCGCCGGTGGCGGTGCCGAGCGCCGCAAGCGCGGCGAGCCATTCGCGGGCGGCGGCGATGCGTTCGCGCTTGGAGGCGGAACCGTCGCGATCGCCGACCTGAAGCTTGAGCGACCAGATCGAGAGCGAGAGCCCCACGGTCTCGCAGGCGCGCGGAAGGTCGAGCCAGATCCATCCCGAACCGCCGGCGTCGGCCGGGCGCCGGGCCCACGGCGCGGCGCCGACCGGGGTGCCCGCGGCCGCGGCGGCGGAGAGGGCGCGAAGCGTGTCGGCGCTGGCCGAGATCGTGAGCCAGCCGTTCGTGGTCCACCACGCGACGCATTCGTTGGGGGGCAGGCCTGCGTAGGGGCCCGCGCCGGTGCCCTCGATCATCGAGAGCTCCGCCGCGCCGGGCACGGCGGCGCGGATGAGGCCCCAGCGGTGCGCGGCGTTGAGGCGGTCGAGCACGGGGTCCATCGCCTGCGGAAAGGCCGCGGCGTCGCGCACGGGCATCGAGACCGTCAGCCCCGGGGTGCGCAGGCCGCGGAAGCGCCCGCCGAGGGGGTCGCCGTGGATGGCGACGACGAGGGGGTCGCCCGCGCCGCGCCGCGCGGCGCCCCACAGCCACGACATCCACGGCAGGCGCCACAGCGGTTGCGCGAGCGTCTCGGCGACGGCGGCCGGGACGACGGCCGCGCCGGCCGGATGCGCCCCGAGAATCGACGCCGCGCCGGCGAGGTCGCCGGCCGGCGGTGCGACAGGCGGGAAGGGGACCTCCCAGCCGGACAGGCGCGCCGTGCCGGAGAGGCCGCGCGCATCGATGCGGTCGAGTTCGATCTCGATGAGGTCCGGACCGGGGCCGCGGCCGAGATCCCACAGGATGGCGTCGGGGCCGCGCAGGGCGCGCGCCCGGTCGGCCTCCGGCTCGCGCGGGGCGAAGCCGTCGTAGGCGTCGAGCATCCGCAGGATGTCCGCCGGGTTCGCCGAGGCGCAGGCGATGAGCATGCCTTCCTCGATCGCGAAGCTCAGGTGCCGGCCTCCGCCGGCGGGAAGGCCGGCGGCGAGCAGCCAGACCGTGCGGCCTCGGTGGTTGGAGAAGCGAAGGACGCCGGGCACGCGGCCCGTCTGAAGCAGGCCCCGGAGGTGCTGCGCGCGCCCGCCGACCCAGGACGCCGCGCCCCAGGCGCGGCGGTCCGGGCCCACGGGAAACTGCGCGAGCACGACCTCGTCGCCCGCCAGCCGGTCCAGCCATCCGGCGACGGACGCGTCCGCCGCCGTCGCGTCCCACTGCTGGCTCGACACGCCGGCGAGGCGGGCCGTCTCGCGGGCCAGCGGGCTCGCCGCGAGGCCGGGCCAGCGCGCGGCCAGTCCGCGGTGGACGCTCACCCAGCGCGCGCCGGCGGGGACGGCCCACGCGAGGCGGTCGGTCCGCCGCGGGACGTGGACGAACCAGGCCAGGGAGGCCGCGACGAAGACCAGGAGCAGGGGATAGAAGATCAGCCTGCGGACCCGCCGGCTCATGCCACGACCGTGCCGCGAAGCGCCGCGACGGACGGCAGCCCGTGGCGGACGAGGTGGCTCCGGATGCCCTCGACCACCGCGGGCGCGGTGCCCGGCTCGACGAAGTTCGCGGTGCCGACGGCCACCGCCGTCGCGCCGACGATGATGAACTCGATCGCATCGGCCGCGTCGCGGATGCCGCCCATCGCGATGACGGGGATCTTCACCGCCCGCGCGGCCTCCCACACGAGCTTCACGGCCACGGGGTGGATGGCCGGCCCCGAGAGCCCGCCGGTGATGTTGCCGAGCTTCGGACGGCGCGTCTCGATGTCCACCGCCATCGCGGGGATCGAGTTGATCAGCGAGACCGCGTCCGATCCGCACTCCTCCGCGGCGCGCGCGAAGGAGGCGATGTCCGCGACGTTCGGGGCGAGCTTCGGGATCACGGGCAGCCGCGTCGACGCGCGAACGAGGTCGACGACGCGCCGGAAGCTCTCGAGGTTCGTGCCGAAGGCCTTGCTGCCTTCCTTGATGTTCGGGCACGAGACGTTGATCTCCAGCGCGTGGACGCCATCGACTGCCCCCAGCCGCCGGGCGACGTCGCCGTACTCCTCGACCGTCCGGCCCCAGATGTTCACGATCACGGGCACGTCGTGGCGGCGGAGGAAGGGGAGGTAGTCGCGTACGAAGCCGTCGACGCCGGGACCGGGCAGGCCGATCGCGTTGATCAGGCCGCTCGCGGTCTCGACGGTGCGCGGCGTCGGGTTGCCGGTGGTCGGCTCCGCGCGGATCCCTTTCACGACGATGGCGCCGAGGGAGGCGAGGTCGACGAGATCGGCGTACTCGGGCCCGTAGCCGAAGGTGCCGGAGGCGACCATGACGGGGTTGCGCAGCGTCAGGCTGCCGATGCGGACGGCCAGGTCGGGCGTCGCGGTCATGGACGCTCCCCCGCCGCGGAATCGCGCCCGCGCATGCGGGCCGGAGGGACGTGCCGCGGCGTCATTCGTCCCCCTCCCAGACCACGGTCCGGCATTCCATGACGGGTCCCTCGCGGCAGATGCGGACCCACGACCAGCCGCCCGGCGCGTCCGGGTCGCGGATCTTCTGCACGCAGGTGAGGCAGGCGCCGACGCCGCAGCCCATGTGGCGGTCCATCGAGAGCCACGCCGTCCACCCGCCCGCCTCCGCGCGCCCGCCGACGGCGCGGAGCATGCCGTTGGGGCCGCACGCGAAGAACTCGGGGCGGAGGTCGCGTCCCCCGCCGGAAAGCCACGCATCGAGGGCGTCGGTGACGAGGCCGCGCTCCCCGCGGGAGCCGTCCTGGGTCGTCGCGCGCACCTCCCAGCCGAGGGCCTCGAACTCGGGGACGCACAGGATGTCGCCGGCCTTCGCGCCGCCGAAGAAGGCGATGCCGCGGCGCGGCAGCGTGCGGGCCTGGAGGTAGAGCGCGGCCATGCCGTAGCCGCCGGCGACGAGCACGGGCAGCGCGTCCGCCGCCGCGGCCGGGAAGCCGTTGCCGAGCGGGCCGAGGATGCTGAGCCCGTCGCCGGGCTGGAGGTGGCGCATCGCCGCGGTGCCGCGGCCGACGGCCTTGTAGAGGATCTGCAGCCGGTCGCCGTCGGCGCGGAAGACGCTGAACGGGCGGCGGAGGATGGCGTCCGCCGGGGCCGGCAGGCGGATGTGGACGAACTGGCCCGGGCGGACCTCCGGAGCGATCCCCGGCGCTTCGAGTTCGAGGCACCGGTAGTCGCCGCCGTAGGTTGCGTGCGCCAGGACGGTGGTGGTTTCGACCTTCATCGGTTTCGGTTCCGGAATCGCGCGAGTTTGGCGGGTTCGCGGCCGTCCGTCAATCGCCCGGCCGCCGGAAGGCGTACAGCGTCTTCGAGGCCGCGAGGAAGAGCGTGCCGCCCGCGGCGACGGGGGTGGTGTAGACCGCCGAGTCGAGCCGCACGGCGTGGAGGATGCGCTTCTCCCGCGCGAGGGCGAAGACGGTCACGTAGCCCTTCTCGTCGCCGATGTAGACCCGTCCGTCCGCCGCGAGCGGCGAGCCGAAGACGCGTGCGTCGAGGTCGTGGGTCCACAGCCGCCGGCCCGTTGCGGCGTCGAAGCAATGGACGATGCCGGCGTAGTCGGCAACGACGGCCAGGCCCGCGGCCACCGCCGCGCTCGAGAAGCTGCGCTGGACGTCGAAGCTCTGCCAGACCATTCCGCTCCGCGTGATGTCGCCGCGGCCGCCGGGATCGATGCACGAGAAGCAGCCCGGTCCCGGGCCGTGGCGGCTGTCCTGTCCGACGCCGACGAAGATGCGGCGCCCGTCGAAGACCGGCGTCGCGATGATCTCGCTGGGGCCCTCGTGGTTCTTGTTGTAGGGAAGGTGCCGTCCGTCGCGGACCTTGTTGTGCGGGGGGTTGGCGTCGAATCGCCAGACCTCCGTCAGCACGCCCGGCGCGCCGCCGGTGCCGGCCTCGAACCGGGTGTCGTAGGCGCGGCACACGCCGTCTCCGCCGCCCCAGGCGACCAGGTCGCGTCCGCCGGCGCGGAGGAGCGACGGCGAGGACCACTCGCCGTGGAAGACCTGGGCGCTGTAGGGGGCCGCGTTGGTCGCGAGCAGCGCGCCCGTGCGCCGGTCGAGCACCATCAGGTTCGGCGCGTGGGGCGAGGGGATGAACTTGTGGGAGCGGTCGACGCCGACCGACGGGCTGAGCCAGACGTGGTCGCCGAGCACGAGCGGAGAGCAGTCGACGGCGTCCTGCGCCCAGACGTCGAGGTCGCGGAGGAAGTCGAAGCACCAGACGATGTCGCCGTCCTCCTGTCCCAGGTCGGCCGGTTCCGGCGGTGGCGGGCCGTCGGCGGGGGCGAAGCGGCCCGGCTTGTCCGGGCGTTCGGCGGTGTCGGCGATGTAGCGGGCCTCGCCGGTGTACGGCCCGTCGTTGCCGTCGGCCTGTCCGTGCGTGTCGAGGCAGAGGGCCTCGCCGCGGCTGGAGACGAGGTAGAGCCGGTCGCCGACGACGGCGGGCGAGGAGCAGATGCCGAGCTTGAGGTCGTCGAAGTTGAAGAGCTTGTTGCGCGTCCTGAGCCGGGGGACCGGGAGCTGCCAGAGGCGCCGGCCCGACGCGGCGTCGAGGCAGAGGACCAGCCCGCCGCCGCTGCGGCGGACGCGGGGATGGTCGAGGTGTTCGTCGTTCGTGCCGAGGTAGACGCGCCCGTCCGCGATCGCCGGCGTGCTGTAGGTGATCGTGCCCAGCTTCGCGGTCCACAGCAGGTTGGTTCCGGCGGCGGCGGCCTCCGCGCCGGCGTTCGTGCCGCCGCCGGCCTCGCAGGGAGGGGCGAAGACCTCCGGGAGCCCGGTCTCGTCCGAGACGAAGTTCCGTTCGTTCCGGCCGCCCCACTGCGTCCAGTCGCCGGCGTTCGCCGCGACGGCGGCGAGCAGCAACCATGGACGGATGGCGACAGCGAGTGGACGGGGCCGTTCGGCGTGCATGGCCGCGCATCCTATCCTGTGGACTCGGCGGGGGGAAGGGATCCCGGGTGCAGGATCCCGAGCCCGCCGACGGGCGCGTTCCCGTTGCGGCCCTCCCCACGTCCCCGGGCTGACTTGATCGATCAGGAACGGACGATGCTTCGGGGGCCTTCCGCTCGGCGCCGACGGAGCGGCGCCTTCCAGGCCCGTCCTCCCGCATCTCCGTGGAACGGGCCCGGAGGGCCGCGCCCCGTCGCGGCCGTGTCCATGCGTGGTTCACACGGGTGGTCACCGGGAATCCGGAGCTTCGCCGATGATGGGGGCCATCCCGCGCGGCTTGCGGGACCTTCGCGGGTTCGACTACGATGTCCCCGCGCCGCGGGCGGTTGCCGCGGTACGCGCGGAGATTCCGGACCGCATGAACAAGAAGAACCCCGCCGGCCCCGGGCCCGACCTGAACGATCCGCTCCGTTTCGCGGCGGTCGTCGCGCACCAGCTCAAGTCGCCGATCGGCGCGGCCGACACGGTCCTGCGCACGCTGATCGACGAGCTGGCCGGGCCGCTCGCGCCGCGGCAGAAGGACCTCCTCGAGCGCGCCGACACGCGGCTGCGGGAGGCGCTGGAGACGGTCCGCCGGCTGTTGTCGATCGTGCGCAAGGAACGGGGCACGGAGGCGGTGTCCGACGCGGCGGCCGCGGTCCGCCGCGTGCACCAGCAGTGGCTCGACGAGGCCGGGCGGCGCGATATCGGGCTCTCGGCGGATGTGCGCCTCGAGCCGGCGTTCGTCCGGGCGGGCGAGGATTCGATCACGGAGGCGCTGCGGGCGCTGATCGAGAACTCGCTGAAGTACACCCCGCAGCACGGGCAGGTCCGGCTGCTCCTGACGGAGGACGAGGCGGAGGGCGGGATCCGGATCGCGGTCGGCGACTCCGGTCCGGGCGTCGCCGAGGACCAGCGGGCGAAGATCTTCGAGCCCTTCCACCGCGGCGCGCCGGCCGTCCACGGCTCGACGCCCGGCGTCGGGCTCGGCCTCTCGTTCGTCAAGGCGCTCGTCGAGGGCTCGGGGGGCACCGTGACGGTCGGGACCTCGGACCTCGGGGGCGCGGAGTTCGTGCTCCGGTTCTCCGCCGCCGCCGCCGCGGAGGCCCCGGCGGAGCGGAAGCTGCGCGTGGTGATCGTCGGCGGGGTTGCGGCGGGGCCGAAGGTGGCGTCGAAGGTCATCCGGCTGCGGCCGGACACCGAGGTCACGATCGTCGACCGCGGCGAGCTGCTGTCCTACGCCGGCTGCGGCCTTCCGTACTACGTCTCCGGCGTCGTGCGCGACCGCCGGCAGCTGGTCTCGACCCCGCTGGGCGCCGTGCGCGACCCGGTCTTCTTCCAGAACGTGCGCAACGTGACCGCGCTCAACCGGACGAACGCGCTCGAGATCGATCGCGCGGGCCGCCGCGTGCGGGTGCGCGACCTCGAGCGCGGCGACGAGCGGTGGGTCCCGTACGACAAGCTCGTGCTGGCCACCGGCGCCCGCCCGACGATCCCGGACCTGCCGGGCCACGCGCTGGAGCGGATCTACACGCTGCACGGCGTCCACGACGCCGAGGGCATCCGGCAGTTCCTCGCCGAGGGGCGCGCGGTGGACGTGGTCCTCGTCGGCGGCGGCCTGATCGGGGTCGAGATGACCAAGGCCCTGGCGACCCGCGGCTGCCGCGTGACGATCGTCGAGCGCCAGCCGCAGATCCTCGGCATCCTCGACGGGGAGATCGCCCGGCTGCTCGAGCAGCACCTCGAATCGAACGGCGTCCGCGTGATGACCAACGTCCTCGTCACCGGCTTCCGCGGCGACGGAACGGTGCGGGCCGTCCTGACCGACCGCGGCGAGATCCCGGCCGACCTCGTCGTGCTGTCCGCGGGCGTGCATCCCGAGACGACGCTCGCGCGGGCGGCCGGCCTCGAGATCGGGCCGACCGGCGGGATCCGGGTCGACGCGGGCATGCGCACGTCCGACCCCGACATCTACGCCGCGGGCGACTGCGTCGAGAACCACGACCTCCTGACCGGCCTGCCCGCCTACGTGCCGCTCGGCTCCACCGCCAACAAGCAGGGGCGCGTCGCGGCGGTGAACCTCTGCGGCGGGTCGGACCGGTTCCCCGGGATCCTCGGCACCGTCATCTGCCAGGTCTTCGACTACGGCGTCGGCCGCACGGGCCTGAGCGAGCGCGATGCGCGCGCGGCCGGGCGCGACGTCGTCACGGTGCTCTCCGCCGCGCCGGACCGCGAGCACTTCCTGCCCGAGGCGCGCCTGCTGATGATCAAGCTCGTCGTCGAGCGCGGCACCCGCCGGCTGCTGGGCGTGCAGACGCTCGGCCCCGGCCTCGGCGACAAGCGCATCGACGTCGCCGCGACCGCGATCACCGCCGGGATGACGGTCGACCAGGTCGCGCACCTCGACCTCGGCTACGCGCCGCCGTTCTCCCCCGCGATGGACAACCTGATCACCGCCTGCAACATCGCGCGGAACAAGCTCGAGGGGTTGCTCGACGGCGTCCCGCCCGCCGAGGCGCGGCGCCTGCTCGCCGACGACCGCGAGGCGATCCTCCTCGACGTCAGCACGCCCCGCGAATACGGGGAGATGCGCATCCCGGGCTCGCGCCTCATCCCGCTGGGCTCCCTGCGCGGACGCCTGCGGGAGCTGCCGAAGGAGGCGTTCATCGTCGTCTGCTGCCGCAATTCCATCCGCGGCTACGAGGCTTCGCTGATTCTCCGCGCCGCCGGCTTCGGGAGGGTCCGCGTTCTCGACGGCGGCGTCGCGATGTGGCCGTTCGAGAAGGTCTACGGGACGGCATGAGGGTGGACGATGGAGGACGCGGAGGGCGAGAGGGGGGGCGCTTCCGGCGCGGGGAGTGTCCGGGCCGGAGGGTTTCTCGTTGAGCCGCGCGCGGGTGCGCGGGTAGAATCGCCGCCGCAGCCGCCGCGCAGGGTGCGCGCCGGGCGCCGAACCTCGGGAGTCGTTGCATGAATACGCCGGTGACGAAGCTGATCGAAGCCAAGCAGGTCAACACGGTCAGCGTGGGGCCCGAGACCACCGTGTTCGACGCGGTCGGGCTGATGACCCAGCACCGGATCGGCGCGGTGCTCGTGCGCGACGCCGCGGGCGCTCCGGCCGGCATCTTCTCCGAGCGCGACTGCTTCAAGAAGGTCCTGCTGGCCGAGAAGTCCCCGAGGCAGGTGAAGGTGGGCGACGTGATGACGTCCGACCTCGTCACGACGGATGCCGACCGGTCGGTCGAGGACTGCCTGGCCGTGATGACGGACCGGCACATCCGGCACCTGCCCGTCATGAAGGGGCGGGAGGTGATCGGGCTGATCTCGATGCGGGACGTCGTCCGCCACCTCGTCGAGGAGCGCGGGCAGATGATCCGCAACCTCGAGAAGTACATCGGCGGGGCGATGTAGGCGGAGGGGTTCGGTTCCGCGTTTCAGGCTTCCAGTGCGGCGGGTATCCAAGCGGAGGTGGGCCATGAGCGAGCGCAAGCATGTGATCCTGGGTGTCCACATCACCGACCGCGTGAAGCGGGCGGAGCGGGTCCAGCACCTGTTCACGCAGCACGGCTGCCAGATCAAGACCCGGCTGGGGCTGCACGATGCGGACGAGTCCTACTGCTCCCCGAACGGGCTGATCCTGATCGAGGTTGTCGGCGCCCCGAAGGAGATCGCGGCGTTGGAGAAGGGGCTGAAGGCCGTCGCCGGCGTCGACGTCAAGAAGATGGTCTTCGGGCACTGACCCCGGCCGGCGGACGGGATCAGTACTGCCCGGGCATCATGCTGCCGGGCATGAGGAGCTGGCCTTCCCAGGACTCCTGCCGGTTCCAGGGGATGTCGGATTCGGCGTCGGGGTCGTCGGTCGTCGCGCACCCCGCCCCGGCCAGCGCCAGGGACGCGGCGGCGAACAGGCCGAGGATGACGCGGCGCACGCTCACGGATACGGATTCCTACTTGGGCGGCCACACCGACGGCGGCGCCTCGTAGCTCTTCAGCTCCAGCACTTGGAGCGTGATCTGCCCGCCGAAGCACAGCGTCGCCAGCACGACGAGAATCCCCATCAGCCTAATAAAGAACACGGTCGCCCTCCTGCAGCGGGGCGGAGACCCAGTCGTTCTGGATGTCCGCGATCGCCATGTGTGCCTGCGCGTTCGTGATCCGCACCCGGCCGATCAACTGGTCGGCGCGGTGCACGAGCATGTACGCGTTGTTCACGAGGCCTTCCTGGGTGCCGATGTCGAGCACGACGAAGTTCCAGTCGGGGTTCACGACGACGATCTTGCCGCTGAGGCCCTTCGGCATCTGCTTGACGATGTTCGGGTCGTTCAGGTAGCGGGCCAGCTCGACCTCGAGGCGCTGGTTCTCGTCGTTGATCTCGGTCTTCTCGGCCTCGATCTTCGCGATCTGCGCCTTGCGGTCCTCGATCGTCCGGTTGAGCTCGGCCATCTGCGTCTCGATCGCGCCGATCTTCTGCTGCAGGCCCGCCAGCTCCGTCTCCTTCTGGGTGATCCGCTCGTTGAGCGAGGCGATCTCCTTGCGGGCGGTGTCGAGGTCCTGCTTGGTCTGCGCAAGCTCGGCTTGCGTCTTCGAGAGCTCGTCCTGCGTCTTCTTCAGGTCGTCCTTGGTCGTGAAGAGCTGCTCGTAGCGGTTGTCGGCGAGGGTCTCGAGGACGCGGAGCTGGGTGCCCATCGTCGCCGAGTTCATCAGGCCGTTCTGGCTGATCTTCTGGTCGATCGCCTCGATGTAGGGTTCCTTCGGCGCGGTGAGGGTCTGGGCGATGTCCATCACCGCCTTCTCCAGCGTCTGGACGCTGGTCTTCCGCTCCACGCGCCTCTGGAAGAGCGTGTACTCCAGCCAGACGGCCGCGGCCGCCATCAGGAAGAGCAGGATCACGAAGAAGCGAAGTACCTTGCCCATGATCGAATCCCCGTTACTGGATGAACACCCGGTCGCCCGGCTGAAGCGGCGTCGCGACCCACGCCCGCTCGATATCGCCGACGGACATCTGGTCGCGCACGTCCGACACGCGGATCTTGCCGACGAGTTCCTCGCCGCGGTGGACGAGCATCTGCGTGTTCTTCTGCAGGCCTTGCAGCTTGCCGATGTCGAGCACGACGAAGTTCCATTCCGGGTCGACGAGCACGATCTGGCCGTTCAGCCCGCGGGCGAGATCCTTGTCCGGCAGCGGGGGCGGGAGGAAGGGCGCGAGGGCGTCCTCGAGGCGCTTCTTCTCCTCGAGCATCTTCTTCTTGTCGCCCTCGAGCTTGGCGATCTGGACGCCGAAGTCCTCGACCTGCCGCTTGAGCTCGGTGACCTGGTTCTCCAGCTCGCCGATCTTCTGCTGCGCCTGGGCGATCTCCGCCTCCTTCTTCGTCAGCTTCTCGTTGAGCGAGGCGATCTCCTGGCGCGCGGTGTCGAGTTCCTGCTTGGTCTGCGCGAGCTCCTGCTGCGTCTTGGTGAGTTCGTCGCGCGTCTTCTTGAGGTCGTCCTTCGTCGTGTAGAGCTGCTCGTAGCGGGCGACGGTGTTGGACTGCAGGACCGCGATCTGCGCGCCCATCGTCGCGGTGGCGCCGAGCGCGGCGGCGTCGACGCCGTTCGAGATCGCCTCGATGTAGGGGTCGCGGGGCGCGTTCACCTTCCCCGAGACGCGGACCAGGCCCGCCTCGAGCGTGGCCTGGCGCTTCGTCAGCTCCACGCGCTTCGAGTAGTTGAAGTACTCGAGCGTCAGGGCGCCGATCCCCAGAAGGAACAGCAGGATCAGAAAAATTCGCAGTACCTTGCCCATCGCAATGCCCCCCGAGCGGCGCCCGGTCAGGAACGCCCCGGTCGTACGGTGGATAATGAACCCGAAACGGGCGCCGGGCGCAATCGCAAAGTGACCCCCCCCTTCGTGCTTGGCGGCCGGGGGGCGCCCGGCTACCGTCGCCCCATGCAGCCCGCACACCCGTCCGGACCGTGGCCCGTCGCCCTCTCCATCGCAGGATCGGACAGCGGCGGAGGGGCCGGAATCCAGGCCGATCTGCGCGCGTTCTCCGCCCTCGGGGTCTTCGGCGCCACCGCGCTGACCTGCGTCACCGCGCAGAACCCGGGGGGCGTGTCGGCCGTCGGGGCCATCGACCCCGACCTCGTTGCCGCGCAGATCGATGCCGTGGCGGACGCCTTCCCGGTCGCCGCCGCCAAGACGGGCATGCTCTTCTCGGCCGCCATCATGGACGCCGTCGCCGGCGCCCTCGTCCGCCGGCGCATCCCGTCGGTCGTCGTGGATCCCGTCATGGTCGCGGCCAGCGGCGCCCCGCTGCTGGCGCCGGACGGACTCGCGGCGATGACCGGGCGGATCGTCCCCCTCGCGCGCGTGGTCACCCCGAACCTCGACGAGGCCGCCCTCCTGCTGGGACGGCCGGTCGGCGCCGCCGACGACCTGCGCGACGTCGCCCGGGACCTCGCCCGGCGCCTCGGCGTGGCCGCGATCGTCAAGGGGGGGCACCGCCCGGGGGCGCGGATCGCGAACGTCCTGTGCGACGGCGCCTCCGTGGAGGTCTTCGAGGCCTCGCGCGCCGAGGGGCCGAGCCCCCACGGCGCCGGCTGCACGTTCTCCGCCGCGATCGCGGCGGGCCTTGCCCGGGGCCTTCCGCTGGCTGCAGCCGCGCGGGAGGCCGTGGCCTACGTGGAGACCGCGTTCCGCGGCGCGCGCAACGCCGGGGCGCACCGGCTGCTGGACCCCTTCGCCGCATGGAGCCGCTGAGCGTTCAGCCGTCCGTGCCCGTCCGACGCCCGCTCGTCGGCATCGCCCTCCTGTTCATCGCCGGCATGGCCGCCGCCCTCGCGTGGCCGGGGACGCCGGCGGGTGCGTCCCTTGCGGTCGCGGCGCTCCTCGTAGCCGCCGGCGCCGCCGTCCGGCACACGGCCGTCTCCACGCCGCTCCTCCAGGCCGCGGTCCTCGCCGCCGGCCTCGCGCACGGGCTGCTCGCGACGCCGGGGCGCCCGGCCCTCGACATCCGCCGCTGCCTCACCCGTCCGCGCGAACAGGTCGACGCGGTCGTCTCGGCGGCCGGCGCGCCGTCGCGGCTGCCGTCGTTTCGAGACGACCGCGAGACCTGGACCTTCGAGGGCCGGGTCGAGGCCCTGCGTCACACCGGGCCCGGGTGGCGGACGGCCACCGGCCGGGTCCGCGTACGGCTCGCCCTGGCGTCCGGGATGCCCCCGCCGGCCTACGGCGACCGCTGGCGGATGAGCGCCGTCTGCGGCGTCGACCCGATGCGGGGCGACCTGGCGATGGACGTCGCCGCCGGCGCCGCGGAGCGGCTGGCCACGGGCGGCGGGAGTCCCCTGCTGCGCTGGTGCTACGCGCGGCGCGAGGCCAGCCGACGCCTGCTCTCGCGCGGCGTCGAGGACTGGCCCGCGGGCGCGGGCGTCGTCGCCGCCCTCGTGCTCGGCTATCGCGAGGACATCCCCGAGGCGGTCCGCGAGTCGTTCATGCGGACGGGAACGGGCCACATCTTCGCGATCTCCGGGCTTCACGTCGGCATCCTCTGCCTCGTCCTCCTCGCCGTGCTGCGCACCGCCGGCCTTCCGCGTCCGGCGTGGGCCCTGGGCCTGATCCCCCTGCTGACCCTCTACACGCTCGCCACCGGGGCGGCGTCCAGCGCCGTCCGCGCGCTGCTGATGGCCTCGGCCTACTGGGCGGCGCCGCTTGTGCGCCGGCGGCCGGACGTGCCTTCCGCGCTGGCGCTCGCGGCGCTGGCCATCCTCGCCGTCCGTCCGGACCAACTGACCGACCCCGGCTTCCTCTTCTCCTTCGTCGCCGTCGCGGGGCTGGTCGCGCTCGCGCCGGTCGTCCACCGCCCGCTCGCCGCCTGGATCCCGGCGCGCGAGACCGATGCCTCCGCCACCCGGGCGGTCCGCGCGGGCCGGGCCGTGGCCCGCTGGGCCGTGGGGCTCGTCGCCACGTCGGCCGCCGCGTGGCTCGTCTCGACGCCGCTCTCCGCCTTCTTCGGCAACCAGGTCGCCGTTGCGGCGCTGCCGGGGAACCTCCTCGTCGTCCCCGGCTCGTTCCTGATCGTGCTGACGGGCTGCCTCTCGCTCGTGACCGGGCAGGTGTCCGGCGTCGCCGCCGAGATCTTCAATCACGCCAATGCCGCGTTCTGCGCCGCGATGACGGGGCCCATCGATGCGCTCTTCCGCCTGCCGGGCAGCCACGCCTTCGTCCAGGCGCCGCCGGGCTGGGCGCTCGCGCTGACCTACGGCGCGATCGTCGGACTGCTCGTCCTGCGCGGCAGGCCCCGCGCCGTGCTGGCGGGCGCCGTCGCCGCGGTCGGGATCGCCGGCGCCGTGCGAGCCGCGACCGACGACCGCGTCCGCGTCATCCTCCCGCCGCCCGACCTCGCCCCGGCGGTCCTTGTCGACGGACCCGGCGGCGGGGATCTGCTGATCGATCCGGGCCCCGCGTGGAAGTCCGCGCGGACGATTCGCTGGCTCCGGTCGCGCGGGGTCGACCGGCTCGGCGCCGTCTGGCTGACGGCGGCGGATGCCGCGCACGCCGGCGCGGCGCCGGAGATCCTCGCGCGGATCCCGGTCGGCGCGATCCGCCGGACCGCCGATCCCGGCCGCTCGCGGATGGTGCGCGCGATGGTGGACGAATGGACCGCCGCAGGCCGCGACGTCGGCCTCCTCGCCGCGGGCGGCGGCGGGGTCCTGCCCGGCGGCGCGGCATGGGATGCGTTCCACCCGGATCCGCGAGGCGCCCACGCCCGCGCGTCCGACGGCGCCGCCGTCGTGCGGATCGGGCGCGGCTCGCAGGCCGTCCTTCTTGCGGGCCCGGCCGCGGCGCCGGTCTGCGCGGCGCTGGCGACGGGACCCTTCGACCCGGGTGCGACGGCCGTGATCATCGACCGCGAGCCCGGGGCCGGCGACACGGCCTGGATCGCCGCCACCTTCGCCTCGCGCGTCGTCGTCCGCCCGCCGCCCGATGGCTTCCACTCGATCCTCGGCCTCGCCGCCGCCGTTCCGGCCGGCGTACGCGTTGAGCGGCCGGACGCCGAGTGGATCCTGGACCTGAGGTGAGGGCCGGGCGGAAACCTGAGACTCGAAACCCGGAACGTGATACCCGGGAACCGGGCACGGGCTCAGCGGATGGCCTGGGTGAGGTCCGCGGCGAGCTTCTGGAAGTCGGTCCGGACGCGGAGGGCGTCGAACTCGGTCCGGTTGATCCAGAGCAGGGCGGCGCTCGCGTCGACGAGATCCACGCCGCGCTGGAGCGCCTTCATCGCATCGTCCGCGCCGCCGGTGTGCGACTTCGCCTCGGCGAGGCGGAAGAAGACGGGCGCGGAGGGCGTCACGCGGGCGGCCTCCTCGAGCGCGCCGGCGGCCTCGGACCAGCGCTTCAGCTTCAGCAGGGCGACGGCGTACATCAGGGAGGCCTCGGCGTTCTGCGGTGAATGGCGGACAACCTCCGCGAGCACCTCGGCGGCGCGGGTCATCTCGCCCGAACGGTAGTGAAGAAGACCCAGGTTCTGGCGTGCCGGACCGTAGGCCGGATCGGCCGTCAGGGCCTTGCCGAACGTGCGGGCGGCGTCCTCCCGCCGCTCCCGTCCCATCTGCGCGACGCCGAGGTTGTTCAGCAGCGGTGCGGAGCCGGCCCGCTTGGCGACGAGGGCGGCGAAGACGGCCTCGGCCTTCTCGTAGTCCTTCAGGCGCAGGTGGCACAGGCCGATCGACTCGTCGAGCCGCTCGATGCCCGGGAGGATCCGGCGGACCTCCTCGAAGGCGAGGCGCGCGCCGGTCCAGTCGCCATCCTCGTAGGCCCGCTCGCCGCGGCGCAGGTGGATCGCGGCCTGCTTGACCCAGTGCGGCGTCAGGGCGGCGATGCCGCCGGGCGGGGGCGACTCGGGCTCGACGTCGCCCAGCTCGTCGAGCACCAGCCGGCCCTCGGGATCGATGGTCAGCGGTGCGTTGTGGGTTCCCTGGGGGGCGAGTTCGACAGGTTGCAGGGCCTGCGCCGCGTTCCGGGCCCTGGCGAGAACCCGTTGCTGGTAATAGATCACCCCCAGCAGGATTCCCGCAAGCGCGATCAGCATGGCGACGAGGATGGCCGTCTTCCACTGCTCCTGCACCGCCCGGAACCAGCGTTCATCCGACGTGACGCGGGGACGGTCTTCCACGAGCGGACGCTCCCGCTCGCGGGCGCTGTAAATGTCTTTGGGGGCGTCGTTGTGCGGGCGGCCACGGCCGATCGCCGCGGACTTCGGATGCGACGGTAGCGGAACCCCCGGGGGATGGGCAAGGAGTTTGTCGCCGGAAACGGTTATTCTTGCATGGGATGCCGGCACGGCTCATGGTGGGCGGCGTCATGAAGGTCCTGGGCATCGAAACCTCCTGCGACGAGACCTCCGCGGCCGTGGCGGACGGCCCGCGCCGGGTCCTGTCGAACGTCATCCACACGCAGATCGCGCAACACCAGCCCTACGGGGGCGTCGTGCCCGAGGTCGCCGCCCGATCGCACGTCGAACGGCTCCCCGGGATCGTCGAGGAGGCGATGCGCCGCGCCGCCGCCGGATGGGACGGCCTCGACGCGGTCGCCGTCACCTCGGGCCCCGGCCTGGCGACCTCGCTGCTCGTCGGCGTCGCCGCCGCCAAGGCCTTTGCGATCCGCACCGGCCGCCCGCTGATCTCCGTCCACCACCTCGACGGCCATCTCTACTCCGTCTTCCTCGACCCGGCCTTCCCCGAGCCCCTCCGCGGGGCCGAGGGCCTGGCCCTCCTCGTCTCCGGCGGACACACCAGCCTCGTCCGCATCCGCGACGGCCGGCGCGCCGGCCTGCTCGGCGCGACGCTCGACGACGCCGCCGGCGAGGCGCTCGACAAGGGCGCCAAGCTGATGGGCCTCGGCTACCCCGGCGGCCCGGCCGTCGAGAAGACCGCGGCGGGCGGCGATCGCGACCGCCACGCCTTCCCGCGCGGCCTCGGCCCCGGCACGCAGAACGCCCCCTGCGGCGGCATGCGCCGCGACCTGTGCTTCAGTTTCAGCGGGCTCAAGACCGCGTTGCTCTATCACCTCCGCGGCCATCCGGAGGATCTCGACCCCGCGCGCGGCCTTCCGCATCTCGCCGCGTCGTACCAGGAGGCCGTGGTCGACGCCCTGATCGCCCGCGTGCGCCGCGCCGCGGACCTCACCCGCCCGGCCTTCCTCGCCTGCGCCGGCGGCGTCGCCCGCAACCGTCGCCTGCGCGAGAAGCTCGGCATGTTCGCCGCCTCGGCCGGACTGCCGCTGATGCTCGCCCCGCCGGAGTTCTGCACCGACAACGCCGGCATGATCGCCGCGGCGGCCGCCGCGGGCCTCGGGACGCCCGTCGACCCGCCCGGCGCCCTCGAGATCCGGCCGACCTGGCCGCTGCCGGTCGAGGAGGGTGCGTAGGGGGCCGCCTTCGTGTCCGACACGAGGGGAGGGGAGACCGCGGACCGACGGCTGGAGGGAGCGGCGGATGAAGGGACGAACCGGACCCGGGGCGCTGTTGCTGGCGGCCGCCATGCTGGCGGCCGGTGCCTGCGGAAGAGCGTGGGGCGAGCCGCCGGCGGTGCCGCCGGATCTGACGCGCAGCAACACGGTCGACCGGTCGCTGACCTACAACCTCGGGCCGACCGGGCTGCGCGGCTGGATCCACACGCGCGCGGCGAACAACCTCGACGCCCAGCAGGGGCGGACCACCGACGCCAGCCGGCAGATCCTCGTCACGCACGTCGGCGCGGGGTCGCCGGCGGACGGCGTGCTGGCGGTCGACGACGTGATCCTCGGCGTGGACGGACGGCCGTTCGCGGGTGACGCCCGCAAGGCGTTCGGCCGCGCCATCACGGAGGCGGAGAAGACGGAGAACCGCGGTGCGCTCCGTCTCCTGCGCTGGCGTCCGTCCGGCGGGACGGGGACGACGGCAAGCGTCGAACTCCGGCTCGAGCCGCTCGGCGCCTACAGCGCCACCGCGCCCTACGATTGTCCGAAGTCGAAGGCGATCCTCGACGCCGCCTGCCGCGTGCTGGAGAAGGAACCGCTGCCCGACGACCTGTGGGGTGCGGTCGGCTGCCTGGCCCTGATGGCGACCGGCCGGCCCGAGTACCTGCCCAGGGTGAAGGACTTCGCGCACCGGATGGGGCCGCGGAAGCTGCAGGAGGGGAAGCGGCTCGACGGCGGCGCGTGGGAACTCGGCTATCTCGGCCTGTTCCTCGGCGAGTATCACCTGCTGACGGGCGACCGCGACGTGCAGCCCGCGATCCGCGAGTGCACGCTGGCGCTGGCGCGCGGGCAGAGCCTGTACGGCACCTTCGGTCACGGCATGTCGGAGCTCACGGCCGACGGCAAGCTGCACGGCTCCATCCCGCCCTACGGCCCGGTCAACACGGCCGGGCTGATCGCGAACCTCGCGATCGTCGTCGGCCGGCGGTGCGGCGTGACGGATCCCGAGGTGGACGCGGCGATCGGGCGGGCCTGCCGCTTCTTCGGCTACTACGTCGACAAGGGCTCCATCCCCTACGGCGAGCACCTGCCCTGGCCGAGCCACGAGAACAACGGCAAGAACGCGATGTCGGCGGTGCTGTTCGCGCTCCAGGGCGGACAGGACGCGGCGGCGCGCTACTTCGCGAAGATGACGACCGCCTCGTACGCCAACCGCGAGTACGGTCACACGGGCCAGGGCTTCAGCTACCTGTGGGGCGCCCCGGGAGCGCACGTCGGCGGGCCGGCCGCGCTGGCCGCGTTCTTCCGCGAGGCGGCGTGGCATCTCGATCTCACGCGGCGGTGCGACGGCTCGTTCGTGTACGACGGCGACGAGCAATACGGCCCGGGCAGGACGGACGACAACACCTACTACGGGAAGAGCGGCTACTACGACCTGAGCCCGACCGCCTGCCACGTGCTGACGTATGCGCTTCCGTTGCGGAAGCTGCTCATCACGGGGCGCGACGCCTGCCCGGCCCTCCGGTTCGACGCGAAGGACGTGGCCGAGGCCGTCGCGTCCGGCCGCTTCGACGTCGACCGCCGGACGATGTCCGTTCCGCAACTCGTCGCGGCGCTCGGGGACTGGTCGCCGATCGCGCGGAGCTGGGCCGCGGACGAACTCGCCCGCCGGCCCGATGCCGCCGCGATGGTTCCGCGCCTGATCGAACTGGCCGAAGGCCGCGATGCGCGCGTCAGGCAAGGCGCATGCGAGGCGCTCGGGTACCTCAAGGATCCGCAGGCGCTTCCGGTGCTGCTGCGCCTGCTGGAGCACCGCGACCGCTGGCTGCGCGTCAAGGCGGCGGGTGCGATCAAGGCGATGGGGGACGTCGCGGTTCCGGCCCTGCCGGACATGCTCCGGTCCGTGGTGCGGATGGCGGACCCGCCGGACCCGGTCGCGTGGGAGGATCCGGTCCAGCTCGCCCAAGGCGAACTTGCCGACTGCCTGTTCGGGGGACCGCTGCGCAGGCACGTCGAGACGGTCGACGTGCGGCTGCTCTACCCGGCGATCCGCGCGATCCTGCGCAATCCCGACGGCATGGCCCGTGCGACGTTGCGCGGCTTCCTCGAGAACCGGCTGTCCGCGGAGGACGTGCAGGCGCTCGGGCCGGATCTGCTGGAGGCCGTGCGGACGCGGTGTCCGGCGGACACGATGTTCGGCAACGAGGTCCGCATGGGCGCGTTCAAGGCGCTGGTGAAGCATCGATTCGTCGAGGGCATCGAGGCGGGCGTCGGCTTCGCGCGCACGCAGGGCGGGCACGGCAGCGAGTGGCGGACCGGCGAGATCATGGCGGAACTGGTCCGCTACGGCGTGGCGGCGCGCGCCGTGGTGCCGGCGCTGCGCGGGCTGATCGGTGCGCTGAACGCGCAGTGCGAGCGCGGGGAGTTCCCCGCCGGCGAACTGAACGAGCGGCGCGTCAAGGCGATCGCGGAGGCGATCCGCGCGATCGAGGCGGCCACCGGGCAGCCCGAACTGCGGAGCCTCGCCGGTGCGGCGCCCGCCGCGCCGGGGCCGGCGGCGGCGCCCGCGGTTCGCGCGGCGCGGAAGGGGCCGGTGAAGGCGTTCGTGCTCGCCGGGCAGTCGAACATGGAGGGGCAGGCGGTCGTCGATCTCGGCGGAAAGGACTACAACGGGGGACGCGGCACGCTGGCGGAGTTGATGAAGGATCCGGCGAAGCTGCCGATGCTCCGCCACCTGCGGGATGCCGCCGGCGCGTGGGTCGTGCGCGACGACGTGTGGGTGCGCTACCAGCGCGAGAACCGGCCGTTGCTGGCCGGGCCGCTCGGGGTGGGCTACGCGGCCTACGTCGGCACGCACCACTTCGGGCCCGAGCTGCAGTTCGGCCACGTGATCGGCGACGCGCTGTCGAACCAGGTGCTCCTGATCAAGACGGCGTGGGGCGGCAAGAGCCTGTACCGCGACTTCCGTCCGCCGTCCTCCGGCGGCGCGGCCGGCCCGTACTACACGCGGATGATCGCGCAGGTTCGCGAGGCCGTGGCGAACCTGAAGAGCGACTTCGCGGGCTACGACGGCGGCGGGGTCGAGATCGCGGGCTTCGTCTGGTACCACGGCTGGAACGACGGCTGCGAGCCGAAGACCGCGGTGCCGGAGTACGAGACGAATCTCGTGAACCTGATTCGCGACGTGCGGCGGGACCTGGGCGTGCCGCGGCTGCCGGTCGTGGTCGGCGAGCTGACGGGGCCGTGGGTCGAGGCCCCGGGCGCGTGGGACACGCTCCGCAAGGCGCAGGCGGCCGCGGCGGCGCGGCCGGAGTTCGCCGGGACCGTGACGTGCGTCGAGACGCACGACTTCGTCCGCAGGCCCGAGGATTCGCCCAACACCGGCCACGGGCACCACGAGTTCGGCAACGCGGAAACCTATTTCCTCGTCGGCGACGCGCTGGGGAAGGGGATGAAGCGGCTGCTGGGGCTGCGATAGGCGGCCGGCCGTGATGCCGGGCACCGTCGTCGCGTCGGCGCCTGAACGGAGGGTTCAGTTTTGCGGTCCACCGGGACAAGCCCGGTGGGACCGGAACGGCAAGCCCGGTGGGACCGGAAGCGATGGTCTGGGCACAAACCCGGTGGGACCGGAGCCGTTGGCACGGAGGTGCGGGCGCAAACCCGGTGGGACCGGAGCCGCTGGCCTCGGCGAGCCCGGTGGGACCGGAGCCGTTGGCACGAAGGCACGGGCGCAAACCCGGTGGGACCGGAACGACAAGCCCGGTGGGACCGGAGCCGCTTCCGGCTACCGCTGGACGCGGGCGTTGCCCTTCCAGATGCTCCAGATCTGGTCCTCGTCGGCCGGCTGGGCGTAGTCCGTCAGCATGGTCGTCGCCAGCGCGCCGCTGGCCCAGCCGAACTGGATCCACTTCTCCGGCTCCCAGCCCTTGAGGATCGCGTAGAGCATGCCGCCGACGAAGCCGTCGCCGCCGCCGATGCGGTCCAGCACGCCGATGTCGCGCGGCTCGACCACGTACCAGTCCTTGCCGGCGGCCATGATGGCGCCCCACAGGTGATGGTTCGCGCTGACGACCTCGCGCAGCGTCGTGCCGTAGGTCGACGCGTTCGGGTAGGTCTTCTTCACGCGCTGGATCATATCCTTGAAGGCCGCGATCTTGGCCTTGAGCCCCTTGCCGCCCTCCTCGGGACCCTTGACGCCGAGGCAGAGCTGGAAGTCCTCCTCGTTGCCGACGAGGATGTCCGCCACGCTGGCGATCTCGGCGAAGATCGCGGACAGCTCCTTCTCGCGGCCCTTCCAGAAGGTGGCGCGGTAGTTGAGGTCGAAGGCGATCTTGGTGCCGTGCTTCTTCGCGGCGCGGGCGAGTTCGAGGCAGAACTGGCTCGTCTCCGGCGACAGCGCGCCGATCAGGCCGGAGAGGTGGACGATCTGCACGCCCTCCTTCCCGAAGATGCGGTCGAGGTCGAAGTCCTTCACGTTCAGCGTGCGGCCGACCTCGCCGGCGCGGTCGTTCCAGACGCGCGGCCCGCGCGAGCCGTAGCCGCTGTCGGCGATGTTGAACTGGTGCCGGTAGCCCCAGGGACCGCCCTGCGGAACCTCGGGGCCCTCGAAATCCATGCGCCGGGCGCGGAGGTTGTCCTTGATCATGTGGGCGATCGGGCTTCCCTTGACGAAGGTCGTCAGGATCTTGACCGGGAGGCCGAGGTAGGACGCCACGCTCGCGACGTTCGACTCGGCGCTCGTGACCTGCATGACGAACGCGCCGCCGCACTGGACGGGCTGCCCGGCGGGCGGCGTGATGCGGACGCCCATGCTGGTGGGCACGACGAGCGAGTACTTGCAGTTCTTCTTCAGTTCGATCTTCATCGGATGTCCCTCAATTGAGCGGGACATGATGCACGATCCGGTCCGGAATGACAATTCCGGGCTCGGCCGGCGGGTCGTCCTCGGCGGAGCGGGTGGCGGTCAGCGCGGCTGGCTGAGGTGGACGAAGATGCCCTTCTTGTTCGCCACGACCACGTCGGGGCGGCCGTCGCCGTTGAGGTCCGCCGCGGCGACCTGCGTGCCGACGCCGGAGTTGTCGTCGATCAGGTGCGGGACGAACGTCGCGCCGCCCTTGCCGTCGCGCCGCGTCTCGAGCCAGAACACGACGGCGGGGGCGTCGGGCTCCTTGTCGCCCTTCGGCCCGTGCGCCCAAAACCGCTTGCCGGTGAGAATGTCCTTCACGCCGTCGCCGTTCATGTCGACCAGCTCGAAGGCATGGAGCTGGCTCGGGCGGAACGCGTCGGTCGAGAGATCCGGCGTGGGCGCCAGGATGGTGTTCTTCTGCCATTCCACGGCGCCGCCGTCCTTGCGGATCTGCCGCCACCAGACGAGGCCGTAGTGGTGGCAGTGCCACGCGGTGACGATGTCCGCGACGTTGTCGCCGTCGACGTCGCCGACCAGGATCTGCGCGGCCGCCTCGGCGAACCGCTGCTCGTGGAAGCGCCAGGGCTGGTCCGGCTTCGCATCGGCCGGCTGCTCCCACCAGCCGATGGCCTCGACGAGGTCCGTGCGGCCGTCGCCGTTGATGTCGCCGAAGCCCGCGCCGTGGGTGAACTTGAAGTAGCGCTTGTCCTTGTTCGACACCGCGCGGAAGGGCCAGGGTTCGGTCGGCTTCGCCGGGTCCGGTCCCGCGAAGCCGTAGAAGCCGTCGCCACAGAAGATCAGCTCCGGGCGGCCGTCGCCGGTGACGTCGCCCCAGACGGGGGACTCGTTGCCGATGGGCGTGAAGACGACGTGCTTCGTCCACGCGTCGCCCTTGCCCGCCGGGTTGCGGTACCAGTAGCCCTCGATGCCGGGGAACGGGACGCACAGGATGTCGCACCAGCCGTCGCCGTCGAAGTCGCCGGCGTAGGTCAGGAAGTTGTCGGAGTAGCCCTTCGGATCGAACGCCTTCGCGGGGCGGTACTCGTGGCGCTTCTCGAACGCGGGGCCCTCGAACCAGAACGGCCCGGCGACGACGTCCGGCTTGCCGTCGCGGTTGAAGTCGCCGTGATAGGCGCCCTCGGCGAAGAACTCCTCCGAAAGGCGCAGGGTCTTGAAGGCGTCGCGCGCGGGCAGCTTCGCGGGCACGACGGGGGGCGCCAGGGCCTGCGCGCGGCGGACGGTTTCGGCGGCCTTGCAGCGTTCGACGACCTTCGCGGCGGCCTCGGCGGCGGGCTTCGGGTGCGCGGCGGCGAGTTTCTCCGCGATGGTCACCGCGGCGAGCCCCGCCTCCTCGGCGACCGCGGCGTCGGAGAGGGCGGCGACGGCGAGTCCGAGCGCGGCCGGGGTGTGGATCGCACCGAGAAGCCCGAGCGCCTGCTTCTTCTCGTCCGGCCGCGAGGCCACCTCGATCGCCTGCCGCAGCAGGTCGAGGCGCTTCGCGGCATCGGCCTCGCGGCCCGCGATGTCGAGGACGCCGCGCGCGGCAAGGACCTTCACCGACGCGTCGGACGCGGCGCGGGCCCGGTCGAGCAGGGCGGGGACGGCCGACGCGTCGGGCCAGCGCGCGAGCGTACGAACCGCCTCGGCGGCAAGGGCGGCGTTGTCCGACGCCGCCGCGGATTTCGCGGCCTCGAGGGCGTCGGCGGAGCCCAGCCCGGGCAGCAGCGACAGCATCGGCGCGCGCGCCGCAGGATCGAGCCGGCCGATCGCGTCGATCACGGAGCGGGTCGCGGCGGCCCGGTCCGGCGCCGCCTGGCAGACCGCCTGCAGCGCCTGGAGCACGGCGGCGCGCCGGTCGGCCGGCGCCCCGGCGGCGAGGTCGAGCAGGGGGGCGAGCGTTCCGGGGAGGGCGAGGGCGCGCAGGGATTTCAGCGCGGCCGTGCGGACGGCCTCGTCGTCGGCCTTCGCGTGGCGGAGCAGGACATCCGCCGATTCCCGGTCGGCGCGGGCGCCGAGCAGGGCCAGCAGCTCGGCCTTCTCGCCCGGGGCGGCGGCGTCCATGCGGGCGAGGAGTGCCTCGCGGATGCCGGGGCCGTCGATGCGGGTCAGCGCCTCGCGCGCGGCGTCGCGGTCGGCGGCGTCGCCCGCGGCGGCGAGGGGCGCCAGCAGCGCGACCGCGGCCGGGTCCTTCAGCCCGGAGAGCGCGGCCCACGCGGCGTGCCGTACGAGGGCGTGCGGGCTGGCGGCGGCCTTGCGGACCGTCGGCGCGGCGTCGCCGCCGAGCCGGAGGTGCGCGTCCATCGCGGCGAGTTGCGCTTCCGGCGGCAGGGTGTCCCACCGGGCGAGGACCGCCTGCAGGAGGGGAAGGTCGGCGGACTCGCGCAGCCATCCGATCGCGGCGACGGCCACGGGCCGGTCGGCACCGGTGAGCGCGTCGGCGACCATCGCGGTGCGGGCGGCGGCGTCGGAGGCCACGACGATCTGCCACGCGGCGGCGCGCAGGTGCGGCGTGGACCCGGCGTCGAGCAGGCTGCGTCCGGTGGCCGCCGCGCCCGCGGCGTCGCCCGCCGCCAGCCGGTGTTCCGCGCACTGCAGCAGGGCCTCGCGCACGACGGGACGGGCCGCCTCGGGCGCGGTGTCCCGCGCGGCCGTCAGGGCGGCCAGGGCCCCGGGGGTCCCGATCCGTCCGAGCGCGGCGGCGGCGGCCGTCGCGGTGACCGCATCGGCGTCGCGCAGCAGCGGGGCGATCGCCGGGACGGCGTCCGCGTCGCGCCGGCGGCCGAGGGAGTCCACGACGCCGACGCGGGCCAGCCCGGCGGCTGTCCCCAGCGCAGCGCAAAGCGCGGCGCCGGCCTCCGGGCCGGGCATCGTCTCCAGCGCGTTGCGTGCGGCCTGCGACATCCGCTCGTCCGCGAGGAGGCCGGCCAGCGCCGGGACGGATGCGGCGGTGCCGGCGACCTTCAGGCGCGTGCAGGCGTCGCACTTGGCGGCCGGCGCCGCGTCGGACTTCAGGATGGCGAGGAGGTCCTCCTCCTCGCCGGCGCGCGCCGTTCCGGAGGCCAGCAGGACGGCGGTGGCGGAGAGGGCTGCGAGAAGGGCTGTTCGGTTCACTCGTGCGTGCATGGTTCGATCTCCCAGGATTTCCGGACGGATCACGTTCTCCACGGGGCCCGCGCCGCGCGCGACAGCAGCCGGTTGGCCGCGTCGTCGCCGGTGAACGTCTCGCGGACCGGGTCCCACTTCAACGACCTGCCGAGCCGGTACGAAATCCCCACGAGGTGCCCCAGCGAGGCGGACCGGTGCCCGATCTCCTCGTGCGAACTCGGCCGCGCGCGCGTGCGCATGCAGCCGAGCCAGTTCGCGTGATGGTTGTTCGCGTAGGACTCCACCCGGTCGAGACGCAGCTCGTCGAACAGCGACGCCGGGGCGGCCTCGATGTCGCCGCCGCCGGTCATGCTCGTGATCCAGCCGCGTTCGCCGACGAAGAGACCGCCGAAATTGCCGGCGAGACGCGCGGACTCGGGGACCGCCTTGTAGACGCTCTTCACGAGGCCCCAGTGCTCGACGTGGTGGAGCAGGGAGCCGTTGGCGTAGCGGCAGGTGAGCGTCGGGAACTCGCCGGTGGAGGGGTGGACGATCTCCACCGGGCCGCCGGTCTCGACGCCGAGCGCGTACTGGATCACGTCCGCCGCGTGCGAGTGGTAGCCCGTCACGGCGCCGGCGCCGAACGCGTCGCAGAAGACCCACGGCACGACGCCCGGTATCGGGTTGCGGTGGTAGGCCGCGTTGTAGGGGCGCCACCCTGCGGGTCCGACCCAGAGGTTCCAGTCGAGGCCGTCCGGCACCGGCTCCTCCGGCAGCGCGGGATCGTGGGTCACGAAGTCCGGCGGTCCGCCCGGCACGTGGACCTTCGCCCAGATCGTGAAGGCGGCCTTCACCCTGCCGAGGCCGCCGGAGCGGACGAACTCGCAGACGCGGCGGATGCGGGGGATCGAACGGTACTGCGTGCCGGTCTGGAACACGCGGCCGTATCGGCGGACCGTTTCGACCAGCCCCCGGCTCTCCGCGACGGTCAGCGAGACCGGCTTCTCGCAGTAGACGTCCTTGCCCGCGCGCGCGGCCTCCATCGTCATCGGCGAGTGCCAGTGGTCCGGCGTGACGATCACGACGCCGTCGATGCCGGGCCGGGCGAGCAGGTCGCGGTAGTCGTTCAGGGCCTCGCAGCCGCGGAACGCGCCCGCCGCGCGGCGGGCCGCGCCGGCCTCCTCGACGACCGCCTTCGCCGCGTCGCGCCGCGAGCGGTCCACGTCGCAGACGGCAAGGACCTCGACCTCCGGCATGCCGGCGAGGACGCGGACGTGGCCGGAGCCCATCATGCCGAGGCCGATGACGCCGACGCCGATCCGCTCCGACGCGGCGACGGCGCCGTCCGCGCCGAGCACGGAGGCGGGGATGATCCACGGCGCCGCGGCGGCGCCCGATGCGGTGGCCGCCCGCCCGAGGAACCCGCGGCGCGTGAGCGTCCGCAGGGCGTCTCCGGGCCGGCGGGCCGGGGCGGTCACGACGCGCGGCCCCCCGCCAGCTGCAGGCCGAGCGTGTTGACGAACTCGACGCAGCGCGCGATGTCCGGCAGCGATTCGAGCCAGTTGTACGAGTATTCGAGTCCGATCATCGTGGGCCGCACGCCCAGGCGGTGCATCTCGCGGAGAAACTCCGCGGTGCGCCCGGCGCCGGTGCCCCACGGCACGTCGTGGCCCTGCGGCGTGAGTTCGTGGAGGTCGTGCACCTGGACCGTGATCAGCCGCTTCCCGAGCGTCCGCAGCCCCTCGATCGGATCGATGCCCGACCGCATCCAGTAGCCGAGGTCCGCGCAGGCGCCGAGCCGCGGCGTGCGGCCCTCGCAGGCCCGGAGCACGAGTTCGGGCTTCCAGTAGTTCGGCGAGCCCTTCGCGTCGTGGTTGTGGATCGCGACGTTGATGCCGTACTCGTCGCAGCAGCGCGCGATCGTGTCGAGCGCCTCCGGCTTCGGCTCGGACATGAACGTCTCGATGCCGAGCTTGCGTCCGAACTCGAAGACGCGCCGGCAGCCGGCCTCGTCGCCGGGGATGTCGCCGATGTAGTAGGTCAGCATCCGGACGCCCTCGTCGTCGAGCTTGAGGCGGACGTCGCGGATCTCGTCGTCGGAGAGCGCCGGATCGAGGTTCTTCGGCATCGCGGCGCTGACCTTCTGGAAGCTGAGCCCGCCCATGAACGGAAGGCCGAGCCGCGAGGTCTTCTCGGCCGCCTCGAAGAGCGTGAACTTGTGGAACGTGTAGGCCTCGACGCCGAGGCGCCAGCCGAGCGCCTCCTGCGCGCGGATCGCGGGAGTCAGGCGCGCGCTCGGGATCGTCGGCGCGGGCAGGTCGCCGAGCGCGAACTGCGCGGCGCCGAGGTAGAACTTCAGCATCGTCGGATCCCAGAACGGGTCGGGATGATGGGCGATCGAGCTGTAGAACACGCGGCCGCGGCCGTAGTGGCGCACCCAGGCGACGGCGTAGTCGCCGTCCTTGCGGAACGCCTTCAGCGGCGCGCCCTGGAGCGTCTCCGACGCCGCGTTGTCGAGGCTCATCAGGACGCGGACGCGGTTTCGCGAGAACGGGTCGCCGAAGCGGAAGAACTCGCTCCGGTGCTCGAAGCCCTTTCCGCCGAACGGACGGTTCAGCGGGTGGTCCGGGTCATCGAGCTTGAGGACGGCCCGCTCCTCGCCGTTGCCCGGCATGTGCGCCGCGCCGCGCGCGCCGAGCATGCGGCCGAACTCGGGCCAGTCCTCGACCGCCCCGGGCCAGCGGGTGAAGGCGACGGAGGTGCCGTGGACGCCCATCAGGCCGCCGCCGCCGAGGACGAACTCGACGAGGCTCCGCCGCAGCGCCGGATCCTCGAAGAGATTCCCGACGTTGTTGTTGAAGAAGACGGCGTCGAAGCCCTTCAGGCTCTCCGGCGCGAACACGGCCGGGTCGCTGCTGACGACGGTCTCGAACGCGCCGGTCTTCCGGCCCATCAGTTCGCACGCAAGGCTGGCATGCGCCGCGGACCGGTGGCCGCCGTAGTTGACGTTGAGATCGAAGATCAGCAGCCGGCGGGGTTTGGAGGGGCGGGCGGGTGCCTCCGCCGGAAGCGCCGCCTCGATCCTCCGCCGCTCGTCGTCGCCGACGACGGCCCCCGCGTGCGCCGGGGCGAAGCCCGTCCACGCCAGGGGCAGCGCCCCGGCGCCCGCAAGGAACCGCCGCCGGTTCATCAGACCTTCTCGGGGACGACGAACGGGGCGCGGTACTTCCGCGTCAGCAGTTCGTTGGCCGCGTCGTTGTTCTCGAAGCGCTCGGTCTTGGGGTTCATCTTGAGCCAGGGGCCGAGGACCGCCTTGGTCTCGTCGAGCTTGATGCCGTTGGCCGCGAGGTGCTCCTTGAACCGGCCGAAGGTCTCGGCGCCGTCGCGGCTGCCCTTGATCTGCTCGAGGACCGCGCCCGGCTCGGACTGCTTGCCGACGAGGTAGGAGACGTTCGGCGTGTGGCACAGCGCGCTCGAGAGGTGGCCCTCGAGGATGTGACCGGTCAGCTCGTTCGCCTTGCGGCTGCGGACCGCGCGGATGAAGTTGCCGAAGTGGTTGCCGTCCTCGGCGAAGTCCATCACGACGCCGCTCGCGGCGCCGGCGCCCGTCGCCTTGGCCTTCCCGCCGCCCTTGAAGCGCTGGATCTCCTTGCCCGCGGAGTCGTAGGCGATGGCCTCGCTGTAGCTCGGAATCACCATGTACCCGTTCTCGCAGTGGATCACGCAGCCGACCGAGGCGCCGAGGAACTTGTCCATCGACTTCGACTCGTTCTTCTCCGGCAGCCCCCGCACCTCGAAGATCAGCGGCGCGCCCGGGTAGTCGTGGTAGGCGATCTGCGTGTTCGGCGTCTCGCCGTCGTCGTCGTAGCCGAAGCGGCCGCCGACGCTCATGACGCCCGGCGAAAGCGTGTCCACGCCCAGCGCCCAGCGGCAGATGTCCATCTGGTGGATGCCCTGGTTGCCGATGTCGCCGTTGCCGGTCGGCCACACCCAGTGCCAGTCGTAGTGCAGGCGCAGCCGGCGCAGCGGTTCCTTCGGCGCGGGGCCGCACCAGAGGTCGTAGTCGATCGCCGCCGGGATCGGCTGCTCGCCGACCGCCTTGCCGATGCTGTCGCGCCGCTTGTAGCAGAGGCCGCGCGAGACGAGGATCTTGCCGAGCTTGCCCGCGTGAAGGAACTCGATGCCCTGGCGGATGCCGACGCTCGAGCGGCACTGCATGCCGGCCTGGACGATGCGCCCGTACTTCTCCGCGGCCTTGACCGCCTGGCGGCCCTCCCACACGTTGTGCGAGACGGGCTTCTCGACGTACATGTCCTTGCCGGCCTGGCACGCCCACACGATCATCAGGGAGTGCCAGTGGTTCGGCGACGCGGTGCTGACGACGTCGATTTCCTTGTCTTCAAGCATCTTCCTGACGTCGCTGTAGGCGGAGACCTTCTGGCCGCGCTTCTCGAACTCCTTGACGCCCTTCGCCAGGACCTCGGAGTCGACGTCGCAGAGCGACACGACCCGCACGCCGGGCAGGCCGCGGAATCCGGAGATGTGCGATCCGCCGCGGCCGCGGATGCCGATGACGCCCACGCGGATGTCGCCGTTGGCGCCCACGGGATCGGCGTGAACCCATCGCGGAACCGTCAGCGCGCCCGCGGTGGCGAGGGTGGAGGTGAGGAACGAACGTCGGCTGATGGTGTTCTTCATGGCGCCTTCCGTTGTCTTGCCGGCAGGGAGCCGCGATCGACGGCCACGGGCACGCGCCCGACCAGGCGGACCGAAGCGACGTCCTTGCACCGCGGGTCAGGCTACCGGAACGCGCGGGCGGAGGCAAGGGCGGGGTCGTTCATGCGCCCCAGGGCGGGCGGGGACTGTAGGCGAGCAGCCGGTTGGCCTCGGCGTCGCCGGGGAACTCCCCGCGGGCCGGATCCCACCGCAGCGAGCGCCGCAACGCGAGCGCGATGCCGCCGGTGAGGATCGCATCCATCGTGCGCGTGGCCGTCTCCGGGTTGCCGATGGTCGGGCGTCGCGTCCGGACGCACTCGAGGAAGTTCCCGGAGTGACTGTCGATCGCCGCGAGGCGCGTGGCCGGCGCCGGTGCGTCGCGGAGGAGCGAGGCCGGGTGCGCGACGATCCGCTGGCGGTCAACCGCGATGCGCCCCCCGGTGCCGACGAAGCAGGCGCCGCCGTCGGGGCCGACCGGCTCGCCGGGATACGCCGTCGAATGGACGACCACGCCGTTCGAGTGGCGGTAGTGGATGCGGCCGTCGTCGTACCGGATATCGACCGGCGCGGCCGGATCGGGATTCACCGTCCACTGCACGATGTCGTAGTGGTGCGGGCTCCAGTTCACGTCACCGACGAAGAGCCCGGAAAGCGTGTGGCCCGCCTCGCCCCCGTAGGGACGCCAGGGCAGGGGGCCGAGCCAGAGATCCCAGTCGAAGCCGTCCGGCACGGGCTTCGAGGCCTCCGAAGTCCACGCCGCGGGGGCGAACGCCCCCGGCGGGCGGTACGCGAAGACCTCGGTCAGCCGGCCGATCCGTCCGCCGCGGACCAGTTCGCACGCGAGGCGGAACTTGCCGCCGTACTCCGAGCGCTGCTGCATGCCGGCCTGGTAGACGCGGCCGAACCGGCGGGCCGCGGCGACCAGCGCGCGTCCCTCGTGAACGGTGATCGCGACGGGCTTCTCGCAGTAGACGTCCTTGCCGGCCCGCATGGCCATCGTCGCCATCGGTGCGGCCCAGTGGTAGGGGACGGCGATCAGGACGGCGTCGATGTCGCGCCGCGCCAGCACCTCGCGAAAATCGTTCACCGCCGCGACCCCGTCGTAGCCCGGCCGGCCGGTCCGCTCCGCGTAGACTTCGTTGCAGCGGCGCCGCGCGGCCTCGCGGCGTTCGCGGCGGACGTCGCAGACCGCGACCACCTGCACGTCGCCGCGCGCGACATAGCCGCCGGGGACGTAGGTCCACGCGCCGCCCAGCAGGTGCCCCGTGCCCTGGCCGCCGAGCCCGATGAAGCCCATCGCGATCCGGTCCGACGGCGCCGTCGCGCCGCCGAGGCCGAGCGCGGATGCCGGGACGATCGCGGGCGCCGCGGCGGCCGCGGCACGGGCGAGGAACGAACGGCGCGTGAGGGATGGGGTGTTCACGGTTCCTCTTCTCCTCACGGCTTGTCGAGCAGCAGGCGCTCGACGGACGGGCCGGTCTTCTCGACGCGCCGCGGGTCGGCGACGGGGACGAACTCCACGTGGTGGGTCCGCAGCGAACCCTTGGGCAGGTACTCCCATTCCACCGTCTGCGGCCCCGACGGGACCACCGGCCGGATCTCCTTCCGCCGCCGGACAGCGTCCTCCGTCCTCCGCGCGATTCGCGCCCTCGACTCCGCCTCGGGAAGCACGTCCGCGCTCTGCCATCCGGTGCCCGTCTTGGTCTGGCACGCCACGACCCCCGGGATCCAGGCCTTCGCCTCCGCGCAGGTCTTGTCGTCCCCCGAGACCATCACGACCGGGATGCCGTGCTCGCCCGCGATCGCCGCGTCGATGCCGATCTCGCCCACCTCGCGCCCGTTGAGCCGCATGCGTTGGATGGAGGCCGACGAGTAACTGTGCGCCAGCACGCCGCCGGGCGTCAGCGACATCGCGTGGTAGCCGAGAAGAATCACCGCTTCCGCGCCGTCGAGGTCCTTGTTGCGCACGCCGGGCGTCGGCCCCTGGATCAGCCGCGCGCGCGGATCGATCCGGGCCGGGTCAACGTTCGTGCCCCCGCCGTGGCCGTCGCGCACGACGACCTCCGTCGCGCCCGCGGCGAAGCACCCCGTGACGCACGTGTTGATGTCGCCCTCCATCGCCCGCTTCCCTTCGTCGGCGCGCGACCCCATGATCTGCTCGCTCCCGGTGACCCCGGTGCAGCCCTCCATGTCGCAGAAGACGTAGACCTTGAAGGCCTCCGCCGGCCCCGCGGCGAGCCAGCCGGCCACCACCGCGCCCAGCCATGTCCACGGGTCTCTCATCTTGCCCGATCCCCTTTCGTCTTCCGCCGCCGGCTACTCCGTCACGATGTCGAGTTCGGCGACCGCGGCGAAGGGCTGGCTGTCGAAGCCCTTCTTCGCCACCAGGCGGATCGCGCGCGCCGTCACCGGACGGTCGAACGTCACCGTCTTCGCCGCGGCCGTCCGGTCGAACGCGCCCGTTGCGACGGGTGCGCCCCAGTCCTTTCCGTCGGCGCTCGCGAGGATCTCGTAGTCGCGGATCAAGCCGTTGCGGTTGCCGTCCTGGCGCGGGAGGATCGTGAGCCCGCGGACCGGGGTCGCGTCGCGGAGCCAGAGCGTCAGCGCGTGGGGGAGCGGGGCCGGCGCCGGCTCCCAGGCGGTGTGCCACATCGTGTCGGGGTTGCCGTCGATCGCCAGGCGCGCCTCGTAGCCGGACTGGTCGCTGTCGGCCTTCGTCCAGGCCTCGAGGCGGTCGAGGGCGCGCGGCGGGCGCGCGAGGGCGCGGACCTGCTCCGGCGTCACCTCGGCGGCCGGCACGAAGGCGGAACCGCCGAGATAGGCGAGAAGGCTCGACCGGAACTGCCGCGCGGCCGGACGGCTCGCGAGGTCGCCGTCGAGGTCCATGCTGCAGACCGCCAGCCGGCCGCCCGCGCACTTCGCCTCGAAGAGGAGGCCGAGGCGCCGGTTCCTGAACCACGTGTCGATCGGCTGCACGAGCGGCCGCAGGCCCGGCGGCAGGCCGTCGAGCACCATCGCGCCCGAGTTGTGGATCAGCTCCCACCACTGCCAGTTGCTGTGGGATTCGGTCGGGAACGAGGCGAAGGCCGGGTGCTTCGGGTCGCACAGGATGCCCAGCGTGTGCGGCGGCTGGTTCCGCGTCCACGCGGTGTTCCAGAAGATGCTCGAGAAGCCGATCGCGACGCCGCCCTTCACGCGCTTCCCGTCGAGGCACAGCAGAACCGTTCCGCCCGCGCGGAGCTTCGCCAGGGCCGCGTCGTCGAGGTCGCGCGCGACGTGCACGCCGGCCGGAGGGTCCGCCGGCGCGGCCGGCGGATAGACCCAGAGGTCCCAGTCGTTTTCCGCGATGCCCTGCGCGCCCATCCCGTGGACCTCGCCGACCGAGACGACCAGCCGGTAACGGGCCGGGGCGGGAAGGGGTTTCAGGTCGATCTCCGCCGTGCCGGCATCCCGGAGGAGACCGACCGGCAGCACGCGCGAAGTCGAATGGCCGCGAGCGACCTCCGCGCCGGCCGCATCACGCAGGCTCCAGACGACGGCGCCGTTCGTGATCGGACCCGGGCCGAACTGCGCCACATCGAGGCCCGCGCGGAACGTCTCGCCGGACGTCCACACGCGCTTCGCCATTCGGGCCAGCGGAACGACGGGGCCGCAGAACCGCGCGTATTCCGCGGCCGTGATGTAGCCTTTGGATTCCCAGAACGGGTCGAGCACGCCGACGAGCGCGGTGCCCTGCCCGGGGAAGTCGTGGAGGTCGAGCAGTTCGAAGCCGCCCATGCCCGGCGTGCGCAGCGCGCTCTCGATCTCCTCCTTGTAGCAGAGCGCCTGGAGCTTCCCCGAGGCCATCAGGAAGGCGCGGGCCTGGTCGCCCATGTGGTTTGCAACGAGCGTGTCGCGGAAGATCTCGAAGTTCCGGGGCTTCAGGGGCCCGGTGTACTTGGCGATCTCGTCGAAGTTCGGGTAGACGCACCACTGCCCGATCTCGTGGCTGACCACCGGCACGCCCCGCGCCGTGATGAAGTCGCCGTAGTCGGTCGTCGTCTCCGGCGGCCGCGCGTTGATGCGCGACTTCAGCCCGCCGCCCCACGACTGGATCCGCGGCTGCGGCACGCAGTGCCACTGGTTCTCCGGCAGTTCCGGCCAGCCGGCGCCGCTGGTCCACAGCCGGCGCGGATCCCGGGCCTTGAAGCGTTCCACGTAGGCCGCAAGCCACGCCTTGTGGTTCTTCCCGCCCGGTTCGTTGCCGTAGGCCATGAGCACGAACGACGGATGGTTGCCGTAGGCCTTCAGGATCCGCTCCGTCTCCTCGATGAGCCACGCATCGACCGGCTTCCCGTCGCCGAGCGTCGTGGACATGTTCGCCCACGACGACGCCTCGACGTGCAGGTAGAAGCCCAGTTCGTCCGCCGCGACGAATGCCGCCTCGGGCGGGCACCACGAGTGGAACCGGATCAGGTTCAGTCCGTGCGCCTTCGCGACGCCGATGATCCGCTTCCATTCCGCCACGTCCGTCGGCGGGTGCCCGGTCTTCGGGAAGATGCAGCAGTCCAGCGTGCCGCGGAGGAAGACCGGCCGGCCGTTGATCGCGAACCGCGTGCCGTCGGCGGCGAAGTCGCGGACGCCGAAGACGAGGTGTCGAGTGTCGGGTGTCGGGTGTCCGGACGAGCCGTCACCCGGAACGAGAGTCACTTCAAGATCGTACAGGTTCGGGGCGAACTCATCCCAGAGAGCGGCGCCGGGACCGAGGGGCAGATCGCCCGTGGCGGTACCGACGCCCTCCGCCCACTTCATCTCGATGGCCATCCGGTGCGTTGTGCCGGCCCCATCCCGTTTCCGGACCGACACCCGGCACTCGGCACCCGACACCGCCCCGGGAGTGCCGGTCTTCGCCACGATCTGCACCCGGGCGGTCTTCCGCGCGGCGTCCGGGACCACCTGCACGTCCTCGATCCACACCGGCGGCGTCGAGCGCAGTTCGATCCGGCCGACGATGCCGTTCCAGTTGCCCTGCGTGTGGTCGCTGACGCTGTGCGAGTTCTCGCCGACGTCGATGACCATGCGGTTGTCGACGCGGATCGTCAGCGTGTGCTTTCCCGGCGCCAGCAGGCCGAGGTCGTGGTCGTGCGGCGTGGCGAGGGCGTTGTTCGTGCCGACGCAGCGGCCGTCGATCCAGACGCGCGTCTCCCAGTGCGGACGCTCGAGCGACAGCACGGTGCGTCGCCCCTTCCAGTCCGCCGGGATCTCGAGGTCGCGCTGGTACCACGCCGCGCCGGCATAGTACGTCTCGGGCTGGAGCCAGAACGGGACCTTGACCTTGCCGGGCTTGCGGTAGGGCTCGTACTCCGCGTCGGTGAACCAGGACTTGTCGACGATGCCGCCGATCCACTTCGTGTCGACCGTCACCGGGTCGCCGAGGCGCTGCACGGCCAGGGAGCCGGGCAGGCGGACCTTTCCCTCGAGCGGCCGCGCGTGCCACGACTCCGCGAGGCCCGCGTCGTTGCGGTCGAGGGCGAATCGCCATTCGCCCGAAAGGTCGAGCGTGCCGTCCGCGGCCGCTGCCGCGCATGCGGAGGCCAGCAGAAGTCCCAGCGTTCTCATGACCACCTCCCGCGTAGCGTCGCCTACTCGAAGTCGTAGACCAGCACGCGGATCCAGTGCTTCGCGCAGGTCTTCACGAACTTCAGGTGGACGGGGTCGGCCTGGTAGGCGTCGTGGCCGGCCTTCGAATCGAAGACCACGGTCAGGCCGCGGTCGTACGTGCGGTCGATGACCGGCCGGTCGGTGTCGGCGGGTTTCCCGACATGGCTCCGGCGGATCGTCTTGATCGCCAACAGCGACTTCAATCCGGCGTCGAAGGCCTTGCGGTCGGCGGCGGAGATTCCCTTCCTCAGCCAGAAGAACACGGTATGGACGAACATGGCATGGTCTCCTTCACGTGGACGTTGCCGGAGACGATACACCACGGATTGCACGGATTGCACGGATAAGTGCGGGGGGGCGCATGCCGATCCGCCGTGGTGGCCTACGGCCGGGCACCCCCGGGGACCAGCCGCACGAAGCTCACGCCGTGGCGGGGGACGTCGGCCTTCCACTCGCCGTCGGCCGTGCCGGCGTCGGCGCAGCGCCACACATCGCGCACGCGGCGCGGCCCCGCGACCCCGAGTTCCTTCCACGATACGGCGATCGTCTGCCGGCCGCGCCCGAGCGCGAAGAGGCCGACCGCGACCGATCCGTCCTCGAGCGGCTTCGCCAGCACCAGCTCCGTGTCGGTCTGCCGGACGATGCGCGCCTGCTTCCCGAGCACGTCCTGGTTGACCTCGATCACCTCGGGGTTGCACAGCACGTTCACCGTGAAGGCGTCGAGCTTCGACATGTCGCCGCTGAAGAACAGCGGGGCGGCCATCAGGCTCCACATCGACATGTAGCTGTAGGACTCGTTCGGTGTGAGCGGCGCCTTCTCCGGCTCGCGCAGGCCGTGGGCGTTGCCGTACCAGCCGATGAGGATGTAGTCGGGGTCGTTCCATGCGCCGGGCCGCGCGAACTCGTGCAGTTGCGCGTTGCGAAGGCCGATCGAGTAGAACCCGGGCAGGCGCGACGCCCTCTCGAGGCCGAGGTCGCCGGTCGTGCGCCACGAGTGGCCGCCGACCTCCGCGCCCCATCTCCACACCTCGCCCATGCCGTACTGGCAGAGGTTGAAGACGATGTCGCGGTCCTGCCGTTTCAGCAGTTCCCCCATCTTGCGGAACGGGTACTGGTAGCCCGCGAGCGTCGGCGGACCCTTGTCCCAGGCGGGGATCGCGGGGTCGGTCGGGCTGCCGGAGGCGGCGATGCGGCCGTAGCTGCACCAGTCGTACTTGAGGAAGTCGTAGCCCCAGTCGGCGAAGGTCTTCGCGTCCTGCGCCTCGTGCCCGAGCGCGCCGCCGAAGCCGGCGCAGGTCAGCGGGCCGGGCGAGGTGTAGAGGCCGGCCTTGAGGCCCTTGGCATGGATGAAGTCCGCGAGGCCCTTCATGTCGGGGAAGTAGGTGTTGGGCTGGATGGTTCCGTCGGGCCTCCGTTCGGCCCCGATGCGTTTCGGGTCGCGCTGGTACTTGCCGACGGCGGGGGCGTTCATCCAGCAGTCGTCGATGTTGACGTACTGGTAGCCGTGGTCGGCCATGCCGCTGGAGATCATCACGTCGGCCGCCTCGCGCATCGTCGCGTCGGTGATGCGGTTGTAGTGCGTGTACCAGTGGTTCCAGCCCATGGGCGGCGTGAGCGCGAGCGTGTCGCCGGCGACGATCGTGAAGGTCCGCTCCGCGGTCCCGTGCGCGTTGCGGGCGGTGAACGTCACCTTGTGGTCGCCGCGCGGCGGCGTCGTGCCGCGCACGATTCCGCCCTGCGGGTCGAGGTCGAGGCCGGCGGGCAGGCCGCCGGCGGCGAAGACCATCGGGCGCTCGCCGGTGGCGGGGATGCGGTAGAGGAACGGCTTTCCGGGGCGCGCGCCGTAGACCTTCGGCCCGTGGATCCGCGGCGACTTCGGCGCGGGCGGCGTCAGGATCACGGCCTCCTCCTCCGGCACCGCGGGCGCGGCGATGGCCTTCGGCGGCTCGCCGGCGAAATCGATCTCCGCGGCGGCCCAGTCGGCGTGGTCGTGGCTCCGGCCGTCGCCCGCGTCGGACACCTCGAGGATGAGCTGCTTCACGCCCGCGAGGGGCACGCGGACGGACTTCGCCGGCTGGCCCGCCTTCATCACGCCGCTGCGCCAGATCTCCGTCTCGCCCGCGATCACGAGGAACTCCACCGATCCGGGCTGGCCGGGCTTCACCTGGGCGTCGACGCCGACCTCGGCGCGGAACTCCGCGGCCTTCCCGTCGAGCGCCAGGACCCACTGGCTCGGCGCATGCGTGCCGATGCCGCGGTCGTAGGCCTTGCCGCCGATCGACAGCGGGTTGGTCGTGACCGCCTGGTTGGCGATCGCGCGTCCCCAGCCGCCCGACATCAGCTTCAGGTCCAGCGTCTCCAGCGACACCGTGCCCGCCGCCGCCCGAAGGGCCATTGCACCCGCCACGATACCGATTCCCATCGATCGCATGACCTGTCTCCTTGCTTGCGGCGCCCGCCGGCCCTTCTTCGTTCCGTTCACCAGAAAACGGCGTAGAACACCGCGACGCCCGCGAGGACGGCGGCGCCGGCCCAGCGCACGATCGGGGCCGTGGTCGTGTCGAGGTCCGCGCGCACCGGCAGCGACTTCGGCTCGGCCCGCGGGAACGCCAGGGTGATGAGGCCCATGATCAGCAGCACGAGCTGGAAGACGAGGGCGACCTGGATCAGGAAGTGCATGTCCTTCGCGTGGAACTGCAGCAGGCCGTAGAGTGCCGGTCCGGAGAGCATGCCGGCGACGCCGGCGGCGCCGGGGGCCGTGGGGACGAGGATGCCGAACACGAAGACGGCGGTGACGCCGGGCCAGATGTAGCCCTGGAACTGCTGGATGAACTTGAAGACGCCGCCGAACTTCGGGTCGTCGAGCCGGGGGGCCAGCAGGCAGGCGATGATGACGAAGAGGACCGTCAGCACGCGCCCGAGCCACACCAGCCGTTTCTGCGGGGCGCGCCGGTCGATCAGGCGGTGGTAGATGTCCATCGTCGAGATCGTCGCGGCGGAGTTGAGCATCGAGGCGAGCGAGCTGATCACGGCCCCCGCGATCGCGGCGAACATGAAGCCGCGGACGCCGGCCGGGATCAGGTTGCGGATCAGGGTGGGGAAGGCCTCGTCCGGCGTGGCCATCTGGGCGCCGTAGAGCTGCTGGGCCATGAGGCCGGGCATGACGATGGCGAAGGGGACGATCAGCCACAGGGCGCCGGCGAAGATGACGCCGAGCTGCCCGTCGCGCAGGGTCTTCGCGGCGAGGTTGCGCTGGACGATGAACTGGTTGAGGCCGCAGTAGTAGAGTTCGACGATCCACATGCCGCCGAGCACGCCGACCCAGGGAAGGTCCTTGTGGCCCGCCGGGAGGACCATGTGCAGCTTCGCCGCGTTCGACGTTGCGAAGGCGTCCCAGCCGCCGACCGCGTGCAGGCCGAGGAGGAACGTCACGATTCCGCCGACCAGCAGGGCGCCGCCCTGGAAGAGGTCGGCCCACGCGACGGCCTTGAGGCCTCCCCACGCGGTGTAGGCGACGGCGATGAGGCCGATCATCCAGACGCCCTTCAGCAGCGGCACATCGAAGACCGTCCGCAGCACCAGCCCCCCGGAGTAGAGCACCGCGGTCAGCATCACGGTCACGTAGATGACGACCGTGATGGCGGCCATGATCGACCGCGTCGCGGTGTTGAAGCGGTACTCGAGGAACTCCGGCATCGTGTAGATGCCCGCCTTCAGGAACCGGGGCAGCAGCGTGAAGGCGATCAGCACGACGGCGACCGAGCCGAGGAGCTGCCAGTTGCTGGCGGCGAGACCGACGCCGCCCGCGCCCTGGCCGGCCATGCCGACGAACTGCTCCGTGGAGATGTTCGCGGCGACGATGGAGATGCCGATGATCCACCAGGGAAGGCTGCGGCCGGCGAGGAAGTAGTCCTCGCTGCCGCTTTCGCGGCGGCTCTTCCAGAGGCTGACGCCGAAGATCAGCGCGTAGAACGCGACGAACACGGCGATGTCGAACCCGCCCAGCTTCATCGGCACCCCCCGCGCGGCACGGCCGCCCCGCGCGCCCTTTATGCCCCGGCCCGCGCCGGATGTCCACCACGCCCAATTCGGCGGTTGTTATCGGGCGCCCGGGGGCGTATCCTGCCGCGATTCCGCCATGCTCAAGAAGATACTCCACACGTTGAAGTCGCTCGGCCGCCGCGTGAAGGGCGGGGGCGACGCGAAGAAGGAAGACGCCCGCGGTCCGAAGGCCGATCGGCCGGACGATCCCGGTCAAGCCCAGCGCCCCGGGGGGGCGCACGCCCACGCGGCTCACCGGCACGGTCCTCATGCGATCCGCGGCCACGCCGAGGGCCACGGTCACACCGGGGGGCGCGGCTCCACCGACGGGCGCGGCCACGGCGAAGGCCGGACCTCCGAGGGCCGTGGACACGCCGCGGGCCGCGGCCATTCCGGGCCTCGCGAGGCCGGTGCGTACGACAGTGCGTCCGCGCGCGACGCCGGGACCGCATGGACCCCCGGCGCGGACGATCCGGCGAAGCGCCGCCGCCGGCGCGGGGGGCGGGGACGCCGCCGCGAGGAAGGCGCCGGGGTTGCCGGCGAGGCAGCGCCGGTCGCAGCGGAACCGCCGCCGCCGCCCGGGCCGCCGTGGGATCCGGCCTCGTACGTCGTTCCGCCGGCCGAGGGCAAGACGCGTTTCCAGGACCTCGGCCTGCCGGTGGAGATCCTCCACGCGATCGCCGATCTCGGCTTCCAGTACTGCACGCCGATCCAGGCCGGCACGCTGCCGGCGACGCTGGAGGGCCGCGACATGGCCGGCCGGGCGCAGACCGGCACGGGCAAGACCGCCGCCTTCCTGATCACCGTCTTCACCCGCTTTCTGCGCAGCCCCGACCGCGAGGGCCGCAGGCCCGGCTCGGCCCGCGCGCTGGTGCTGGCGCCGACGCGCGAGCTGGCGATGCAGATCGAGCGCGACGCCGCGGACCTCGGGAAGTACTGCGGCGTCCGGTCGGTCGCCGTCTACGGCGGCGAGGACATGGACCGCCAGCGCCGCCGGCTCGCCGCCGGCCCCGTGGACCTGCTGATCGCCACGCCCGGCCGCCTGCTCGACTTCCACGCGCGCCACGAGATCCACCTCAACCGCGTCGAGATTCTCGTCATCGACGAGGCCGACCGCATGCTGGACATGGGGTTCATCCCCGACGTCCGCCGCATCGTCTACAGCACGCCGCACAAGGACCGCCGCCAGACGCTTCTCTTCAGCGCCACGCTGTCCGAGCCGATCCTGCGGCTCGCGTCGAGCTGGACGCGCGATCCCGCGAAGGTCGAGATCGAGCCCGAGAACGTCGCGGTGGATACCGTCAACCAGATCGTCTACATCGTCACGGCCGCCGAGAAGTGGCCGCTGCTCTACAACCTGCTCACGCGCGAGAAACCCGAGCGGGTGCTGGTCTTCGTCAACCGCCGCGACACGGCCGAGCGGCTGGACGAACTGGTGAAGAGGGCCGGCTTCCCGTGCGCGCTGATCTCGGGTGCGCTGGCCCAGAACCAGCGGACGCGCGCGCTGGAGGATTTCCGCGAAGGCCGCATCCAGGTGCTCGTCGCCACCGACGTTGCCGGCCGCGGCCTTCACGTCACGGGCATCAGCCACGTGGTGAACTTCAACACCCCGATCGATCCCGAGGACTACGTCCACCGCATCGGCCGCACCGGCCGCGCGGGCGCGTCGGGCACGTCGGTCACCTTCGCGTGCGAGGAGGAATCGTTCTACCTCCCGCCGATCGAGGAGTACATCGGCCGGTCCCTGCCGTGCACGGTTCCCGAGGAGGAGTGGGTCAAGCTGCCCGAGGGCGTGCCCAATCTCCCGCCCAGCCGTCCACGGGGTCCCTCGCCCTTCGGCCATGGCGGCGGGCGCGGCGGACCGCGTCGCGGGCCCCCGCGCGGCGGTCTGCGGCGCGGCCGGTAGGGCGGATCGGCGGGTGCCTCGAGGGCCCGGCTCCGTCCGGGCCGTCCGAACGGCCGACACGGAGGTCGGCCCTCCAGACCATTGCCACGGGACCCCTCGTTCGGTCGACACGGAGGTCGGCCCTCCAGGTTCTCGCCAAGTGCATGGAGGGCCCGGCTCCGTCCGGGCCGTGAATGGATCCAGGGAGAAACCCCGGCAACGGGACTTCCGGGATACAAAGATGAGATCACGCGCGCACTACGACGAGGAACTCGCGTACGTGCGAATGAACCCGGCCGTCCGAACGGCCGACACGGAGGTCGGCCCTCCAGGCCGTTGCCACGGGACCCCTCGTTCGGCCGACACGGAGGTCGGCCCTCCAGGCCGTTGCCACGGGACCCCTCGTACGGCCGACACGGAGGTCGGCCCTCCAGGCCGTGCTACCGCTTCGCCGCCAGCCAAAGGGTGAGGGCAAGCAGGGCAACCAATCCGGCGGCGATCCAGAGCATCTGCCGTCTCCAGCCGCCCGGCGCCAGTTCCTCCCCGAACTCCCGCTTCACGAACTCGTCGTAGTTGAAGTCGTCGTCGGGCAGGTCGAGCCCGTCCGCCGCGGTCGCCTCCTCGTTCCAGCCCGTGTCGTGGTCCGCGCCGCAGCCCGGACACGCCGCGGCATCCTGCGGTACCTCCTCCCCGCAGACCGGGCAGACCTCGGGCGGAGCGGGAAGCGATGAGTCCTGAGGGATGCGGGAGGAGCGGCCCGGCCTGGCGATTCCTCCGTTCATCGCTCGTCCCTCATCGCTTGCCGCTTTCCAGGGACTGGTGCAGCAGTTCGGCGGTGTGCCAGGCGCGGCGGCCGGCGCCGTCGCGGATCTGCTGGCGGCAGCTCGTGCCGGGGGCGCAGACGAGCGCATCGGGGCGGTTCCGGATCGCGGGCAGGAGGACCTGGTTGGCGACCTCCATCGACAGTTCGTAGTGCTCGCGCTCGTAGCCGAACGAACCGGCCATGCCGCAGCACGCGGTGCCGAGTTCGGTCAGGGTCAGGCCGGGGATCAGGGCGAGCGCCCGGCGCGTGCCCGCGGTGCCCGCGATCGCCTTCTGATGGCAGTGGCCGTGGAAGAGGACCTCGCCCTCGGGGAGTCGTCCGAACGCCAGGCCGGCGAGCGAGCCGGCGTCCGCCTCGCGCGCGAGGAAGTCGTCGAAGAGGACGCACCGCGCCGCGACCGCGAGCGCCTTCGCGCGCAACGCGGGCGGAACGAGGTCCGGCGCCTCGTCGCAGAACGTGAGGATCGCGGACGGCTCCAGGCCGAGGATCCACGTGCCGTTCCCGGCCTCCGGCGCGAGGGCTTCGATCGCGCGCACGATGCGCCGGCGCGCGGCGCGGAGGAAGCCCTTGGAGATCTGCGTGCGGCCGGACTCGAGGCCGTGCGTCAGCCGCACGCCCCAGCCCGCGGCTTCCAGCACCTCGACCGCGGCGATGCCGATCTCCGGCTCGCCGTAGTTCGTGAACTCGTCGTTGAGAAGCAGCACCTCGCCGCGTGTGCCGGCCGCCGCGGGCGGGCGGCGGTCGCGAGCCCACTGGGCGAGGGTGCGGCGGGCGTAGGGCGGCACGCGGCGCCGCGGGGCGATGCCCAGCAGGTGCTTCATCGCGGCGGAGTCCGCGATGCGCGAGGCGAGACCCGGCGCGATGCGCGCGGCCCGGGCCGCCGTCGCGTAGAAGCCCATGGCGAGGCTGCGGAGCGAGGGGCCCTTCCGGTCGTTGCGCTTCTGGAGCCACTCGGCCTTCATGCGGGCGAGGTCGACCCCGGACGGGCACTCCGGCTTGCAGCCCTTGCACGAAAGGCAGGACTCCATCACGGCCGCCAGGTCGGGGTCGGTCCACGTCGCGTCCGGGGTGCCGGAGGTCAGCGACTGGCGCATCAGGTTGGCGCGGGCGCGCGTCGTGTGGGCCTCGTCGCCGGTGGCCATGTAGGTCGGGCACATCAGGCCGCGGCCGGTGCTCTGGCGGCAGACGCCGGCGCCGTTGCAGGCCTCGGCGGCGCGGACGAAGCCGACGGTGCGGGACCAGTCGAACTCCGTCGCGATCTCCGGTGTCGGCGTTGCGGGCGAGGTGCGCAGGTCGGCCGTCAGCGGGGCGGGGTCGACGATCTTGCCCGGGTTCAGGATGCCGCGCGGGTCGAAGAGGCGCTTCACCTGCACGCACAGGTCGTAGAGGTCGGGCGTCAGCGCCTCGCGCAGGAAGGGTGCGCGGAGGCGGCCGTCGCCGTGCTCGCCCGAGAGGCTGCCGCGGAAGCGTCGGACGATCGGCACGATCCCGGCGCAGAGGCGCTCGAAGGTGGCGAGGTCGTCGGCATCCTTGAAGTTCAGCATCGGGCGGTAGTGCAGCAGGCCGACGGAGGCGTGGCCGTAGTAGACGCAGGGACAGCCAAGGCTCTCGGTCAGGGCGTCGACCTCCGTCACGAAGTCTGCGAGGTCCTCCGGTGCGACGGCCAGGTCCTCGATCGCGGTGACGGGCTTCACGTCGCCCGGGATGCCGGTCAGCAGGCCGAGCCCGGCCTTGCGCAGCGCCCAGACGCGGGCAATCCGGGCGGCGGGGACGACCGGGTGTGCGAAACCGAGGCCGCGGGCGCGAAGATCGGCCAGGAGGGACTCGGTGGCCCGGTCCGCGGCGGCCTCATCCTCCGCCCACAGTTCGATGGCCAGCACGCCGCCGGGCTCGCCTTCGATCCAGAACCGGTTGGGGGCCTGGGCGGGATGGTGCAGGGTGGCCTCGAGGAGGGCGCCGTCCATCAGTTCGATCGCGGCCGGGTTGTGGGCGAGGATGGGGACGGTGGCCCGGCAGGCGTCCTCCACCGAGGCGAAGTGCGCGCAGACGAGGCGGCGTGCGGCGGGGCGGGGGACGAGCCGGACCTCGGCCTCGGTGACGAGCGCGAGCGTCCCCTCGCTTCCGCACAGGAGGCGCGCGAGGTTGAACGGCGCGCCGTCGGGATTCCACGGCCGGCCGCCGGCGAGGGCGTCGAGGGCGTAGCCGGCGTTCCGGCGGCGGACGGCGGGCTTGGGCGAGCGTTCGAGGATGAGCGCGCGGTGCCGGTCGACGAGGTCGAACACGGCGCGCGTGAGGCGGCCGTCCGGCGAGTCCTCGCGGAGCTTGGCGTCCAGGGCGGGGCCGTCGAGCGGGCCGAGGCGGGCCGGCGAACCGTCGGCGAGGATGACGTCCACCGCGTCGACGTGGTCGCGCGTGGTGCCGAAGCGGACGGAGAAGGCGCCGCACGAGTTGTTGCCGATCATGCCGCCGATGCCGGCCTGCCTGGAGGTCGAGGTGTCCGGCGCGAACATGAGGTTGTGCGGGGCGGCCGCGTCGTTGAGGTCGTCCTGCACGACGCCCGGTCCGACGCGGGCGGTGCGCGCGGTGGCGTCGACCGACACGATGCGGTTCATGTGCCGGGAGACCTCGACGACGAGGCCGGGGCCGACGCACTGTCCGGCGAGGCTGGTGCCGCCCGCGCGCGGGATCAGGCTGAACCCGTGGGTCGCGGCCGCGCGCACAAGGGCGGCGCAATCGGCCGCGTCGCGCGGCCGTGCGACACCGAGCGGGAGCTGCTCGTAGATCGAGGCGTCCTGGCTGTAGAGCCTTCGGGCCAGCGGGGAGAGATCGAGGTTGCCGCCCAGGGCCGCGCCCAGACCGGCGGCCCACCCGGGCGCATCGTGCTTCCAATCGCTACTCATCATGACGAGACTAGCAGAGAATCTGGGCTTGGACCATGGTGTCGGACTTAATAAACTCCGACACCATGAACGCCATCCAGCTTCATCCGACGTTGTGGCGCACGTGCAGGGTTCTGACCGGTCTCACCCGGTTGCGGCTTCTCCGCTTGCTGATGACGTCGCGGACCCTGTCGGTCACGGAGGCGGCCGGGCGGCTGCGGCTGAGCATGCCCCGCGCGAGCCAGGAGTTGCGGCGTCTGAACTCGCGGGGCCTGCTGGCCGCGACACGTCGCGGGCCGGAGGTCTGGTACAGGCTCCAGCCCGATCCCGAAGTGCCCGACGCGGCGGCGATCACGGAGGCGATCCGTGCGGCGCTTCGACGCAAGGAGCCGGCCGTGGACGCGGAATTCGCACGCATCGCGTTCGGATACACCTACCCCCGACGCCTCCAGATCGTGCGGCGTCTGCTCGACCGGCCGATGGGGCCGGCGTCGTTGGCGAGAGCCACGGGCATCCCCCTGCGGTCCCTGAAGCGGCATCTGCGGATCCTGGCCGACCGGCGGCTCGTGCGCGCGGTCGACGGGTTGTACCACGTTGTCTCCCATCCGCATCCTCTCCAGAAGGTGATCCTGCGCCAACTGCGGAACTCGCCGCCGCCTCGCCCGGGTTCCTGATGCGACCGAACCAGGATGTCGGAGTTAATTAACACCGACACCCTGTGGTGCGCCGGGTCACGGCTGGCGGGGGACGCAGGGATCGCTCGTTCTCCGGTTTCCGGCCGCATCATGGCGGACCCGGCGGGGCGAGCAGGCCGGGGCCGGCGGCAGGCAGCCGCTCCCGGGCCGCGCGGCCGGTCGGCGGAACCGCTTCTCGCCTCGTCCCTCCCGAACCTGTACAGTCGCCGCCACGGACACCCAGGAGAAGGAACCGCACGCATGAAGCCGGACATGCCCCGCCGGACATTCCTCGCCGCCGCCGCCGCCCCCGCGTTCACCCTCCTCCCGCGCCGCGTCCTCGGCGGTCCGGGCCAGACGGCGCCGAACTCGAAGACCACGCTCGCCGTCATCGGCTGCGGCGGACAGGGCACCATCGACCTGATGAATCTCCTCGCCTTCGACGAGATCCAGGTCGTCGCCGTCTGCGATCCGAACCGCGAGGGCGGCGGCTACATCTCCTGGGACTGGGCCAAGGGCGGCGAAGGCCGCCCCGCCGGCCGCGAGCCCGCCCGGCGCATGACCGACGAGCACTACGCCGGCAAGGGCGGGGGCCGCGGCTGCCGCGCCTATGCGGACTACCGCGAACTCCTCGAGAAGGAGGACGTCGACGCCGTCGTCGTCGCCACGCCGGACCACGCCCACGCCGTCATCACCATGGCCGCGCTGAAGAAGCGGAAGCACGTCTACTGCGAGAAACCGCTGACGTGGTCCGTCGCCGAGTCGCGCGCCGTCGCCGAGGAGGCCCGCAAGGCCGGCGTCGCCACGCAGCTCGGCAACCAGGGCCAGGCGACCGAGGAGGACCGCGTCGTCCGCGAGATGATCGCCGACGGCGCCATCGGCCACGTCCGCGAGGTGCACGTCTCCATCGGCGCGCGCTTCTGGCGCTACCCGGCGCTGCAGGACCGCCCCGCCGACACCCCGCCCGTCCCCGACGGCCTCGACTGGAACCTCTGGCTCGGCCCCGCCGCGGAACGGCCCTACCATCCCGAATACCACCCTTGGACCTGGCGCAACTGGTGGGACTTCGGCACCGGCCAGCTCGGCGACCTCGGCTGCCACAAGCTCTCGACCGTCTTCAAGGCGCTCGACCTCAAGCACCCCGTCAGCGTCGAGGCCTGCTCGACGAAGATGTTCCCCGAGGTCTACCCGCTGGGCGTCATCGCCCGCTTCGAGTTCCCCGCCCGCGGCGAACGGCCGCCGGTGAAGCTGAACTGGTACGACGGCGGACTGCTCCCTCCGCTGCCCGCCGACCTGGAGCCCCGCGCCGGCCGCAGCTACGAGACGATCTACGTCGGCGACAAGGGCACGATCTACGGCCACCGCATCATCCCCGAGACCAAGATGAAGGCCTATGGCCGCGCACCGAAGACCCTCCCGCGCTCGCCGGGGCACTACAAGGAGTTCGTCGACGCCTGCCGCGGCGGTCCGCCGCCGGGCGCCAACTTCCCCGATCACGCCGGCGTCCTCACGGAAACCTGCATGCTCGGCAACGTCGCCCTGCGCGCCGGGAAGAAGCTGCTCTGGGACGGCCCGGCACTCAAGGTCACGAACGACGAGGACGCCAACAAGCTGCTTCATCGCGAGTACCGCGCGGGGTGGGGGCTGTAGACGGCGCGGCCGCGAACGACGATCGCGGCGGCAGCGGAGGAATGCCGGACGACGGAATCGCGGAAAGGAAGAACGCAACGATGAACTCGACACGACGGGATCTTCTCCGGGGCGCGGCGGGCATGGCCGCGCTGTGCGGCCTCGGCGCCGCGGCGGGCGCGGGCGCGGCGGAGCGCAAGGCGGGCCTCAAGATCGGCATCGCCACGCTGGGCTTCGGCGACCACTCGAACGCCGACCTCGCGAAGGAGCTGGCCGCGGCAGGCATCCGCATCGTGCAGCTCTTCCTGAGCCAGAAGGAGAGCAAGTTCTGGAAGTACAACGGCCGGTCGGACGTCTCCAGCCTGACGCCCGAGCGCTGCCGCGGGATCGCCGCCGCCTATCGCGATGCCGGCATCGAGATCCACAGCATCGGCGTCTACACGAACCTCATCCACCCGGACGAGGCCGAGCGCGCCGCCAACCTCGCCTACTTCGACGCCATGATGGCCGTCGGCGGGCACATGGGCGTGAAGACGTTCATCACCGAGGCCGGCCACTTCCACGACGACAAGGCGCCCCCGCCGCGGATCGCGATCGAGTTCCAGGACCCGGTGTGGCCGCAGACCGTCGATGTCGTCCGCCAACTCGCCGCGCTCGCGGAGAAGCATGACGCGAAGATCCTGCTCGAGCCCTTCTACCGCGGCTTCCTCGCCAGCGCCAAGCGCGTGCGGACCTTCGTCGAGGCCGTGAACTCGCCGCGCGTGCGCGTGCTGCTCGACCCCGCGAACCTGATCGAGCTGAACGACCTCGACGAGATGTTCGCGCAGCTCGGCCCGTACATCGACTGCCTGCACGCGAAGGACCGCAAGCTGCACGTCGAGAAGGGCGTCGCCGCCGGCCAGGGCGACGTCGACTACAAGCGCTTCGTCACGCTCGCCGCCGAACGGACGCCGCACGCGCCGCTCGTGCTCGAGTACGTCGGGCCGAAGGACTACAAGGACGCGCTCGCGCACCTGAAGAACGCCATCCGCGCCGCCGGCCTGTCGGAGGCGTGAGGCGCGGCGGCGACGGATGGGTATCGCCGTCTCCACGGGTTCCGAACTGTTGGGCCGCGCCTCGGCCCGCCGAAGCGCTGTGGCGAAGGCGGCTCCACCGTCCACCGAGTCTCCTGGAGGGCCGCGCTCCGTCGCGGCCGTCCGGGGTTTCCAATCCTTGGAACCCCCGTCACGCCGGGCTTCCAAGGGTTGGACGTTCCGGGGAAGCGGCGGCCGAAGGAGTCAGTCCTCGGCGGGGTGCCAAAAGTAGTCCTCACGCGGAGCGTGAGGACCACTATGCTCTTCCGCCGCGGCGGAATGAGCAGATCCTGGGCAGGGGCGGATCTACATCGCAGTTCGGCGGTTGATGGGCGGGACTCCTGACGCTGCGCGTCAACGTTCTCGCGGGCCGGGCCGGTCGCGGCTACAGTTCCGCAACGAGGCGGTTCCCGGGGTCCTCGTTCCCGGGTGGGCGCGTGGGGACGCCGCGGGCGATCGGAGGGCGACATGAAGACGATGCGGCGGGTCCTGCTGGCGGCGGCGGTTGCGGCCGTGACCGTGGGCGCGACCGCGGACGGGCGCCGGCCGAACCTGGTGATCATCCTGACGGACGACCAGGGCTACGCCGACGTGTCGGCCAACGGCGGGAAGGACGTGCGGACGCCGAACACCGACCGCCTGGCGCGCGAGGGCATGCGCTTTCCCGCCATGCGCTCGAACTGCACGGTCTGCTCGCCGTCGCGCGCCGCGCTCCTGACGGGCCGTCACCCCGACCGCGCGGGCGTGCCGGGGGTCATCCGCACGCAGGCGGCCGACTCCTGGGGCTGGCTGTCCCCGTCGGTCCCGACCCTCGCGGACTGCCTGAAGAAGGCGGGCTACCACACCGCGATCGTTGGGAAGTGGCACCTCGGCCTCGAGGCGCCGAACCTGCCGAACCAGCGCGGGTTCGACCATTTCCACGGCTTCCTCGGCGACATGATGGACAGCTACACGACGCACCTGCGCCTCGGGAACAACTACATGCGACGGAACGGGGAGACGGTCGATCCGCAGGGCCATGCGACCGACCTCTTCACGACGTGGGCCTGCGAGTACCTGGAGGGCCGGTCCCGCGCGGGGGAGCCGTTCTTCCTCTATCTCGCCTATAACGCCCCGCACTTCCCGGTCGAGCCGCCGGCGGAATGGCTTGCGCGCGTGACGGCGCGCGATCCCGCGATGCCCGCGCTCCGGGCGACGAACGTCGCCTTCGTCGAGCACCTCGATGCCGGCATCGGCCGCGTGCTGGACATGCTCGACCGCACCGGGCTCGCGTCGAACACGCTGGTCGCGTTCGCCTCCGACAACGGCGGGTCGCTGCCGCACGGCCAGTGCAACGACCCGTGGCGCGACGGCAAGCAGAGCCACTACGACGGCGGGCTGCGGATCCCGTTCTTCGTGCGCTGGCCGGGCGTGATCCGGGCCGGCTCGAGCTGCGAGTACGCCGGGCAGACGTTCGATCTCTTCCCGACCCTGCTCGAGGCCGCCGGCTCGCCGCTGCCGCCGGACCTCGACGCCGTCAGCCTGCTCCCCGCGCTCCGGGGCGGGGAGCCGCCGGCCCCCCGCGACCTCTACTTCGTGCGGCGCGAGGGTGGGCCCCGCTACGGCGGGAAGAGCTACGAGGCCCTGATCCGCGGCGACTGGAAGCTGATGCAGAACGACCCGTACTCGCCGCTCGAACTCTACAACCTGAGGGACGATCCGCAGGAGACGCGGGATCTCGCCGGTTCCGAGAAGAAGGTCTTCAACGAACTGGCCGCCGCCCTGCGCGCCCGGATCCAGCGCGGCGGCTCGGTGCCGTGGCAGGCGCCCGGCGGGGCGGCTCCAAAGTAGTCCTCACGCTCCGCGTGAGGACGCTCAGATCCGCGCCGGCGTTTCAATGCCCAGGAGGCCGAGGCCGGCGCGGAGGGCGGCGGCGACGGCCGAGCAGAGGCGCAGGCGGCTTTCGCGCACGCCCTCGGGCGCCTTCAGGAACGGCACGTTCTGATAGAAGCTGCTGTAGAGCTGCGACAGCGAGAAGAGGTAGTCGGCCAGCACGTTCGGCTTGCACGCGGCCGCCGCGTCGAGCACCGCCTCCGGGAACCGCGCGAGGTGCAGCGCGAGCGCCCGCTCGACCGCCTCGCCGAGCGCGACCGGCGCCGCCGCGAACGAGCCGCCGGGGAACTGCTCGGCGTACTTGTCGAGCACGCTTGCGATGCGCGCGCAGGCGTATTGCAGGTAGGGCGCGGAGTTGCCTTCGAGCGCGAGGGCCTTGTCCCACGTGAACGTCACGAGGCTCTGCGGGTTCTGGCTGAGGTCCGCGTACTTCACGGCGCCGAGGCCCACCGCGCGGGCGACCTCGCGCTGCACGGCCTCGGGCATCTCCGGGCTCGTCTGCTTCACGATCGCCAGCGCGCGCTCCTCGGCCTCGTCGAGCAGGCGCTCGAGCTTGATGACATTGCCCTGGCGCGTCGAGAACGTGCCCTCGGGCAGGCGCATCAGGCCGAACCAGACGTGGACCAGCCGCGTCGTGACACCGAGCGCGCGGGCGACATGGAAGAACTGGCGGAAGTGGAGCTGCTGGCGCTCGTCGGTGACGTAGATCACCGCGTCGGGCGCAAACTCCTCCGCGCGGCTGAGCACGGTGGCGAGGTCGGTGGTGGCGTAGTTGAAGGCGCCGTCGCTCTTCCGCACGAGGCACGGCGCGGGCTTCCACTCGCCGTCCTCCTGCTTCATCAGCGGGTCGTCCTTCGGCGGCAGCGTGCCGTCGGAGAAGACGCACACCGCGCCGTCGCTGTCGCGCGCGAGGCCGAGTTTCTCCAGCCGCGCCACGACGCCGGGCAGGCGCTCGTTGTACCAGCTCTCGCCGCGGACGAGGTCGAACGTCACGCCGAGGCGCGCGTAGATGCGGTCGAACTCGCGCATGCTGTGCTCGACGAACGACTCCCAGAGGCGGCGGTTCTCCGCGTCGCCGGCCTGGAGCTTCACCAGCTCGGCCTTGGCGGCGTCGAGCCACGAAGGATCCGCCTTCGACTGCTCGTAGCTCTTCACGTAGATGCGCTCGAGCTCCTCGATGGGCGAGGCCTCGTAGGCGGCGGTGTCGGCGAAATGGCGGAAGCCCATGATGAGGAGGCCGAACTGGGTGCCCCAGTCGCCGAGATGATTGTCGGCGACGACGCGGTAGCCGAGGAACCGGTGCAGCCGGTCCAGCGCGTTGCCGATGACCGTGGACCGGATGTGTCCGATGTGCATCGGCTTCGCGACGTTCGGGCTCGAGTAGTCGAGGACGATGGTCCGTCCGTCGCCGGGCCGCGGCGTGCCGAGCCGGGCGTCGGATGCGGCGGCCTCGACGCGCCGCGCGAGCCACGCGTCGTCGAGCGTCAGGTTGATGAAACCGGGGCCGGCGATCTCGGCCTTCGCGACGGCCGGATGCGTGCCCGCGGCGGCCAGCGCGGCCTGCGCGACCTCGCGCGGGGCCTTGCGCAGGCGCTTGGCGAGGCCCATCGCCGCGTTGCACTGGTAGTCGCCGAAGCCGGCCTGGGCCGTCGGAGCGACGGCGATGACGGCGTCCGCCGGGAGCTCCGGCAGCGCCGAGCGGAATCCGGCGGCCATCCAGATTCCCAGTTCGTCGCGAAGGGTGGGCATGTCGTTCATCGTTCGTCCCCGTTCAAAGGCGCGCCATGCTAGCCCCCGAGGCGCGGTGCGGCAAGCAGGACGGCGCGGCGAAGACCGAGCGGCGAACGCCGAACATCGAACACCGAACATCCAACATCGAAGTCCGGACTCAACACCCAACATCCAACAACCAACACCCAACAACCAAGATCCGACACCGCCCCACCGCCCCACCGCCCCACAGCCCCACCGCCACACCCCCCCACCCCCCCCCCCCC